>OIIP01000001.1_pt1 | contig 126626 bp, 99 predicted proteins | sample 1583261 | NCBI WGS metagenome assembly OIIP01 (sample SAMN02675049, study PRJEB24791) | human gut metagenome, SKBSTL061 | isolation source: stool | host: Homo sapiens | place: USA
GACGGCCTCAGCGGCCTTTATGTAATCGACGGGCGGAAGGTGATTCTCAAGTGACTTTTTTTAGGCAACGCAGAGTATGCCTGAAATAAAATTAGCGTTAAGCCGCCGCCTTGGAGAAACAAGGTGGCGGCTTAACTGTATGTCTGGGATAATCTGTGAGTATCCGGTATTTGTCATATTTCACACGAACAAACAAGAGGCTGTGTCTTGATAAACACAGCCCCTTTTCCTTTGTTGATTTGTAGTGACTTGCACAATATGATCCTTATCTTACAGACACCTTGGCTTGGCTGTTGCCGCACCTTACTATGTAAACACCTCTTGGAATTGGCATTGAAAATTCCGTGTTGTTGGTTTTCAACTTTCCGACAAGCCCACCTGCAATGTCATAGATCTCAACCTGTTTTCCATTTGCGTCCTGCGTTATTATGATTTCACCATTTCCGCCTATTGCCTTAAATGTGCTCAATGCGTTGGAATTCATCCCCGACGATATAATCTCTTCAATTTTAGGCGCGAACATGTTCCATTGCGGAGCCTCATAATAAGCATCAACGCACCCTTCAGGAACATACAAGACACAGGAGCCTCCTATGTTTGCCGTACTCACCTGTTCGAACACTTCCGTACCCATTGCGTCTCCCGTAAGGGGAACTGCTATTTTGCAAACAATCTTCCTCAATTTAGTACAGGCATAAAACCCGTCATTACCTATTTTCCCCACACTGCTTGGAATGCTAACCTCACTCAGTTTGGTGCATCCATAAAATGCCTGTCCACCTATTTCTTCCACGGTAGCAGGTATTTCATAAAACCCCGCCTTGCCACACGGACACTGTATTAGTTTTTTCGCGTCCTTGTCATACAGCACGCCATTGTAACTTGAATAACTGGCGTTTTCAGAATCCACATTTATATCTTCCAACCTCGCACATGACATGAATGCCCATTTTCCAATCTTTTTCACATTTCCAGGCACAGTCAGTGAAACAATATTGTGACAACCTAAAAATGCCTTGTCGCCTATTTTTTCCAATGTCCCAGGAAACGTTACACCCGAAATATCCTCACACATGTAAAATGCCTGATTGCCAATTCCCTTGACGACAAACTCAACTCCATCTTCATTGACAACCTGCTCGGGAATGTTGATTTCCCCCTCCAGTTTTGTAGTGTATTTGCCCCTCGCCTTTTCTGACACGACATAAACCTCTTTTGCATCCGCATTTGTGATTTTGTAGAACAACTTGCCATCACTGAAATCGTATGGCTTCAACTGGGCGTTTGCATTTACTGCAACAAACAGTACACAAAAAATAGATAATAGTTTTTCTTTCATAACAAATTAATAATTTAATAAGATTACACAATATTAGATTCTGTTTGCTGCAAAGATAACACATTTATCTATATTTGTATAATATTTTGGAATTATTTTCAGGAAATGACTGAAATCGCTTACGGTTATTGGAACAGCCACTACAACTTATGGCACAAATAAATTTGGCTTTTCGCTCGACTTGCACTATCTCTGCGGTTAAGGTTAACCGCGAAGATAGGCTGCGTCTCGGAAATGCACAAATAAATTTGGCTTTTCGCTCGACTTGCACTATCTTTGCAGCGTAAATGGACAACAGGAAATCAACATTGGCACTTGGGACAGAGCCCGTTGGAAAACTATTGCTGCAATATGCCACGCCGGCAATAGTGGCCATGGTGGCCTCGTCGCTGTACAACATGGTGGACAGCATATTCATCGGGCAGGTCGTGGGGCCGATGGCCATATCCGGACTTGCAATAACATTCCCCTTAATGAACCTCAGCGGCGCGTTCGGGGCCGCAATAGGCGTGGGAGCCTCGACTACATTGTCCGTGAGATTAGGACAGCATGACTACGGGACGGCACAGAAAATTCTCGGCAACACTTTCATACTTAACATCATAACGGGCATGTTGTTCGGAACTGCGTGCCTCGTATTCCTCAACCCGATACTACGCATCTTCGGTGCGACCGACAACACACTGCCATACGCGAGCGAATACATGACTATCCTGCTGTCGGGAAGTGTGATAACATACCTTTATTTCGGACTGAACGCCGTGCTGCGGGCGGCGTCAAAACCGCGCATGGCTATGTATGCCACGATTTTCACCGTAGTGCTGAACACCGCGCTCGACCCACTGTTCATCTATGTTTTCGACATGGGAATACAGGGCGCGGCGATAGCGACAATACTGTCACAGGCATCAGCTCTTGCATGGCAAATGCGTGTTTTCAGCGACAAACGAGAGATGCTGCATTTCCAGAAAGGCTGCTACAAACTCCACAGCGACATCGTGAAGAACATAATAGCCATAGGCATGTCGCCGTTCTCAATGAACGCCTGCTCGTGCATCATTGTGATATTCATAAACACAACGCTGGTTAGATACGGCGGAGACATCGCAGTGGGAGCATTCGGCATCGCCCACCGCATCGGTTTCGTTTTCTTCATGGTTGTCATGGGCATCAACCAGGGTATGCAGCCAATAGCGGGATACAACTACGGCGCAAGGAAATACGGCCGCATGATGCATGTCCTGAAACTGTCTATAACGGCGGGTACGGTGACTATGACAATCGGCTGGCTCATAGGGGAGTTCGCGCCATACCATTGCGCGCGCCTGTTCACCGGCGACAGTCAGTTGATCGAGATGGCCGCACACGGAATACGCATCAACATGCTCTGTTTCCCGCTAATCGGCTTTCAGGCCGTTACAACCAATTTCTTCCAGTCGATAGGGAAAGCGAAGATAAGCATCTTCCTGTCGCTCTCGCGCCAGATGATTTTCCTCCTGCCACTGCTCATACTCCTGCCTTTGTGGATGGGGGCAGACGGCGTGTGGTGGTCACTGCCGGCATCAGACACCACGGCCTTCCTCACGACATTGGTAATGCTTGTTGTGTATATAAGGAAAAACAGGCCCAAAATGGAAACTAACACCTGAAACATTTTTATTCATATAATGATATGGAAAACAATAACACTATAATTAACATAGGACGTCAACTCGGCTCAGGGGGGAGGGCGATAGCAAGGATTGTCGCCGATGAGCTGGGGTATAAATTCTACGACAAGGAACTGCTCAACCTCGCGGCGAGGGAAAGTGGGTTCTCGGAGAAGTTCTTCGAGGAGAACGACGAGCACAAGGGCTTCCTGCGCACGCTGTTCCAGCCACATGCGCCGCACATCGCGGAAGGCAGTTTCTATCAGATCGACTTCTCGCAGGAAGGGCTTTTCCAGTTTCAGAGCGATGCTATAAAGAAGGCGGCAAGCGAAAACTCGTGCGTCTTCGTGGGGAGATGCGCCGACTATGTGCTGCGCGACTTCAGCAACGTGACAAACATATTTGTAACAGCCGACAAGGCACAGCGGATGGAAATGGTGCGGAAAAGACTCCGGTGTGACGAGGAGACAGCCTGCAAGATAATATGCAACAAGGAAAACGAGCGCGCGTCATACTACAACTACTATACAGGGCAGCGATGGGGCAATGCCGCAAACTACGACCTGTGCATAAACTCGTCGGTTCTCGGCATAGAAGGAACAGCCAAGTTCATCATGGAGTTCATAAAGTCACGGTAATGCAATTTATTTTCAACTTGAACGTTATATAATAAAAACATAATTATGAAGACAATAGTAATAACCGGCGGCGCCGGTTTCATCGGAAGCCATGTTGTGAGGCTGTTCGTCAACAAATACCCGGAATATAAAATCATAAACCTTGACAAACTGACATACGCCGGAAACCTTGCCAACCTGAAGGACATCGAGAGCCGGCCGAACTATGAGTTCGTCAGGATGGACATCTGCGACTTCGACGCGTTCCACCGGCTGATGCAGGAACGCCACGTTGACGGCATAATCCACCTGGCGGCAGAGAGCCACGTTGACAGGTCGATAAAAGACCCATTCACATTCGCACGCACAAACGTCATGGGTACGCTGTCACTCCTCCAGGCCGCAAAACTATACTGGGAGTCGCTGCCGGAGGGATACGAGGGGAAACGCTTCTACCACATATCGACCGACGAGGTGTACGGCGCACTCGAAATAACACACCCGGAGGGCATAGAACCGCCATTCTCGACAACGGCATCGTCGGCAGAGCATCACAAGGCATACGGCAACAAATTCTTCGTGGAAACAATGAAATACGACCCGCACTCGCCGTATTCCGCATCGAAGGCATCGAGCGACCATTTCGTCAGAGCATTCCACGACACCTACGGGATGCCCGTGGTGGTGACAAACTGCTCGAACAACTACGGCCCGTACCAGTTCCCCGAGAAACTCATACCGCTCTTCATAAACAACATCAGGCACCGCAAGCCGCTGCCCGTGTATGGGAAGGGGGAGAACGTGCGCGACTGGCTCTACGTGGAGGATCACGCACGCGCAATAGACATGATATTCCATCGCGGCAAGGTTGCGGAGACTTACAACATCGGTGGCTTCAACGAGTGGAAAAACATTGACATCATAAAGGTGCTCATAAACACCGTTGACAGACTGCTCGGGCGCAAGGAGGGCGAGGACATGGGCCTCATAACATACGTCACAGACCGGAAGGGACACGACATGCGCTACGCCATCGACTCCACCAAACTGCAGAAAGAACTTGGCTGGGAACCGAGCCTGCAATTCGAGGAGGGAATAGAGAAAACCGTGCGGTGGTACCTCGACAACCAGGAATGGCTCGACAACGTGACGAGCGGCGACTACCAGAAATACTACGAGAAAATGTACGGCGTCAGATAGGCAATGGGAGAACTCGGAAAGATAATAGAACTTCAGAAAGTGACCGACCCGCGCGGCAACCTCACCGTGGCAGAAGGACTGACACAGGTGCCGTTCGACATAGCCCGCGCCTACTGGGTGTATGACGTGCCGGGAGGCGAGAGCCGTGGAGGCCACGCCCACAAGCGCCTCAAGCAACTTGTCGTTGCCACCAGCGGAAGTTTCACCGTGACGCTCGACAACGGCGGCGAACAGAGGAAATACCTGCTGAACCATCCGTGGCAAGGACTGCTCATAGACACCGGGATATGGCGCACGCTCGACGATTTCTCGTCGGGGGCGGTGTGCCTCGTCCTCGCGTCGCGGCCATACGAAGCGGAGGACTACATATACGACTACGACGAATTCCTGAAATACACCGGATGTTCGAAATAGAGAGATACACCAAGGCACGGCAGCAGGAATGGAACGGGTTCGTGGAAAAGTCGAAGAACGGCACATTCCTCTTAGACCGCCGCTACATGGACTACCACGAGGATCGCTTCACAGACCATTCGCTGATGTTCCGCCGGGACGGGAAACTGTATGCCGTGCTGCCGGCAAACACAAAGGGCGGCACACTGTACTCGCACCAAGGGCTGACATACGGAGGACTCATACTCGGCACGGAGGCGCGCACGGTGCATGTCATGGAAATGATACGCCTGATGAACGACATGCTGAAAGGGGAGGGAATAGAGCGTGTGGTGTACAAGGCGATACCCCACATATACCACCGATGCCCTGCCGAGGAGGACTTGTATGCCATTCACCGTGAGTGCCGATACCGGATTTCGGAGCGCGACGTGTCGTCGGCATTTTGCCCGGACATGCCGCTGAAATGGAAGAAGGACCGCAGGCACGGGCTGCGTATGGCCCGCGAGCATGGCATTGCGGTCAAGAGGAGCGATGACCTCGAGGGCTTCTGGGATATTCTCGAACACAACCTGATGGAGAAACACGGCACAAAACCAGTGCATACCGTAAGCGAAATGCGCCTGCTGAAATCGCGTTTCCCAGAAAACATATTGCTATACACCAGCATGAAAGGAGACACTATGCTCGGCGGATGCGTGGTTTTCGTAATGCCAAGGGTGGTGCATACGCAGTATATCGCAGCAACGGGAGACGGGAAGAGGAATGGTGCGGTGGACATAATCATCAATCATCTGCTTGACGATGAGTTCCCGGACTGCACATATTTCGATTTCGGGAAATCAACCGAGAGCCACTGCGATATGCTAAACGAGAACCTCATATACCAAAAAGAGGGATTCGGCGCAAGGGCGGTGTGCTACGACACATACGAGTGGGAGCTATAACGTATTGCTATGATAGAATATTTGTCACTCAGGCGCATAACGGCAATGCATGCCGGCGAGATACACGAAGCCGTGAGGAATGTGGTTGACAGCGGATGGTACATTCACGGCGAGTGTGTCGCACGCTTCGAGCGCGAATACGCGCAGTACATGGGATGCCGCCACTGCATCGGCGTTGGAAACGGTCTTGACGCGCTGACACTCATCATGCGCGCATACATTGAGATGGGCAAGATGAAAGAGGGCGACGAGGTGATCGTACCGGCAAACACGTTCATAGCCACAATCCTCGCGATAACGGAGAACCGCCTGCGGGCAGTGCCGGTGGAGCCGCGCATAGACACGTTCTGCATTGACGACTCCCTCATAGAGCAGGCCGTGACACCGCGCACGCGCGCCATCATGTTAGTCCATCTCTACGGCTACCCTGCATACACCAGGAGAATAAGGGAGATATGCGACAGGCACGGGCTGCTCCTCATAGAGGACTGGGCGCAGGCACACGGCATAAACAGGGACATGGAGGCACGCACGGCAGCTGCGGCGCACAGTTTCTACCCGGGGAAGAACCTCGGCGCACTGGGAGACGGAGGGGCGGTCACAACCGATGACGGCGACCTCGCGGAAATGGTGAGGAAAATCGCCAACTATGGCTCATCGGAGAAATATGTGTTCCGGCACAGGGGACGCAACAGCCGCCTCGACGAGATGCAGGCCGCAGTGCTGAGCGTGAAACTGAAATACCTTGACAGCGAGAACATGCGACGCAGGGAGATTGCCAGGTGTTATATTGAGAACATCAACAACGCTGGCATTGTGCTGCCGACAACGGAATACTGCCAGCGCAGCGTGCATCACATATTCCCAGTGCTGTGCAAGCAACGCGACCTGCTGAGGCAAAGGCTGAAGGAACAGGGCATCATGACAATGATTCACTATCCCATACCACCGCACAAGCAGCAGTGTTACAACGAATGGAATGCCATGAGCCTGCCTGTTACGGAAAGAATACACCGCGAGGAACTGAGCCTGCCGTGCAACCAGGCCATGACCGGCAGCGAGGTGGAGCAGGTCATCGCGGCGGTGAACAGGGCGGACGTGTCGGGATAGGATGCTGACGGCATCACGCTTGACGCCAATTCATACGGCGAAAGCATTCCAACCCATTGATAAAACCGCCGTATTTGGTGAGCAAATTCGCCGTGTTTGGTGAACAAATTCGCCGTATTTGGTGAGCAAATTCGCCGTATTTGGTGAACAAATTCGCCGTATTTATGTTGCAAATTCGCCGTATTTGTGTTGCCGTTTGGCATAAACGAATAAGCTGGGCGTTACAAACAGACACACACATGGATAACACACAGGAAAGGACAGACATCGTTCACTACAGAAACGGAGAAGGCAACGGATTGCTGCCATTCGCAATATACCTTGCCGCAGCAGCAATATTCCTGCTCGCGGCCTCACTGCAGGGCATCTCGCATTTCGACATCGGGATATACCTTTCCGGCTACCAGCATTTCAACGAAGACCCATATACCACATATTATCTCGGGCAGTGGTATCTGACGTATCACTTTTGCAGCGCCGTGTGCAACCTGTTAGGCATAGACACACTGTTCGGACTGCGGATGATGCGCGTCGCCATGCTGCTTGCCATGCAGACAATTATATACCTTTACCTGCGGAAAATGATAAGGACGAAATACATCATAGCAGGACTCGCAATGATGATGCTTGCGCAATATGGCGCATACAGCGAGATAAACTACAACGACCTTTCCATCTTCATGCTCGTGTGCGCGATACTGTCGTACCACAGGGGACTGCACTCCGACAGGCGGCAGGTGACATACATCGCGCTGGCAGGACTGTTGACGGGCATATCCTTTTTCCTGCGTCTTGTCAACCTTACATTCATTCTCCTGCCTCTCTACGCAATGCTTGTCTCCAAATACAACGGGATAAGAATGTGCTGGTGGAAACACCTGCTGCCGTTCCTGGCCGGCGTGGCCGCCGGATGCACGGCGGTGTTCTGCACGGCATGGGCCGACGGCACGTCGGGCGTGCTGCAACTCACCGCCGCCGACCTCTTTTCCATGAGCGGAGACTGCAACGACCCACACAGCATTATGTCTGTTACAAGACACTATCTCGAAGACATACTGGACGAGATAAAGATGGCACTCTTCATGGCTTTTGTCATGTACGGCTTCATACTGGCCAACATGCAGGTTGGCAGGCGTATGCTGCACGCGGCATTCTCAATACTCGCAGCAATGATCGTAATAGTTGTCTGGCAAGACGGCATATCAGCCAACACCACAGTAGGTTTCTGCCTTGCCGCTTTCCTGCTGGACATTTACGGGAGAAAGAAAATGCCTGACAGGGACACACCGCAAAACCGACAGCCGTCGTCGCTCATCGCACTCGCCATGTTCATACCACTCGTCTTCCCAATCGGCAGCAACGGCACGAGCCAGTTCTACGGCCAGTGCCTGTGCATACTCGCCATGCCCCTGGCCGTATCTGTGATCGCGAGGGGTGAGGAAATGCCATCGTTAAGAAACACTGCCATCTCTGTGAGGTATATTGTTGTCTCCGTGTGCGTCGGCCTCACCGTGACAAACATTGTCAGGCCAATGATGGAGGACGGCAACCGCTTCGAATGCCGGCATACCATAGACAGCAAGGCGACGCGCCACTTGTTTACGAACAAGGAGAATGCCGACCTGCACAACAGGATGATAAAAGAGGTGAAGCCTATGATACCGCGTGGCAGTCACCTCATCTGCAATTTCTCGATAACGATGATTTCGGTTCTCGAATGCAAGCCTTACGGCGTTTTCACCGATGTGTTCTCCACGCAAAGCATGACGGAGCGGTACCTGTATGTAGCCCACGAGAGAGGCGTTGAAGGCAAGCAACTGCCATATCTGCTCATTGACGAGAGTCAGGAGACCGAAGGCTTCAGGCATGTGCGCGACATACTGTCCGCCATGTCGCCATACGAGGAAGTGTGGCGAAGCAAGAACTACGTCCTGCTGAAACCGAATGGATGACAAACACGCACGGCCTGACTACCGTTCATCCGCCACCTGTGATCCTTTCGCATGAAAGCGAAACGTTTCTGAACAAAAAACATTACCTTTGCACACATAAAAGCAACAAACTGAAATGATTGTCTGTATAGCAGAGAAACCAAGCGTGGCACGCGACATAGCACGGATAATCGGCGCTACGTCGCAGCATAAAGGGTATATGGAAGGCAACGGCTATCAGGTGACATGGACCTACGGACACCTGTGCGAGCTGAAGATGCCAGACGACTACACACCGATGTGGAAGGCGTGGAGCCTCGCCTCGCTGCCGATAATACCGCAACGCTTCGGCATAAAACTCATCAGTCAGGACAGCATCAAACAGCAGTTCGCTGTAATACAACAGTTGATGCAGGCTGCCGACGGGATAATAAACTGCGGTGACGCAGGGCAGGAGGGCGAGCTGATACAACGATGGGTGATGCTGAAAGCAGGTGCGAAATGCCCTGTGAGGCGTCTGTGGATCTCGTCGATGACCGATGAGGCGATACGCGAGGGCTTCGAGAAACTGAAAGACCAGGGCGAATATCAGAAACTATACATGGCGGGGCTTTCGCGCGCCATCGGCGACTGGCTGCTCGGCATTAACGCCACAAGGCTCTACACACTGAAATACGGGCAGAACCGCCAGGTGCTGAGCATCGGCAGGGTGCAGACACCGACACTGGCAATGATTGTCAACCGCCAGAAGGAAATCGACAATTTCAAGCCGGAACCATACTGGGTGCTTGCCACGATATACCGCGACACGCTGTTCACTGCCACAAGCGGCAAGTTCGCTTCAAAGGAGGAGGGTGAGAAAGCATTCCAGACAATTTCCGGCAGGCCATTCACCGTCACCGATGTGCAGAAGAAGAATGGCACCGAAGCCCCGCGCCAACTATACGACCTGACATCGCTGCAGGTGGATCTGAACCGCAAGTATGGTTTCTCGGCGGAAATGTCGCTCAACCTGATACAAAGCCTTTACGAGAAGAAGTTCACGACCTACCCCCGCGTGGATACGCAATACCTTTCTGACGACATATACCCCAAGTGTCCGCAGACAATGAACGGTCTTTTCAAGACGGCATTCGCCGGACAGCATCCGTATGCGGAACTGGTGAGGGCTCTCGGAGGTAAACCGCTGAAGAAATCGAAACGGGTGTTCGACACATCAAAAGTGACCGACCACCACGCAATAATACCCACAGGCGTTCCACCGCAGGGACTGACCGATGCCGAACAGAAAGTGTTCGACCTCGTGGCACGCCGCTTCATCGCCGCATTTTATCCAGACTGCAAGTTTGCCACAACGACCGTGATGGGAGAGGTGGAGGACATTGGGTTCAAGGCCAACGGAAAACTGATTACGTACAAGGGATGGCGCGTGGTGTATGACGTGGAAAAGACGGAAAACAACCAGGAACAGCCTGCCACAGCACAGGAGCAACAGAAAGGTAACAACGGCGAGGAACGGATTTTGCCCGACTTTGCCGTGGGAGAGAGCGGACAGCACAAGCCGACACTGACCGAGAAAATGACAATACCACCAAAGCACTACACCGAGGCATCACTGCTTAGGGCTATGGAAACTGCCGGAAAGTTCGTTGACGATGACGAACTGCGGGCGGCAATGAAGGAAAACGGCATCGGACGGCCGTCGTCGCGCGCCGGGATAATAGAGACGCTGTTCAAGCGGCACTACATAAAGAGGGAGAAGAAAAACATCGTGGCAACGCCCACTGGGATGGAACTCATCGACATAATACACGAGGAACTGCTGAAAAGTCCCGAACTGACAGGCATCTGGGAGAAACGCTTGCGCGACATAGAGCATGGCGGAGGTTCGCCGGAGGAGTTTATCGGAGGACTGAAAGAACAGGTGACGCAGATCGTGAACAAGGTGCTTGCGGACAGCACCAACCGGCACGTCACCGCCGAGGTGCCAGCAGCGACCAAAAAGAAATCGCAGAAGGACAAAAAGGAAAAGGCGAAAGCACCCACCAAGCGCGTCCGCGCAGGTATGAAATGCCCACTGTGCGGCAAGGGTAAAGTGATAAAAGGCAAGACGGCATACGGCTGCTCACGATGGAACGACCCTCACGAACCATGTCAGTTCAGGAAACCGTTCTGACAAAGCCGCAAAGAGAAAGATACACGAGCAGATCTCTGTGGCAGGCGTAGTTCGCTTCAGCCAATCTGCCACCAATGCTTTTTCCTCGGCCTGTCATATTCCGGCACCTGCCCCAATCGTTCGCGCATCACGTCTTCGAATGACTTGCCGTATTTTATCATCTGGTAAATAGTCCCCCAGTCTGGCAGTCCGCCAATGTTGCGGTCGTCTATGAATATGTCCGCCTTTACCTTCCTGCTGAAATGGTTGTTGCCCTCAACACTTTCCTCTGGGTAATCTCTGTTGACGGCATAGAACTCCACGCCCCTCTCGCGGCACCATTCTATGGCCTCGTCGAGCAGTTTCCCCTCCCTGACGCTCCATAATATAAGTTTATGCCGGTCATTTATAAGCATTCGCAAGGTCTCAGTCGCGAATGGTATTTCCGCGCCGATCTCCGGGTAACGGTGCTCAACGATGGTCCCGTCAAAGTCTGTTGCTATTGTCATTGTTACAGTATATTAGCTAATACGCCTTATCGTCGCCAACGAACACGTTCATCACCGTCTTGAAAATAATCTGTATGTCGAGCCAGAACCCCCAATTCTCTATATACCAGATGTCCTTCTCCACACGCCTTGCCATGTCCTCAACGGTCTTTGTCTCCCCGCGTTCGCCGTGCGTCTGTGCCCACCCCGTGATTCCAGGCTTGACATAATGGCGTATCATGTAGTCGCCGATCTTCTCCGAGTAATACTCGGTGTGCGCCAGCATGTGCGGCCTCGGCCCTACGATGCTCATGTCACCCATAAGCACGTTGATGAACTGCGGCAGTTCGTCAATGTTTGTATGGCGCATGAAGTGTCCCCATTTTGTCACTCTCGGGTCGTCCTGCGTTGCCTGCACCTTGTCGCTGTCGTTGTTTACTTTCATAGAGCGGAACTTGTAGCACCAGAAATCCTTTCCGTCATACCCCGTCCGCTTCTGCTTGAAGAAAATAGGTCCGGGCATCGTCATTCTGGTTATTATTGCCACGATTACGAATATCCACGGGAATAACAACAATAGGAACACGGCGGAGAAAATCACATCGAACAACCTTTTCTTAATTCGCTGCGGCATCTTCATCAGCGGTTCCTTGTAACGTGCCATGACGTATGCGTTACCCATCTCAAGCAACTCTGTCTTGCGGTCTAAGGTGTTGTGATTTCCGGGTATATAGAACACCCTGATCATTCTGCCGTGGCAGAGTTTCATCAAGGGTTTCATCTCATCGTCATATACCTTTTCCGATATGTATATTTCGTCAACCTTGTTCTCTTCAAGCCATTTCATAACATCGCCGACACGTCCCAACAAATTGTATTTCCCGTCTATACCCTCATCAGCGAAGATGCCGAGAAGTCTGTACCCATAAAACGGATCTTGCATGACACTGGCAACCCTCTGAACCATGTTGCCATATCCAATTATGATGGTGCTCATGTTGTGCTTTCCTTCTGTCCGTAATTTTTTCATGAAGTTACGGAGCAAGAGGCGTTCCACGCTCGTAAAGCCGAACACCACAGATGCCACCAGGAGCGACCGCCAGAACCCTGGCACGATAAAATGCGCCATGCCAAGAATCGCTGCGTTGACAATCGTGAAAAGCACGGACGACCGCGACGTGTTGCGCATAACGGAAGCCGGAGTGGAGAAACGCCCGTGAAGCGTTATGCCCACAAAATACTGCGCTGTGATGTAAGAAATATTGGCAACAAAAAAGTCTGACAGGAGCATTACGTGGTCGTTTTCGTATGGCCATATATTAAGCAGGTAGCACAGGAGCAGAACCAAGTTGAATGTAAGCAAATCCACTGCTGCCACGATGTTTGACAGCATGAAAGTCCTGTTGTATGGCGATTTCATGGTTAGTATTTCTTGATTTTATGATTTGTTGCGTGCAAAGATAACATAAAAAAACATCACGGCAAAGAAATTTACACTTTTTTCAAAGACACACGTTCCGCCACACAGAAAGGATTTCCGCGCTAACATTTTAGGCAAACTCCTCAATGCAGGGCAGTAGACCGCGATGCCACGCGTTGAATGTTTGCAAATCTACATGATAATCACTTTATGCCACGCCTGTCAAGCGCGTCGGAGTATCTCCTGGCATTCTGAAGGTGCTCACTGTATGTTCTGGCGAAATTGTGCGTGCCGCTTAAATCCTCCTTCGCACACATATATAGATAGTCGTGGCTTGCGTGGTTCAGCACTGCGTCTATGCCGGCAACGGTCGGTATGCGTATCGGTCCCGGCGGCAGTCCCTTGTTGCGGTATGTGTTGAACGGACTGCTGACGGACAGTTGTGCTCGGTAAATGCGCTTCAGTTCAAATTGCTTCAGCGCGAACTTTATCGTTGGGTCTGCCTGCAGCGGCATGTCGGCACGCAGCCTGTTGATATACATCTGTGCGACCATGGGCTTCTCGGCATTGTTGGCAGTCTCCTCGTCCACGATGCTTGCGAGCGTTATCACCTGCACTTCGGTCAGTCCGATGTCCTTTGCCTTCCGTCGGCGGTCCTCGTTCCAGAAAGCCCTGCTCTCCTTCTGCATCCTGTCAAGCAGCCCACGGACGGAAATAGTCCAATAAACGTCGTATGTGTTTGGTATGAACAGGCACGCTATGGTCATGGTGTCTAATCCGTACCTTGAACACACGGCAGGGTCGGCAAACGCTCTTTCCAGTTCGAGTGAGTCTGCCATCAGTTTCTTTCCTATGGCAGCCGCAAGTTTGTCAACCGTCCTGACGCTCGGTATTGTGAGGCGCACTGGTGTCTGCGCCCCGCTCTTCAGTTTCCTTAGCAGCCGCAATGCGCCAGTGCCAGATTTCAAGACATACCTGCCTGGGATTATGTTGTCCCCGTATCCGCTGTGGCGCGCAAGCATTGAGAAAGCGGCCATCCCCGAAGAGGTTGTCATGGTGTCGAGTTTTGCAAACACCGAGTCTATGTTGTCATCATTGTCTATGTACAGGCAGTGTGCCTGCCCGTCTCTTGCGATGGAAGAGAAAAGATAGAAATATGTCACCCCTGCAACTATCGCGCAGCATATCAGGATTGGAACGACATACCTTTTTGTTGTCAATTTCATAATTAACCTTTTTTATACAGTTATTCTATTCCGGGTGCAAAATTACAAATTACTGACGTTATAAGGAAAGATTTGGACGAGGAATATCTGCTATAAAAAATAAAATGTGTAACTTTGCAACGTTTTCCATGCGGCATCGTGCCGCGAGGGTATTGAAAAGTAAAAAGGACATAACAATGAAAATGCAGCAAGATAATCCCAAAGAGGAAAAGAAAAGCATGAGTTTCGTGGAGCAAATAGTGGAACAAGACCTTGCCGAGGGTAAGAACGGAGGAAGGATACAGACACGCTTCCCGCCGGAACCGAACGGATACCTGCACATAGGGCACGCAAAGGCGATATGCATGGACTTTGGCGTGGCAGAGAAATACAAAGGTGTGTGCAACCTTAGGTTTGACGACACCAACCCGTCGAAAGAAGACACTGAATATGTTGACTCGATACTGCACGACATAGAATGGCTCGGGTTCAAGTGGGGTAACGTGTATTACGCTTCCGACTATTTCGACAAGCTGTGGAACTTCGCCTTGTGGATGATTGAAAACGGGAAGGCATACGTTGACGAGCAGACAAGCGAACAGATTGCCGAACAGAAGGGAACGCCGACGACACCCGGCACGCCATCGCCGTACAGAGACAGGCCTGTGGAGGAAAACCTCAGGCTGTTCAGGCTTATGAACACCCCGGAGGCGGAGGAAGGAAAGATGGTGCTGCGCGCGAAACTCGACATGGCAAACCCCAACATGCACTTCCGCGACCCTATAATTTACCGCACGATACACACCCCGCACCACCGCACTGGCACAAAATGGCACGCATACCCTATGTATGACTTCGCACACGGGCAGAGCGACTATTTCGAGGGGGTGACACACTCAATATGCACACTCGAGTTCGTGCCGCACCGGCCACTCTATGACCATCTCGTGGACGAACTGCAGGAAATGGACAGGCAAGACGAATACCGACCAAGGCAGATTGAGTTCAACAGGCTCAACCTGACATACACCGTGATGTCCAAGCGAAAGTTGAAGGCTCTCGTGGATGAGCACCTCGTGGCAGGATGGGACGACCCACGGATGCCCACGCTGTGCGGGATGCGCCGGAGGGGTTACTCGCCGGAAAGCATACGCAAGTTCATAGACTCCATAGGATATACCAAGTTCGATGCGCTAAACGACGTGGCGCTGCTTGAGGCTGCCGTACGCGAAGACCTTAACACCAAAGCCATCAGGGTCAGCGCAGTGATCAATCCAGTGAAACTCGTTATAACGAACTATCCAGAGGACAAGACAGAGGAAATGACCGCCGTTAACAACCCGGAAAACGAGGCGGACGGCACACATGGCATCACATTCGGCCGCAACCTGTGGATTGAAAGGGAGGATTTCATGGAGGACGCACCGGGAAAGTTCTTCCGCATGACACCAGGAAAGGAAGTCCGGCTGAAAAACGCTTACATAGTGAAATGCACTGGCTGCAGTAAAGACGACAATGGCAACATCACAGAGATATACGCCGAGTATGACCCGCAGAGCAAGAGCGGGATGGAAGGGGCGAACCGGAAAGTGAAGGGAACGCTGCACTGGGTGAGCGCAGACCACTGCGTGAAGGCAGAGGTGAGACAATATGACAGGCTCTTCAACGTGGAGAACCCGGGCGCAGACGAGCGCGACTTCCGCGAACTGCTTAATCCAACATCACTAAGCATAATCAACGAATGCTACGTTGAACCGTTCGCCGCAGAGCGCAAACCGGGAGAATACCTGCAGTTCCAGCGCATCGGATATTTCATGGCTGACAACGACTCGAGGCCTGAGCATCTGATATTCAACAAGACGGTCGGACTGAAAGACACTTGGGCAAAGAAGTCAAAGGCATAACCGAAAAGACAGGCAAATGGCAGACAACTTTTACGACAACGATGAGTTCAGGGAGCTTCTCAGCTCGTTCGAAAAAACTGAGAGGACGGGGAAGGGACGCTTCTTCGACCCTGACGACCTGCTGGACATAGCTGACTACTATTGCATGCACGGCAAAGTGGACAAGGCAAGGAGAATAGTGGATGATGTGATAGTGACATTTTCCGATGCCGACGATGCCCTGCTTATGAAATCGCGCATGCAACTGACATACGACCATAACCCCGGGGAGGCGGAAAGGACTATGGAACAAGTTGCCGACAAAGGCAACATAGAATACAAATACATAAAGGCAGAGATTATGCTGACACGCAGGCAGGATGCCAAGGCGGCAGAACTGCTGCAACAGATATATGACGTAGAGGAAGACGACAGGGAAGAGGTTGCCGAAGAGATTGCAAGAATATATGCCGAGTATGACTGCCTTGAAATGGCGAGCGCGTGGCTCGGGAAATGCGGGGGAGAGGACAACGACCGCAAGAAGGAAATAAAGGCAATGGTGCTGATTGACAACGGGAAACTGGAAGAGGGGCAGAAGATACTTAACGAACTGATAGACGGCGACCCATACGAGACAGCCTACTGGAATTTGCTTGCCAAGGCACAGTTGATGGACGGTGACATCGAGGACTCGATAGTGAGCAGCGAATACAGCCTCGCCATAAACCCCAACGACGACGAGGCGGCACTAAACAAAGGGAACGCGCTATACCAACTTGGCAACTACGACGAGGCGGCGCGCTATTTCAGGCTCTTCAGCACCCTGCGCCCTGACGAGGAGGGGGGAGATATGATGCTCGGGATGGCGATGATCGCACAGAACAGGCTGCAGGAAGGTGTGGAACACCTGAAGAAAGCGGAGGAAAAAATATCCATAGACTCGAAAAACACCGGCGAGATATACAGGGAACTCATCGTGGCACTGTGCCACCTTGGACGAAGCGACGAGGCTCTCGCATATATCGAGAGGAGCGACAAGGCAGAATGGAACAGCGCGGAGAAAGACATAATGCGCGGACTGGCGCTGATGTCGAAAGGCGAATACGAAAAGGGACAGAAATGTTATGAAAAGGCACTGAAGGATTCGGACTACTCTGCACAGACCTATCTCAGAATAGCGATGGCGCTATACGAGAGCCGGCTGTATGTTTCGGCATACCTGACAACGAAGTCACTTCTCGAGATTTGCGGCGACGAACTGCCGGAGGTTTACGCTTACCACGCATTGTTCTGCCTATATATCGAAAACGAGAAGGAATATATCAAATACAGGAAAATCGCTTTCGAGAAATCTCCTCATGCGGCAGAGATGCTGCTCGGCAATGTCAAGCCACATAAAAAAAACAACAAACTTTGATAATGGACTGGATAGAAACACTTATAACATCATTCCTCGGGCATATAAGTTACCCACTCGTTTTCTTCCTTATGCTGCTGGAAAGTACCGTGATACCCGTTCCGTCGGAACTTGTGGTGGCTCCTGCCGCATATCACGCCGCAGGAGGCGAACTGGACATAATCCTCGTGATACTGTTCGCGACGCTCGGGGCTGACTTCGGCGCGTCGATAAACTATGTCGCAGGGTACTATCTCGGGCGACCAATAATATACAGGTTCGCCAACAGTCGCCTCGGACACCTATGCCTGCTCAACCAGCATAAGGTGGAGAAAAGCGAGAAATATTTCTACGACCACGGTATGGTCGCAACAATAACAGGAAGGCTCATTCCCGGGATACGGCACCTGATTTCAATACCCGCAGGACTGGCAAGGATGAACTACTGGAAATTCCTGCTCTACACTACAATCGGCGCAGGGGTTTGGAACTGCATACTCGCGGTGCTGGGGTGGTATATGCACTCGATAGTCCCGGAGGAACAACTGAAGGACAAACTCATTGAATACGGGGACTACATCAAATGGAGCATCATAGCACTGGTTCTTGTATGCATCGCATATTTTGCAATTAAAAAGCTGATTGCCAGAAAAAGGGTGGAGAGCGCGGAGGACTGATAGCAGACGCGGCAGTCCTTGCACTCCTTCTAAGCATGACAGATGAAAAACATCATCATCGTAGGCGACGGAATGGCAGACCACCCTGTTGAGAGGCTCGGTGGCAAAACACCTCTGCAATATGCCGACACGCCATTCATGGACACCATTGCAAGGCAGGGACGCACGGGGAAACTGACGACAATCCCAGAAGGATTCCCACCGGGGAGTGAGGTGGCCAACACCACCATACTGGGATATGACCCGGGCAATGTGTATGAAGGACGCGGGCCGCTGGAGGCCGCCGGCATGGGTTATGACATGGAGGCGGCAGACATGGCATTGAGGTGCAACATCATAACCACGGACGACGGCAAAATTGTTTCTCACAATGGAGGAAACATAAACAGCGTGATTGCAAGAGAAATAATAAGCCGGCTAAACGGAGGCATTAACAGTGACAGATTGAGGTTCGTCGAAGGAACACTATGCCAGCACCTGCTTGTAATAAAAGGCGGGGACAAGCACGTCTCATGCTTTCCGCCACACGAGCATATCGGTGAGCAAATGGAGAAAATCGCGGTCACGGCAGAAGAGGGCTTGGAAGACAGGCGCGATGTCTTCATTGATGGAGACGGGAGAAAGCACGAAAGAATGACCAGCCGGCAGACTGCCAGGCTGCTGAACGAAACAATACGCAAATCGCAGGACATACTGAAAGACTTGTCACACGGGAAGGAAAGATACAGTATATGGCCGTGGAGCGGAGGCTATCGCCCGGACATGCCACCACTGTCGGAAATCCACCCGCAGATAAGGTCGGGATGCGTGATAAGCGCGGTCAACCTCGTGCGTGGAATAGGCCTTCACGCCGGTCTCGACATCATAAACGTGAAGGGGGCGACAGGTCATGCCGACACAAACTATGAGGGCAAGGCCGCAGCCGCGATAAACGCTCTGCGACGTTATGACTTCGTGTTCGTACACGTTGAAGCACCCGACGAGGCATCGCACGAAGGGAATCTCAGAATGAAACTGCAAGCAATAACTGACATCGACCATCGTCTCATCGCGCCAATCTACAACCATATAGTACAAAGTGACGAGCCTGTGGCAATTGCGATACTGCCCGATCACCCAACCCCGGTCGAAACCCGGATACACGAAAGCGAGCCTGTTCCGTTCGCATTGTATTATAAAGGTATGACACCTGACGGCGTGAAAACTTTCGACGAAGCAAGCACAAGTAATGGGGCATACGGCACGATGCCAGCAAAACACCTGATGGAAAAGATGCTGGAAGCAGGCACAGAAACGGCGTTGCGGACAAATTAGCCACAAATACAGGTACAACTCGAAATATTTATTTGAATATTTCTTAAAAAATTTGGAGGTAACGGGATAAAATGCTAATTTTGCATTTGAAAAGGAGAACAAACCGGCCGTATCGTATAGATAGGGATACTCATCAAATAAATACAGAAAACCGGGAAGATTTCTCTTGTCAATGGCGGGCCATATAAAGTTCACTCGTGAACCTAAGCCGTAAGGCCGGTGGATTACAAAGACGGAGAGCTCTCAAATCATTTCAACTCGGAGTTTCATCACTTCATCGATACGGCCCTCCTTTTTTGTTGGGCATTGGAGTACGGACAATGTGCAACAGCATCGCAATCAACGAAAATATACTATGTTCAGCGGTATAATAGAAGCATTCGCCACCGTTGTGGCAATAGAGAGAGAAAAAGAAAATGTGCATTTCACACTCACATGCCCTTTCGCAGACGAGTTGAAGACAGACCAGAGCGTGGCTCACAACGGAGTGTGCCTGACGGTCGTAAAAAACGAGGGAAACAAGTATGTCGTCACGGCAATGAAAGAAACACTTGACCGCTCGAACCTCGGACAGCTAAAGACCGGCGACAAGGTGAACGTGGAACGGTCGATGATGATAAACGGCAGGCTCGACGGACATATAGTCCAGGGACACGTTGACACGACGGCAGAATGTATAGCCGTGGAGGACGCACAAGGAAGCAAATATTTCACTTTCCGCCACAAAATCACGCCAGAGATGGTGGGCAGAGGGTATTTCACGGTGGATAAAGGCAGCGTTACGGTGAATGGCGTGTCACTTACGGTGTGCAACCCGACGAGCGACACGTTCCAGGTGGCAATAATCCCATACACCATGGAGCACACAAACTTCTGCGACATACGGGTGGGAACTGTTGTGAACATAGAATTCGACATACTTGGAAAATATATTGCAAGAATGAAAAGCCTTGAAGGTTGAGGACAGTCACAACATTCAAGGCACATACTTTAATTATAAAATCAATGAGACCGACATTTTTTGCACTTCTTCTCCTTGGCATTGTCTCCACGGCAACGGCACAGGAAACCAAGAAATGGACCATGCAGGAATGTATAGACTATGCACTGCAGAACAACATACAGATAAAGAAAAGCAACATAAAGAAACGAAGCATGCACGAGGACGTGCTGCAGTCGCAGGCTGCAATGCTGCCATCGCTCATCGCGCAGACATCGCAGAACGTGACATACAGGCCATGGCCGGAGACTGGAAGTGCCACAGTGGCAAACGGATATGTGCAGAAATCGGTTGACAAGGTATTCTACAACGGCTCATACGGCATAAGCGCGAACTGGATTGTTTGGGACGGGGGAAGAAACACAAACACCGTGAAGCAGAACAGGATGAACGAGGAGATGGCGCAAACCGACTCGGCAATAACCGCAAACAACATTCAGGAGCAGATCGTTCAACTGTATGTGCAGATTGTTTACAGCAATGAGGCCATAAGCGTAAACAAAGAGAGTCTGGAAACATGCAGGAAAAACGAGGAACGCGGGAAAACTATGGTGGAAGTTGGGAAAATGAGCAAGGCTGACTTGGCACAACTGACGGCACAGCGAGCAGAGGCAGAATATAAGGTGGTGGAAGCGGAGACAAACGTGAAAGACTACAAGCGACAAATGAAACAACTCCTGCAACTGACCGACACTGACTTTGACGTGGAAATTCCACACACAACCGACGAGATGGCACTTGAGGACATACCAGCCCTGAGCAATGTATACGAGAGGGCTTGGGCAAGCCGGCCTGAAATAAGACAAGCAATGCAGGGCATTAAAAGCAGCGAAATATCAATAAACCTTGCGAAGGCAAAAAGGATGCCGACGGTTAGCCTCAACGCGAGCGCAGTGACAAACACCACTTCAATGAGTGACAACAAGTGGGGAAACCAAATAAAAAACAACTTCAACCTCGGTGGCGGCGTGACTGTGAACATACCACTTTTTGACAACAGGCAGGCAAGAACAGCAATAAACAAGGCAAAACTGCAGCAACAGGACTTCGTGCTTGACTTTGAGAACGAAAGGACAAAACTATACAGCACGATTGAGAACCACTGGCTGCAGGCAGAGTCCAACCAGAACCGTTTCAAGGCTGCCAAGATTGGCACCGAGAGCGCGCAGGCAAGTTTCGACTTGCTGCAAGAACAGTTCCGGCTCGGACTGAAGAACATCGTTGAACTTATGAACGGACGAGACAAACTGCTCGCCGCTAAGCAAAACGAACTGCAGAGCAAATTCCTCACGATATACAACATCGCGATGCTAAAATTCTACAGACAGTAGGCGGAACCGCATAACAAGAAATCAACAAATCCGCAAAACCGGGTTTTACAATAGCGGCATTGAGCATATCCACAAGCCCATATTTGAGGCAATATGCATTGTCCGGAAATGGATATGTGAGAAACAAAGCTTAAAGTTCCCACATTTTTATGGCAGGTCCTTCCGCATATAAAGTAATAGGAGCGAATGTAATCGGCTGATTACAAAAGGAAAACATAATATAGAATAATAAAAGGTGAACGATTTGGAAACGAGCGAGTTTCTTTCCCTCTCTTTATTCTGCAATGCCTCAAAGACCACTTACCTAACATTGCAAAGGTAGTCTTTATTTTCGATGAAAACAAGAGAAAGCCACACTTTTTTATCAGTCCGTTTCATTTTTCCGCACTTGAATTGGCGTTTTATGTCCAAAGCCCATCCTCGTCGTGAATTTGCTGTCTAATACTCCCTTTTTATTGTCTTCATCATCCTTTTGCGTGTTAAAAATAAAATTTTTCTGTGCAATTCCTTGCAAATTAAAGAAGAATAACCTATATTTGCGCTTAGGAAAAAACAACTTAAACGTTCATGCTTATGAAGACAACGTTGATTTTACCAATTTCAGCCCCCTTGACATAACGAACGCCACTTTCGGCAGTCAAGGGAGATATGCAGGACTCTACGAAAAGGCTTTGCATTAATCAATTTTCGCACACACGATACAATCCATCCCACTTTTATTTTACGGATTTTCTCTCTTTACCGTTTTTATTGCGGGTATCTTATCAGACTGAAAAAGAACATAGACAGTATTAACTTATGGGACGACATTTACACGAAACAGCATTTCTAATAGTTACAGCCTTATTCATTCCCGTGCAGTCCCGTGCGCAGTCACCCGGTCAGGTCAGCGGTGCGGAGGCATGGCTGAAGACTGTCCCCCTGACGACGGACCTGCAGGGGTACTATCATTGGCGCGACTTTTCGGGCGACTCCGTTAGAACCAACTTCTACGATGCCAAGGGCGCAGCCTACGGTGGTGAGTTCACGCAGCGGCACACATGGATACGGACTTTCAACTTCAACCCCGCCCTGAACTTCTCCGAGGGGAATCAGCCGAAGGAGAGTCTACTGAAATACTCCAACCTCGCGCAGATGACCGTCATCGGGGTGTTTGCCCCGACGACTACCGCCTATAACAAGGACGAGGTGCTATATGCCGTCAGCGGACGCAAGGGTGCGGGAAGCCTCGTGAGCAGGGACAAGGCGGTCGGGCAGCAGGGCATAGAACCGCTCGACTACGGAAGCACCGTCGGCGAGGACCTTCTTTATTCGGGCGGCGAGAGGCAGACCGCAGAGGAGTTCAAGTCCACGAGTCCCCGCATCGTCTCATACATCAGGGCATACGCCCCCGTGCATTCCGTGTGGGGAGAAGGCAGACGTGCGACCATCACCACGGGAACATACAGGGACGGAGACGTCAATTTCACGACAGCCTTTGACAAGTCCCTGTTCGGGGGCGGTGCGCTCAATGGCTACACGCCCGAGCTCATCGCATACGGCAGGACGCTCACGCCGCTGGAGCGCAGGCAGGTGGAGACCTATCTCGCCATCAGATACGGCATCACGCTCAACGGCTCATACTATACGGGGACTGGCAACCTTTCATGGGACAGGGACGAAAGTGCTGCCTACCATCACAGGGTGACGGGCATCGGGCGCGACGATGCGGGCGACCTCTTCCAGCCTCTCTCCACGACGAGCTACGAGGAAGCACCAAGATACTCTACTGAAAAGACATACGACAGCTTCAGAGACGCAGACCCATACGGCCTGCCGACGAGCCAACGCCTTCTCGTCATGGGGCGTGAGGACAGCTCGCCCATACCCGACGGTGGCTATATGCTATGGGGCGATGACAACGGCTCCACGACTACCGAAGAGACAGAAGGCAAGACGCCGTGGCACGTCATGAGTCGCAGGTGGCTCGTCAGGACGAACATCGACTCCACCGAATATAGGAGGGACGTCTGGACACGGAACGGCATCACCGTCACCTCCGACGGTTTTATGGATGCAGTGTCGCAGAATGAGCCCAAGGAGGGCGCATACATCGTCAGCTCCCCGCTCGACACGGGAAACGGCACGATGGAATACACCAACCCGAGGCTCCATCCCGCCTACAACGTGGGCTTCACCGAGGCATCGGGCACGAAGTGCGCATACGGCTTCAACGTCAGCGCACGGGGTGAGATCCGAATCGTAGAGGACGGAACAATACGGAATCGTGTCTTAACAGGCAATACGGGCGGAAAGAGTTTCATCGTACGCAGGAAAGGAAACAGCGTAACCTTACTCATCGACGGCAGGGGCAGCAAGGACCTGCAGATAACCATACCCGTTGAAAGCACGGCAAAGGCAGCCTGCATGATTTTCGAGATCGCAAGCGGCGAGACAGCATTAAATATTCCCAAGCTGCGCAGAAACGGCTTTGGAGACAGCGGCAACATGGTTGAGCTCGGATACGGAGTCCTCGCCAAAGGCAACAAGTTCGCAGGTGCGGACTACCGCAACGTCTTCATGCTCATAGACAGAAACGCAGGCGACAAGACCGATATACAGGAAAACACCATCATCAGATGCTCGCGCAAGGACGCGAGCCGTGAAAAACTCATCTTCGACAACATCTTCATGGACACCGATGGCAGCGGATTCGACACGTTCACCTTCGCCAGCTTCGACGGCATACTGGCACGGCTAACACCGCACGATGCGAGCTGCACGGGCGGAAAGCCGCGAAAGGACGGCAGCCTTGACATCAGCATGGTGGTCGGCCTGCCGAGTTTTTCATACAGCTTGCTGGCGGATTCCGTGGAGAATATGGAGAAAGGTGCCGTAGCTTCACGGGGAATCTTCGCCACAAGCACGCACACGGTGAAGAACCTGCTCCCGGGAAACTACAGTCTGCTCATTAAGCAGAACGCGGGCATCGACATCATGGCGGAGAGCACGGGAGGCGTTGAGTATGCCCATGCGGTCGGTCGCCGAAAGCAGGGAGAGGTCACATGGACTATTCCCTCGCTCACCTCCGACTACAGGGCGGGACTCTGCACCACGCTCGGACTGGGAAAGAACATCCTCCACGGCTTCGACGTGAAGAATGCCACGGCACAAGTCGTGGTCGAGGGTAAGCCCATGGGTGCTGCCGTCACCCTGAATGGAGGTGACGCACTCGGCATCATCTTCACCCCCGACACGGTAAGCTATACGGTAAACGGCATCGTCGTCCACCGTGCGGCCAAGAAAGCCGGTCTCGGCTGGCTCTTCGGCATGGGCTTCAACAAGGGACTCTCGACCATCGACGGGCTGAGCATCGACGGCGGAGACTTCGCCCTGACGAGCGTTTCGAGGGGCGTGGCCTACGAGACGAAGAAGGCGGTCGAGGACAGCATGGCGGTAATGATCGGCAGCGAGTGCAGCTCGAGCGTGCCCAAGGCACAGACAAGGTCGGCAGAAAACACCTCCTTCATCGAGAGGCAAGCCCATTCTGCCCTCACTGTGACAAGGAAGGACGTGACCGGTATGGCGTTCAGTGCCGAGCTGAAACTCGCCAAGGAGACCGATGCCGAACTGCTCGTCTATGACACATCAGGAAGGCTGCTGAGCCGGACGGACATGGCGGGAGGCACCATCAAGCGTGCCGACTTCACCGTACCGCAGACGGGCGTGTACGTCGTCAAAGCACTCACCTTAGAAGAGGAATTTACAAGGAAGATAATGGCAAACTACTAAACCCCAACGGCTATGAAGACAAAGCATTACCTCATATCGGCGGCATTACTGACAGCCATCACCGCAGCCATCGCTGCGACGCATATATACAAGGGACAGGACAGTGCACGTGAAAACAACGGCACGAGTATATCACAGGAGACAGCACAGACCGAGACGTCCACGAAGAACGTCCATAATGCAGAAAAAGCTACGCAGGGAATATCACGGATGGCAAGGAAGGAGGATAAGTCAAAGACGACAGCAGCAGCAACTTCTTCCGTTATGGAGACCACCTACACGGCAGACCATGCCTCGGGCATCATAGGACAGTCCGACGGACGGGTTTCGGACAACCCCGAGGACAACATCTTCGAGATAACAGTCGAGAAAGTCTCTCCAAATATGCGCGCATGGTTGGTCTATGACCTCAAGGGCGTAAGCTCTGGTCAGGGCATCAGCAGGAGCATCAACGACCGCATGGCTGTCGGCGGCTACCTCACGGCACTTTCCAAGGAATGGAAGACCGTCAGGGAGGAAATAAGTCCAGAGTGGCTGAAAGACGGAAAGAACACCGTCCTCTTCACCATTCCGACGGCTGCTTCCTACGCTTATTCGGTCAGGAATGTACATATCGAGACCGTAGCGGATTCTAAGACAAAGACTAATACCAATAAGCAGGAAGAAATAATCCTTTCCTCCGCCCCCATAGCCTATGACGGTCAGACCTACCTCCACGGCTTCGTACGAGGGAAGGCAAGCCGTGTCTCAGCAAACGGCACAACCCTCACCGTCCATGACGGAGAATTCGAGGGAATCGTGCCATCGACGGGCAGACAGCTCAAGCTCACGGCAGTCATTGATGGCAGGAACATCAGCAGGACAATAACATCCATACAGGAAAGCAGGGCGGACTATGCCCGTGCCTTCGTGTCCGTCGGTGGAAAGGCAGAGAAGCGGTTCCTTGCGCACAGGGCAGACAGCATCGCCATCGGCGGCAACGTCCTTTCCGTGAAGGCTGCGGACATCGCAAGGAACGGCAGATACTCCGTCACGGCACTCCGTGAGACGGACATCCCAGCTTTGGACTATGGCATGACCAACGTCACCGCCAAGGGAGACGGCTACCGCTTTCTGCCCCACGGCAACCACTTCGAGGGCAAGGGTGCGACGGTGAAGATAAAATACGACCGCACGCGAATCCCGAGCGGTTTTACAGAAGACGATATCAATACCTATTACTTCGACAAGAATACCAAGCACTGGGTGGCACTGGAAAGAGTCAGGGTGGATAAGAAGGAGACCTGCGTCGTGTCACGCACCACGCACTTCACCGATATGATCAACGGTGTCATCAAGGCACCGGAGTCACCCCAGACCGACGGATTTACCCCGACGATGATGAACGACATCAAAGCGGCAGACCCGACGGCGAATATCAACCTCATCACCCCTCCGACGGCGAACAACCGAGGTTCTGCCAGCTTGCAGTATGGCTTTGAAATGCCCCCTGCCCGCAATGGCATGGCACCGTCCTTAGGCATTCAGTACAGCAGTGAGGGTGGCAGCGGATGGCTCGGCGAGGGCTGGAACCTCTCCGTTCCTTCCATTACGCTTGATACCCGTTGGGGTGTACCGCGCTATGACACGGAGAAGGAGACCGAGACCTACCTCATATCCGGCTCTATGCTCTCCACTATGGGCGAAGACGGCAAGATGGGCGTTGCCCACCGTGGTGAGAAGATGCCACGCAAGGCTGACCGCCAGTTCTACACCCGTCAAGGCGGCGACTTTAGCCGTATCATCCGTAAGGGCAGCTCACCTGCCGACTACTCATGGGAGGTAACTGACAAGCAAGGCGTCAAGTACACCTATGGTGGCGAGGGAGCAGTCCTCAAAGGCACAATAACAGACCTTGGCGGCAACACACGCGAGGTTATCTCTGAGTGGAAACTAAAACGTGTGGAGGAGACTCATGGCGACTACATCGAGTACGTCTATGAGACCGCAGACGAGCCTGTCAGAGGGGGGCTCATGGCAAAAGCCATCTATCTCAAGGAAATACATGCAGGTAACAGCGGACAGCAGCCCCATACCGTGGTAGCATTCGAGGGCAGTAAGGAAAAACACCTCAAGACCAACAACGCCCGCTACGGCTACCTCACCTCGTCCAACCGACTGCTGGAAAAGGTAAAGGTGAACTTCCAAGGCTCGGAGCTGAGAAGCTATGCCTTCGCCTACAGGGAGGGTGCGTTCCACAAGGACGTGCTCACGGGTGTGAGGCAACTTGACGACAAGGGTGCGGAAGTGTCCTTCCAGAACTTCGACTATTATGATGACGTGCAGTCGGACAAGAACTATGTGCCCTTCAAGGACAAGCAGGAGAGATGGAATACGCATAACGATCATTTGAGAGCAGACTTCTTGAATCCATTGCAATTTGTCAGCAAAGCATTTTCTGACAAACCTAGTGCCCTTGGTGGAACAACGAGTTTCTCCCTCAGTGGTTCATTCTATGCTGGTGTAGGTCCGATGGATGGAGATAAATGGAAAGGAAATACCATAGGAGCATCTTACGGATATTCTTTGGATAAGAGCAATGGAGTCTCTACTTTGGTGGATATCAATGGTGATGGACTTCCTGACAAGGTTTTTAGAAAAGGTGGGGCCCTTTATTATCGTCCTCAGATACCTACTTCTCCTAAAGGTGAAGTACTATATGGAGATGATGCACGCATTGTGGGTGTCTCCAGTTTCTCCAAGATCACAAGTTCTACACATAATGGAGGGGCAAAAGCCACTGTAGGTTATCAGTTATTCACGGCAGAAGTAGGTGTTGATTTCTCTTCGACCAAAACCAAGACAACGGAATACCTCTCCGACATCAACGGCGATGGTCTGGTAGACCTTGTATCGGGCGGAAAGGTTTATTTCAATCATATAGAGTTCGATAAATCCGGCAATGCCATTCCAACTTTCACCCTGAGCAGTGCCGATACGCCGAGTCCGATTATCTACAGCGGCAAGATAGACGCCTCTGTCATCCAGATAGACCCTGCCGAGCAGGCAGAACTGATTAAATCCTCTCCGATGGAGGACATGGTGCGTGTCTGGCAGGCTCCCAAGAATGGAACCGTCAGCATCTCCGGTACAGTCAGCCTGATTACCCCGATGGGGGATTATGATGCGGATGAGTATGCCCATGCAGACGGTGTGCGCGTGGCCATTCAGAAAGGCAGTGCGGAACTCTGGAACAAGAAAATTGCCAAGGGCGACGCCACAGCCTATAATGCAACGGCACAGGATATCGCCGTCAAGAAAGGAGATAGAATCTACTTCCGCGTGCAGAGCGGTACCGAGGAAACAAGCAACGGCGCTTTCGACAACGTGAAATGGGCACCCGTCATCACCTATGCGGGAACGGAAGAGAAACTTCCCGACGGTCTCTCCACCACGGTGTACAAATCGGAGGAGGAAGCCATCTATGATGCCCACACTGTGGCCAACATTGCAGAAAGCATCTCATTGGGGCTTTCCGGAAAGTTTACCAAACCCGTAACGACTGATGATGTAACACTCAAGGTCTACGCATCCAATAACGAGACGGACAGTTTGGGAAATAAGAATCCCAAGTACCGGAAAAAGGAAATATACACCCGGACCTTTGCGTGGAATGAAGCGTTTGACGGAGAACTCCAACAGACAATCCCCAATCCTGACAGTTATACCAATTTGAAGTTTGAGGTCAGCTCCACTTCCAACGTGGACTGGTCGAAAGTCAGATGGACACCGCAGGTGGAAGTGACCGCCAAGGATGGCAGCAAGCAGCAAACGGCAGGGGCTGCCCATTATGTTCTCTTTGCCGATATGGTCAATGAGGGAAAGCCCGTTGTACTGGGCTCCAATACGGCATCATTGTCTGTAACCCCAAGCATTACCGTCGTTCCCCCGACGGCAAGCGGAACGGTGACGATGACCGTCAAGACGGCTGACAAGTTGCTCGGCAAGAAGACCTATACGCTCAATGGCGGTTCTCTTTCAGGAGACCCGCTGACAATCACAGGTGTCAGTGCAGGCAAGATATGGATAGACTACTCCTATTCAGGAAACATATCGGGACAGGCAGTAACCTCGATGGCTACGGTAAGCGGTACAGGCACAGCACAGGCGGGCTTCTATGCCCAAAGTGACAATACCGGTATGGGTATGCTGTATCGTGGCTGGGGCGGTTTTGCCTATAATGCCTCCGAAGGCAGGTATGGCAAGCCTATTGACGAATCACTGCTGAAACTTCCCGACAGCAAGGATGCCAAACTGGATCCGAGAACCATGGCGTTTACACCTATTGGCACAGACCAAATGACCTTTGCACGCTGGATAGGTCAGAATGAATTCATTTATCTGACGGCAGATACGATGGGGACTGCTCGATTGGGTGAGCAGCAAGTCATATTGACAAATCCTTTAGAAGGTAGTACAGAAACAGCGGCACTTACAGGAGATTGTTTGCAAGGAACAGGAGCCACTGCTGTGACACTGGTATCAACCAGCAAAAGTACAGTCAAGCAAGGAGGTAGTATGGGAATTACCTACAATGAAGCAGGAGGAACATCAACAACAGATGTTACCATGACGGATATGAATGGCGACGGTTATCCGGACATTATCGCAGGCGGTACTATTCAATATACCAACACTCAAGGCGGTCTCAGTGGAGAGAAATATGGTGGTATGGGTAAAACCACTGGAACGCATAGTTCCAAAGCTTGGGGAGCAGGTGGAAACCCTGTAGCTTCGGGTGTTGCACTCTTGGATATGATGACACCCTCCAAAGGTGGTTCTACTGGTATGCAAATGAATACTGGACTCAAAAAAGTTCTCAATAACCTGCGTACATCTTTCCTTGCCAAAATATCCATATCTGGTAATATTCCTGAGAATACAGAAGATGCTGTAGAAACATTCATGGACATCAATGGGGATGGACTCCCCGATAAAATTCTGACTGATAGAAGAGTTCGATTGAACCTTGGATATTCGTTTACTGATCCTATAGCATGGGATATAGACCGCTTACAGGGCGGAAAGACAAGATCTTACAACATAAGTATAGGTGCTGGTGATACGATTTTTGCAAAAAAACATATTACAGAAGATAAGAAAAGTATAGTAAAAGCTTCGGGGAGTATTAGTGGAGGAGTTGGTTTGGTATCCTCTCGCGGTGTAGAAGAATATGATTTGATGGATATCAATTCCGATGGCTTGCCCGATAAGGTCTGGATGACAGACGATAAAGTCTTTGTCGCCTTGAATAAAGGAGACGGATTTACCGATGGCATTCTCTGGAAAGGAACCTCGTTGTTGAGTGAGAACATCTCTACAGCAGAATCAGTTAATGGAGCATTTACCTATACGATTTTCACTCCTATGCCTACTCCAGTTATCAAAATTTGTTTGAATCCAGGCGCAAGCACAGGACACTCCATCAACCGTACAACCTACGCTTTGCAAGACGTAGACGGAGACGGCTACCTCGACATCGTAGAATCCGATAAGGAAAGTGAACTGAAAGTAACCCGTTCTGCCATCGGCAGAACGAACATGCTCAAGAGCGTGACCAACTCCCTTGGCGGAACCTTTACATTGGACTACGAACACAGCACGCCTACCTACGGCCTGCCCGGTGGTAAATGGGTAATGTCGTCCGTAACCATTGACGATGGTATCCGTGATGATGGACCGATGATGAAGACGATGTTTGCCTATTCAGATGGACAGAAAGATCGCCACGAGCGTGAGTTCCTCGGTTTTGGAAAGGTCGTAACCAAGAATATCGACACCGAACAGGGTGAATCCGCAGTCTATCGTCAGGCTGTGCAGCTCTACGATGTGTCCACCTACTATGCACAGGGCAATGAGCTTGGAGCGTCTGTAGAGGATGCCAAAGGCAACAAGTACACCGAGACACGCAATGAATATGACGGCTATTATATCACAGCCAACGGTGACAGCTATACTTTCAACAAACAGAAGAAACTCTGTAGCGACCGCGCTTCCGCTTTCGTGCCGCTACGCTATACCGCCAATAAACAGTATGAGGGACAGGCAACCGGTATCACCACCTCTGAGGCTTGGAACGAGTATTACCTCACAGGCTATCACGGAGAGCTGAAGTCCTACAAGTTCAGTGATAAGGGCAAGTTGGGTGCTGACGGTTCGGGTAAGTTCGACTACCAAACCGCAATACAATATGCTCACAATGATAACAAACATATCTTCGGGCTACCTACCAACGTAACCGTAACAGGCGGTGATGGTAAGACTTATCATCAAGTTTCTGCGACTTACGATTTGAACTATGCCGACCATATTACGCAGATTAAACAACAACTCGGAAGCGGCGAAGCTGTCTCTGACTATACTTATGATGCTTACGGCAACATTATCAAGACCACGCTTCCTGCTAACAGCAAAGGACAGCGCATGTGGTACACCTACCGCTATGAGCCGGTGATGAATATGTATGTGGAGCGCATAGACGATGCATTTGGCTACCGTAGCGAGGCTGCCAACTTCGACTACCGCTATGGTATGGCACTCCGCCGTATGGATCTCAACCACTTCTATTATGAAACGGATATAGACAACCTCGGACGTGTGAAAGCTGTGCGTGGTCCTAATGAGTTGGCAACAGGTGTGCCGTACATCATTGCCTTTGACTATCAGCCTAAGGCTACTTTCGGCACCAATGGTATTACATCGCCTGCTTACGCAGTGACGAAGCATTACGACATACAGCACCCAAGCGATGATATGGAGACTGTAACCTTTGTGGACGGCTTCGGGCGTCCCGTTCAAGTGAAGAAAGACGGTGTGGTAACGACAGCAGCCAAGGGTAGTGCTCCGAAAGACGAGAACGTGATGATTGTCAGCGGACGCAATATCTATGACGCTTTCGGTCGTGTGGCTAAGGCTTACTACCCTGTAACCGAAGCAGTGGGAAACAAGACAACTTTCAACAAGGCTTTTGACAACATGTCGCCAACCGTAACGGTTTATGACGTGCTTGACCGTGCCATGAAAGTAACACTTCCGGACAATGCTGAGACCAAGACGGAATACTCTACGGACGCAGGTAGCAATGCACTCGTAACGACTGTAACTGATGCGTTGGGTAATCGTCAGGCTACCTATACCGATGGTAGTGGCAAGACCGTGAAGACCGAGCAACTCAGCGGACCCGATGGTATCATTACCACTTCTTTCGAGTATGATGGTATCGACCGATTGGTCAAGGTAACAGACACCGAGGGCAACGTAACGACATCCGTCTATGATATGGGTGACCGTCGCACAGAGGTAAATCACCCTGCAAGCGGTATCACCATCTTTACCTACGATGCTTTGGGCAATGTGATAACCAAGCAGACAGCCAACCTCAAGAAGGAAGGCAGGACCATCAATTACGAGTATGACTACGGTCGTCTGACGGCTATCAACTATCCCGACCATCCGGAAAATAACGTGAAGTACCATTACGGTGGTATCAACTCTTCTTACAACCGTATCGGCAGATTGATGCTTCGTGAGGACGGCAGTGGCGCGATCGAGTATTACTATGGTAAGATGGGTGAGGTTACCAAGACGGTGCGCACGCTGATTGTGCCTAATCAGGCAGTGGCAACATACGTGACACAGTGGAAGTACGACAGCCATAATCGCCTATTGGAAATGATTTACCCCGATGAGGAAAAGGTAACCTACGGCTACAACCTCGGTGGGCAGGTAGACCACGTCCGTGGTTACAAGTCCTACGGCTACGACTATGTGAACAAGATTGGCTATGATAAGTTTGAGCAGCGCACTTACCTCAAATACTGCAACGGAGCGGAAACGTTCTATAGCTATGACCCTGCACGCAGACGTTTGCAGAACCTCGTGGTGAATACCAAGGCAGGTATTATTATGGACAATGCCTACAGCTACGACGCAGTGAGCAACGTGCTCGGTATTAAGAACAATGCTCCACTCCCACAGAGTGGCAAGGCAGGCGGACAGATGAGCCATAGTTACTCTTATGACCCATTGTATCGTTTGGCAAGCGCAACGGGAACTTATAAGGGAACGGACAATAAAGCCGCTTCTTATACGTTATCTATGGGCTACGACAACATGCATCGCATCACGAGTAAGAAGCAACATCTCTCGCAGACAGGTGTGCAGTTCGAGGGCACGCTCAACGCAGGCTATGAACTCGCCTATACTTACGGCAAGGATGCGGGCAGAAAGTTCCAGCTCGATAATGTTCGTGATATCAACTACCGCACGGAAGAAACTCCTACGGACAGCACGAACATCAACAACGGACACAAGTACATCTACGATGCCAACGGAAACCTTGTCTATATCAATACCTCTCGTGTAAAGAAAGACGGCAAGGAGGATGAAAAGGCAAGTGAGCAGAAGTACCGTTGGGACGAGGAAAATCGCTTGTTGGCTGCCGATGAAAACGGCTTTGTGAGCAACTATTGGTATGATGCCGATGGTGAGCGCACGGTGAAGACCAGCGGTGAGAACGAAGCCATCTATGTGAACTCCGAGTTCTCGGGTGGCAACACCGGTACGGCACGCTTCTCGCTCTATGTCAGCCCATTCCTCGTGGCAGGGCAAGGTGGCAAATATACGAAGCACATTTATGTAGGTAGCCAGAGAATTGTCAGCAAGCTTGGCGACCTCGCAAGCTATGGCGCAGACCCAAGACGAATACCGTATGCAGGCAATGAAGCTGATGGTCTTACCATTAACTACAAGGATAAGTACAACCAGCAGTTACAATCCATCAAGGACAATTACAAAACGTTTGACTTGCCATATAATGGTAAAGACAACGATGACTACGTAAACGGTCAAGGCTTCTGCTGCAATGATGGTACGCCGGAGGCAGCACAGGCAAGGGCTATGGCACGCACAAGGGCTGCAAACGGCAACTTCAAGCCCAACGACGAGTACGAGAAGATGCAGTTCTTCTACCATCCAGACCACTTGGGTAGCAGTAGTTACATCACCAACCTTGATGGCGAAGTATCGCAGCACATCGAATACGTTCCATTTGGAGAAGTATTCATCGAGGAGCGCAACAACACTTGGAACACGCCTTATCTCTTCAATGCCAAAGAGCTGGATGAGGAGACGGGTATGTACTACTATGGGGCACGGTACTATGATCCAAGGTTGAGTCTGTGGATGAGTGTGGACCCAATCTCTAATTATGACCCACGAAATGGTGAAAACTATCTTGATGGTCAGCACAATGATGGATTTTATAATTTTAGAAATCTAAATCCATATGTATATTGCTACCAGTCACCAATAACTTTAGTCGATCCTGATGGAAAACAAGTTTATGCAGTGTTCAATAAAGCTTCTGGACAACTTAAAATAATACCAAACATCAGCAAGATTAACAAAAGATTGCGTTATAAGTTCGTAGATGCCTTGACTTTTTCTAAGTTAACAAAAGCAGATATGAAAAAATATAACTATGGTATTCTTGTAAAAGGTGTCTTTACAGGAGGTCATTTTGAGAATGGGCAGATTGTACATAATGGAAATCCTAAAGAGAAGGCGATTTCTGCGGGTACATATAATATTCTGGAAAATAAAGGGAATACAAATCCTGACCATGCCTTGTTTTTCGTATTAGATCCTATTGATGATTCTCCATATGACAAAATTGATGATAGACCTGGTGAAATAAATAGTCAAGGTGAAAAAAGAAGTGGGTACAATCTTCATCCTGGAAATGTAAGTTGGGGCTGTGTTACGGTTTGTAGAAGCAACACGCTATCCCCTGAGGAAAGGGAACAGGAATGGCATATAATTCATAATGTGATAAGTCATACAAAAACGGAGAAAGTCCCCGACAATCGTGGATTACATAGGTATTTCCCTGGTAAGCAGATTAAGTTTGGCGTTCTAAAAGTTCGAAATAGATGAAAAATAAATATCTCCTCTGCTTTCTATTTCTATGGCATTGCTATTCTTGTACATTAGAGCCAAGAATAGCAATACCTCAAGAATTAAAACAAGAGCTTGTAAGAACAGGGCATTATAATTCGTATGTAAGATTATTGAATCAGTCTTTGGATTCAAATAACGTAGAGGACTTATCTCATTTCTTAAGCATAGATTATTTTTCCACTTGTTCAACAGGTTCAGAACATGGACAAATTTTACTAGAAATATTACGGGAAAAAGGTGACGTGTCTGTTTTCAAAGCCCTTACACTTTTAAGTCAATCAAAAAAAATGAGTGTCAAAGGGTATCTCTTAATAGGAATAGATAGTCAAGAAAAATGCGACATTAGCTATTTTATAGAAAAGTACCCTAGGTCTTTTGGATATCTAAAGATAAAGCCATGGTAAATGATTTGAATTCTTACAATCTCGGTGGACTGGTGGATCATGTGCGTGGTTACAAGTCCTACAGCTACGACTATGTGAACAAGATTGGCTACGACAAATTCGAGCAACGTACCTATCTGAAGTACTGTAACGGAGCGGAGACCTTCTACTCTTATGACCCACAGCGTCGCAGACTACAAAACCTTGCGGTCAATGTAGGTGGCAAGAGCATCATGGACAATGCCTACAGCTATGATGCCGTGAGCAATGTGTTGGGTGTTCAGAACAATGCTCCACTCCCACAGAGCGGCAAGGCAGGTGGACAGATGAGCCACAGTTATACTTATGACCCATTGTATCGTTTGGCAAGTGCAACGGGAACCTATGCAGGAGCCAACAGCAAGACGGCGTCCTACACCCTTGCCATGAGCTACGACAACATGCACCGCATCACGAGCAAGAAGCAGCACCTCACGCAAAGTAACGTGCAGTTCAACGGTACCCTCAATGCAGGCTATGACCTCATCTACACATACAATAGTGATGAGGGCAAGAAGTTCCAACTGGCCAACGTTCGTGACATCAATTACCGCACGGAAGAGACACCTACGGACAGCACGACTATCAACAACGGTCACAAGTATGAGTACGATGCTAACGGTAATCTTGTCTATATCAATACCTCTCGTGTAAAGCGTGACGGCAAGGAAGATGAAAAGGCAAGCGAGCAGAAGTACCGTTGGGACGAAGAAAACCGCTTGTTGGCAGCAGATGAGAACGGATTTGTGAGCAACTATTGGTATGATGCTGATGGCGAGCGCACGGTGAAGACCTCGGGCGAAAACGAAGCTATCTTTGTCAACTCCGAGTTCTCGGGTGGTAACACGGGTACGGCACGCTTCTCGCTGTATGTCAGCCCATACCTCGTTGCAGGACAGGGCGGCAAGTACACCAAGCATATCTACATCGGTAGTCAAAGAATCGTTTCTAAATTGGGCGACTTGGCAAGCTATGGTGCAGACCCAAGAAAGATTCCTTACGCAGGTAATGAGGCAGATGGTGTGAAAGTGGACTATAAGACAAAATATGGCGAGCAGTTGCAGGCAATTAAAGATAATTATCGTACCTTTGACATCCCCTACAACGGTCAGGACAATACCGACTATGTGAACGGCAAGGGTTTCTGCTGTGACGACAACACCCCCGAGGCTGCACAGACAAGGGCGATGGTCAGAACAAGGGCAGGTGAAGGCAGTGGTGCTAACGAAAAGTTGCAGTTCTACTACCACCCCGACCACTTAGGAAGCTCCAGCTACATCACCAATCTTGACGGTGAAGTGGCACAGCACATCGAGTATGTGCCGTTTGGTGAGGTGTTCATAGAGGAGCGCAACAATACTTGGAACACGCCTTATCTCTTCAATGCAAAAGAATTTGATGAGGAAACAGGTATGTACTACTATGGTGCGAGATATTATGAGCCGAGGTTGAGTTTATGGATGAGTGTGGATCCGATGCAGGAGAAGTATCCTAGCGTATCTGCATATACTTATACAAACGGAAATCCTATCGTTTTTGCAGATATTCTGGGATTGTATCCAAAGCATTTATTACAACTACATAAAACATCGTGGTGGAAGAGTAATTATTATACCTTTACTCCTGTTGCAGTTCATCTGTTATCGCTTGTTTCAGGCGTAAATGAAAGTAATATAGCAAAAGCAAAAGTTTACGAACGCAGTGTTACACACCCATATCCGTGGTATGGTAGTGAACACTATGGTGGAATCACGCTACCACAAGGCAATGGTTATGCTATAACATTCACCAACAACCTCTTTGACGATAATAGTTTAGGGCAAAACTATTATGCTTGGCTTAATATTGCAAGCCACGAAGTTGGACACATAAACCATATTGATGAAAGCAACAAATTTGCAGATGTTAATTATCAAACTTTACTTGAGGCTTCCATGTACTCAAAAGATCCAGTTATAATACCAAAATCAGCAAATCGAACTGGTTCGTATTTAACAAAATTTGCGTATTCATATATCGAATCTGGTGGTCATGATTCTTCTCCCTTAGAAAAACAAGCAGAAAATGGATCTATTGTATTTCGTAATTTTAATAAATTTGTCAACCAAAAATATGGTGCAAATTCTTTAGAGAATTTAATTAAGTCAAACAATACGGATAAATACAAGATAAATAAAATTAATGTATGGTGGGAAGATTATGAAAATCAAAATAAGTAATGCTATGCGATATATTGTTGCTTGTGCAATATTGGCAGGATGCTCAGATAACTCAATTTCTCTTGATATTAACGATAAAGGAGTATATACAAAACAAGGAAATGGTATTTATTATATGTCAATAGAAGAAGATGGATTAAATTACATGATATATGATGTGGAACTTAGAAAAGATTCCGTAGCAGTTAATGTATTCTATTTCAATAGAAATAATCCATCTTACAAAGTTACGACGGCACTACATCCCAAGGAAATGCAAAAAATAAATCTCAAATCTTTTACAAGATACACAATAGAAAATCACTCAAATGGAGATAGAAATGGTGGTTGCGTTACTTTCAAAACAGATTCGTTCGGAAGACCATTAGTTGACACATATAAAGAATTGAATACTGTCGACGAAATAGTTTCTCATATGGATAATGCTCCAAATCGAGAGTTATCAAAATAAAAAGAATAACAAACGTGGCACGGAAACGCCAAGCCACAGCAGCGATAAAGAACAGATTGTATAACAAAAACAGCAAGACTATGGTAAACCATATATAAACAGTTTGAACTTACCCATACAAGGGTATGCCCCAACACCCTTATAAGGGTAACGGGCAATACCCTTATATGGGTGTTCATCATAACCATTATGTGGGTATTAAAAGCCGTAAGCAATAAAACAGGAAAGAACGACGTTAAATAATTGATAACCATAATTAATTAGAAATTATGATTGAATTTGAAATAAAATCAAAAAAGCAGCATATATCGGTGAACATAAGAGACAGACCCAAGACGAATACCGTATGCAGGCAATGAAGCTGATGGTCTTACCATTAACTACAAGGATAAGTACAACCAGCAGTTACAATCCATCAAGGACAATTACAAAACGTTTGACTTGCCATATAATGGTAAAGACAACGATGACTACGTAAACGGTCAAGGCTTCTGCTGCAATGATGGTACGCCGGAGGCAGCACAGGCAAGGGCTATGGCACGCACAAGGGCTGCAAACGGCAACTTCAAGCCGAACGACGACTACGAAAAGATGCAGTTCTACTACCACCCCGACCACTTGGGCAGCTCAAGCTACATCACCAATCTTGACGGCGAGGTAGCTCAGCACATCGAGTATGTGCCCTTCGGTGAGGTGTTTATCGAAGAACGCAACAACACATGGAACACGCCTTACCTCTTCAACGCCAAGGAATTGGATGAAGAAACCGGATTATACTATTATGGTGCAAGATACATGGACCCCAAAATCTCCATGTGGTTAGGGGTAGACCCGATGGCTGAGAAATATCCGAATTTAACAGGGTATTGCTATACAATGGATAATCCTATAATATTAATTGATCCAACTGGTATGGAACCAGATGGTTGGGGTGGTAAAAATAATGAAAATGGAACAACAACGTACACGTATGATGCAAAAGTTACTGCTGATAATTATAGCCAATTAGGCTATGATGTATATAAACCTAATGGGAGTATTATTAACAATGCAACAATTAATGGGCAAACTGGAGAAAATGGGCAAACTAGTGTTTATTTAGGTAATAATGCAAATGACGTTTCATTTACATGGCCAAATTCTACTGTAACTCCTTTTCAAGTTGGAACAGAATGGCTTACTGGTAAAGGACCAAGACATAGAGATTTTACAAATGGAGATCTGTTTACAGAAATGCTCAAAAAACATGAGCATATTGAAGATACAAGAAATATGATTATTAATAATGTTATGAATGGGGGAGCCTTAAAAGGTACTAATCCCTATAAATTAGGCGGTATTGAAGGTGTCGGTTTGTACATAAGAGATTATTCAACCCTAATTACAGGAGGATTAACAGGAAATCTTGCTGTAACTTATCTTGGCTCTTACAATTTAGACTGGGTAGCGAAACCCAATGCAGAGAATGGGACAATATCTGTTACTTTCTCGATATATAATACCTCCACTATGCAATCGGCATCTAGACCTCCTATTTTAGGATATTTGCCTATTTGGCAGAAAACTGTTGGTAGTATGATAAATAAAAAATTTAAAAAGGGATGGGGTTCAATAACTTCACAATCATTTAGATGGACAGAAACTTTACAAATGAGACGATAATGAAATTGAAGTATTTAATATACAGTTGTATTGTATTTTTATTTGGCTGTAATTCTCCCCAAATAGAGAATACTTACTTTATTGGGAATTGGAAAGCTGATGACGGCGCTGAAATAATGATTAATAAAGATGGCACTTGTGTCTTGAAATCTCTAAATTATAACATTATAAACACTGCAACCGATGAATTAAGGAAATTAAATACAAATGGTACATGGCAGATTGAAAAGGACGTAAACAGTGGTATCCTCTTTGGAATTAATGAAGGTATAAAAATAACTTATGGTTTAGAAGATATGAGAGGGCAAGGTGAAATAATATTTTTTATTTCAGGTCAAGGCTTCAACGAGGATAATCCACCATGGGATTTATTTATATGGAAAGGTGATCCTGATGAAATGATAAAATATAAATTTATAAAACAATACGATAAGTAATATGCTAAATTGAGTATCATGACGTTTTGGGAGGTAATGACAAAATAACAATAGAAGCAAGATGGCAAATAAAAAAATGAAATTAATAATGTATCTCTCCTTTGCACTCTTTTGTTGTTGTACAAATACAAATAACAGAAAAGATAGCAAAGAGGATTTTTATACAAGGACTTCAGGTTGGGATTACATGAGGATACCTCTAATTAAACCTTTCGAAGTAACGTGCACCGATAATGTCCAGTGGATTGTAGATACAAAAATTCCTCCGACAACTATTCAAAATATACAGGGACCGAGCGATGTTAAGAGAGTGGGCGTATATCCTCCGTATATATTATTATATTGTAAAGGAGAACCGATAGTTTCCGGACAGCCAGTCAAAGAAGCATGGTTTATTATTAATGCTAATGAGAATAGGATTTATGGCTTTAAGACACAAAAAGACTTTCTTTTATTTGCATCAGATTGTCGATTATCTAATCTTAAAACATTTGATGTAAATAATATTTGGCAATCTTTTTCTAATGGGAAAGCATTGCCGTGGACAAAGAATATTGATAAATATAAACAATGAAATCATCCATTTTAACGTGAATTCGTCGAATTCACGTTAAAATAATTACGTAGGAAACGCACCAGCCATCTCACAAAAGTCAAGCTACCAACATTGCTAACGGAATAAGCATATATGACAGCCCTAAGAAAAATGGCATGATGGCGTTTTGGCAATCGGAAACCAGATACGATAGCAGGGACTTACTGAGTGTGTCCCGGCGACATGCTCTTCATGAAAAGCTTCCACGGGACAGGGAGGTCATGCTTACACCATAAGTTGTGGCAAGGTTACTCTTCCCTGGATGAGAGTATGTTAGGAGTATTACCACAGATAGCTACTGCAAGTTTGCCGCATATCAGAAGGATTACCCGAAGGCTCACACAGGAGGAAAAGCCATTTCTCAGCCTTCCATATCTCTCACAGAAAGTAACGATAGAGAATACGAACAAATTCAGCTGGAAAAATATTCCTCCAAAATTCGATTTAATTGATTTCATAGACGGATTGAGCGAACAATGGAACACCGTCTTCTTCGTTCGGCTTTTTTTAGGTATCAAAGCCTGAATATCGGCCAGCACATCCTCCATCGTGTAATTACCATCGTTGCTTTGATACAGTTCTGCGGCAAGAAGGATGCTCGCTTCTCCTTTCTCCACTTTCTTGAAGTTGTAGCCGAGTGCCCCTCCAAGGTTCTTCGTGGCTGAAATCTTCGCTATCATCTTTTGCGGTAGTCTATGGTCAGATTGATAGCCTGCTCCTGTAAGGCTATGATTTGAGTCGACAGTTTCTCCAATTTTTCAAGCAGGATTTGTGCTGTCTTGACCGAATGATAACTGTTGATGGCACGAACAGTTTGATTATATAGCACTCCAATCTTATGGATTTGTGCCGTCAGTTCTGAGAGTTTCCGGTAGTATTCCACGGCAGATTTGTCCACCGTAATGACCTTAAAACTATCGCCAAGAATACGCCCGCGCACAAAATCCGACTTGGTCTCGGCCCCTGAACGCTGAAACAAGTCAATCGCCCTTTGCTGGTCTTTGGGGTTGGGCAGCCGTACATGCCAGTTGTCCCAGCGTGGCTTTTCAACTTCTTTTCGCTTAGAACGCAATTCCTCTTCCTTATTCATAGCTTCCTTTAATCACGACTTTGGAGTGATTTAATCCCCCTTTCGGGGCAAGGGTCTTTGTGGTACAAATGGTAATTTGTGGTACAAAGACACACCTTGCTGATGTAGAAAATGGGATTATAAGCCCCTGCTGTGTTACTGCATTCATTGAATACAGTAACTCGGCGTAGGCTTGCATTCGAGGAATGCAGTAATTCAGAGTTTCCTCCATCTTTCCACATCTTCCTTGTATTGGTCGAGGTGTTCCCGCAGTACCTGTTCGACATATCCCGAAACGCTCGCTCCATGCTCACCGATTCTCCGCACCACGAAGTCTAACTTTCGTTGGATTTCCTCTGATACATACACGGCTTTGCGGTGGCTGTTGCGAAAGGGCTGGAGATATTTCCCCTGAAACTCGGATAATTGCTTTCTGTCCTTTGTTTTTCCCATTCTTTGATGAAATTCTTCGGTAGAAGTAGCCCTTTCTGTTGGCGACAACGCTGTTTCTTGATAGGACGGTTGAGAAAAATCCTCGTTACTCTCCTTGTCATTTTGTTCCTCAACTTTATCAACAGGCTCAAACCTTCTCTTTTCCTCTTCATAATCGGAGGGCTGGTCAAAATCGGGTAACTCTTCGGGCTTGCGGAGCTTAACGCCATAATTTCCCATATCTCTAATGGCTTGTTCCAAGCGTTGTTTCCTTTTTTCATCTATTCTTGCCATAATTTCTTGGGTATCGGGTTATAGTGTTTTTCAAGCATGGCTTGTATGTCGCTCTGCTTGTAGAGTATCTTCCCTCCGATTTTGTAGAAAGGAAGCGTTCCTGAGTTTCTGTACTCTTGGAGCGTGCGTGTGCTGAGCCGTAATTGCCTGCACACTTCCTCGCTCGAAAGGTAAACCTCGCCATCTAACATCGGACGAGCTGTGGCACAATACCGCTCCAACTTCTTCAAAGTGCCTTCCATCAGTTGTGAAAACAACTGCATCTGAGGGTCTTCCCGCGTAATGATTTCATTCTCTGCCATAATTCATTCATTTTTTGACTTCATTCAGCATTTCGCTGATGTCGGTCTGTTTGTAATAACACTTGTGTCCAATCATTGAGAAAGGGATTTTGCCCGTATCTCGGTATGATTGTAGGGTACGCTTGCTGATGCCTAAACGCTTGCACACGGCTTCGTTGTTGAGCCATTGCTCGGTCTCGGGAGGATTGCCGATGAGTTTTTTCACTCGGTGGATAAAGTCTGCAAACTCGGAGCGGTGTCGCTCCCACACTTTGCGGTCGATGATAATGAGTTTCATTGCCTTAATTTTGTTTTGATTACGTTATTGTTACTCGGCAAACGAGCTGTTACGCTGCCCGTTGCCGTACTTATCGGGTGCAAAAGTAAGTGGTCAAGAGCATCGCTACAAGGGATGAGGAAAAGCAGGGAAATGTCAGGAAAACAAGAGAAAAGACCACGAGGAAATCCCTCAGCGTTATTGCGGTAATGAGATGAGGTGCCAGTTCTTTCCTTTTATTGCATATTTGTTGGTCTATCGACAGTTCGATAGTTCGACAAATCGAGATGTCGAACTATCAATAGTTTGTTTTGACGATAGTTTGTTTTGACGATAGTTTGTTTTGACAACAGATAGTCTTGACAACAGATAGTCTTGACAACAAATTGTTATGACAACAAATTGTTATGACAACAAATTGTTATGACAACAAATTGTACAGACAATAAGTTGTACAGACAATAAGTTGTACAAAAAATGGCTTGTCATATAATAAGATTGTTAAGACAATCGTTAGTTCTAACTATTGTTTCTACAATTCGCTTTTGCGTCCAAAGAGCCTGAGTATGCCGTATTCTTGTCGTGCCTATCTCTCTACGGCAGCCTTGCCCTGCAAGGTTGGGAGAGATGAATACGACCGCACGGATATTGAGAATTGTAGTACTGCCTTGAAAAAGAAAAATCCTGCGGTGGAGATTCTTCTCTCCATCCACAGGACTTGACCTTTCAGGGCAGACAGGCTGCCGTTGTACCTTTGCACGATAAGAAACGGCATCAGGAACTTTGCGTGCGCCTTTGCCTACAACGCCTTCGGGCTTGCTTCCTCCGTCTGTTTGACCGTTGGCAGGTTGTTGCTCTCGATGAGCAGCACTATTGTGCCTGTCAGTTCGGTGTAAAGACGGTCGTATTGTCCGCTTGCGGCAAATGCGTCCGTCAGTTCATACCCAGCGAATGTGGCTTGAACAGCCTTGTTCGCCAACAATAAAAGCGAAAGCCTCTCGGGGAGCGGTGCAGGAAGTTCCCTCTCAAACTCGTCCTCCAAGACAGAAACAAGGGTATCGTACTTTGAGAAATGCAGTCCACTGAAAAGCACTTCACTTGCTATTCTTTCTGCTTCTAAATGATTAAAACCTTGCGCCACGGCATCGCAGTAGGCGGTCAGTGCCATATCGGCTCTTGCCGTGATAAACTCCTTGTCTCCCAATCGCTCGGGGTGATGTTCACTCATATAGCTTTCCAACTTCAATCGGAAGAAGGAAACTTCCTTTTTGTTCTTCTGTTTCATTGTTCTTCTTGTTAAAAAGTTAGACTTCTTTTTTGATTCATTCATTACGGCTGTTACAGCCCAATTATGGGACTTGACTTTTTCGGTGTTCTTGACGGACACAGCCGTAAGGCTTTACGCAGTACCCTTGTATGCTCACTACCCATCAGGGGTTGCATTTCCTTGGCAATCTTGCTCTTGGTCACCCGTGCATAAATCTCGGTCGTGGAGATAAAGCGATGCCCCAGCATCTTGCTCACCGTCTCTATCGGAAGTCCGTTCTCCAGACAGATGGTCGTGGCAAAGGTGTGCCGTGCGGTGTGTGAGGTCGCTTGGGTATGCGGTGGCAGTCCTGCCTTAATACATATCTCCTGAATAGTTCTATTGAAATTACTGTTGCTGGGAAACTCTCGAAAGAAAAGCCCCTCCCTTCGTTCGTGGCTCACAATGGCGAGTATTTTCTCGGCAACGGGCAGCAACGGGACAATACTTCTGTTCTGTGTCTTTGTTCGGCAGAGGGAGATATATCTGCGTCCATCACTGAGCGTATAGACATCATCCATTCTGAGTTTCTTCAAATCGGAGAATGCCAGCCCCGTAAAACATCCCAGGAGGAAAATAAGTCTGCAATGGTTGTCTGTCGAGCGGTGCGGACGGTAAGCTAAGAGTTTTTGCAGGTCGTCCGCCGTAAGTGCATTGCGCTCGTAGGTAGGCGTTTCTATGTCTATGAGTTCAAAAGGGTCTTCACGAACGTATCGCTCCTGCAATACCTTGCGAATGACCTGATGCAAGTGGCGTAGGCGGTTGCCGACACTGCTTTCCTTGTTTCCCAAGTCCCGAAGCATGAAAAGGCGATAGTCCTCAAGGAAAGTCTTGTCCACCTCTGTGGGCATACAGTCTGCCCTGTCCCTTACTTGCAGGAAATGAACAAAACTCTTGTAGCTGTCCTTAAAAGCCCTGACGGTCGCCTTGCTTAGTGTTCTGCCCTGCAAATCCTCCTTTTCTTTACAGACGGTTTGGTATAACTCCGTAAGTGTTGGCATAGGGCGACTTTGCTGCATATAACGCTCCTTGAGGTATTCCGCCGTGATATAGTTTTCTTCCCTTAATGTACGTTCATAGAGTGAATGCAAGCACTCTTCGATTGAGTTCAGTTGCAGATTGATGCCGCTTGAATTACCTGCTGTCGCCTTGATGCGCCCTTTTCGGGCAAGCCACTCGTCGGGGGAAGTTTGCAACTGCGTGGAAAACGATGAGGAGGTGCCGTTACAGGTGATACGGCAACGGATTACGCATAGTCCGTCTTCATTGGTCTTGCTTCTATCTATGTAGAATAGTATGGCAAATGTACTTTTCATTGTTCTGCGGTTTTAGTTGGTCAGTTGATAATGTGCGAGTTGTGGAAGTATTTTCTCTATGTCCAGAAAGACACGCTCGGGAGAAGTCTCCGCATACACTTGCGTGGTTTTGATTTGACTGTGTCCGAGCATTTTGGAAACGCTCTCAATGGACACGCCCTCCGACAGTGTCATCTGAGATGCGAAGGTATGCCGTGCCATGTGATAGGTCAGCGTTTTCTGAATACCGCAAAGCCGTGCTATCTTTTTGAGGTGTATGTTTACCGTGTCGCATCCGGGTATGGGCAGCAGATACCCCTTGGGCGGTTCGTGTCGGAAAGCCCTCGTGTGAATGCCCCGATAACGCTCGATAATGGCAGCGGCTTCGGGAAGTAGGGGGATGTGACACACGTTGCCCGTCTTCATTCTCGGCTTGCGTATCCAAGTCATTCCCGCTTCGTGAAAGATGTGCTGCTCCGTCAAGTGATACACGTCGGTATAGGAAAGCCCCGTCAGGCAGGAGAAAAGGAACATATCCCTCGACACTTTTTCATAGCCTTGCAATTTATCTTCTCCCAAGGCTGCGATACGACCTACCTCCTCCCTTGTGATGTAACGTGGAGTACCCACTTCCCAACGAATGGAATGGTTGATGAAGGGATAGGTGTCAATGATGTGCCGTTTATGTAGGTCTTTGAGCACGGAAGCCAACATAGTGAGATAACCAGCAGATGTATTGAGCTTGAATCTCTTTTCTTTGGCGAAGTAGTCCTCCAAGTCCTTGACAAGGGCGGCATCGGCTTTCTGTATGGGAATATCCTCCACACGGTAGCGATACCTGACGAAGTTTGCCAGATGCTTGCGAAAGAGCAACAGGCATTTTAGTCTGCGTTCGCTGCGGTCTATGCCCACACGCTCACGGAAGCGGTCGATATACTCGTCCGTATGATAAAGCAGTCCTTGTGACTCACTGTTCAGTCCGAATACAAGCTCCCGTACTCGCTCTGCCGTGATGGGAGCATCGGATTTACCCGAAAGAGACTCATAAACCTTGTGTATGCTCACTTGTAGGCGGTCAAGTTCCTTGTTTACCGATACGGCTTCGGCACTCTTGCCCAGCAGTCGGTTTTTGCGACTGTCCCACAAACGAGGAGTACACGAGCATTTGCAACTAAATTGTACCATAGAGCGTCCTGCGCTGATGCGTCCCATGATGGGACTTTTTCCGTTTTTGTCCTGCGTACCTCTCTTGAGGTAGAAAAGCAGCTTGAATTTTTCTTTTTCCATTGTTTTTTGCTTGCAAAATTACACTTCTTTGAGGAACTTTGAGCGATGCAAAACACTGATAATGAAAGAGAAAACACCGTTTTAGTTACCACTTTAAGCCGTCCTTTTCCTTTCATCGTTTTTCGAACGATTTGGTAACTGAACTCCCTCCTTTTCGCTCCCTTTTCTGCCTATTTCCTCAAATGCAACCCGATGAAGAAAAAAGCAATATACACTGTGTGTCAGTTAGATACAAGTTTTATTCCATTTCCTGCTTTCTACTCCCATACTTCCGCATAAAAGAAACGTAAACCTGGGTTCTTTCAGAAGTTTTCCGACTTGCGCACACCATACAATCTCTTATCTGGCCATTGCACTATATTGAGTTTATCATATACTATATGTGCATCGTGCAAATAATCCATTTGAGGAATTGAGACAGCCGTTACCAACACTAATCAACATACCACTAAAAAAACACGACTTATAGGTATAGTTCTTCTCTTATTTTGCTCATTTCAGGATTATTATTATCTTTGCATTCGGTTATACAACAATGTTATATGAGGAATACGCTGTCGCTGTACGAACTTAACCAGATTCTCGCGGAGGTTATAGATGCGGGAATGCCGCGCGAATACTGGGTTGAGGCGGAAATATCTGAACTCCGCGTCGTCCGGGGGCATTGCTATATCGACCTTGTTGAGAAGTCGGAAGGCTCAAACACGCCCGTTGCGAGAGCCTCGGCAAAATGCTGGCAGGCGACATGGAGCATCGTGTCGCCACATTTCGAGAAAGTGACGGGGCTGCGTCTCAATGCAGGAATGAAGGTACTGATGCTCGTAAGAGCCAGTTTCCACCCCGCATACGGCTTCTCGTGGATAATAGGCGACATAGACCCAACATATACGCTTGGCGACATGGCGCGCAAACGTCAGGAGATAATCGCACGGCTGAAGGAGGAGGGGGTGTTTGATTTGCAGAAGGAACTCACGTTGTCGCCGTTCTGCCGTAACATTGCGGTTATCAGCAGTGCCAACGCGGCAGGCTACGGTGATTTCGTGAAACAACTTGGGAACAATGACTACGGCTTCAGTTTTGTCACACGTCTTTTTCCAGCCATAATGCAAGGAGAAAATGTTGAGCAGAGCGTAATTGCAGCACTTGACTCAATATATGATGCCTCACAGACGGAAGATGTAGCCCCGGATTGTGTCGTTATTATAAGAGGCGGCGGGGCAACAAGCGACCTGTCAGGCTTCGACACGCTCGCGCTTGCCGAGAACGTTGCGCAGTTCCCGATTCCAATTATCACCGGCATAGGGCACGAGCGCGACGAGAGCATACTCGACATGGTGAGCAACACACGCGTGAAGACACCGACGGCTGCCGCAGCGCTTCTTGTAGACAACCTGAAACGCGTGTGGGACTTCCTACAATATGCACAGGGCGTGCTGGCCGCCGGCGCGAAGCAAAGGATGGACATGGAACAGATGAGGCTGCAGAGGGTGTCGCAGAAAATACCATCGCTGTTCTCGCTGGTGAAGGAAAGGCATGAAAACAACATCGCATTAATGCTACGCGAAATAATAGCCGCCGCACAACTCACAGTATCTGTTCAAAGGCATAAGTTGGATGCCATACACGGCAGTCTTAGCATATTGCCCGAACGTATGATTACCGGCGAGAAGCACCGCCTGCAGATGCTTGGGCAGCGTGCCATGTCGCTCGACCCGGAATTACTTCTGAAAAGAGGTTACAGCATAACAACGCATGAAGGCAAGGTTGTCCGCGACGTTTCAGGACTGAAACCGGGAGACAGTATAGAGACGAGGGTGGAGAATGGCTCGGTTCGTTCAACCGTTGTCTCAAGGAAACGAATAAGAAAACCAGGGAAAACAAATAAAATATTATAATATGGTGAAATACGAAGACGCACTGAAGGAACTGGAGCAGATTGTCGCACGGATGGAAAATGACGAGGTTGGCATAGATGACATGGCAACACAGTTGAAAAGAGCGCAGCAGCTTATAAAACTATGCCGTGACCGCCTCACCAAGACGGATGACGAAATAAAGAAAATGCTGTCAAATGACTGATTTTTAACTTACACGGCACAAGTATCTATAAAGTAACGAAAAAAAACAAAAAGTCAATGAAAAACTTGCGATTGTATGTTATTTTTGTTACTTTTGCACCAATATAACATTATAAAATCATTGTAAGCTATGAAAAACTTAGACTGGGCAAATCTGTCTTTCGGCTATATGCCAACTGATTACAACGTGCGGTGCTACTATCGCAACGGTAAGTGGGGCGAAATAGAAGTAAGCTCCGACGAGTATATCAAGCTGCACATGGCGGCAACGAGTCTTCATTATGGGCAGGAGGCTTTCGAGGGATTGAAGGCATACCGTTGTCCTGACGGCAAGGTGCGCGTGTTCCGCATGGAGGAGAATGCTGCGCGTCTGCAGTCAACATGCCGTGGCATTGTTATGCCGGAACTCCCGACAGAACTGTTCTGCGAAATGGTCAAGAAAGTAGTTCGCCTGAACCAGGAGTGGATACCACCGTATGAGAGTGGTGCAACGCTGTATATACGTCCTTTGCTCATAGGTACGAGCGCGCAGGTTGGTGTGCATCCTGCACAAGAATATCTCTTCCTGATATTGGTTACACCAGTGGGTCCATACTTCAAGGGTGGTTTCTCAACGAATCCTTATGTAATCGTCCGTGACCACGACCGTGCTGCCCCACTTGGAACAGGTACTTATAAAGTAGGTGGAAACTACGCAGCCTCGCTGTTCGCAAACAAAAAGGCTCACGAACTCGGATATGCGTGTGAGTTCTATCTCGATGCAAAGGAGAAGAAATATATCGACGAGTGTGGCGCAGCCAACTTCTTTGGCATAAAGGACAACACATACATTACGCCGAAATCGACGAGCATCCTGCCTTCTATAACTAACAAGAGCCTTATGCAAGTTGCGGAAGACTTGGGCATGAAAGTGGAGCGCAGGCCTATTCCGGAAGAAGAGCTCGCAACATTCGAGGAGGCTGGCGCCTGCGGCACGGCTGCTGTTATCAGCCCAATATCACGCATAGACGATGTTGAAACAGGAAAAAGTTATGTTATTTCAAAGGACGGAAAACCAGGTCCTCTTTCCGAGAAACTATACAATCACCTGCGTAATATCCAGTATGGCATTGAGGAAGACAAGCATGGCTGGACAACAGTCGTGATAGATTGATTTGCAATGATGACATAAATGTTCCTGCTTGCTTTGAAAAGCCTGGGATATGATGATATTTAACCGTAATGAGGGCGTGCCGTAACAGGCACACCCTTTTGTGACTTGAAAACAATGACAAAGAAAAACAAATTCGTGAGAATGGCAAACTTGTTGCTCGTGCCGGCAATAGCCATAACTTTCTCGTATTCTGCCTCGGCACAGACAAAAGGCGGAGGTATCTCAACAGAAATGTTGCAGATGATAGTGAAACACCAACTGAACACGGCTTCCGACGTGGCGTTGTTCAATGCGATGGCAGGAAACAACATAGACAACCTTGCAAAGAGTTTTGCAAGCAATGCAGATCTGGACACGCATTTCAGTGTGGAGACCGATGCACAGAGCATACACGACCAGAAGAGTTCTGGCAGGTGCTGGATGTTCAGCGGCTTCAATGTGCTGCGTTCCAACTTTGCAAAAAGAACCGATTCGCTGAGGGTGGAGTTCTCACATGCCTATCTGTTCTTCTATGACCAGCTGGAGAAGGCCAACCTTTTCTTGCAAGGCGTTGTTGACACGGGCAAACTGCCAATAGATGACCCCAAGGTGCAGTTCTTTTTCAAGAACCCCATTGCCGACGGAGGTACGTTCTGCGGTGTCGCCGACCTTACGGAGAAGTATGGGCTTGTGCCGATGTCCGTCATGCCAGAAACATACAGTGCCGAAAACACGTCGAAGATGCGCTCGCTGTTGATGAGCAAACTGCGCGAGCAGGGACTGCTCCTGCGCGACATGGTTGCAAAGGGAAAGAGCAAGAAGCAGATTGGTGATGAAAAGACAGAGATGCTTGGCGTGGTGTATCACATGCTGACGCTTATGCTCGGCAATCCTCCCCAGAACTTCTCTTACGCTTTCAAGAACAAGGATGGCGTGACGGTTGGCACTCCGCACAATTACACTCCGCAGGAGTTCTACCGCGAGGTGGTTGGCAACTCGCTCAACGGCACTTTCATAATGGTTATGAACGACCCGCGTCATGAGTATCACAAGACATACGAGGTGGAGTATGACCGCCACACTTACGACGGACATAACTGGGTGTATCTCAACCTCCCGATGGAAGAGATTGCAGGACTGGCAATAGCATCGCTGAAAGATGGTCACAAGATGTACAGCAGTTATGATGTCGGCAAGCAACTCGACCGCAAGAAAGGGCTGCTGGCACTCGACAATTTTGACTATGAGTCGTTGCTTGGCACCACATTCCCAATGAACAAGGCGCAGCGAATATCTACGTTCGACAGCGGCTCTACGCACGCAATGACGCTGACTGCCGTTGACCTCGATGCAAGCGGGAAGCCTATGAAATGGAAGGTGGAAAATTCTTGGGGGGCAGATTACGGCCAAAAGGGATGCCTTATTATGACCAACGACTGGTTCAACGAATACATGTTCCGGCTTGTTGTTGACAAGAAATACGTGCCTGCGAAACTCCTGAAGGAAGCACAGCAGAAACCAGTAATGCTTACACCAGACGATCCGTTGTTTGCCGAGGATAACTGATTTCTGCGATTGGCAATAATTGACTAAAGAGCGTTGAGCGAATACCTGTTATTTGATACAATAACGATTTCGCTCAACGCCTTTTCTTTCACATGTGGCGAATGTTCACACAAGGTGCTCCACTATGTCGGCACGTTCGCCTGGCAGCAGGTCGATTACGGGAATTTCAATCATAGTGTAGCATCCAGGCTGCTGGCGCATTGATGCGCGGGCAACGTTTACGAGGACCTGTCCTGTCAGTGCCGGGTTGTTTATGCTCATGTTGAACTCGATGCGTTGGTTCTGCGTTTTACCACTTACTCCTTTCCGTATCAGGTTAACGCCGTGCCCCATGTCGCGCAGTTCGTCAACCGACGGCACGGCAAAGACATGTGTCTCGTCATTTGAAAAGTACGGGTCGGCCTTTATCTCCGCTGCAACATTCTCAATCGTGGCATCCTTTTCAAGTTCAACATATACCATGCGGCGGTGTATTCCCTCGCCGAGCGGTATTGTCATTGAAAGCGCATTCGTAACACCGTCCTTCGATCGCGCGCAGACAGAGTGTCCCATCGACATACCTGGGCCAAAGTTGGTGTATGTTATTCCCTTCGGTGCGAGGCTCTGCATCATTGTCCTTACAACGCTGTCCGATCCCGGGTCCCAGCCTGCTGATATTACGCTGACAGTTCCAGTCTCCTTGTTCAGTTTCATCATCCTGTCGCGGTAGCCACGTATCTCGCTGTGAATGTCGAACGAGTCAACGGTGTTTATTCCCAATGGAATGATTTCCCGCGCATATTCCTCGCAACTGCGTGACGGCGTTGCAAGTATTGCCACGTCAACGTCTTTCAGTTCTTTGATGTCTCTCACAACGTCATATTGTGCCAGTTCTGCCGGTCTGTTCTCCGCGCCTTTGCGCCTCACGATGCCTGCCACATCAAAATCAGGTGCCGCCTCGAGAGCCTCGAGTGCGAAGCGTCCTATGTTTCCGTAGCCCACTACGGCTGCTCTTGTCTTCTTCATATTTTATTCCCTTTGTTTTATTTGTTGCAAAAGTATATAATTATGCTCTAAAACAAAATAAAACACAGGAAAAATTCTTATAATGCAATAAAAAGATAATTACCCGCGTTAATAATGATGTATATATACAATATAAAAAGACAGATGATTGAATACTTGAAGGGCGAACTTGTTGACCTAACTCCAGCCTTTGCCGTTGTGGATGTGAATGGGGTGGGTTATGGATTGAACATATCGCTCAACACATACAGTGCTGTTAAGGGCAAAAAAGAGACGCGGCTGTGGGTGTATGAGGCTATACGCGAAGACGCTTATGCGCTGTATGGCTTTGTTACGAAAAAAGAGCGCGAGATGTTCTTGCTGCTAATTTCGGTGTCTGGCGTTGGTGCAAACACAGCACGCATGATACTATCTGAAATGACCGTTGCAGAAGTATGCAACGTAATATCTTCGGGAAACGAACGCATGCTAAAAAGCGTGAAGGGCATAGGGCTGCGAACCGCGCAGCGCATAATAGTTGACCTGAAAGACAAGGTCGTGTCGTCTGGCATAGCCGAGGAACTGTCAGCATCGGCCGGAGAACAATCTGCGGCAGCAACAAGTCCGGTGAAGGACGAGGCGGTCAGTGCCCTGACAATGCTGGGATTCGCTCCCGCGCCGTCGGCAAAGGTGGTCGTGGCAATACTCAAAGAACAACCGGAACTGCCAGTTGAGCAAGTGGTGAAACTCGCATTGAAGCAGATAAGATAGTTCTCAGCAAATAAGGATGAACAACCTGAAGAAAATATACATATTGTTATTGGCGGCTGTAAGCATCAACGTGCTTGCATGGAATGTGGCACCATTTCTTCAGGACGACTTGACGAGGAGACGGGGTGGCGACAAACAGCAAACGTCACCTGACGACAAAAACAAGAAAAATAACGGGAAAGACGACAAAAAAGACATTCACGAACTCGTTATAGACAACGAGGACTCGATACCAGACTCTTTGCTAAACCCTATTTGGAAGATACAGCGCATATCGCCGATAACGTTTGACGACCTAAACCGTAACACGGCAGATCTGAAACTGCCTGACAACCTGATGCACAACGTTGTGTATAACGATACTCTGGACAGGTATGTCATTGGCTCGAAAATAGGCGACACATACGTCAATGCGCCAATAATGATGACTCCCGATGAGTACAGGCGGTGGAGCGAAAAACAGGAACGTGACAGTTTTTACCGCGCGAAGAACAGTGAAATACTTCAGAAGCAAGGCAAGGAGAAATTCGATTTCAGTGACATGCACTTCGACCTGGGACCTGCGGAGAAGATTTTCGGTCCGGGAGGAGTGCGCATAAAGACGCAGGGTACGGCAGAACTGAAGTTCGGCGCGACACTGAAGAACATAGACAACCCTTCGTTGCCGATACGTCACCGCAAGACTACATCGATGGACTTCGACGAGAAGATAAACCTTAACATGAACGGCAAGGTGGGCGACAAGGTGAACATGAACCTAAACTACAACACGGATGCCACGTTTGATTTTGATGCCCAGAAAATAAAGTTGAAATATGAGGGAAAGGAAGACGAGATAATAAAACTCGTGGAAGGTGGCAACGTGTCGCTGCCGAGCAACTCTTCGTTGGTGAGGGGAGCATCGTCGCTGTTCGGAATCCGCACAGACTGGCAGTTCGGGCGTTTGAAACTGCAGACTGTGCTGTCACAGAAAAAGTCATCATCAAAGAGTGTCTCATCGAGAGGAGGAGTGCAGTTGACACCATTTGAAATTGATGCAGCCAACTACGAGGAAAACCGCCACTTTTTCCTGGCGTTCTATTTCCGCGACCGTTACGACGTGTCGATGCGCACATTGCCAAACCTGACAACTGGCGTGACACTCAACAGGATAGAGGTGTGGGTGACAAACAAGACGGGAACGACAACCAACACGCGCAACATCATCGCAATGACGGAACTTGGCGAGGGAACTTCAGGAACAATACCGTCGAACTCGGCAAACAGCATTTATTCCGACTTGACGACAACATACTCTGACGCGCGAAACATCGACATGTCATCAAGTGTGCTTGACGGCACGTTCACCGGAGGAACTGACTATGAGAAACTACAGAGCGCGCGGCTTCTCAACCCGTCGGAATACACCGTGAATCAGGCTCTTGGCTATATATCCCTGCGCACCGCGTTGCAAACCGACCAGGTGCTTGCCGTGGCATACGAATACACATACGGCGGAGTTACATACCAGGTTGGTGAGTTTGCAAGTGACATAACTGACGTGTCGCAGGCCCTGTTCGTCAAATCACTCAAGAACACAAGCAATAACCCTGGCCAGGCGAACTGGAACCTGATGATGAAGAACGTGTATTATCTCGCATCATCGGTGGAGAAAGACAAGTTCAGGCTTGACGTGAAATTCCAGAGCGACACCGCAGGAGTTTATCTGTCGTACATACCGGAACCGCAGGTGAAAGACCAAATGCTGATAAAGGTTTTAGGGGCGGATCGTCTTGACAACAACATGAAGCCACATCCCAATGGCTATTTCGATTTCGTCGAAGGATACACAGTGAGCAACGGGCGTGTGTTCCTGCCGGCAGCAGAGCCTTTCGGACGTTACCTCTACAATTATCTAACGCAGAGAGGTGTAGATGCCACCGTGGCAAGCAAATACTGCTTCACGGAACTGTACGATTCCACAAAGACCGTGGCAAAGCAGATTGCGGAGAAGGACAAGTATATACTTCAGGGTCAGTTCCGTGGCACGTCGGCAAACGTCATCTCGCTCGGGGCATACAACGTCCCACAGGGGTCTGTTGTTGTGACGGCCGGTGGGGTGACGCTGAACGAGGGAAGCGACTACAGTGTGGATTATTCTGCCGGGGAGGTCACAATACTTAATCAAAGCATCATCGACGCGGGGACTGCAGTTAACGTTAGTCTTGAGAGCCAGAGTGACTTCGCGCAGGAACGGAAGACGATGATAGGCCTCAACTGGCAGTATGACTTCTCAAAGAACCTGCAACTCAGCGGAACGTTCCAGCACCTTTCCGAGCAGGCTCTAACTACTAAGGTCGCGATGGGAAGCGAACCGCTGAACAACACTATCTGGGGAGTGAACATCAATTGGAAGCACGAGAGCCAGTGGCTAACAAACCTGCTCGACAAAATACCATTCCTGCACTGCACTCAGCCGTCGCAGATCTCGTTCAACGGAGAGTTCGCGCAACTGATAGCCGGCAGGGCGAGGGGCACGCAGGACAACGCGTCTTATCTTGATGACTTCGAGAACACCAAAAATGCCATCGACGTAAGTACGCCGACATCGTGGATAATGTCGAGCGTGCCTACGATGTTCAAGGAATACAACGACAAGACAACGCTCGCAAGCGGATACAACCGCGCCTTGCTCTCGTGGTATAACATCGACAGGCTGTTCACCAACCGCTCCTCGTCGCTCACACCGGGACACATCAAGAGCGACCTTAACCAACTGTCAAACCATTATGTGCGCGAGGTATATGTTGACGAACTTTATCCAAACCGAGACCAGAGCAGTTACAACGGTGCGACATCAACATTGCCCATACTAAACCTTGCCTTCTATCCATCGGAACGCGGGGCATACAATTTCGACCCGCATCTCAACAGCGATGGCACGCTGCCAAATCCACGGCAGCGGTGGGGCGGCATGATGCGAAAACTCGACACCAATGACTTCGAGGCTGCAAACATAGAGTATATCGAGTTCTGGATGCTCGACCCGTTCATCTATTCACGCCAGGACGGAACGGCTGCGCAGCACAGTGGAGACATGTTCATAAACCTTGGCGAGGTGAGCGAGGATATTCTGCGTGATGGAAAGAAATTCTACGAGAGCGGTATGCCTGTGGACGGCTCGCAGAGTTTCACCACTACGCAGTGGGGCAAGATACCGACGCAGTCAACGGTGACATACGCGTTCGCGACAACAAAAGGCTCGCGCCAGTTGCAGGACGTGGGGTACAATGGACTAACAAACGATGAGGAGAAACAATTCAAGACATATCAGGAATATCTTGCAGCCGTGAGGCAGAATGTGACAGGAGCAGCACTCGACAGTATAATGGCAGACCCTGCCAACGATGACTACCACTATTACCGTGGCCGTGACCTTGACCAGATGGAAGCGCCGATACTCCATCGCTACAAACGCATAAACATGCCGCAAGGAAATTCACCAGATAACGACACGCGCACCGAGAGTTACGACACGTCATACAAGACAACGCCGGACGTGGAGGATATAAACCAGGACTACACACTCAACGAGTATGAGAAATATTACCAGTACAGGATTGCGATACATCCGGATTCCCTTGTGGTGGGCGAGAACTTCATCGTTGACAAACGTGAGGCTGCACGCAAGCTGCGCAACGGGAACAAGGAGACGGTTTACTGGTATCAGTTCAGGATACCGATACGCGAGTTCACCAGCCGCGTCGGCAACATATCCGATTTCTCGTCTATACGTTTCATGCGCATGTTCCTCACGGGCTTTGAGCGTCCCGTTGTGCTGCGCTTTGGTAGCCTCGACCTTGTGCGCGGTGAGTGGCGTGTTTATCAGCAGCAGCTGGGTGCAGGCGGTTCGGGCAGGATGGCAGTCAGCGCCGTCAACATTGAGGAGAACAACGACAAGACCCCTGTCAACTATGTGCTGCCCCCGGGAATAAGGAGGGAACAGGACCCAACGCAGCCGCAACTCACCGAGAGCAACGAGCAGGCTCTGGCAATGCAGGTGAACAACCTGTCGAACGAGGAGTCGAAAGCGGTGTATAAAAACACCACGATTGACTTGCGTCAGTACAAGCGGTTACAGATGTTCGTACATGCAAACGCGTTCGAGAACAACGTGACGAACCTGCACGACAATCAGCTCGCTGTTTTCATCAGGCTCGGAAGCGACTACAAGAGCAACTACTACGAGTATCTAATTCCCCTGAAACTCACTCCCGCCGGGATTTACGACCGCTACTCGGCAGCAGACTGCCGTGCGGTGTGGCCGGAGGAGAACATGCTCGACATTGACATGAGTGTCTTCACGGATCTTAAGAAAGCACGGAACAAGGCACGGGCAACCGGAACGGCTTCATACAACCGCGAGTATAGCGAGTACGACAACAACCGTCCCAACAACCGAGTCACGATAATGGGCAACCCGACACTTGGCGAGGTGAAGACGATGATCGTGGGAGTGCGCAACCTTGACCAGAACAACAAGTCGGGTGAGGTGTGGATAAACGAACTCCGCCTGATGGAATACAACAACGAGGGGGGATGGGCGGCACAGGCTGCGATGAACGTGCAGCTGAGCGATGTCGGCACGGTGAACGCAACAGGCAAGTATATGAGCGAAGGCTTCGGCGGGCTTGAGGATGGCGTCATGGAGCGTTCGCAGGACAACTACAAGACATACAGCGTCACCGCCAACATAGAACTGGGCAAGTTCTTCCCGGACAAGGCGAAAGTGTCGGCGCCACTGTACTACTCGGTGACAAAGGAAGAGACACGCCCGAAGTACAATCCGCTTGACACCGACATGCGGCTCGATGAAGCGCTTGATGCGGCAGGCGACAAACACGAGCGTGACTCGATAGAGAGCATTGCGGTGACAAAGACCACAAGCACCAACTTCTCGCTGTCAAACGTGCGCTTCGGGATAGCGACGAAGGGGCACCCCATGCCATACGACCCTGCGAACTTCAGCTTCTCTTACAGCCACAGCCACCGCCGGACTTCCGGGGAAACAACAGTGTATGAGAAGGAGGACAACTGGCGCGGAGCAATGGGCTACAGCTACACACCGGTTTACAAGCCGTTCGAACCTTTCAAGAAACTCATTAAGAGCAAAAGCAAATGGTTTGACATACTTAAACATTTCGGATTCTACTGGCTGCCGCAGAACGTTGCCTTCAATTCCGAGATACTAAGGAACTACTATGAGATGCAGGAACGTGACATGGAAAATCTCAGTGGCTCGCAACTGCCGCTGACTTTCAGCGAGCAATTCCTTTGGAACCGCGACTTCACGTTGCGATGGGACATAACAAAAAACATACACATGAACTTCCAGAGCGCGACGCACGCTGAGATAGAGGAACCATACACACCTATCAACAAGGATTTGTACCCCGACCGGTACACTGCATGGAAGGACTCCGTGAAGACATCGCTGCGGCATTTCGGAACACCGCTTGACTACAACCAGTCGTTCTCGCTGTCTTATCAGTTGCCACTCAACCTTATACCGATATTCAACTGGGTTAATGCCGATGCCAACTACACGGCAACATACAACTGGGTGCGCGGAACGGATCTCGAGGATGGCACATCGCTCGGGAACACCATCAGCAACAACCGCAACCTCAGCATCAACGGAACGCTCAACATGGAGCGGCTTTACAATAATATACCGTTTCTCAAGAAGGCAAACGAACGCTTCAGCAAGACGAATAATGTTGCCCGCGATAAGAAGAAACCGAGGAATAACAAGAAGAATGAAAAAGCCGGGAACGGCAAGGAGAAAAGTGAACTGCCGAAGAACAAGAACACTTTCGAGAAGGAGATAACGCTCCTGCCAGACACAGTCATCACTGTGAGCCACGGGCGTAAGACCAAGCGGCTCATTGTGTCGGCAAGGACAGGCGATGGCAAACTTTTCCCTATAAGATACAAGTCTGTGGGGAAGGATCAGATAAGGATCACATCAAAGGTGGACACGGCGACAACGTTGAAACTTACTGTTACCGCAAAGCCTTCGCTCGAGGATAAGGGATGGTACAGGACGGCACAGTGCGCGGCGCGCGTTTTGATGATGGTGCGCTCCGTGAGTCTTTCCTACCGCAACCAGTATTCGATGTCATTGCCGGGATTCCTGCCTTCCGTGGGGGACTTCTTCGGTCAGCGCCGTGGTGACATATTGTCGCCCGGACTTGATTTCGCGTTCGGGCTGACTGGTGATGGTTATCTTGACAAGGCGGCAAGAAACGGATGGCTGTTGATGAATGACAGCGTGGCCACACCGGCAACGACAAACAGCAACATCGACCTTCAGCTTAGAATGACGCTCGAGCCGGTAAAAAACCTGAAGATTGACCTTAACGCCGCACGCACGGAGAACCGGGCAAGCAGCATTCAGTATATGTATGATGGACGGCCGACAACGCGAAGCGGCACTTTCACCATGACGACTATATCGCTTAAGAGCGCGTTCGAGGGAATCGGCTCGGCACAAAGCGGCTATCATTCTCCTTCGTTTGAACGCTTCTGTCGCTCTCTCGAAGGTTTCCGCAATCGTGTGGAGGCGCAGTACGAAGGCGTGCCATACCCCGCCAACTCCGCACTTGCAGGCAAGAGTTATTCGTCGGAGGCTGCTGAAGGCCGCTTAGGGCTTTACAACTCCGACGTGCTGATACCGGCTTTCCTCTCTGCCTATACCGGTAGTGGAGGCTCGTCGCTTAACATTTTCCCGACGTTGGCAAAACTGCTGCCCAACTGGACCATACGATACAGTGGATTGTCGCAGCTGCCTTGGTTCCGAGATGTGTTCAAGAGTGTCAACCTGAACCATTCATACAAGAGCATATATTCGGTCGGGTCATACAGCACATACAGCACCTTCATGGAATATATGAACGGCCTGGGCTTCATCACTGATGCAACAACGTCGCTGCCCGTGCCGTCGTCAATGTATAATGTGTCTGCGGTGAGCATCACGGAGGCATTCTCACCATTGCTCGGTATTGATGTGACGTTGCGAAACAATATGACTTGCAAACTGGAATACCGCAAGACGCGCAACCTTTCCCTGTCAATGACGAGCGTGCAGATCAGCGAGGCATACAGCAACGACTGGGTGGCTGGCATGGGCTACAAGATAAACGATTTCAAGTTGTTCGGTGGCAGAAACCACAGGCTGGTAAAGTCTTCGAGGAAAAACGGCGATAACGATAATGATAACCAGAGCGGCGGGAACAAGGCAACATCAAAGACAAAGGGCATAAGCCATGACCTAAACCTGCGTCTTGACATAAGTTACCGCAGACAGGCTGCCATCGTGCGCGACATTGCATCGATGACAAGTTCCGCATCGTCCGGCAATACTGCGTTCAAACTGGCATTCAACGCCGACTACACTCTCTCGCGACTGCTCACAATGAGTTTTTACTACGACTGTCAGACAAACACTCCGCTACTCACCTCAAGCAGTTATCCGACAACAACGCAGGATTTTGGCTTCGCGCTTAAGTTCTCATTGACAAGATGACAATTATTCATAATTCATAATCATCAAACATCATGTTATCTAAAACAAGGGTTATTTCGTTTCTGTTTGCAGCATTGTTCACAATCCCGTCGATGGCGGGAAGTGATCAGGAGTTGAGGCCAAAACTTATCGTGGGCATTGCTGTGGACCAGATGAGGTGGGACTATCTCTGTCGTTTCTACAACGAATACACAAGCGGTGGATTTAGGCGAATGCTGTCCGAAGGCTATTCTTTCGATGATTGCCAGATAAACTATATACCATCTGTAACGGCAGTGGGTCACACGTCTGTATACACAGGCTCCGTTCCTGCCATTCACGGCATTGCCGGTAACAATTTTCTCATTGATGAAAAAATTATATATTGCACAAGTGACAGTACCGTCAAGACCGTCGGCAGCAATACTGATGCAGGGAAAATGTCGCCACACAATTTGCTCACGACAACAATTGGTGACGAACTGAAAACTGCAACGAATTGGAAATCAAAGGTTATTGGGGTTTCGTTCAAGGATCGCGCAGCCATTTTGCCAGCAGGACATTCGGCAGATGCGGCATATTGGTTCGACAAGAAGGGATTGCGGTTTGTTTCCTCGACTTATTACATGCAGTCGTTGCCTTCATGGGTCGATGATTACAACAAGGAGATTGCTGAAGAGGTGAAGAAAATGAAACCTGTGGAGGTTGGCTCGCACAAACTGACAAAACAGATTGACCTTGTGCAGTACTCACCATACGGGAATCGCATAGTGGAGGAAATGGCGAAGCGCGCAATAGCAGGGGAGCGTCTCGGTCAGCGTGGGGAGACAGACATGATTTGCATAAGTTTCTCATGCACCGACATCGTGGGACACGCTTTCGGAACTCATGCTGACATAACCCACGAGATGTATATGGAACTTGACAAGCAACTGGCTGACATGTTCAACTATCTCGACCAGACGATCGGCAAGGGAGAGTATGTTGCCTTTCTCACAGCAGACCATGGCGCGTCTAACGGCATACTGCAAAATCAGGAACATAAGATACCAGCCGATGGCTTCTTGCTGGACCGTGAGGAGGATGGGGTCAACAAATATCTTGCTTCAAAATATGCCGGACGAGTCGGAATTGTGAAATGTATAATGGACTATAAGGTTGTCATAGACCGCAAGGCTGCCGCCGGTCTCGATTTCAAGACGCTGAAGCAAGACATAATGGAATATTTCAGGCAGCGTCCGCTCGTTTCAAATGTCGTTGACCTTGAGGATATTTCCGCCGCCAGTGTTCCCACATATATCCGTGAGAAGATTTACAACGGTTACTACAATGGACGCAGCGGAGACATACAGTTGATATTGAAGCCTGCTGTGTATGGCGTGCGCGGCAAGATAGATGAGGGTACGACACACGGCTGTTGGAACCCATACGACTGTCACATACCGTTCGTGCTGATGGGGTGGGGCGTTCCGCATGGGTCGTCAGCAGAAGAGGTTCACATCACCGACATTGCCCCCACCGTATGCAATCTCGTTCATATACAGATGCCGAGCGGCTGCATAGGTATGCCGAGGGAAATGAAGTGAGCGTTTTCCGTAGAGCTTCAGCGTAGCTGACATTTGGGTTAAAGTGAAATCCATACCTGTTCCAATTATTTTGGAGCGGGTATGGATTTCGCCTTGAATGCGTTTCTTGCTGGGCAAATCAGGAATTGTATTCCTGCCAGCTCTTAATCTTGATTTCTTCAAGTGGCACTGTGCAGAACGCCTCGATGAATGCCTTTGCGAGCCGTACGTTTGTCAACAGCGGTATGTTGTGGTCTATTGCGCCACGGCGTATGCGGTAGCCATTTGTCAACTCACGGCTTGAGTGATTTTTCGGCTCGTTGACGATGAGGTCGAACATGTGTCTGGCAATCATGTCCATCACTTTGTTTTCACCTTCCTCATCGGGCCATGCCACCGCTGTTGCCTCCACGTTGTTTTCCTTGAAGAACCTTGCCGTGCCTGGTGTCGCGTAAATCCTGTAGCCATTCTTTACCAGCAGGCGTGCTGGCTCGAGGAGTGACACCTTGCCCTTTGCGGCTCCTGACGATATGAGTATTGCGCCCCCTTCTCGTTTCGGCAGTTTGTAGCCTGTGGCTATGAGCGCGTTTAGCAGCGCTTCGTGCAGGTTGTCGCCGATGCATCCCACCTCTCCGGTCGATGACATGTCAACGCCAAGCACCGGGTCGGCATTCTGCAGCCTTGCGAAGGAGAACTGCGAGGCCTTCACTCCAATGCGGTCTATGTCAAACTCGCTCTTGTCAGGTTTCTCGTAAGGAGCGTCGAGCAGTATTTTCGTTGCCGTCTCGATGAAGTTGCACTTCAACACCTTTGACACGAACGGGAAGGAGCGTGATGCACGCAGGTTGCACTCAATGACTTTCAACTCACGATTCTTTGCAAGGTATTGTATGTTGAAAGGTCCAGATATGTTCAGTTCCTCGGCAATCTTGTGCGAAATTTTCTTAATCTGGCGTATCGTGGAGAAATACAGGTGCTGTGCCGGGAACACCAGTGTGGCATCCCCGGAGTGCACTCCGGCATATTCCACGTGCTCTGATATTGCATATTCCACAATTTTGCCTTTGTCGGCTACGGCGTCAAACTCTATTTCCTTCGTTTCCTGCATAAACTGGCTCACCACGACTGGGAATTCCTTTGACACCTCGGTAGCCATCTTTAGGAAACGTTCCAGTTCCTCGTTGTCGTAGCATACGTTCATTGCTGCGCCGGAAAGGACGTACGACGGGCGCACCAGTACCGGGAAGCCCACCTCGGAGACAAACTCCTTTATGTCGTCGATGGATGTCAAGGCGCGCCATGCTGGCTGGTCAACGCCCAGTTTGTCGAGCATTGCCGAGAACTTGTCGCGGTTTTCAGCGCGGTCAATATCCACAGGACTCGTTCCGAGCACCGGTATGCTCTGGCGGTGCAGTTTCATGGCGAGGTTGTTGGGTATCTGTCCTCCGACGCTGACAATCACTCCACGCGGTTGCTCGAGGTCGATTACGTCTAACACGCGCTCCAGTGAAAGCTCGTCGAAGTAGAGGCGGTCGCAGATGTCATAGTCGGTTGACACCGTCTCGGGATTATAGTTTATCATTATCGACTTGTAGCCCAGTTTGCGTGCTGTTTTTATCGCGTTGACCGAGCACCAGTCGAACTCCACGCTCGATCCGATGCGGTATGCGCCTGACCCGAGCACGACAACTGATTTCTCATTCTTGTAATAAGGAATGTCGTTCTGCACGTTTATTCCTGTCTTATCCACGATGCTTTGCCATTCCTTTGTGCTCATCTTGTCGGACTTTGTTGGCTCAACGAGTGGCAGGTAAGTGAAGTAAAGATAGTTTGTGAGTTCCGGGTGTTCGCTCGCCACGGTGTTTATTCGCTTCACCGATGGCAGTATTCCTCTTTCCTTGCGGTGGTTTCTCGCGGCGAGGTTCTCTTTCTCCATGTTCCCGCTCTTTGGTTTCAGTACGAAACGCGCAATCTGGAAATCGGAGAATCCGGCCTGCTTTGCCTTCAGCAGCATGTTGTCGGGCAAGTCTTCTATTGCGTTGTATTCCTGCAGCTCGTGTTTTATGTCAACTATGTTCTTCAGCCTTGAAATGAACCACACGTCTATCTTGGTGAGTTGCTCTATCCGTTCAACGCTGTACCCCTCCTCAAGTGCTTGCGCTATGGCGAATATTCTAAGGTCGGTTGGGTTCCGGAGTTCCTTGTCGACGTTCTCGAACCGTGTGTGGTCGTTTCCTACAAAACCGTGCATGCCCTGTCCTATCATGCGAAGTCCCTTCTGTATCATTTCCTCGAAGGAACGTCCGATGCTCATTATCTCGCCCACTGATTTCATGCTCGAACCTATGAGCCGGCTGACACCGGTGAACTTCGTGAGATCCCATCTCGGTATCTTGCATATCATGTAGTCGAGTTTCGGTGCGACGTATGCCGAGTTGGGAGTTCCCATCTCTCCGACCTGGTCGAGGGTGTAGCCGAGTGCGATCTTTGCTGCCACGAATGCCAGTGGGTAGCCGGTGGCTTTTGAGGCAAGAGCCGAGGAGCGCGACAGGCGGGCGTTAATCTCAATAATCCTGTAATCGTTTGTCTCGGCATTGAATGCGAACTGTATGTTGCACTCGCCTACGATGTTGATGTGGCGCACGCATTGTTTTGCTATGTCCTGCAGCATCTCAACCTGTTCCTTTGTCAGCGAGCATGTCGGTGCGACAACTATTGATTCTCCTGTGTGTATGCCCAGCGGGTCAAAGTTCTCCATTGATGCCACGGTGAAGCAGTGGTCGTTGGCGTCGCGTATGCACTCGAACTCTATCTCCTTCCAGCCTTTCAGGCTCTCCTCTACGAGAATTTGCGGCGCAAACGTGAATGCGCTTTCGGCAAGGCTCTTGAAAGTCTTCTCGTCAGGACAGATGCCTGAACCGAGTCCTCCGAGCGCGTATGCCGACCGTATCATAACAGGGAACCCAATCTGGCGTGCGGCTTTCAGTGCGTCGTCCATGTTCTTAACGGCATGGCTCAGCGGGGTCTTCATTTTGATTTCGTCAAGTCTCTTGACGAATAGGTCGCGGTCCTCGGTGTCCATGATTGCCTCGACGCTTGTCCCGAGCACTTCCACGCCATATTTCTTTAGTGTGCCGTTGAGGTAAAGTTCGGTTCCACAGTTAAGTGCCGTCTGACCTCCGAAAGCGAGCAGTATGCCGTCGGGTCTTTCTCTTTTTATTATCTCCGTGACAAAGTGCGCGTTCACCGGTTGGAAGTAAACTTTGTCTGCAATGCCCTCGCTTGTCTGTATTGTGGCAATGTTTGGGTTCACGAGCACAGAGTTCACCCTCTCTTCCCTCAGAGCTTTCAGCGCCTGCGATCCTGAATAGTCGAATTCGCCGGCCTGCCCGATTTTAAGTGCGCCCGAGCCAAGCACGAGCACCTTCTTAAGTTCTTTTTTCATACTGCGATAAAATTATATGTGTTTTTAGAAAACGTTTGTTTCATTTGATAAAATGGCATGTCCGTCAGACATGCCATTTTGTTTATTTCAACTTTATTGAGTCATCGTTTTTATTCGAATATTGACTGGTGCCGTATTGCCCGTATCCGTAACTGCCATACCTGCCATAACTACCGTAACTGCCATATTTTCCATAACTGCCGTATCGGCCGTATTTGCCATATTTGCCGTATCGGCCATATCCGTAATAATATCCGTATTTCTTCTTCGACATGTCGATGCCGTTTATCACCACAGACATCTTTGGCAGTTTTCCATCGTTTGCCAAACCGTTGATAAGGTCGAAACTTGCTTTCGGGGTGTAGTCGGCGCGACAGACGAACACCGTTGCGTCTGATACGCGTCCTATCTGCATGGTGTCAGTGACAAGACCGACGGGCGCCGTGTCGATTATTATGAAGTCGTATTCGCCGCGCATGATGTTGATTATCCTGTCAAGGGATTCGCGTGTGAGAAGTTCTGCCGGGTTGGGCGGTATAGGGCCGGCGAGGAGCAAATCGAGGTTGTCGTTCACGCCAGACGGCAATACCTGCTCGCGTATCATTTCCCATGTTGGCTCATCGTGCATGAGCAGTGGCGTGATGCCGTGGTGATGGTCTTTTATCTCAAACAGCTCTGCAAGCCGTGGCTTTCTTATGTCGAGGCCAACCAGAACTACTTTTTTCCCGAGCAGAGCGAAACTCACTGCAAGGTTTGCTGCGTTGAATGTCTTTCCCTCGCCTGATGTTGATGAGGTGAACATTATCACCTTTTCTTCCTCTTTTATCATGAACTGCAGGTTTGTGCGCATGGATCTGAATATCTCCTCCATCTGGTTGTTCCTGTTTTCATGCACGACGATGTCTGCCTTTGTCTTTGCTGTCTCGCTTGCAACCGCCACATCTGCGATTATCGGCAGTTTTGTGAGTTTCGCCACGTCGTCATGTCCCTCTATCTTGTATTTGAACAGACTTATGATGTATAATATAAGTGATGGCAGTACGATGGCTATAATTATGGCAATAAGTAGAACGATGTTGTGCTTTGGGCTTACCATACCTGCGAATGCCGGGTCGTCGATGAGTTTGCCCTTGTCTGCCGTTGCTGCGAGTGATATTGAGTTTTCCTCTCGTTTCTGCAGCAGCATGAGGTATAGGCCAGACTTCACTTCCTGCTGGCGTCCTATCTGGGTCAGTATTCTTTCTTGTTCCGGTGTCTGTTGTATCTGTCCGGAATACTGCCCGTATTGCGATGATATTGAGTTGCGTTGTATCTCCAGAGAGCGGCGCTGCTGCCCGATAGCCCGTTGTATGCTTAGGGTAAGGTCGTTCAGCTCGTCGGTCAGAGGTGCCACAACCGGGCTCGACTCGCTTGCGGTCTTGAGCAGCCGGTTGCGCTCTGTGACAACTTGGTTGTAGCGGCCGATGAGTTGTGTCGATGCGGCGTCAGACAGGCCGACGTTTGATGGGATGACCTGATATTTGTTCCCCGGTTCCCTCATGTAGGAACTCAGTTCGTTCATCAGTTGCAGCTGTGTGTTTGCCGTTGCCAGTTGCTTTTCAAACTCGTTGCTGTTTGCAAATGCGGCAGAACTGTTTACGTCGAGCTCCACCATCCTGTTGCGTTTCTTGTATGCTTCGAGTTCTCCCTCGGTGCTGTTAAGTTCGGCATTGATTTTCTCAAGTCGGCTGTTTATGAACTCCTCCGTGCGGTATGCCACCTGGTTTTTGTCGTCGTTTGCCTGGCGGTTGTAACATATTGCAAGTTGTTTGAGGAAATCCGAGGCGCGGCTTGGACTTTCGTCTTTCAGTGTGATTACCGCAATAGAAGTCTCTTCTTTATTTGATACGCTCATCGACGACACATATTTAACGGCAGCCTTCTTTGGAGAAGTTATCACGGCGGTCATCGCATTTCCGTCTTTCAGCGATGCGTTCGGGTTCGATGTGAACATGATAGTCCCGACACTTGTCTTTATCGATGCCGGGAGGAACTTCAGCGTCTGTTTTATTTCGGTTTTGCCTGCGGTTCCCTCAACTGTGAAAGTGTTGTTCTCGCGTTTTATATCGAGGACGATGTCTCCTATGAGGTTTTTCAGGCCTGCCGGGTCTAAGTCTACGTTCAGATAGTTGTCCTTGTACATCATCACGTCGTTCACACGTCCGTGCCTTTTATAATTGACATACAGTTTCAGGTCTTTCACCACTTGCTCTGAAAGTCGCTGTGACTTAAGAATTTCTATTTCGTTGAGTATTCCTTCGTTGTTGTTTACAATACCGGTTGCAAGTGTATTCCTAAGGGTATTGTTTCTGTATGAAGAGCCTTTTTCCGGTTCCTTGATCAGGATTTGTGCTGTTGTCTGATAGATAGGTGTCTCATATCTAAGGTATGCCGCAGCCACGCCGAGGCAAATTATCAGCGACAGCAAGAACCATTTCCAGTTGAGAATGAAGGTTGCATAGAGAGATGCGAAACTAAATGACGACTGTTCTTCTTCCTCCGTTATGTTCGAAATGTCGTAGTTCTTATTTTCTTCCATAAAAAGTTTGTTTTTTATTGCAGATTTGTTTTATTCGTTTGCAAGGTCTTTAAGATATTGGCCATATTCGTTTTTGAGCATTGGCTGCGCAAGCGCCATCAACTGCTCTTTGTCGATCCATCCATTGTTGTATGCTATCTCCTCGAGACATGCGATTTTCAGTCCCTGGCGTTTCTCGATGACTTCTATGAACGTGCTTGCCTCGGACAGACTGTCGTGTGTCCCCGTGTCAAGCCATGCGAATCCACGCTGCAATGTCTGTACCTTGAGGCTCTTGCGTTTCAGATATTCTTTGTTGACGCTCGTGATTTCAAGCTCTCCGCGCGCGCTTGGCTTTATGTTCTTTGCGATGTCAACCACGCTGTTCGGATAGAAATACAGCCCGACGACCGCATAGTTGCTTTTGGGATTTTTTGGCTTTTCTTCGATTGAAAGGCAGCGCCCGTCCGCATCGAACTCGGCCACGCCATACCTTTCCGGGTCGTTGACATAGTAACCGAAGACGGTTGCCTTGCCTTCGTCCTCGGCATCTGCCACGCTCCGTTTCAGCAACTCTGTGAATCCTGCGCCATGGAAGATGTTGTCTCCAAGCACGAGACAGACACATTCGCTGCCGATGAATTTCTCGCCGATAATGAATGCCTGCGCCAGTCCGTCGGGCGACGGCTGCTCCGCATATTCGAAATTGACACCGAAATCCCTTCCGTCGCCGAGCAGCCGGCGGAAGCCCGGCAAATCGTGAGGTGTCGAAATGATGAGGATGTCCCTGATACCTGCCAGCATCAATGCAGAGATGGGATAGTATATCATAGGCTTGTCGAATATCGGTATCAGCTGCTTGCTTATACCTTTCGTTATCGGGTAGAGGCGTGTGCCGCTTCCTCCTGCAAGAACTATTCCTTTCATCTGAAAATCTTTAATAAAAAAAGCCTGTTTGCGAAATTTGCTGCAAAGTTAATATTTTAATCGGATAAAACAATCGTAAATCAACAAATATGATTAAATATTTTGCATTTTCGTAAAATAGGAGTACTTTTGCACGAAAATTTAAGACCGTATGAGTTTTTTCAATAAGATTTTCAAACGCAAGGAAAGAGGAGAAAACAAGATTGGGGGAATGGAAGATTACATGACTCTTGTAAGGGTTTATTTCCAGGCCTCTATGGCATCAAATATCGGAATAACAAACCTTGCCTGGCTTCCGGACCTCAGGACATTCAAGACGACACTGAAAGTGCCGACGGTCAACAATAAACTTGGGGTTGGCGAGAAAAGCCATTGCCGCAAGATGATGAAGGAAATGTACGGGATGCAGGACGGGTTCTTCAAAGAGATTGACACAAGCCTGAAGAAAAATTGCCGCAAGTTGCAGGACGTGCAACCGTACATGATACAATTCCAGGGCTTCTCGCAAGACCTCATGATGCTTATGGGCAACCTTATGAAGTTCAAGTTGCGCCTACCGTCCATCTTCAAGAAAGCGATATATGGCATGACAGAGAAGACCGTGAACGACATATTCAACAAGAATGACTATAAGGATGCCGGCGTGGTGAAGGCAGTGATGGCTGTACGGCAGTATAACAAGCGCCTCGGATTTTCACAGAAATGGGTGACAGACTTTGTATACCAAATAGTCATTCTTGCAAAGAAAGAGCCGGCGAACAAGGATCAGAATTGACACAATCTTAGCATTAAGCCAAGCATCTTAATAGTCGGAATACTAAAAAAATACGAAATTCCGTTATAGAAATTTTGTGAATTGGCAAAAAAGCACTACTTTTGTCGAAAATTGTAGATGCATGGCTGCAAATGAAAAGACCATAACCCTGTTCACAACTCGTGCAAGGCAAATGATTCTCCAATTCAAACAAATGAAAAAGGAGAATGAGGAATTGTATTCGATGGTTGATGAACGCGATGCCAGGATAAGGCAACTGGAGGAGACGGTCAAGCAATGGCAGCGTGACTACAATTCGCTGAAAATGGCAAAAATGCTTGAAGTTACAGATGATGACCTTGACGGAGCCAAGAAGCGCGTGGCAAGCCTCATAAGAGACATTAACAAATGCATCACGTTGCTCAGCGGCAGACAGGACTGAACCAAAGACCGAAGCAGATGGCAGGAGACAACAACAAATTACACATAAGGTTGCATGTTTACGACATGGAGCTGCCCGTGACGATTATTCGTGACGAGGAGGAGTTCTATCGCAACGCTGCAAAACTTATCACAGAGACGGTGAATAACTACGCACAGGTCTTCAGGGGGCGGAAGAGCGACAAGGAACTGCTCTATATGGCTCTCATTGACATAGCCTTGCGCTATGTCAAGGACAAGGACCGCAACGACACCTCTCCTTATGATGATATTCTCGCCAAGATTACTTCGGAAATAGAGGAAGTCCTCTGACAGTGAATGACAACGAGAATATTAACATATTATATAATATAAACTTAATTAAATTTATGATTATTTACGCAATAGTAGCCGTGGCTGCACTTGTTATAGGTGGCGTCATAGGATATTCCGTTTTCCGTTATGTGGCAAAGGGAAAATACAACGAAATGTTGTCTGCGGCAGAAAAAGAGGCCGGTGTACTGAAAGAGAAAAAACTGTTGGAAGTGAAGGAAACTTTCCTGAACAAGAAGAACGAGCTCGAAAAGGAGGTCAGGACACGCACACAGCGCATACAACAGAGTGAGAACAAACTGAAACAGCGCGAAATAGGCCTGAACCAGAAACAGGAAGAGGTCGCAAAGAGAAGGCAGGAACTTGACCAGCAGCAACAACGCATTGACAACGAGAAGAAAATGCTGTCGGTGAAAAATGAGGAACTTGCGAAAATGCAGTTGCAGGAACGTGAGAAACTTGAGGAACTTTCCGGACTCAGCGCCGATGAGGCAAAGGCGAGGCTTGTTGAAAGCCTGAAGGACGAGGCGAGGACTGACGCGGCTTCTTATATAAACGAGATAATGGACGAGGCGAAACTGAACGCAAACCAGCAGGCAAAGAAGATTGTAATACAGACGATACAGCGCACGGCAACCGAGACGGCGATCGAAAACTCGGTCAGCGTGTTCCATATTGACAACGACGAGGTCAAAGGACGCATCATTGGCAGGGAGGGACGCAACATACGCGCTCTTGAGGCTGCGTGTGGCGTGGAAATCGTGGTTGACGACACACCCGAGGCAATCGTAATATCAGCGTTCGACCCGATACGGAGGGAAATATGCCGCCTCGCACTGCACCAGCTTGTGAGCGACGGGCGAATACATCCTGCCCGCATCGAGGAAGTGGTGGCAAAGGTGAAGAAACAGATAGACAACGAGGTGATAGAGACGGGAAAGCGAACGGCAATAGACCTTGGCATACACGGGCTGCACCCGGAACTGATAAGGATAGTTGGCAAGATGAAATACCGTTCCTCCTATGGGCAGAACCTCCTCCAACATGCGCGTGAGACAGCAAACTTGTGCGCTGTGATGGCGAGCGAGCTCGGACTGAACCCAAAGAAGGCAAAGCGCGCAGGCCTGCTGCATGACATCGGCAAGGTGCCAGACGAGGAAAGCGAACTTCCGCACGCACTCTACGGAGCCAAGATTGCAGAGAAGTACAAGGAGAAACCAGACATTTGCAACGCAATCGGCGCGCACCACGACGAGATGGAAATGCAGACGTTGCTTGCGCCGATCGTTCAGGTGTGCGATGCAATAAGCGGAGCACGCCCTGGAGCGCGGCGGGAAATCGTGGAGGCATACATAAAACGACTTAATGACCTCGAGGCCATCGCAATGAGTTACCCAGGGGTGACAAAGACATACGCCATACAGGCGGGACGCGAGCTGCGTGTAATAGTCGGGGCGGACAAGATGGACGACAAGGACACAGAGACACTTTCAAATGAAATCGCGACGAAGATACAGAACGAGATGACATATCCGGGACAGGTGAAGATAACTGTCATACGCGAGACAAGGTCTGTGGCATACGCGAAATAAAAAACAAGGGCGTGGAGAGCGAGCCAATCGCTTCTCCATGCCTTTTTACATTATAATTAATAATTAAACAAGGAATATTCATGCTTAACAGCAAATTGTACGAAGCCGATGATAAGATGATAACGCTCATCGCTGACAATTACAATATTCTTGAAAGCCTGGGGCGCTTCGGCATAAATCTCGGCTTCGGTGACAAGACCGTGAGAGAGGTGTGCGAGGATCAGAATGTGGATACATACACTTTCCTCGCAATAGTGAATTTCTCAATAAACGGCTATCGCAACAATGACGACAACGGCAGGCTGTCTGTTCCAACGTTATTGATATACCTTAAGGCTTCGCATGTGTTTTATCTTGATTACCAGATACCAGCGACGCGCAAGGAACTGATTGAGGCACTTGACGAGGACAACAGTCTTGCACATCTGATATTGAAACTTTATGACTCTTATGCACGCGAGATAAGAAAACACATGAAGTATGAGGAGGACAATGTCTTTCCATACGTTGACAAACTGCTGAAAGGAGAACCGGAAGACGACTACGACATAGAGACGTTCTCGAGACACCACGGTCAGACGACCGACAAACTGCGTGAACTGAAGAACATCATTATCAAGTATCTGCCTTCAGATGCCTTGTGCAACAACAAGCTTATGGCCGTCCTGACCGACCTTTACAGGAGTGAGCAGTGGCTCGGACAGCATTCCGATGTTGAGGACTACATCTTCATCCCTGCCATACGCCGGCTTGAAAGACTAAGGAGCCAGAGTGACGTGAACATTAGAATTTCACGCATGATAAGCCACAACACAGAGAGAGGGGAGGCACTGAGCGAGCGCGAGCGTGAGGTGATAATATGTGTTGTACAGGGAATGGCAAACAAGGAGATTGCAGACCACCTCTGCATCTCGGTAAACACGGTCATAACCCATCGCCGCAACATAGCCCGCAAGTTGCAGATACACAGTGTGGCGGGGCTAACAATTTATGCCATCGTTAACGACCTTGTTGACATAAGTTCTGTAAAGTTATAGACCACGACAACAGTTCACCACAAGCATTGATGCAAATACGGCGGTTTTGCTGACCAAATACGCCGTGTTTGCTGACCAATTACGCCGTGTTTGCTTTCCAAATACGCCGTGTTTGCTTTCCAATTACGCCGTGTTTGTATCTTTGGCAGGTGTTTACGGCAAGCACGGTTGGCACGAAGAAAAACCAACACAAATTCCAAACACTTCATTCAACTACTTTTGCTTGCGAAACCTAAACATAGTATAAATATTGTTAAATATGGGGGGGGTAGAAATTTATTGTCTATTAACCGTAAAAAATAATAACTTTGCCCCGAAATATGTTGCTGTCTTGCAAAAGACAACCACATGACCCGCAAAGAGGCCCGGCTGTTTCTGCGAATCGTATGAATTGATTTTGCAGATTATTGAAAACGATAAAAGATTAGCGACTCTCAGAGCCTTGCCCTGACTGCATAAAATCTAAAACCGAAACTTTAGAACTTGATAAAAGAATATTCACTTTCTTATGTCCAGATTATGAAATCTTGGAGTTAAACCATAACGTGGTATTACGCACAATTATAAAATACAAATCTCAAAAATGAAACAAGATTATGGAAAAAAAGTTATTTTACGAACGTCCAAAATGCAATGTCATGGAAGTGATGTCAGATAGCCTGCTGGCAGCAAGCAACGGCGTAGGCAAAGGCAACACTGAAGATGGCGGCGACGACGAACTATCTAAGGGTACGGATTTGTGGGATGAGGATGAGCTCTCCAACGAATAAGCATTTAATTATTGAAACTGAAAACTAAAAAAACAAATGATTATGAAAAGACAATTTGCTTTTAGACTCCTTATAGGAGTTCTCGCCATGCTTGGGCTCGCCGCCTGCAGCGACAGTGATAATTTTGAAGCTGAAAGCGTAAATGACCCACATGTGTACAAGATAAGCGTTACCGTAAACGACAATGCAGATTCTCCCCAAAGTAGAGTCCTCTCGCTCAACGAAGATAACGTGGTGCTGTCGAACTGGGCACAAGGCGACAAAATACTCGTATTCAACTGCACCGACGGAGACGACAGCCGGGAGACTGATTACAGCAAAGTGACGGCAGACGATGCCAACACACACAAAACGGCTTTCACCGGCACCATCAAGAGCAAAAGAACGATGACGACAAACGACTACCTTGCGTTCTTCTATCCTGGCACGCCTACCTTGGCCACAGACAAAGCCAATGTGAAGGCTGCGGAAAAAAATGATGAAAAAATCAAGTACGATACAGTAGATAAAAATGGGAAAGAAATAACTAAAGACACCATCGTCACATCTTACATAGACTCCGAAAAAATCAAAAAACAGATAAAGCTCGACTTGAGCCATCAGGACGGCCAGTTGGCTACCATCGACGCCAACTACGACTACAACTGGGGAACGGTTAAGCCTACTGAGGTTAATAATGACGGCACTGTTAAAGCCACCGTGAACCTGAAACGCCTCGTGTCGTTCTGGGGATTGAAGTTCAAAGACGAGAACGGCAATCCTATCAACAACATCAAAACCATTTACATCAACGGCGTGAAATCGTCGGATGTGCTGGACCTCACCAACGGCACGTACCTCGGCGGGGCACAGAACAAGGACTACGCCATTGACGTGAAAGGCAACGGGACTGCAGGCATTCAGGCTCAAAATGGGTATGTGTGGGTAGCCCTTTTCCCGGACGTGAGCGACAAAATCAGCTTCACGCTGATCACCACCGATGACCAGATTTACAGCAAGGATGTGCATAAGGTTTTCGATGTCAATAAGACTTACCGCTCCACCGTCAAGCTTGAGAAGTTGCCTAAGGCTAAACCTTATGTAAAGGTTGCCGGCACCCTATGGGCAACGGGTAACTTCATCCACTATACCGAAGGCACTGAAGAATATTGGGGCATCGCGCCAGCTCAATGGTGGATCAGCAACTATGCTGACTATCCCAAACAGGCTGACTGGATGAAAGAACCCTTAAAAATTAAAAAAACTGAGGTATTATCGGATAAACCTGGCTCGCAACACTGGTACTTCAAGATTGGCGTCAATGGTAAATCGGGTGGTTTCGGTATGACTGCTGAAGACTGCGACCTATTTACACAGGGTTTGATAAAAAACACCTTTGATTTCACGGCTAAGGAATACTTAGCCTGGAATCCAAATATTCGCCCAGATATAAAGAAGCCGTTTGAGACAAAATGGTTCACGTTCGAAGGTAAATTTACCACGGACAGAACACAGGTATATTACGGTGACATCGTTCATTTCTACACCACTCAAACAAATTACAATCATCAATATCGCTATCCTAAGATGGAAGAGCTGAAAGGCTTGTGGGAAAATGCAAAAACTATTATACCCGGCTACTGCTACACCGACAAGGGCAACAAGATTTACGGCGCCTATTTCTCTGACCAGGAAACGGGTGGCATCGGTGTGAAAAATTATTCGGGCTTCCCGGTAGGAACAAAAAGTCTGTGGAAATTTGAGGACGTGACAGGTTTGGTTCTTACCAACAAAGGCCTGTTCCTGCCGTTCGCAGGGTTTATGTATGGTGTGTTAAACTCAAACAGGGTAAATTACCGGTTGATTGATTATGGCCAGATATTCACCGGGCACTACTGGTCTTCACAATCATCATCTTATAGTACTGGAACCCTTTTGGTGTTCGGCTCTGGTGAGGGGAGTTATGCAGCAGCACCGAAACCTCAGGCATCCTGCATCCGTCCGGTATATATGGGGACGGAAGGCGACGAAGCGTCAGAAAAGCCACTGGATGCCTCAAAATATAATATGTTCCGTGGTATTGTGGACGAAAATGGAGTGCGCAAATACTAAACGATAAGCAATAGCAACGAACGGATAGCCGTTGTTGTCATTAAAATATTAGAAAGGGGACGTGCCAAAACCGGCATGTCCTCTTTCTAATATCATTTGCAACCATTCCTCACGGAGCTATACAGAGACGGCAGACAGGCAGAATATCATACTCACAAGATAGTTCCATGTGTTCCGTTCCCCGTCTGCTTGCAGCCGCTTGCCGGCATCTTGCCCGTCGTTTTTTTTACGTAGCCCGCTACGCCTGCAAAAAAAACAACAACCAACCTGTCTGGGCAAACGACAACAATCAGTTTGGGCTATAATGACCAGTTTGGGTTAAACCCCAATAGGTGTTGCAGTGACCGGTTGTGGGGTATGATACGATTGCGAAAAATCATAATAAATAGGTATTGCGGCATTCAAACTATACTCCTACCTTTGCTGCCAATTATTTAATTTATTATTATTACTGTCCGGTAAAACTTTTATGAGCAAATAAAATTAGGGCTGACACTTCTCACGAGGTATCAGCCCTTTTGGTTATCTTTGCTTTTGCTAAAAAAACATAACCATGAGCAAAGATAGTCATTTTACCGGACAGCCGGTCTATAGTCAAGTATTAAAGTTACCCGACAAGGAGAAAATTCTTCAAATAAGCCGCGAAACGAAAGGAAGCGAGGCTTATGTGAAGCGTTTTGACGGTTACCAACATCTTGTCGTAATGTTGTTCGGCATCCTCAAACACTTTGATTCCCTGCGCGAACTTGAGATAGGCATGAAGGCGGAGGCTCACAAGCTCGGACACCTCGGAATGAACTATCTGGTTCGTCGCAGTACGCTTGCAGAAGCCAATATACGCCGTCCTCAGGAGTTCTTTGCAAGTGTCTATGCATATCTACTGGAGAAGTATGCCAAGTTTTTAGCGGACAGCCGCCCTGCCAAGAGTTATAAGGGGCAGACGCACGAGCCTAAAGACTGGGAGAAGCTGCTTTACATGATGGATTCCACCACAATAACGCTCTTCGACAACATACTCAAAGGAGTCGGGCGGCATCCGAAATCAGGCAAGAAGAAAGGCGGCATGAAAGTGCATACTGTTATGAAATATCATGTCGGCGTGCCGATGGTGGTGCAGCTCACATCCGCCGCTAAACACGACCACTACCTGCTAAAAGAGGTGCATCTGCCAAAAGACTCCACTTTGGCAATGGACCGTGGTTATGTCGACATAGCACAATTCCAACGTCTTACAGAAGAAGGCGTTTGCTATGTGACCAAAATGAAGAAAAACCTTAAGTATGAGGTACTTGAATCCGTTATGTACGTCAATACAGAGGGACTTGTGGCACATATTGGCCAAAAAGTACGTTTTACAAGAGGGGAACTCATCCATGAGGCACGAAGGGTGGAGATATTTTATGCGAACAGGAAACCAGTTGTGCTATTGACCAACAACTTTGACTTCACGGTTGAGGACATTGCTGAAATCTACCGCTTAAGATGGGCTATCGAGTCGTTATACAAACAACTTAAACAGAACTTCCCGCTTCATTTCTTCTATGGGGACAGCGTCAACGCCATACAAATACAGACATGGGTTGTTCTGATAGCCAATCTGCTGATAACGGTTCTGTCGAGAAGCATCAGGAGGCATTGTGCATTCTCGCAAGTTGTTACCATGGTACGGCTTATGCTTATGTACTACGTCGATTTTATCGCATTTATGGAAAATCCCGAAAAAACTTGGAATGATTTCCTTGCAAAGGAGATGCAAAAAGCGCCACCTGAACCTTCGCTTTTCGATTAGGGGGGCTTACTTTTGGAAAAAGAAGTCCGAAGCCTAATTTTAATGGGCTTCGGACAGGGTTATTATGCTCGTTTAAGTTTTACCGGACAGCAATATTGTTTTATATGTTTTCTGTCTTCAGTTTGCAGTGACGCGTGCAATTAATAAGCAAAAAGAGGGTAGTCTTTCATCGTCCTGTTTACGCGTTCACGGACACTTGCTATCACCTTTTCATCCTCCGGACTGTTGAGGACTGTCTCAATCAGTTCTGCGATGAGCGGCATCAAGTCCTCCTTAGCGCCGCGTGTGGTGATTGCGGGTGTTCCGAGCCTCAGGCCCGAAGTCTTGAATGCAGAGCGTGTGTCGAACGGAACCATGTTCTTGTTGACCGTGATGTCGGCAGCAACGAGTGCGTTCTCTGCAACCTTGCCTGTAAGCTCAGGATATTTGGAACGCAGGTCAACGAGCATGGAGTGGTTGTCCGTGCCGCCGCTCACGATGTCGAAGCCTCGTTTAGTCAGTTCGTCAGCGAGTACTGCGGCGTTCTTCTTAACCTGCTTTGCCCACTCCTTGAACTCCGGCTGCAGCGCTTCTCCGAATGCTACTGCCTTTGCTGCTATCACATGCTCCAGCGGGCCACCTTGCTGTCCTGGGAACACTGCGCTGTTGAGGATTTGGCTCATCATCTTCACTACGCCCTTCGGGGTCTTCAGTCCCCAAGGATTCTCGAAGTCTTTGCCCATCAAGATTATGCCGCCGCGAGGGCCACGCAGGGTCTTGTGTGTCGTCGATGTCACGATGTGAGCATATTTAACAGGGTTGTCGAGCAGTCCGGCTGCGATGAGGCCTGCAGGGTGTGCCATGTCTACCATGAGCAATGCGCCCACCTTGTCTGCGATTTCGCGCATGCGCTTGTAGTCCCATTCGCGGCTATATGCCGATCCGCCGCCGATGATTAGTTTCGGCTTGTGCTGCATGGCGAGTTCCTCCATCTCGTCATAGTCAACGCGGCCAGTTTCCTTTTTGAGGTTATATCCAATAGGGTTGTACAGTATACCGCTCGAGTTTACTTTTGAGCCATGCGACAGGTGCCCTCCGTGATCAAGGTTCATTCCCATGAATGTGTCGCCAGGTTTCAGGACTGCGAGCAGCACTGCGGCGTTGGCCTGTGCTCCGGAGTGTGGCTGTACGTTTGCATATTCTGCGTCAAAGAGTTTCTTCACTCGCTCTATTGCGATGGTCTCCACTTCGTCAACCACCTGACATCCACCGTAATAACGCTTGCCGGGATAGCCCTCGGCATACTTGTTCGTGAGGTATGAGCCCATGGCTTCCATCACCTCGTCACTAACAAAGTTCTCTGAAGCAATCAGTTCCATACCCTTCAGTTGGCGCTGGTGCTCTTTTTCGATCAGTTCGAAAATCTGGTTGTCTCTTTTCATGTGTTTTTTATTTAATGTAATAAGGTTCTCAATTTACTTTGCAAAGGTAGTGCAAGAAGTGCATATAACCAAATATTTATGTGCTTTTTTCATTTCCATTGCAACATTATGATTTGAATTATAATCACTTATCTTTGTCATTTAAGATGGTTCCATCCCTGTGCCTTCAGTTCAAACTCTTGGTCGTCCCGGCTCACGAGCATCAGTCCCATCTCTGGTTTCGTTATATGTCCGATGATATGAACATCCTCGATTTCTTTTATCTTGCCGTGATCCCCTATGGGGACGGTGAACAGTAGTTCATAGTCCTCACCGCCGTTGAGCGCGCATGTCGTCACGTTCATGTTCAGTTCCTCTGCCATTACCGCAGTCTGGTAATCTATTGGCAGGTTTTTCTCGTATATCCTGCATCCCACCCCCGACTGTTTGCAGATGTGGTGCAGTTCCGAGGACAGTCCGTCGCTGATGTCCATCATTGCGGTCGGGCGTATTCCCGCCTCACCCAGTTTGCCAATGATGTCTCCGCGTGCCTCCGCTTTCAGTTGCCTTTGCAGCAGGTATTCTCTACCGGAGAAATCCGGTTGGAAGTTTTTCAGCATCTCGGCCTCATGCCGGAAAGTGTGGTGTTTGGCGTCGTATGTCCCGTCTTTCTTCGCCACCCTTATCTTTTTGTTTAGCTCGTCAACCTGTTGGTAGTACACGCTCTTCTCCCTTTCCAACAGTTGCAGCCCCATGTATGCCGCCCCGAGGTCTCCGCTCACACATACGAGGTCGGTCTCGCGCGCCCCGTTTCGGTACACAATCTCCTCGTCGCTGGCGTCACCGATGCAGGTGATGCTTATTGCAAGTCCGGTGAGCGATGACGTGGTGTCCCCGCCAACGATGTCAACGTTCCATTTGCTGCACGCTGCCCGCACACCCTCGTAGAACGTCTCGATGTCCTCAACGCTGAAACGCTTGCTCAGTGCTATGCTCACGAGCAGTTGCCTCGGTGTGCCGTTCATGGCGAAAACGTCACTGATGTTGACCATGGCCGACTTATATCCGAGATTTCTCAGGTCGGTGTATGTCAGGTCGAAGTGTACTCCCTCCATAAGCATGTCGGTTGTTGTCAGCACCCTTGTTGCGGGATAGGAGAGTACGGCACAATCGTCGCCCACGCCTTTCAGCGTGGACGACTGTCGTGTGTCTATGTCATTGGTGAGGCGGTCAATCAGTCCGAACTCACCGATCTTTGCTATTTCCAATTTGCGGAATTGATGTTGTTGGTCACGATGCGCGTTGTCACGATCTTTTTATCATTTCCCTCATTATTTCGGTCATCACTGGCTGTGCTGCATTTGCTGCCACCTGCACCTCCTCGTGCGACACCTCCACAGGGTTGTCGAAGCCTCCGAGGTCCGTAATGATGCTGATTCCGAATGTCTTTATTCCGCAGTGGTGGGCCACGATCACCTCAGGCACGGTGCTCATTCCCACGGCATCGCCGCCGAGCGTGTGATACATGCGGTATTCTGCCGGCGTCTCGAATGTCGGTCCCTGCACCCCTGTGTAAACACCGTGAACCACCTTGATGTTCTTTTCCTTGGCAATCTTGTCTGCGAGGGCTATCAGTTCATGGTCGTAAGTCTCGTGCATGTCCGGGAAGCGCGGTCCCGTGGGGAAGTTTTTTCCGTGCAATGGATGCTCCGGGAAGAAGTTGATGTGGTCGTCGATAATCATCAGGTCGCCTATTTTGAACTCTGGGTTCATCCCCCCCGCAGCGTTGCTCACGAACAGGGTCTTGATGCCCAGTTCATACATCACGCGCACCGGGAATGTCACTTCCTTCATGGAATATCCCTCATAGAAGTGGAAGCGTCCCTGCATTGCCATTATGTCCTTGCCCCCGAGTTTGCCGAATATCAGTTTCCCGCTGTGTCCCTCTACCGTTGAGACCGGCATGTTCGGTATTTCGCTGTATGGAAACTCGTAGGTGTCAGTTATTTCTGAAGCTAATTGTCCTAATCCTGTTCCCAGAATGATTGCTGTTTCCGGACTCGTCTTCATTCTCTTTTTCAGCCATGATGCTGTTTCTTGAATTTTTTCGTACATAATCAATAATTTTTTTGTTGAATTTATTTTGTTGGTCTAATATGAATTTCACTTCCACTGGAAGAGAATATATGTTGTGCCTTACATCGTCACTCAGTCCTTCCATGCCATACAGTCGTGTCGCGTCTTTTTCTGTCGTGATGATTATTTTCGGTCCCGGCATTGCGGCGAATTTTTCATTCAGGCTTTGAATGTCTTTCTGCGTGAACTGGTGATGGTCGCCGAATGTCATCGGGGAAATGTTCTGCGTGTATGGACTCAGGTCCAATATCATTTGTCTTGGTGAGGCTATACCGGTGAGCAGCAATATGTTATGCCGGTCTGTTATTTCCCCGAGACTCATATCGTCGCCGCAATACAGCGGTTTCAGATTTCCATATTCCAGTGTGGTGAAATACAGTTTCTGGTATGGCCTAAGGCTCATTGCCTTTATAAGCACTCTGAAATCCATCGGTTTCATGTCCTTAGGGCATTTCGAGATTATAACGATGTCGGCTCTCTCTTTTCCCTCTTGCGGTTCGCGCAGCCGTCCCGCCGGCAGCAGTTTGTCGTATATTATCAGCCTGTGGTAGTCCACGAGCAATATGTTGATGCCCGGTTTTACATACCTGTGCTGGAAGGCGTCATCCAGTATTACCACATCTGTGTCTGCCGTCGCCTTGTTGCCCAAAATCTGGTCAATGCCATGGCATCTGTCCTTGTCAACAGCCACATGCACAAATTCGTACTTTTTCTTTATCTGATACGGCTCGTCCCCGATGTCGCTGACGCTTGAATTCTTAGTTGCAAGCACGAACCCGCTGCTTTTCCTCTTGTAGCCACGGCTAAGGACGGCCACTTTGGCCTTGTCTTTCAGCAGCCTTACAAGATACTCCACGTGTGGTGTCTTGCCTGATCCGCCAACGGTGATGTTTCCCACCGATATGACGGGAATGTCAAACGCGCGGCTCTTCAGCATACCGATGTCGAAAAGTTTGTTTCTTGTCTTTATGCCGATGCCGTAAAGCCAGCTAAGTGGCAGCAGCCATTTGTTTATCTTGATAAAGTCTCCTTCCATTAATCCACTTTGAGATAAAACTCCGTTCGCGCCTGAATCGCGCTCTGCTTGTCCATTGTCTTCAGCAGCATGAACGGCTCGTAGTATTCCCCGAGTGTCATGCGCAGTTGCTCCTGGATATAGTTGTTCTGGTTTGTCGCTCCGAGCAGTTGTTCCTGCCAGCCCCCAAGGTCTGGGTATTTCGCGGCGTAATATTCTTTCAATCCAGCGAGTTGCGCCGCCTTTGCCAGCGCATCATCCAGTCCGCCGAGGGCATCAACGAGTTTTATCCTCAGTGCGTCTTGCCCGAGCCACACATGTCCCTGCGCAATTTTCTCAACTTCCTCTACAGGCATCTTTCTGCCCTCTGCCACACGCGAGCGGAATAGGCTGTACCCCCTGTCGATATATCGGTTCAGTATAGCCATCTCTTCATCGTTTATCGGCCGTGCCGGTGTGCCGAAAGTGCTGAATTTGTTTGTCTTCACATCATCAAACTTCACCCCGAGTTTCTCCGTTAGCAACTGGCTCGCGTCGGGGAACATGCCGAAAATGCCTATAGAGCCGGTCAGTGTCGTCGGTTCTGCATATATATAGTTTGCTATGCAACTGATATAATAGCCTCCCGATGCGGCCATTCCGCCCATTGACACCACCACTGGTTTCTTCGCCCTGAGTTGTTTCATGGCGTGCCATATCTGCTCCGAGGCGTATGCCGAGCCGCCGCCGGTGTTTATGCGCAGCACCACAGCCTTAACGTCGTCGTCGTCCATTAGTTCCCCGAGATCCTTGCACACCTTCTGCGCGTCTATGCAGCTTCCGTTGCTCATAGGCGCCGCGCGGTCGACAACATCTCCGTAGGCATAATAAACGGCAATCTCGTCCCCCTTGTCGCGCTTGTCCTTCACGCTTGCCATGTCGCTTATCGCAACCTTGTTGAGGTCGTCGTCCTCCCCGGCTTTCATCATCTGCTTAACCACGTCCTTAACCTCGTCCGTGTATGCGAGCTTGTCAACCATCTTGTATTTCAGATAGTTCTGCGGATCGTCGAACATTATCAGTTTGTCGGCATACAGGTTCAGTTGTTCCTTGCTTATATTCCGGCTTTCCGAAACTTCTTTCAGTATGTTCTGCCACACCCCTGTTATGTATGCCGTCACCTGCTCTCGGTTTGGCTCGCTCATCTTGTCGGCGGTGAACATCTCCGGCGCGCTCTTGTATGCGCCCACCTTTGCAAGTTGCATCCTCACGCCGAACTTTGCCATCATGTCCTTAAGGTAGAATTGCTGCGATGCTATGCCGTGCCAGTCAATAACTCCCTGAGGGTTTAGCATTACCTTGTCCGCCACCGACGCGATATAGTATGTCGCCTGTGTGTATGAGTCACCGTATGCCACTATCCATTTCCCGCTCTTCCTGAAGTCGAGGAGCGATTTGCGTATGGCCTGCAGCGAAGCGTATGAGTCGGCTTGGAATGCGCCAGCCTCTATGTAAATTCCCTTTATTTTTTCGTTGTCCTTTGCTTTCCTTATGCCGTCGAGTATTTCGTCCAGCCCAACCTCTGCGCCTGTCTGCCCTGCGATTCTCGACAATATATTGTCTTCAGCTCGCTCTTGCAGTGAGCCAGTCAGCGGGATCACGAGCACAGAATTGTCTTCCACGGGGCCAGACGACTCGCTGGAAGCTATCATTCCCACTATGCTCATCATTCCGATGGCTGCTATAATAACTGTGAAAGCGAGAAGGCCTGTAACCGTGGCCGCTGTGTACTTCAGGAAATCTTTCATTTTTGTATAACTGATTAAATTGGACTTCTATACCCTGCAAAAATAAGAATATTTTTTCAAATGAGCAAATTTAGGCTTTATTATTGCATTTATTTCTTTTTTTTTGTAATTTTGCATGTATATGAAAAGGGCTGTTGTTATCGGGGCATCGTCTGGCATAGGGCGCGAGGCGGCACGGCTGCTGCTTGCCGACGGCTGGCATGTGGGTGTTGCGGCGCGCCGCATCGAGTTGCTTTCCGGGTTGGAGGATGAGTTTCCCGGACGGGTCGTCGTGTCGCGCATAGATGTGACGGCAGACGATGCGCCGAAGCAAATGCTCCGGCTTTTTGACAGGCTCGGCGGGGTGGGGCTGTTTTTCTACGTTTCCGGCGTGGGTTGGCAGAACCCTATGCTCGACGAGCGCGCCGAGAGAGCCACCGTGGCAACAAATGTCAGTGGATTCACGCAGATGATTGATGCAGCGTTCAATTTCATGGCGGCGCGCCAGGGCGGTCAAATAGCGGTGATTTCTTCCATTGCCGGCACCAAGGGACTCGGCGCCGCTCCTTCCTACAGTGCATCGAAAGCGTTCCAGGCAAAGTATATAGAGGCTCTCGAGCAACTGTCGCGTATGCGCCGCCTTAACATCCGTTTCACCGACCTTCGCCCCGGCTTTGTCGATACGGCATTGCTTGGTGACGGCAGAAAATATCCGATGCTGATGTCGGCTGCCGACGTGGCACGCCATGCTGTCGATGCAATATATGCCCGCAAGGGTGTCCGCGTGATAGACTGGCGATACCGCGTGATGACGTTTTTCTGGCGGCTCATTCCGCGATGGCTGTGGGTGCGGATGAGAGTGGTTTAACAAAAACGCCCGGAAATTTTAACACGGAAAACGGCTGCATTCTAAATAAAATTTTCTTCGCGCCGGAATATGCTGTTTTTGGCATGCTTCGCAAGTGGCTGGCGGTGAGATGTTTGAAATGTATTGACAAAAACCGCCATGCGTTTTGTGCCTAATCGCCGTGCGTTTTGTGCCTAACTGGCGGCTCGTTTGGTGCAAACGGCATCGTCATAAGGCACAAAACGCACGGCGATTAGGTACAAAACGTGTGGATTGGATGCGGAAAGTGCGCCTCCGTTTCTCTGAAATTCGCAAATGATTACAAATTGCGATTCTGTATTGTCCGTGAATCCTGCAATGCAACAGGCCTGAAAATTAACATTATTAACGTTTTTTATCCTCGCATGTGGAAACCCCTCCAGGCTATGATGGTATTGGCAAGAATTAACAGGAAACAATGAGGAAAATTATCCACACATTGGTGATTACACATGAAGATACTTACGCTCTGTAAGTATGTCATCTTATATGTGTGGTTTTCTCTGCAAAGCTATGTTGTTTGTTTGATGACCACGGACTTGCGGGGCGTGAGTCCATACATGGGAACAAGTCCCTATAGTATTTGCACTTGCTGGTTGGCTATGCAAATTTAGAAAAAAAGTTTGTTTGACGCAAAAAAAAAACACATAAAATATTTGCAGGTATAAAAATAAAGCACTACCTTTGCACCCGCAATTGAGAGTTCGATTGTTTTCGGCAACAGGGCTGCCCGAGGAAGGATGGGTGAGTGGCTGAAACCAACAGTTTGCTAAACTGTCGTACGGGTTTACCGTACCGGGGGTTCGAATCCCCCTCCTTCCGCAAGGGATTTGAATGCTGGAGAAAGATGGTGGATTCATCTAACGGTTAGGATACAAGATTCTCAATCTTGGCATAGGGGTTCGATTCCCCTATCCACTACAAGAGGCGGGGGTGCATCGAAACAGATGCACCCCGTTTTTGGTATATTGGATTATAAATGAATATACGCAATGCAGAATGAATGTGCCGCAAATATGAAAAGCAATAATTGAACAAATCTAATGCAACTAACTGTATATAAAGCGAGTGCTGGCAGTGGAAAGACATTCCGCCTTGCCGTGGAGTATATCAAACTGCTCATAAAAAATCCGGAGAACGGACACAGGAACATCCTTGCAGTTACGTTCACAAACAAGGCGACGGAGGAAATGAAGGAGCGCATAATGTCGCAACTTTATGGTATATGGAAAAGTCTGCCCACGTCAAAGACTTACCTCGAAAAGGTGTCGGGGGAACTCGGTATGGATGAAGCGGAAACGAGCCGTAGGGCAGGGGTCGCACTGAGCCATCTCATACACGACTTCGACCATTTCAGGGTGCAGACTATAGACAAGTTCTTCCAAAGCATACTGCGCAACCTCGCACACGAACTGGGACTGGCTTCCAACCTGCGGGTCGGGCTGAACGACTATCAAGTGGAGGAACTGGCCGTTGACCAACTAATCGAGGGACTGTCAGACAATGACAGGGAACTGGGATGGATAATAGAATATATCAAGAGGAACATTTCGGAGGACAAGGGGTGGAACGTGACATCGCAGATAAAGAGTTTCGGCAAGACAATATTCAGCGACACATACAAGGCAAAGCGTGGCGAGATAAACGATGTCGCCGCATGCGAGGAGAACTTCAAACGGTTCTATGCGGGCATGATGAAAATCATCAACAAGTTCGAGGAGGAAATGGCAGGGTATGAGCCGAGATTCTCAACCATTCTTGATGAAAACGGCGTGGACATTGGCGAACTGAAGAAGACACCGTGCGGATATTTCAGGAAACTCAAGGAAAGGAAGTTTTCCGAGGACGAACTGGGAAAGGTTACTTATGTCAGGGCGATGGAGTCGGCGGACGAATGGGTCACGAAAGCAATGGCGAAGAAACGCCCGGGATTGACTGGCTTTGCCGAACAGCATCTCATGCCATTGCTGCGTGAGGCGCACGGCAGGGTGGAGGACGGAATAAAAAGGTACAACACCGCAAGAATGTCTATGACATACTTAAACCAACTGCGCCTGCTCAGCGCGATAGAGAAGAAGGTGGGGGAACTCAATGCCGATGCCAACCGCTTCCTGCTGAGCGATACTCAGCAACTGCTGTCGGAGTTTGTCAAGGGGAGTGACTCGCCGTTCATATACGAGAAAATAGGCACGCAGATAAGCCATGTGATGATAGATGAGTTTCAGGACACGAGCACGGTGCAGTGGCAGAACTTCCTCGTACTGCTGAAAGACTGCATGAGCAGGGCAAACCCAAGCGTGACGGACGTGGCACAGAACCTTATCGTTGGCGATGTGAAACAGAGCATATACAGGTGGAGGTCGGGCGACTGGCAGTTGCTGAACAACATAGAGAATCTGTTTGCCAGCGATGAACTTAAGTTAGAGCCGATGATATATAACTTCCGCTCTGCAAAGAACATAATACGGTTCAACAATGCATTCTTCGAGACTGCAATAGGCATAGAGACTGTGAACGAGAGGGAGACGAGCGGCGACAATGCCAAGGAACTGGAGAAGGCATACGGCGATGTGGTGCAGAAAATACCAGAAGGAAATCCTGACGGCGGAATGGTGAAAATAACGTTGCTACCATCGGACAGCATCAAGGAGCGCACGCTCGACAAAATAGTGGAGACAATAGATGGACTGACCGAAAGGGGAGTGCCGCAGAAAAAAATCGCTGTGTTGCTGAGGAGAAACAGCGACATAACGCTCATAGCGGAGAAACTTATGCAAGAGCGTCCGGAGATTCATCTCGTGAGCGACGAGGCTTTCCGCCTTGAGGCTTCGCTGGCGGTGAACATGATAATAGAGGCAATGCGCCTGCTTGCGCACCCGGAGGATCTGCTCACAAGGGCAACGCTGGCAAAGCAATACCAAAGGAATGTGAAGCGAAGCGACGCAAGCGAGGGCGACATGATGTGGCACGCCGACGAGGAAAAGATAAATGCCTTGCTGCCTGAAGATTTCACGGCATGTTTCGACAAAATGACGGAGATGCCGCTGACGGACTTGATTGAATATATATATGACGTTCTGGAACTTGGCGTAATGAGCGGCCAGAGCGCGTATATCTGTGCATTCCACGATGCGGTATGTGAGTTCGCAAAAGACTATTCGCCAGGAATAGACGCGCTGCTGAGGGAATGGGATGACGACATGTGCTCGAAAAACATACAGGCAGACGACATCGACGGCATACGCATAATGACAATACACAAGAGCAAGGGGCTGGAATATGACAACGTGATACTGCCATTTGCCAACTGGAAGATCGGAGGCAGCGACATACTGTGGTGCGCAACAGACGAGGAGCCGTTCTGCCAGATGCCGCTCATTCCGGTCAGATATAGCAAGGAAATGGATAACAGCCTGTTCTCCGGAGATTACCGGCACGAGCACCTGCAGACAACCGTTGACAACATGAACCTGCTGTATGTGGCCTTCACGCGTGCGGCGAGCAATCTTTTCGTGATAGGGCAGAGCGACGGCAAGGCAAACAGGTCAAGCATCATACGCGAGTCGCTCAGTGAAGTGACGAAAAAACTCGACGGCGCGACGCTCTCTGGCATCAACGATAATGGCGTGGAAGGTGGTGGGGAGAAAAAGCCGGAGGCCGTGGAGTTCCTTTACGGATCATTCCGGGAATATGTCGGAGAGAAGAAACAGGACAAGGGAAATGTCTTCTTGCTGGAATCGAGGAAGGTGAATGTTGAGGTTAGGACGTTCCCCGTACCCGTGAATTTCCGGCAGAGCAACGAGAGCGATGAGTTCACACACATGGAAGGCGGGGATACCTTTGACAACTCATTCATCAAACGGGGGTGTATCCTGCACAAGGTGTTCTCTCAGATTGAGACAACGGATGACGTGCCGAGGATTATAAGGGAGATGGAGCAGGAAGGGATAATATATGACGAAAAGACACGTAATGACATTATTGTAAGCGTTGGCAAATGCCTCGGAAATCCAACTGCCGCAGACTGGTTCTCGGGAAGATGGAAGACATTCAGGGAATGTCCTGTGCTGAAAATGGAGGACGGAAAGATGACGGCGCACCGCCCTGACCGGGTGATGACAGATGGCGAACGCACGATAGTGGTCGACTACAAGTTCGGGACGCCACGCGCGGATCATGTAAAACAGATAGGCGAATACATGCGGCTGCTCGACGACATGGGATACATGAAAATAAAGGGCTGCCTGTGGTATGTTGACCGGAATATCATTAAGGAATACGACAATTAAGCACACCATGAAATCATTTTTGGAATATATAGCAGAAGACATAATAGCTAAGCACGGCACTGACTTCTCAGATGTGACGATTGTTTTCCCGAACAAACGCGCATCGCTGTTCATGAGCGAAATACTGGCGATGAAGGCGGGAAGACCAATCTGGAGTCCTGCGTACATCACCATAAGCGACTTGTTCAGGTCGCAGACCAAGACCGTTGTCGCAGACCCGGTGAAACTGGTGTGCGAACTGTACAAGGTGTATTCGGAATATCACGGTTCCGCAGAACTGACACTCGACAAATTCTATGGGTGGGGACAACTGATGATTGCCGACTTTGACGACATAGACAAGAACATGGCGGATGCGGATGCCGTGTTCTCAAACATAACGGCCTTTCACGAACTGGAAGGCAAAATCGAATTCACGCCGGGACAGCGCGAGGCGATAGAGCGTTTCTTCAACGTGATACTTGACGACGACAACTCGAAGATAAAAGGCAAATTCCTAAAGGTGTGGAACAGCCTTGCCGCCATTTACCACAGGTTCAACGAACGGCTCGCCGGCGAGGGACTGGCATACGAGGGGGCACTCTACCGAAAGGTTGTCGAGGGAGAACAACTCAACCTTGGGTCAGGGAAATATATCTTCGTGGGATTCAACGTAGTGCAGGAAGTGGAGAGCAGACTGTTCTCAATGTTGAAAGACGAGGGACGCGCATTGTTCTACTGGGACTACGACAATTTTTTCATGCCGGAGGCGAATTCCGTCGCAAACGAGGCAGGAAGACATATATCGCAGTTGAAGGAAAAGTTTGCAAATGAACTCACGCCCGACCGGACTGATATTTTCGATGCCATGAGGGGGGAGAAGAACGTCAAGTTTGTCAGCGCACCGACAGAGAACATACAGGCACGGTATGTGCATCAATGGCTGAAAGAGGACAATCGAATGGAACAGGGCAGGAGTACGGCGATAGTGATGTGCGACGAGACGCTGCTGCAAACCATAATCCACTGCCTTCCCGAAGACATCCCTGCGGTGAATGTCACCACAGGCTACCCATTGTCGCAGGCGCCTGTAACGGCGCTTGTCGCCAGTTTCCTCGCACTCCATTCAGAGGGATATGTGGCTGACGGAAAGGTGTTCAGGCTGCGTTTCATAAATGCCGTGCTGTCACATCCATACTCAAAATATATTTCGCCCGGGGCAAGGGAACTGCGCTCAACACTAAACAGCAACCATCGGTATTTCCCGGGGGTAAAGGAACTTGTACTTGATGATGGGCTGTCGCTCATTTTCAGTCCAATGGAAGAGCATGAGGTAAGTCACAATGCTCAAACAGTCAGGCGCATGGCGGAAATCGTGAAACTGGTTGCAAGGAATTTTCCTACGGACGGGGAGCATAAAAACGGCTTCGCGGCGGAGTCCCTGTTCCGGACTTACACTCTGCTTATGCGCATTGTGTGCCTGATAGAGGACGGCGACCTAATCGTGACTTTCGACACCCTGCGCCGGCTGATTATGCAGATAATCGGCAGCACGACAATACCGTTCCACGGCGAGCCTGCGGAGGGAGTGCAGGTGATGGGAGTCCTCGAAACGCGCAACCTCGACTTTGAGCATGTCCTCATACTGTCTTGCAACGAGGGGAACATGCCGAAGGGAATCAACGACGCGTCGTTCATTCCGCACGCAATAAGATATGGACACGGACTGACCACCATCGATAACAAGGTGTCTGTATATGCTTACTATTTCAACAGCATGATACAGAGGTGCAAGGACGTTACGATAGTGTATAACAACTCGACAGAGGGCGGCAAAACAGGAGAGATGTCCCGCTTCATGTTGCAGATGATGGTTGAGAAACCGGAAGCTTGGAAGTTGTCTAAAACAAGTTTGTCGGCAGGGCAGAATGCACTCGTGTCAAGGCCTGCCGGCATAGCAAAGGACGGAAAGGTCGCAGAGGCGATTGACGGGATTGACTCGTTCTCGCCAACGGCAATAAACAATTATCTTTATTGCCAGTTGCGCTTTTTCTACAATTATGTTGCAAAACTGAAGGAGAATGACGAGACCGACGATGACAGCATCGACAACCGTATATTCGGACTTGTATTCCATGAGGCTTCGGAGGCTATATATAACAAGGTGAAGGATGGGGTGATAACAAGGGACATAATAGATGGACTTCTGAAAGACGAGGCCGGAATATCCAGAGCCATCGACGAGGCATTCAAGAAAGAACTGTTCAAAGTGGGTGGCAAATCGGATTTCAAACCGAAATACAACGGGATGCAACTTATAAACAAGGAGGTGATAAGGCAATATATCGAGGAACTCTTGCGTCTTGACAGGGAACTCACGCCATTCACGATAATGGGACTGGAGAGTGACGTTTGTGAGGACATAACGATAAACACCGCGCACGGAGAGAGAAAGATAAAGGTGGGGGGACGCATAGACCGCATCGACAAGGTGAAATACAAGGAGAAAGACAACGGGAACTGGAAAGAGACAATACGTGTTGTTGACTACAAAACCGGCGCGAAGGGCATAACAGTCCCGCTGTCAGGCGTGGATGATGTCTTTGACGCGACGGCAAAGCGTGATAGTCACCGCGATTACTATCTTCAGGCAATGCTTTACTCGTTGCTCGTCAGCAGGAAACATACCTATGGGAACACACCCGTGTCGCCCGCGTTATTGTTTATTCAACATTCGCGTGCAGATGACACCAACCCCACGATTTATTTCAAGGACAAAAGGACGAAGGAATATATAAGCGACATTGCAGAGTTTGACGGTGCTTTCATGGAAAACCTGAAAAGGGTGATGGGGGAAATACTCGACACGTCAACCATGTTCATGCCTACGGAGGATAGGACACGATGCACGTTTTGCCCTTACTGTAAACTTTGTTGGTAAACGCATTTGGCTGTCACATGGGGGGGTAATTTCAGATGCTTATGTCAGTGTGGAAAGTTTACTTGGGAATTCCCTTTTGACTTTCATCGTCTCCGTGCGCGGCAGTTCGCTTACAACTATGAAATGGCGTGGTTTCCAGTACTTTGGCAACACGGTTTCACATGCGTGCCGTGCCTTGTCTGCAATGCTTTCGTCGCGTCCCTCGATGACCATAACCACAACCTCGCCGAACTTTTCATCGCCGCGCTTAGTTATAAGGAAAGGCGCGCTGAAGTGCCTGGCAATGATGCGTTCCACCTCTTCCGCCTGTATCTTAACCCCTCCGGAGCATATCACGTTGTCCTTGCGCCCGAGAATGCGGAATTTCCTGCCGTCGGTTGCAAATTCCGCTATGTCGTTCGTCTTCAGTCCTGATACACCTGTGGCGTCATCGCTCACTGTCAGGCAACCGTCGCCTGCAAGCGACAGGCTGACATTGGCGAGTGGGGCATACCACTGTCCGCCGCCAATCCGCCTCAGCGCGATATGCGACAGTGTTTCTGTCATGCCGTATGAACTCCATGCAAGGCACTTGCACGATGATAAATCCTCCTCCAATTCACTGCTTATCGCACCTCCGCCGATGAGCAGGTTGGCAACATCATCAAGTCGTTTCCGGGATGTCTCATCGCGCAGCGTGTTCCAAACCTGCATCGGAACCATAGCAACAAAGTCATAGTCACCGTTGGTATCTGCAAGCGGATTGCCGCAGGGTTTCACAATGTCGAGTTGCAGACCTCGTTCAATAGCCCTGACTGCCATCATCTTGCCGGCAATATAGTCGAGGCTCATGCATAGCAATGCCCTGTCACCACGCCGCAGACCGAAGAAATCGTTGGTGCGGCGGGCAGATGCCAGCATGTGTTTCTTCTTCACCATCATCTTCTTAGGAACGCCTGTTGAACCGCTCGTCTGCACTTCCATCCAGTCGCCGCCATTGTTCCACTCGTCGTAAAACTGCTTTATATCCATCATATTACTTCGTTGCAAATGCAAAAATACTAATTAAAAACATAAAGCAACAAGTTTCATTCTGTTTTTTCGTATCTTTGCAACGGATAATCAAAAAACTTATATCTGATTGAGTATCAGATTGGAATGAAGGAGTTACGGATTTATGGTAACGATTTAGCGAAAGTGCAAGTGCACTGATATTCTGTGATTTACTTCGCCTCACAACTCTGTATGCAAAGGTACACTTTTTATTCGGGTACCCCAAGGAATTGCTCATTTTTCTGTGTTTTGAGCGTGATTTCTTGACCTGTTTGTTACTGTTCTTCCGTAAAAGTGAATTTTCCTGTAGGAAAGGCGTTGGCTGAAACGAGTTCAGACAACCTCTTTCCTACTATGGCATATCCGAAAGGAATGTCCGCTTTTGAAGCCTAAACTCTCGTTTAGACAATCGGCAAGCGGACAACCCTTTCATGGCTATGCGAGAGAGGTACTTTTACGGGGGCTTGCCGTTTCTTTTTTTGTTGTTCCTCTTGTCGCAAATGAAACCGTGCTGATGATTCACCCTTACATGGTAAGGGTCGGTCATCGGCACTGGCGGCATGGCTGAAAGAAAGTCCGTATATCCGCATCAAACCGAAGGTTTGACGATGGATGTGCGGATTATCTTTCTTACGGCACAACCGCCTTTACCACTTGCGCCTTTTGTTTCTTGTTGAAAGCGGAACAGGGATAGGTACAGCCAACCACTTGCCACTCACGAGTGAGCCACAAAAGGTTGTCCGTACCGCCGAAGCCTGAGAAGAATGTCCGTATGTGTCTGTCCGAGCAAGTCGGATAGGCATATACGGACACACTTCTTTTGTGGGGCTTCAGTTTGTTCACGCTTTCATACTCTATCCTCTCTATATTTCTTTTTGTTGAAAGCGGAACAGGGATAGGTACAGCCAACCACTTGCCGCTCACGGGTGAGCCACAAAAGGTTGTCTACACCGCCGAAGCCGGAGAAGAATGTCCGTATGTGTCTGTCCGAACAAGTCGGATAGGCATATACGGGCATACTTCTTTGTGGGGCTTCGGCTTGTTCACGCTTTCAAGCAATTCTCCAAGTTAGAGTACGTTTTCTTTTCTCATGCAGTTCCGCATTTTGAAGATGTTCCATTCAATCTGCCTCTTGTTACGCTTACCTCCATTTTGCGACTTCCAGACGACGCATCAGGTGGTCATTCTCGTTCGGCTGCAAAGGTAACTCCGGGATTTGCCGGAAAAGCAAGGTCAAGCCTCCTGTTTTGCGAGAAAAATCTCCAGCCCTACGGGTAGTATTTTTCCCGAAAAACCTTGCATTTCCGAATCCCTACCTTGATGGGGCAACCGAAACGAAAACGACCGATGCGACAGGAAGACGCATAAAAAAAATGTCGGATAACCGAGAGGCAGATAAGAAGTTTTGAAACTCAACTCCCTCAGCTCTTGGATCCGCATATAAAAATTAAAAACAGAACGGATATGACAACAACAATGGCAACCAAATTCGTCGAATGGGAAGTTCCAGAACTGGACACCCTGCAAGACAGCAAGGTTTACAGACTCCGCAACAAACTCAACAACGGAGGAAAGATGAACCGAGAGGAGAAGGATTGGCTCACGCACAATGTGAACTTCAACACCTACTTCACGACCGCAGTCCCCCTCATGGGGTGGAATTTCGACTTCTCCGATGTGCTCCGCCCCTACCTTGTGTGCCAATACGGAAGGTGGAGCGAGTATCAGGCTGCGGACAAGACGGCACTGAGAAACGTGATTTACGGCAGGATAGACAACATCGTGGAACTTCAAAACGGCAACAGACAATGACAGCAGCAATGGACATCAGACAGACGGCACACTACATGGCGGTAGCAATATGCACCCTCATCGTACAGGCGTTCCTATGGCTCATAGGCATCCTTTGGAGCGTCATCAGAGAGATTGTGAACGGAGTGTTCCGAGTAGTGGTAAGCGTGATAGTGCTCATGCTCTCCCTCATCACCTTCTTCGGGCTTCTCCTTTGGTTACTCACCCTTTAACACCCTACGGCAATGGCAAAGAGAACAAGCAAGACGGCAGCGCAGCAGTGCAGGTACTACGAGGTGGACAACATCTTCGAGTATATGGTGGAAACCTACATCAACGGCAACCACAGCACGTTCAGCGAATTGTACCACGAACTGAACAAGGAGGCACGGCAGGACTTCGTGGAGTTCCTATTCAACGAGGTCAATCCGCAGTACCACAGAGAGATTATCAAGCGAATGTTATAACCCCTATAAACAGACAGCGATATGAACAGAACAACAGAGAAGATACCCACATGGAGTTTGTGCTACCTCATCAATGGCGATGCAACAGCGCTGACAGACGAGGAAATCCGAATGGTGGACGAGTGGGTCAGCCAATGGCAGGTGGAAATCGTTTCGCCCCTCATGGACGAGGACGGCAATACGCACCCCTATTTCAGCCACTACCCCCTCTTCGGACTGCCCACCGAGGTGGAGGACTGCGAGATACTTTACAAGAACAATAACCTATAAAACAGCAAGCGACATGAAAGGAACAGACCATTTCAAGAAAACGATACAGATGTACTTGGAGCAGCGTGCAGCGGAGGACGAACTCTTCGCCAAGAACTACCGCAACCCTGCCAAGAACATCGACGACTGCGTGACCTACATTCTGAACTATGTGCAGAAGAGCGGCTGCAACGGCTTTTCGGACGGAGAGATTTACGGACAAGCCGTACACTACTATGACGAGAACGAGATAGAGGTAGGCAAGCCCCTGCAATGTCAGATAGCGGTGAACCACGTAGTGGAACTTACCGCAGAGGAAAAAGCGGAAGCACGTCAAAAGGCAATCCGCCAATACCAAGACGAGGAACTGCGCAAGATGCAGAACCGACAGAGAGCAAGGGCAGCCAAGCCAAAGACTACCGAAGTACAACCCTCCTTATTCGATTTTGAAGTATGAGACCGAGAAACAAGTTTGAGAAAGCGGTGCTTGCCGAGAGCAGGCACCTGCACCCCATCAGCAAGCGACAACTGAAATGGGCGTTCCGTGAGTGCGTGGACCACTATGCCTACCGGCAACCCAAAGGACGCACCACCTGCATGGACTGTGGACACACATGGCAGACAGACGGCACAGCACGCACCTGCACCTGCCCCCACTGCAAGGCACGTCTGCAGGTGAAGAACACCTTGGAGCGCAAGTTGCAGCAGAAGCAGTATTTCACCCTACTCACCACCTGCGGAGAGTATCAAGTGCTGCGCATGTACCTCCTCATCGTGGAAATGGAGAAAGGCTGCAAGGCTACTCCCACCGCCCTTGAAATAGGCGGCTATTGGTGGAACAGGCAGGGCAAGCGCACCATCGTAGCCATACAGCGCACGTTAGGCAGGTACATAGACACCTTCACCTTTGCCTCCCCCATGGCAATCCGTGGCGACAACCTTGCCTACCAGCATATCGCCCACATGCCCATCTGCCCCGAATACAAGGCGGTGGACAAGCTGCGCAGGAACGGCTTCCGTGGCGACTTCCACGACATCGTACCCACGAAACTTATTCCTGCACTCTTGTCCGACAGCCGTGCGGAAACGCTGATAAAGGCAGGGCAACACCCCATGCTGCGCCACTACCTCAACTCCTCCTGCAACATGGAGGACTATTGGGCATCCGTGAAAATCTGCATCCGCAACGGCTACACCATTCCCGACGGCTCTCTATGGTGCGACACGATAGACCTCCTGCGCCACTTCGGCAAGGACATACGTCAGCCGAAATACGTCTGCCCGACCGACCTCAAAGTCCTCCACGACAAGTTGGCAGCGAAAAGGCAGGAGCAATTGCAGCGAGAGCGGACAGCAGAGGAGCGAGCGCAGGCTATCAAGGACGAGAAGAAGTTCCTCAAAGAGAAAGGCATGTTCTTCGGACTTGTGTTTGCCGATGAACTCATCTCCGTCAAGGTGATAGAGAGCGTAGAGGAAATGATATTGGAGGGCAAGGCAATGCACCACTGCGTAGGCACGTACTACAAGCGAGCCGACTCCCTCATACTTTCAGCCACCATTGACGGCAAGCGCATCGAGACGATAGAGGTGTCGCTGAAGACCCTCCAAGTGGTTCAGAGCCGAGGCGTGTGCAATGCCAACACCGAGTATCACGACCGCATCATCAATCTTGTAAACAGCAACATCAACCTTATCCGTCTGCGGATGAAGGCTGCGTAATAGAAACGATTATGACTACACAAATGACCATCAACGGACTCAGTACCTGCACAGCGGCAGGTACTGAGAAGTACGAGAGATTTCAATCGGGTATCGGCAGACGCAAGCGTACCCTTGTGCAATACGACTACCGCCACACGGACGGAGAACTTTTCTCCTGCGTGAAGCCCACGTTGGACGAGTGCCTACAGAAGCGTAACGAGTGGCTGAAAAGGAAGGAGGACAGACTATGAGCGAGACCTATCAAACACTGATTGTCAGGTTCTGCGAGCCAATCACTACATTGGACGGAATGTTTGACGATGCCGAAGCATGGGGAGTGTCCACCTTGAAAGAGTGGATAGACAACTACGAGAGCAGCCGTTTTACCGCCATTGACCGCCATACGGCAGTCATCACGAGCGAGTACAACATGGAATGTCTGAAAGAGTGGTTGGAGAAGTACACATCTATCACTGAGAAATTAGAGTATTGAGAAATTCACTTGCGTTTAGGCGGTGTCCGCACCGCCTAAACCTAAAACCAAAAGGCAATGAATACGATAGCACGGACTATATTGGAGCAGATAGGCGGCAAGCGTTTTGCCGTCATGACAGGCAGCAGGGATTTTGTGGATATGGGCAACAGACTGCGCATGAGCCTTGCGAGGAACAAGACCAGTGCCAACCGCCTTGACATCATCTATGATGCAGGGACTGACCTCTACAACATGCGTTTTTTCCGCAAGACGTTCAGCAAGAAGACCTTCGAGAGCAAGGCAATGGACGTAGAAGTACATGAAGGCATCTTCTTCGATATGTTGGAAGAGGTCTTTACGCAAGTGACGGGACTCTATACGCACTTTTGATATGTGGGCGGCGCAAGCCGCCTACTTTCTTTCATGAGCAGGGCAAGCGGAAAAGAAAGTAGCAAAGAAACCTTTGTGCCAATCTACGATCGTATTCACAAAAACAAATTTTAATCATGGAAACAATCAGACAGAACGAAAAAATCATCTTGCACAGCAATGACGGAATAAGCATAAAGATGATTTTCAGAAACCTCACGGGCAGAAATTTTCAAGATCAGGAATATGTGGAATATATCCGGCATATCGCAATCAGGGACATGGGATTCTCTCCCGGCATTATCGAGCATTGCAAGGATGATGAGGTAATCGGTAAAGGAACAATCCCGAATGTATGAAAACTAAAACTCCGATGAAGCCGTAACTTCATCGGAGTTTTAGTTTTATTCAATTATTACACATTCTCTACAAAAGGCATCCTCGTTGATTAATAGTTGCAAAACTCTTCGAAAATTATTCATCTCATTCTCTTCGGCAAGTTCTTGTTCGATTTTCTTCCCTATATGTCCTACACGGAAATACATGTCGATTGCCTTGTCTATACCCGTTAAAATAGTTGGCATATCATAGATTTCTAAAGAATCGTCACCATCTTTTGTCGCAAAATGAATAGGGTAACTTCTTTGTTTTGTGTCAATCTTAGTCTCTTTTAACCCCAATTTCTTGTAATACAACATCGCACTCTTTTTAATATCTGCATCAAGAGAGTTCGGCATCACAATTTTTAAGATACCCTTGTCGTATTTGATGCCGTCAATCTCCAATCCAGGCGTGTTTTCTGTAAGCCATTCTGCTGCAAGTTTTACAAATCCTTCAAAATAAGAAATTGCTAAAACGGTTGATGGCAAGAGTCCTAAATGCCCAAGATTAATATTTTCGTCAATTTGTTTTTTTAATTTAGCCAAACCTATTTCCAGTGAATCTGTAGCTACTTTATTTCCCTCTGCATCAAATTTCACTTCATACCGTGTGTTAGTTATACCTAACAAATCGGTAGGTATTTTTGCTTCTTGTTGAGCTATTACAAATGCTCGATCCAATCCTACACGACCAAGGAAAAGACCATATTCAAATAAGACATTATCACGGGCTGATTCAAAATGTGTATCTCTGACAATAAGTTCGTCATCAGCAGAAAATACCATAAAACCGAAATCAAATAGACTGGCAGATTTAACCAATGTTTCTAAAAAAGATTCATTGTTCTTAAAGATATTGTCAGTCCAAAGATAACAATCGTAATTCTCCTTAAAAAAGTCTTTAACTCGTTTAGCTACGTCAAGACCTTCGCTTGACGAACCGATAAATATTCTTGGTTTCATATATTACCTAAATCCTTATTTATTTTATAAACTTCGTCTTCCAATACTTTTAATGCCGCAAGTTTTTCTGGCTTATCTTTAAAAACATATTCGTTTCCAACCACTGACTTCAGGTCATCTTGCTTGCCGTCATTCCATAAATGGAACATCGTATGCCACAAGATATAAACCAAATCCTTGTATTCTTTTTGTACGTAATCTTGTACTGGTATTGAGTAGCAGATAGCATTGATTTCAAAACTTGTAAGTGGGATATCTTTCTCAGAATCTGTACGAACATTTTTTAGAAACCTGATCATTCTTTTCAAACGTCCATTTGTATCTGCACTTCTTTGGTTTATTCTTGATATGCTTAGAAACGGATAATCCGGTCCTTCAGAAAGTCCAGTGCTTTTATTATATATTTTTATGCCACGTTCATTCTCTGGCATTCCATCCAATACATAATCCAATGATTGAAACCATGATGATGTTACAATATCTACATCTCGATGAAGATTTTGATTAGTAATTTTCACAGCCTTTGGCTTTGATGTGTCACATATAGTATATGTACGTGACATTATCTTTTCAATCTGTGTCCGCAAGGATGCCATATCCTGAGAACTATTTCCCTCATATTGAGAAAATGAGTTATCGAACTGACACAATCTGCCAATTTGACAGTCATTATATTTCCATGTTTTCGCTAATTCTTGTCTTACCTTAAAAATGTCTGTTCCGACAAATTTCTCACATAGTACAAGCAAGTCTATATCACTAGCTCCCCTTATGTGTGTATCTGTCATAACAGAGCCTTGGTATTCATACGATACATTCGTTAGAGATTCTCTCAGATGCTGTTTAACGACCTCCCCTGCGGCTTTGGTACGTTTTGTGTATTCATCATCAACCGCCTTCATTGCACGCATTACATACCTTGCCACATCTTTATCATATGCAGACTCTCCACTGAACATCCTTTGCTCTACGAGCACTGAAGAATCTGGATTGTATCGATTATTTATTTGTCTCAGTTTTTGGGAATAATCCATATTTTTACGCTTTTATTACAAAAAGTGCAAAAAGCGTGCCAAATGACAAAATGGCACGCCTAACTATTATTTATCAGTTCTTTTAAGGCTCGTACAGTAGCGCAAACTCCGCCTTCCTGCGTTTGAGCAGCATCTTGTGCCGTTTCCCCTTGTAGTTGCAGAAAGCGATGTACTCCTGATAGATGTTGCGGTCGCCAGCCTCTAACTTCCTTATCAGCGTGCTTTTGGGTATCTTGTTGCTTCCCAAGAGCCGATATGGTCCGACATTGTAGGCAAGTGTGGCAAGCAAAAGAGAATCTTTCCCAAACTTGCGGAACATGGCACAGAACTTCCGCAAATCCTTCCGCAGCAACGCCTCGCCCTGCTTGCGTGTCATAGTTCTTGCGGAATACCTTTCGCCCGGTTGGAGTTGGTGACCATACCCGACGTACGGATAGTGCCTTTCTGTATGCCATCCCTCGAAGAACTTGATGCAGCGCACTGCCCTCTCAAAACGGGGCAGGCGATATATCCTTGCCGTTTCTGTGCGGTCGCCCTGTGCAGACAGAGGGCAGACCGTCAGGAACGAACAAAAGATAGCCATGAATATCCGCATCATCACGATAAAGGCTTGAAGTTACTGATGGGGACAACAGACAGCGTATCGTCCTTCGCGTTCTGGTTGTTGAAGTCAAACTCCAACTCGTAGGCATTCCCGAAATTATCCTCCACCACCACGATGAAGTTCTGTGCCTCGCTGCATCCCGATGTGTAATACAGGCGGAACTTCTCATTTTCGAGCAGATAGCGGTCGTTGGGCAGGAACGTAATGCCATTGTCCATTTTCAGCGTGCCCTCACCTTCAAACTGGAAATAGCGGATGGTGTAGAGCGCATTGGCATAGTTGCCCTCCTTCTTCATCTCGCAGCGGATTTCTACTGTCTGCCCCTTCGTCACCTTGTTGGGCACGGGCATCGTCTCCACCGTGAACGGATAGGACTGCTGTATGTCCAGCTCGTCGTCGCAGGAGGCGAGGAAACACCCCATCAGCCCCATGAACAGGACGGTTGCCATACTCATAAATCTTACTCTCAGATTCTTGTTGTTCTTGATATTCATTGTCATTCTTTGTTTTGATGGTTACTGATTTTCTGTTTGGCCACAAGGTACTCGTTCAAGTCCTTGTAGCCCGAATAGAGTCCGGAATGATCTGTCATACGCTCCCCAAAATGCTTCCACAAGACTTCCACCGCCCTGCGTCCGGCATCGTCATGGTCGAGGTGACAGACTATCTCTTGGTAGTTCTCCAAGGCAGGGATTGCCTTGTCCACATTGGCTACGGAGTTCAGCACAAGGCTGTCCTCCTCATTCCCGATGCCCAGAGTCAGCGCAGAAAGCCAATCCATAAAGCCCTCGTAGAGGTGGCAGCGACTGCTTCCCTGTCTAAATGAAGAAAAGTCCTTTGGCGGTATGCAGCCCTTGAAGAAGCGGTTGCGTAGCTCAAATCCTCCGCAACGATTTCCGTAACCGATGGCAAAGTACCGCTTTCCGTAGAGCCGGAAATGGACTTCCTTGCAATGCCGTTGGGCAATCGCCGGAGCAATTCCACGCTCCTCCAAATACGAGAGTAATGCCCGATGACTTAACGGCCTTATCTCCATCTCCTCAAATACAGGCTTCTTTTCCACGGTCTTATGAGGACGAGGTTCTATCTGCGGAAGCGGAACGATGCCCGCTTCCGTGATGAATCTTGCCTGCTCCATGAAGTCGTTGCTGTGGACAAACTCGCCTGCCAGCGTGAAGATGTCACCACCCTTACCCAAACCGAAGTCATACCAGAGTTGCTTGTCCACGTTCACACGAAACGAGGGAGTGCGTTCCGTGCGGTAAGGTGCGGCATACCACCATTCATTTCCCCTTCTTCGGATAGGTTCATGCCCTAAACGTGTGAGGAAGTCCGCCAGCGGTATCTGCCTCAATGCGTCAATCTCCATACACAATATCAGTTAATGATGAACTTCACGCCCAAGCCGAACTGCGTATGGAAATGTCTCGTGGAGTTGCCCCATAGACACCGTTCACGGAGATTGGCGAGCAGGGCAACACGGTCGGCCACATAAAACTCCACATCGAGTGTCAGCGCACCGCCATAGATGAAGGAATCTTTATCGTGGAGCATCGCCCCGTCATGCAGCACCTTGTCGCCCCAGTTCACCGTCTCATAGCCTGCGAGAGCCGAAGCTCCGGTATAGACAAACACTGTTTTACGGGCATCGGAAAGTATCTTGAAATAATAACCACCCTCCGCCGTAAACTGCGCCACGGGTATCTTCTTCTCCTTGTAGGGCTGGTTCTTCAGCAGGTATTCGCCACCGAACACCCACTTGTTGCCCCCTTTGGTATAGGTGGAAAGAATTGCACCAAGACTGTACCCGCCATCGTTACCACCAAGTTTGAAGCCGTCCGCCATGTTCGCCTTCACCTCGATGCCCTGCATTTTCGGGAGGCATCGCTGGGCGTGCGCCTGCCCCGTGAACAGGGCAAGCGACGCGATAATCATAAAAAGACATTTCTTCATAGAGTCAGCGCACTTGAAGTTCGTTGATAGTATTGGCACGCACCAAATCCTCGTTCTCAATCACGAACGACTGGTGACGGCCACCGTTCTTCTCATTCAGTTCCACCACGAGGCACTTGTCGTCAGGTATGGTGAACTTCGCCATTGTGAACACGGTGCGCTCGCTCTTCTTGCCCGGCACGCAAGTGGCGTAGTTCTGCGCACGGAGCGGCAGGATAACCTGCTCCTGCACGGCGGTGCGCTTCACCACCTTTTTGTCCACAATCTTCCATGTCACATAGTCCACATCAAACGGCACGTTGCTCTGGTTCTTGATTTCCGTGTGGAAATACAGCAGTCCGTTGTGCGTATAGATTCCTTTCAGCAGGTACTGTATGCCGAAACGCTTGCAGCCGATGTGCTTCACCTCACGCTTGTTCTGCTTGTGGATGGACTTCATGATAAGTCGCACCAGCATCGGACTCTCGCTGCCCAGTTCCTTCAGGTAAATCTCCTGAGCATTGTTCGGACGGTTCACCGCCTCGCCGTCGTGGATGAAGTCGCACATCTCCACGTTGAGCAGCAGCGGCTCCTTGGCATACTTCACATTGAAGGTGTAGAAGCTGCCGTCCTCCGTGATGACGCTCATGTTCGTCTCGTTCTTGAAGTTCTTCACGGTTGCCTTCACACGGATCACGTTCTCCGCACCGTCCGCCTTGCCCGCTATCAGGTTGGGCGAGCCCAAATCCACATAGCGCACCTCTGCCGGGAAGATGATGTGTACGGTCTTGTCGTACGTCACCTCCAACCCGTGGGGCGGAATCATGCGGTCGAAGGTCAGCTTCTTCGTCAGCCCGTGATACAGGTCGCCGTCCGCCTCCTTCTGCGGATAGACCTCCTTGGTCAGGGTCGGCTGTCCGTCACTCACGTTACTTTCCTTCACGGTCTTGTTCTCCTGCGCATTGGCAGTTACGATGCCCATCGCGAGGGCAAAAATCATGATTGCTTTTCTCATTTCACTTTGGATTTTAGTGGTGAATAAAAATTGGATTGTTGTTACTTTATCTTTTATATTTCTCAGTCTCTGTCCTGATACAGCATCACCTTGTAGCCCGCCTTCAGATGCACCTTCACGGTACGCATCTTCTTGGCGATATACTGACTTGTGCCCTGTATCAGCCCCTTGCCGAGGTCGGAGGCCAACTGTGCCCCCGCATTGGTAGAGATGTTGATGCTGCTGCCAAGCGAACCACCCATGTTGGCGGCAACCTCCCGCACCGCATCCATCTCCATCGAGCCGGGGATGAAGATGCCCTGCTGCCCGTCCGTGTCATAGACCGAAAGCTCCACAGGCACGATGGTTCCCTCATGCTCTATCGAGGTGATTTCGATGTCGAGGCGTTCGCTCTGTACACGTGCCGCACCTACCACCACGGCATTTCGGGGAATAATCCGTTCCGCCACGGCCATCGGCTCCAGCAGGCGCAGCTTCACTGCCTGCCCGTCCGTCACGCTCTGCGCTCCATTGACGCACGCCGATATGGTGTTCTTGTCCGTCACCCCGACCTTGCCCACAGCAGTGTTGAAACCATAGTTCCGTTCCTGCGCATGGGCGGCGATGAACTCCTCGTTGCTCATTGGCTGTCCGAGAGAGGACACTACCTGCTTCGTTACCTGTTTCACAGGAGTGACGGTGTTCTTCCCGGCTTTGCTCACAGTGGCAGGCATTGCCTCCTGCTTGGGCTGTCCGCCATTCTGACCGCCCATGTACTTTGCCGCCAGTTCATAGGACTTTTCCATGAGTGCCACTTGGTCGTCCATATCGGAAGCCTTGCCTTTTCCGCTTTCAAGTTCCGATTCCAGCGAGGCAATGCGCTCCAGCAGCTCCTCCATCTCCGCATTTTCCTCCTTTGGCTGCTCATAGAAACTGCCAAGCGTGGTGTTCAAGTCACGGTAGGCAGTGGCAGACGAACGGATGCTTTGCGGCGCCAGGGGCTTGCTCTTTTCCGTGCTGTCATTATCGGTCAGACTGAAATCCGCAGAGGATTCGTTTCCAGCCACTTCACGGTCGAACATATCCCCCAGCTCCATCATCGAGCGGTTGCGGTTCTCCTTACGTTCCTCCATCGCTCCCTGCTCATAGGCCTTCGCCTTGTCGCCGATAATCTGCCTGTCGGCCTTGTCGGCATCCGGCATCTCCATGTTGTAGCCGTCCATGCCCGGCTCTTTCGTCCCCTCAGACGATGGGCCAAAAATCAGCCACATCGCACCGAGGAACACCAGCACCATGACAGGCAGCACAATCATCTTCTGCCGTCTCAGTCGTTCCGCCTCCGTCAGCGGTGTGCGCTCCTGCTTGGGCTTTTCCTTGCCTTTCTCCTTGTCGGGAGTCTTGTCCTTGTCTTGTACTTCAATCTTCGTCTGTTCCATACGCATTTACGTTTAATGGTTTGATATGTCCTGTTTCTATTGTGGGACTTTCGTCCCTTCCGATGTCATAGACGGCTTTGCCGAAAGTGTAGAGGGCAAGCACCGCAAAGACGGCGAGCATTCCCAATACGATGCGTCTCTTCGTCCGATGTGGCAGACTCTCCAGCCGGTCTTTCGCCGACTTCGTCATCTGCTTTCTTTTGTCGCGGAGACTCCAGAAGAGCCTCCACGCCGTTTTTCTGATTCTGTTTTCTTTCATACCCGTCATCGTTTGATTGTCTGTAAATCCTTGTTCTCAATGATGGTGAATCCCTCGATGGTGAATCCGTTGGGATTGTCGTCCGAACGTGATGCGTTCAGCAGGCGGCACGTCGTCACGAGGCTACGCTCCGTAATGTTGCTCTGCCGGATAATCTGCTGCCGTGCGTAGGTGGTGGCACGGTACGGATAGCCGTTGAAGTCGCACACCACACTGTCCACCTTCAGCACCTGGTTGATGTTGCCTGCGATGATGCGGTTGTAGTAACCCTTCTCCGCAAAGTCCGAGTAGTAGTTGTACACGCTGCGGTCGGCCAACAGCAGTGCCCGCTTCACGTTGTGCTCAATCGCGCTCTTCTCAGGCGAGAGCGTGAAGAACAGCTCATGGAAGCGGCGCACATGCTCCCTTGCCTCCGCCGGACGGTTCTGCGACAGGTCCTGCGAGAGGGCCAGCATCAGCGACTTCCCGTTGTCCAGCACATAAATCTTCTCCCGCTGTTTCTCCGCAAAGCGGTAGGAACTCCACACGCTCCACACCGTCACCACGGCACACAAGGCGAGGAACACCATGCTGAACAGGCGAATCTGCCTGAACGATGTCTCGATGTTCTTTAATGACTTGAATTCCATTTTCTTGTTTTCTCCATGTTTTGATGTTACACATACTTTCTTTATCTCAGCAGTTTCCCGACACGTCCGGCCACATTGCCAGCAGTAGCACCCGCCACGCTACCTGCGAATCCGCCAGCCTTGCCAGCCGTCTGGTTCACGTTGCGCCCGTAGTTGCCCATGCCTCCGGCCTGGATAATCCAGCCCGACACGGTGGGGATGGTGAAGTAGCCGATGATGCCGATGATCATGAACACGATATACACCCCGTCGCTTGAATCCAGCGAGAAGTTCGGGTCGGCCTGCATCCGCTCGATGTCGCTCAGTAGCATCAGCACCTGTATCTTGGCCAGTATGGTGCTGAACATGTCCGACACGGGCAGCCACAGATACACCTGCACATAGCGGCATATCCACTGCGTCAGCGTGCTCTGGAAACCGTCCCACACCGAGATGGCGAAGGCTATCGGCCCCAGTATCGACAGCACCACGAGGAAGAACGTCCTCAGCGTGTCTATCACGAGGGCAGCGGCCTGAAACAGCAGTTCCAGCAACTCGCGGAAGAAATCGCGCACGCCCTTTTTCATTTGGTACATGCTCCGCTCGATGTACATCCCCGTCATGGTGACAAGGTCTTCGGGCGACCAACCCAGTTCCTCCAGCTGCTTGTCGAACTCCTCGTTCGACACTAAGTAGGCCGTCTCGGGGTTGCGCTTCATCGCCTCGTATTCCAGCTTGTCCTTCTGCTCCCGGTACTCGTTCATGTCCAGTGTCTCCGCCTCCAGCATCTGGGCCGTGCCCTGCACAATCGGCGAGAGCACTCCGCTGAGCGTGCCCAGCACCACCGTGGGGAAGAACATGATGCACAGCCCTATGGCAAACGGACGGAGCATCGGGAACACATCTATCGGTTCGGCACGCGCCAGCGACTGCCATACCCGGTAGGCCACGTAGAAGAGTGCGCCCAGTCCGGCGATGCCTTTCGCCACGCCCGCCATGTCCTCGCACAGCGGCATCATCTCGTCGTAGAGCGACCGCAGTATCTGGTGAAGGTTCTCGAAGTCCATAGGCTACCAGTATCTTTCGTTGGCACTGCCGTAGAGCCCCATCACACGGTCGAGGTCGTTTTTCTTCTTCGCCCGCAGGTAGCTCACGCTGATGTTCTTGTTGGTGTAGTAGCTCACGAGGTTGCGGTACCGCTTCATCTTCTGGTAGCAGCCCTCCACCACGTCCATGCGGTCCTTGTCCGTCATGGAGAGCGTGGTGATGTTCACCACGTTCTTCAGCTCCGTCAGCACGTCGTTGCTCTCTTCCAGCAGTTTGGTGTAGCCGAAGGCGATGGCTGAGAGTTCCTCCACCGTGAAGTTCTCGTCGTGCATCATCTTTTGGAAACTGTTTACGTAGATGTCCGTGATGTCGCCCACCATCAGGATGGTCTGCTGCACCTTGCGGGCATCCTTGACGAGGTTGTTCACCGACTTCAGGGCATCGTAATACTTCTTGCCCTGCTCGTAGATTTTCACCGTCTCCTGAAAATTTTTGACCATGTGGGTCGCCGTTGTGGATGTGTGCGCCACATTCTTGGAGGTGTTCACGATGCTTTGCGCGATGTTGGACGGGTCGATGACCGTCCACTGTGCGCTTGCCTTGCCCGCCGTCAGCAGGCACAGGCAGATAAGGATTGTCATTCTTGCTTTCATTGCTCGCTATTGTTTGGTCGGTTCCTGTCTTACTCTTACATAGTCCCCATTGGGCGAGAAAGTCAGCACGTCCGTCTCCTCGTTGTAGGCCACGTCGATGCGGAATCCCGTATTCATGAAGAGGTTGCCGTTCTCAATCTGCAGGAGATAGGTCTGCGGTTTCAACTCGCGACCCAGCCCCTTGCGCTTGAACACCGTCACCTTGTATGCCTTTCCTTCTTTATAGATGAGCACGTCGGGCTTACCCTCCACGCTCTCCCAGTTGCCGCAGAGGGCGGGACGGTCGTCCCTCGCCGCCTCACTGCATGACTGCATGGCCATACCCGCCATTCCCAGCACGATGCCGCAAAGGAGCAGCATCTGCCTACTTGTTGTCTTCAATCTTCTTCCCATGTTCTGAATCATTGTTGAATGTGATAAAATTGGTTGTGATAAACGTTATGTCTTGCTTGTCCTTCTTTTCTCTGCCAGTTGCCGGATGGCGGCTTCGATGTCGCCGGCCAGTTGCTCTGTCAGCCGATAGACCTCCACCTTCTCCGTTTCCTCGGTGGTGTAGGCAAGGTATTCCTCCGCGCTCACCTCGGTGGCATAGACCGCCGACTGCGTGCCGCCCAGCCCGATCCACACCTCCTTGTAGAGCCGTGACGGGTGGTTGGCCATGTTGATGGAGAGAATCTGCGACTTCTCCTTCTCAGTCAGTCCGAGCAATGCCTGTATCTGGTCGAACTTGTTCATGTACTTCCGTTGGTCGAGCAGTATCTTGCAGTCGGAGTTGTTGATGATGCTCTCCTTCACCACGGGTGAGGAGATGATGTCGTCCACCTCCTGTGTCACCACGATAGCCTCGCCGTAATACTTGCGCACGGTCTTGTACATGTATCTCAGGTATTCCGCCATGTTCGCCGAAGAGAGAGCCTTCCATGCCTCCTCCACAATCAGTTGCTTGCGCACGCCCTTCAATCGGCGCATCTTGTTGATGAAGGCTTCCATGATGATGATGGTCACCACGGGGAACAACTCACGGTTCTCCTTGATGCTGTCAATCTCGAAGACGATGAACCGCTTGCCGAGCAGGTCGATGTTCTCCGTGGAGTTGAGCAGGAAATCGTAACGCCCGCCCCGGTAATACTGCCGCATGGTGGTGAGCATGTTGTCGATGTTGAAGTCGGACTTCTCCACCTTTATCTCCCGCTCCGCCAGCTCGCGGCGGTAGTCGTCGCGCATGTACTCGTAGAAGGTGTTGAACGAGGGAGTGATGCTCCGGTCTGCCCTGATGCGCTCGATGTAGGCGTTCACCGCACTGCCCAGCTCGCCGCTCTCCGTCTTCGTCACCTTGTCGTCCTCCGACTTCCAGAGCGTCAGCAGCAGCGTCTTGATGCTGTCCTTCTTCTCCACGTCGAACACATAATCATCTGTATAGAACGGGTTGAACGAGATAGGCTTCTCCTCCGTGTAGGTGAAATATACGCCATCCTCACCATGGGTCTTGCGCCGGATCATCTCGCACAGCCCCTGATAGGAATTTCCCGTATCCACCAGCACCACGTGCGTGCCCTGCTCGTAGTACTGGCGCACGAGGTGGTTCATGAAGAACGACTTGCCGCTGCCCGACGGACCCAGCACGAACTTGTTGCGGTTGGTGGTGACGCCCCGCTTCATGGGCAGGTCGCTGATGTCGAGGTGCAGGGGCTTGCCCGTGAGCCTGTCCACCATCTTGATGCCGAAGGGCGAGAGCGAGCTGCGGTAGTTGGTCTCCTCCGTGAAGAGGCACACGGCCTGTTCGGTGAAGGTGTAGAACGACTCCTCCGCAGGGAAGTCCGCCGCATTGCCGGGCATCGCCGCCCAGTAGAGCGTGGGGCAGTCGATGGTGTTGTGACGCGGCATGCACTCCATGCTTGCCAGCTGACTGCCCACGTCGTTCTTGATGTGGCGCAGCTCTTCCGCATCGTCGCTCCATGCCATGACGTTGAAATGCGCCCTCACCGAGGTCAGTCCGTAGGAGTGCGCCTCGTTCAGGTATTGCTCTATCCACTCACGGTTGATGCTGTTGCTTCTACTGTATCGGGAGAGCGACTGCATGTTACGGGCGGACTTCTCGAACTTCTGCAGGTTCTCCTCGCTATTGTCGAGAATCACATACTGGTTGTAGATGTGGTTGCAGGGCAGCAGCAGTCCCACGGGACTGGCAAAGGAGAGACGGCAGTCAGAGCGGTCGGTGGAGAGTTTCTCGTACCTGACATCGGTGGATACCTTGCCGGGCAGGTCTTCCGCATCGGAGAGGGTGTGCAGGCACAGGCGGTTGTCGCCGATGCGCATCTCCCTTGCCGAGAGGTCGATGTCCTGCAAGGTGCGGTCGCCTTCGGGCATGAGGGAGAAATAACGCTCTATGAGTCCGGCCTTGTCCTCCGTACCGACAATCTCATCGGTTGTGAGACGGCGCAGCCTGATGAAGCCGCTGTCGTTCATGATGCGGGCGAACTGTTCCGTAGCCTCCATGAATTTCTCCGCTGTCTCCCTGTCCAGTTCCTTGGGGATGATATGCCCACGGCACAGCGTGCTGAAGTTGCTCTGTATACGGTTGCGCTCCTTCGTGGTCTTCGTAAGGAAGAGGTAGCAGGTGTGCTTCAGGTAGGGACGCTCGTTGAAGTGACGCTCAAACGAGCGGCTCAGGAAACTCATGTCGTCCTTGTGAAGTTCCGGCTGATAGCGTTCCTTGATGAACCAGTCCTGCTTGTGGACGATGGAATAGTCGGGCAGCACCTTGATGGCCTTGCACCAGCAGCCGTGTATGGCCTCGTATTCCGCACCCGTCACAGTGTAGAGTTCCGGCAGCTCCACCTCGTAGGCGACCGTGAGGTCGGCATCCTTTGAGACGATACAGCCGTGCTCCACCGCCAGCAGGGGAAACTTGTTTTCCAGTGTTGTCATTTTGGATATGTTCCTCATTCTTGTTCCGTTTTCTGTTTGTTCTTGAATAATCGGGTTATCCGCCGTCGGTTGATAAGGTATCGGGGGTGGCTGCGTGCCGCTCCCAGCTTCATCAGTCCGTGCTCGCCGTACCGGGCGTTCAGTGCGAAGGTCTGCCATACGAGGATGGACGACGACACCGCACCGAAGCCGATACATATCCACTGGCCGATGCCGACCATGTAGAGGATGACGAAGAGGATGAAGAGAGCCAGCAACCCACCTGCGAAGATGAACAGGTATTGAGCCTTCAGACCTTTGAACTCAACCGGACGGCCGATGCCCTTGTTGATGGGGTATTCAGCCATACATTATTATATTATAGGAAGAACGAGCGCAGAATGGTGGCTGCCACGATGAGGAAGATGCACGCTCCAAACCAGCTTGCGGCGGTCTTGGAGGTGTCGGGGTCGCCCGACGAGAACTTGCCATAGACCTTCACGCCGCCGATGAGTCCGACCACTGCGCCGATGGCGTAGATGAGTTTCGTGCCTGGGTCGAAATACGAGGTGACCATGGAGGTGGCTTCGTTGATGCCTGCCAGTCCGTTGCCCTGTGCGAATGCTGTTGCGCTTGCAGCGATGAGGAGTGCTGCCGAGAGGATTGTTCTGATACTGTTGTTCTTGTTCATATTGATGTTCTATTTTGTGCCCTCAAAGGGTGGATAGTCCTTGTCGGGCGGGTTGATAATGATTTACTTTATTCGGATATAGTGGTGTCGCCCTTTTGTTTCCACGGACTTAGGCTGTCCGTTTGCGGTCTGGATGTACCTTGTACCGCTCTGCCGCTTTGTTGTTGCATTACTTTCTATTCATTCTTTTTTTCGTTGCAATGGTTATACGTTATACATAGTCCCGGATGTTGAAGTCCTCCAGTTTGTCGGGGATGACGAAATCTTTCTTCGGCTTCTTCAGGCGAATTTCCATCAGTCCCTTGATGCGGATACTTACTTCCGTACTTCCGGCCATTAGTTTCTCATAGAGTTCCGTGTCCTCCAGTTCTGCGAAGACCTCCCTCGCTTTCTGCTGTTCCTTGCCCGACGGGTTCTTCTTGGTGGCTATGTGGACAGCCTCACGAATCTCGTCAAAGCTGAAACCAGAGGCTCGCGGACGTTCGCTTTCTTCTTCCGGCTCATCATCCGAATAACCCAGCTCGTCCGGTGAAAGGCTCTTGAAAGCCTTGTCGAGTTTCTCGTCCGGGATGCGAGCGGAGTCCGTTTCTTGCTCGCTGTCTTTGTTTTCGCTTTCAAAAGTAATGTCGTTTTCCGACATCTCCACACCTTTTTCGGAAGTGGAATCCTTTGGCACAGGGGTGGCAGCGGTTGGCCTCGGAGACTGCATTCTGAACTTGCTTTTCCCGATAATCTCATTGTCGGAAACTGGAGATTGGGACATCGTTGGCCTTTCCTCCGCCGTTTCATGAAGCGACTTCCATACATCGGCAATGCCTCTCAGGAGTCTTGCCGCCTTGGTGTCGGCTATGCGGTCTGCAAGAAGCAGCAGGATAAACCAGACATTGCAGACAATGGACACGGAAAGCAGGATATAGGTGATGCTCATAATCTTGCCTTCAATGCTTCGTTCAATACTTCGTTGAAGGTTGTCCCGTGCATGCGGAAGTGGTCTTCCAGCACATTGTGGAGATAATCCGCTATGGTAATCTCACCTCGACAGCCGAGATTAGCCATCAGACTTATTTTCTGATGAAATTCCTCGCAGATGTAAACTTGCTTGCCGTCTCTTGCTTTGATGCCAGCCTTCTTAATGAACTTGTTGAAAATGCTTCTGAGATTCTTCTTCATTGTCTTGTAAATTTAGATGTGAATAATTTGATTGCCCCGATTTTATGCTTTAGATGCGATACACTGCACATCATTGATCTCGCAGAGTTTGCTCTGCAATACGTTTTTCACGTAATCGTCCACGGTACATTTGCCGTCTCCCATGACTTGGATGATATTCTCTATCACGGCATAAGTTGTCGGACTGATAGGAATAGGACGGGTATTCGCCTCGCGGAGCTGGTACTTCAATATGCTTTCCACAAAGGCGTCCACAGTGCAGCCGTCTGTCTCCATACCATGAATCAGACCCTCTATCATGTCATAGGTCGCTGCGCTGATAGATATAGACCGGGATTCCTTACCACTGAGACCATGCTTCAGCACGTTCTCCACAAAATCGTCCACGGTACAGCTGCCGTCTCCCATGACTTGGATGATTTGCTCTATCTTGGCATAAGTCTTCGGACTGATGGCCACTGGCATGGCATTCTTCTTGTTGATGCCATTGCTCTTCAAAAACACGCTACGGTAATTGCTCACTTGATTCTTCTTCATTGTCTTGAAATTTTTGATGTTAATACTGTTGTTAAATCAAATTGTCTCTTTGTTTCTTGTACAGTTCGTTGATGCGGTCCTTGTGCTGTTGCAGGTGGAACCGCAGGACGGTGTCGATGTATCCGCCCACTGTCGTGTCCTCCGGGGCGATGCTGTTGACTATCTTCAGGATGACGCTGTGGACATCCCTGCTGATATACACGCACTGCCGGGTCTTGATTTCGTTGCGACCGAGATATAGCCCGATATAGTCATCGTCCTGCTGTTTCTTTTTGCCGCCCGCATCGCGCCTCGTTGGAGCGTAGGACTTTTCTTTCTGTCCTTGCACGGACTGTTCTTGTACGGGAAGAGGCATCTGTTCCTCGCTTCTTTTCTTTCCGATGGAGGCAATCAACAGTTCCTCGTCAATGCCTTCCGTATTCACTTTTCTGCTTGCCATAATTACGGGTTGTTTATGATGTTACTGATTTCCTCTGCAAATTCCTTGATGCCGCTCCCCTTCAGCAGGGCGGAGTCCATCGGGAAGATGGTGGAACGGAACACGCCCTTCCGTTCTTCCGAAAGGTCACGGCGGTATTTCTTGCTGTCGGGCAGTCGTGTGGATAAGACTGAAAGCCCCATCTCCGCCATCACGTCCTCATAGACCTCATACAGCCCGTTCTTCTCCCTGCCGTCAACCATCGTCCAGAACAGGTGGAAGGCTTTTGTCTTCGCCCTGCCTGTCGTCATCAGGTTGTCCTTGAACATGGTGGCGAACTGGAGCGTGCTCTCCACCACGAAACGGTCTGCACTGACTGGGGCGAAGATGTAGTCCATCTGCGAGAGCGTCTTGACCACGCCATTCGCCTTCAGCGTGCCGGGCATGTCGAAGAACACCACATCGGGCTTCACCTCCTCGTTTGCCAGCAGTTTCTCCGCATCGTCCAAGGCGTTCACCGCATCGCTCTCCACTATCGGATAGGCATGCTTCTTGATTTTGCGGAAATGGTCGCAGGCCAGTGCCTTGAAGTAGAGGCTTTCCTCTATCAGTTTCAACTCGCGCTCACGCAAACCGTGAATGCTGTGCTGCGGGGCATCGCAGTCCACCACCGCCACATTCAGCCCCATCACATTGTGAAGGTAACTTGCGGCAAGGGCAGTGACGGTGGATTTGCCGATGCCTCCCTTCTGTGTCGCAAAGGCGACGAAGATTTCTTTACTCATGTCTTCTCGTTTTTTGAATGATTACTTACTCGTTTTATTGTCTCTCTATGGGATTGCATCCCGGTGTCTTCATTTATGCGGATGATTGGCTTGTCGCTTCAACGGCTTTCCCCTTATCCGGTTCTTCGCCTGTTTGAATCCCCACTGAATGACGGCATGAAGTCATTGCATCATTACGTATGCGCTTCATCGTATCTGTGGATTGCCGGACCTTTGAAAATCCGCTTTTCTACTTATCCGTCAAACCGGTTACGCATGGATTTGAACAGTCGGTTTTCTGAGTCCGCAAATCATCCGTGAACTGAATCACGATGCAAAAGTATAGGCATTTTTTCATATCCGTATCACTTTCAGAATGAGTGGCAGCGAGTGGCACAGGATGGTAGCGGTTGGCACCGCAAAAACGCTGATTCAGAGGCGGAAATAGCAGTAATTTTGCACCCAAGCGACAGGGCTTGCCCTTGGAACACTGCCACCAGGGTTATCAGGCAACACACCAATCCGTCCGAAGGCGGATTTTTATTGGCATTAGCCAATAGCAAGATGTCTTTTCAGTTACTCAAAAGGATTTGAGTTACCCGAAAAGCTCTTGCCCCACTGGCGGGGGACGGGCTCTTCCTCCGAAGTCGGGAAGCCTGATGAAAACCGATGCTTGGAGTTGGGAAAGGGGTCTTGACGTGAAACCACTAAATCCAATCAATGATGCAGAAAGAGAAAAGAAGGACGGGGCGATGCCCCAAGTTGGACACGAAGACGCACTGCGTGATGGTGCGTTTCGACGACGGCGAGTGGAACAGGTTCCTCGCCATGTACGAGAGATCGGGTGTCTATGCCAAGGCGGTGTTCCTGAAGGAGCAGTTCTTCGGCAGGACATTCAGGGTCGTTACGGTGGACAAGGGCTTGGTGGACTACTACACCAAGCTGTCGGATTTCCATGCGCAGTTCCGTGCCATCGGCACGAACTACAACCAAGTCGTGAAGGAACTGCGGTCGCATTTCTCCGAGAAGAAGGCTATGGCGTTGCTCTACAAATTGGAGAAATGCACGGAGGAACTGGCGGCGTTGAGCCACAGGATTGTGGAACTCTCAAAAGAAATGGAGGCGAAATGGTCACCAAAATCAGTTTAGGAAAGTCGCTCTACGGTGCGCTCGCCTACAACGGTGAGAAGATCAACAAGGAGCAGGGACGGCTGTTGGCCACCAACCGCATCTTCAACGACGGGAGCGGCACGGTGGATATTGCCAAGGCGATGGAGGGCTTTCTCGCCTTCATGCCCGCCACGGTGCGCACGGAGAAGCCTGTGCTGCACATCTCCATCAATCCGCATCCCGACGATGTGCTGACGGACACGGAACTGCAGGAGATAGCACGGGAATACCTCGACCGTCTGGGCTACGGCAACCAGCCTTATATGGTCTATAAGCATGAGGACATCGACCGCCACCACCTGCACATCGTCACCATCAACGTGGACGAGAGCGGAAGGCGGCTCAACCAGGACTTCCTTTTCCGCAGGAGCGAGCGCATACGCAAGGATTTGGAACGGAAGTATGGGCTTCATTCAGCAGAACGGCGAGGCGAGCGCATAGAGCGTCCGCTGTGCAAGGTGGACGTTGCGGCAGGCGACATTAAGAAGCAGGTGGGGAACATCGTGAAGGCGGTGAACAGGCAGTACCGCTTCCAGTCGCTGGGCGAATACCGTGCGCTGCTGTCGCTGTACAATGTGACGGTGGAGGAAGCGCGGGGCATCGTGCGTGGACGGGAATACCACGGGCTGGTGTTCTCCGCAACGGATGATGCGGGCAACAAGACGGGCAATCCGTTCAAGTCCTCGCTCTTCGGCAAGTCCGCCGGATATGATGCGCTGCAAAACAAGTTTGCACGCTCCAAGAAAGAGATAAAGGACAGGAAACTCGCTGAAATGACAAAGCGCACCGTATTGGCGGCTTTGGAGGCAACGCACCACCAAGACCGCTTCATAGCCCTGCTCAGGGAAAGAGGCATCGACACGGTGCTGCGCCATACGGAGGACGGGCGCATCTACGGTGCCACCTTCATCGACCACCGCACGGGCTGTGTGCTCAACGGCTCACGCATGGGCAGGGAACTTTCAGCCAATGCCTTGCAGGAACACTTCACGCTGCCATACGCCAACGAGGAGCCAATAACGATGACTGTACCTGCGGAAGAGAGTGTGCCTACTGAAGATAGAAATGCAGTCAGGCCAAAGGCAGAAGAATACACCGACGACTTCCACATCTCAGGTGCAGGGCTTTTCTCGCCCGACGGCTCGACCATCGATCCCGAAGAAGAGGCGTTTATCCGTGCCATGCAGCGGAAGAAGAAAAAGAAGAAGCGTAAGGGACTGGGAATGTAACATCGTATTTTTTATTCACTTCAAAACAAAGGAACAATGTCACAAGAAGACGATTTGAGGGCACTGGCGAAAATCATGGATTTTCTGCGTGCCGTGAGTATTATACTGGTAGTGATGAACGTGTATTGGTACTGCTACAGTGCCATACGGCTGTGGGGAGTGGACATCGGTGTGGTGGACAGGATTCTGATGAACTTCAACCGCACGGCGGGGCTGTTCCATTCCATCCTCTACACAAAGCTGTTCGCCGTACTCCTGCTTGCCCTTTCCTGCCTCGGCACAAAGGGCGTGAAGGGCGAGAAAATCACTTGGAGCAGGATTTGGACGGCACTGGCCATAGGCAGTGTGCTGTTCTTCCTCAACTGGTGGATATTGGCACTGACACTGCCCACGGAGGCGGTGGCTGGACTGTATATCGCCACCATCGGCACGGGCTACGTCTGCCTGCTGATGAGCGGGCTGTGGATGAGCCGTCTGCTGAAACACAATCTGATGGAGGATGTGTTCAACACCGAGAACGAGAGTTTCATGCAGGAGACAAGGCTGCTGGAGAACGACTATTCCGTGAACCTGCCCACACGCTTCTACTACCGCAAGCGGTGGAACAGAGGCTGGATCAACGTGGTCAATCCCTTCCGTGCCTCCATCGTACTGGGCACGCCGGGCAGCGGCAAGTCGTATGCCGTGGTGAACAACTTCATCAAGCAGCAGATAGAGAAGGGGTATTCGATGTATGTGTACGACTTCAAGTTTCCCGACCTCTCCATGATTGCCTACAACCATCTTTTGAACCACCCGGAGGGTTACAAAGTAAAACCGCAGTTCTACGTCATCAACTTCGACGACCCTCGCCGCAGCCACCGCTGCAACCCCATCCATCCGGACTTCATGACCGATATTTCGGATGCCTACGAGAGTGCCTACACCATCATGCTCAACCTCAACCGCACGTGGGTGCAGAAGCAGGGCGACTTCTTCGTGGAATCGCCCATCATCCTCTTCGCTGCCATCATCTGGTTCCTGCGCATCTACGAGGGCGGCAGGTATTGCACTTTTCCCCATGCCATCGAACTGCTCAACCGCCGCTACGAGGATGTGTTTCCCATTCTGACGAGCTATCCCGAACTGGAGAACTACCTTTCCCCCTTCATGGACGCTTGGCAGGGAGGAGCGATGGAACAGTTGCAGGGACAGATTGCCAGTGCGAAGATTCCGCTCTCTCGCATGATTTCGCCACAGCTCTACTGGGTGATGTCGGACAGCGAGTTTACGCTCGACATCAACAACCCCGAAGAGCCGAAGATTCTCTGCGTGGGCAACAACCCCGACCGCCAGAACATCTACGGGGCGGCCCTCGGCCTCTACAACTCCCGCATCGTGAAACTCATCAACAAGAAGGGGATGCTGAAATCGTCGGTCATCATCGACGAGCTGCCCACCATCTATTTCAAGGGACTGGACAACCTCATCGCCACGGCACGAAGCAACAAGGTGGCGGTGTGTCTGGGATTTCAGGACTTCTCGCAGCTGGTGCGCGACTATGGCGACAAGGAGGCGAAGGTGGTGATGAACACCGTAGGCAACATCTTCTCCGGGCAGGTGGTGGGCGAGACGGCCAAGACGCTTTCGGAGCGTTTCGGTAAGGTGTTGCAGAAGCGGCAGTCCATCTCCATCAACCGTCAGGACGTTTCCACCTCCATCAACACGCAGATGGATTCACTCATCCCGCCCAGCAAGATTTCCGGCCTCACGCAGGGCATGTTCGTGGGTGCTGTCTCCGACAACTTCGACGAGCGCATCGAGCAGAAGATTTTCCATGCGGAGATTGTGGTGGACAATGCGAAGGTCGCCGCCGAGACGAAAGCCTACAAGCCCATTCCCGTCATCACGGACTTCACGGACGAGCACGGCAACGACTGCATGAAGGAGAAGGTGCAGGAAAACTACAACCGCATCAAGGACGAGGTGAAGCAGATTGTGAAGGACGAACTGGAGCGCATTGCCAGCGATGAAAGCCTGAAGCATCTGCTGCAGAACAAGTAAGAAAAAGGCGGTAGTGGACAATGATTCCGCTACCGCCTAAAATGAAGAACGCCCTCCAAGTATGCTGCCTTGCGGCTCGCCTGGAGGGCTTATTATATCGTGCTAATTGAAAAGCTCTATCTTTTCTATCAGAGTTGAATGTGCGGTAAATGGAATTACCTTCTTGTGCTGCAATCTTCCGACAATGATTGCGGGATGTACATTGAACTTTTCTGCATAATATCGAATCGTATCAGCAGAAAAATCTCCCTGCCTGATTATCTCGTTTTCCTCTGCCTGAGACAGTAAGGTGCGTGAAGAGAAAGCATCGGCCTCTTCCTCCTTTTCCTTCTGTTTGTCCGCATATTCAATGTCTTCCAAGAATATGTCTTTCTTGCCATGTAGCAGGATGTGTCCCAATTCGTGGAAGAATGTGAACCAGAATATGTCGTTTCTCTTATGTCTTCCCGTCATCTGAATGCAGGGCGCATCATTGATCCATCTTGTGGAGCCGTTGATGGGAGCCTTGGGCAGACAAGGTGTATAAACCAGCTTGACGCCCACCTTGGCACACAGTTCCTGCAATGCCACGGCAAAATCAGCAGGATGCTCAGCACAGAGGCTTTTCATGGCAGGGATAGCTTCACGCAGTGCCTTCTCGGAAAACTCGCAGACTTCCGTTTCTGCTGCCTGCACTTCTCCCTGACGCAGCCATGCGGATATGGCGTGCGGCTCTTTGGTGTTATTGAGGGATATACGGAATGCCACTTTCAACTGTTGGTTCAGGTAGTAGTCTTCCCATGCCCTTTCCGTGCTGACCTGAAAGAACGAGAGCAATGCCTTGACTTTCTCCTCAACCGTCTTTACCATGGGAATCCAGCCCAGTTCCATCATTTTTGCCAAGGGGAACGAACATGCCCATTCGTATGCCAGGGCCAGTTGCTCTTCTCTTTTCTGTCGAGCAACATACTCATCATACCCGCGCTGTATGTTCAGCCAGAAATGTGCGGGAATCTTTGTGACACTCTCGAACGCCACAGCCATATCAGAGGTCACACTACTCTTGCCGCCAATGACGGCAAAGATGGTCTTCTCCGGTTTTGAAGTGCGCACAGCAAACTCCTTTACGCTCATCCCCATCTCTTTCAGTTTGTCTGAAAGGGTGATACCGGGATGAAACTCCACCGGCGGAACGAATTTCTTTAAAGTTGCCATAATACTATACTATTTACCGTGATAATTCACTATTTCTACAATTTCTACTCCTTTTATCTCTATCCAGACATACTTGCCGTTTTCGTCGGTCGGAATAGGGTCTTCATGAGGCTCAAATATCAGCCGATACGGCTGGTCGAGGTCACAAGCCCATTGTCCTTTCCTGTTTTCGCTCAGTTCATGATAGCGTCCTGGCAGGTAACGCACATCTTCCAAGGTGTCGGCTCGATAGAGATCTCGAAGACGCTTCTGGAACAATTCAGCTCTTGTCTGACCAAGTTCCTTTAAGCATTTTCGTGGGTCAGATGCTATCTTCTCCAGTTTCTTGCTCTGAAAGAATATATCCATTGGCTGTCTATATTTGACTTACATATTCTATTATACTTTTCTGCTGCAAAGTTACAACTTTATTTTCAAATAACAGATAGTGTTATTCAAAAATAGGTGATAATTTATGCTTTTTTGGCTAAATCACATCCTTTTACCGCCTCATCCGCTCCAATTCCTCATCCCGTCGAATCTTCTCATTGAGTTTCTTCTGCATCTTGTCGATGAAATAGGTGCGGCTGGGATTCTTGCGCAGTTTGATGGCGGAGTAGTAGCGGTAACACTCCTTGGTGTCGAGTCCGAAGAACTCGTAGAGGGCAGGGGCGAGCACCTTCAAGGGAGTCTCGCCGTTGTCTATACAGCCCATCTCGCTCAGCCCGTAAACCAGCTCCACAAGGTCGAGGGTGTTGCCCGTCCATTGCAGGGACTTCTGTGTTTTGCTTTTTGCTGTGGGGATAACGGTGGGATGGATGTTGGATGTGAGTGGTGGCACTTGGGGAGCTGCAAGGAACTTCTGCATCTTGCGCACAAAGGCAAGGGCTTTGCGTACATATAAGTCGGTCATGCTTTTTCCGGCAGCTGTATACAGCGTGTTATGATACTGCAATTCGTTCTCGGTATATGCCAGTGTAATGGCAGCTTGGTTGCGGTCAGCACATTCATGGCATAACGATATGACTGAGCTTATGAAACCACCGTATGCGGTCTTCAGACAGCCGCTGTCGGCTTCGTTAATCATGGCGAAAAATTCTGTTTCCGCCAATATGAGGTAGTTCATGTTCTTTTTCCATTTGAGGGTTTATAGTTGCTTGTCGTTGTGCGCACACTGATATACAATGCAAAATGCGCTCCCTCAAATAGGAAATCGTGAAGCTAGATATGTTTTACACTGATTTATAGCGACATAAACAGCGAAAATATTTTTAGACTGATTTTTCTGAAGGACAAAATGTGTTCACAATCTGAACACGTGTACATTTTCTGAACACGGTTATTGTTCAGAAAATGTACACACATAAGGCTTGTTCATTCTTTTGCGTCGTCAATTCCGTATTCTTCGATTTTGTTGTACAGCGTTGTCCTGCCAATGCCCAATAGTATCGCCGCCAGCTTTTTGTTCCCGTCAGTTTGTTTCAGAGCCCGCAGTATGCGGTCTTTCTCTTCTTCATCACTCTTTAGCGTAAAACCGATGGATGAAGCTGTTTGTTCATTGTCAAGTTCCAGACTATTCTCCGTTATGATATCGCCTTCTGTGTGCAGTACGGCTGACAGAATCTTCTGTTTCAGCTCACGTACATTGCCCGGCCACGGATAGGCGAGCAAGGTTTTACAGGCGGATGTGCTGAAGCCTTGTATGTTCCGTTCCAGTTCCTGATTGGCTATTTCGCGGAAAAACTCAGCCAACGGGATTATGTCCTCCGGACAATCGCGCAGAGGAGGTACTGTTATCACATATTCCTGCAAACGATATAGCAAATCCGGTCTGAAGCGTTTCTCGGCAACGGCTTTATGCAAGTCCTCGTTGGTTGCAGCAACTATACGCACGTTGGCTGCCTTGTCCTCTTTGGCCCCTATCGGTCGGTAACGTCGTTCCTGTATGGCACGGAGCAACATCTGCTGCATCTCCGGCGTCAGGTTACCGACTTCGTCAAGGAATAACGTTCCGCCTTCGGCTTCTTGGAAATACCCGGTTTTATTGGTATCAGCTCCGGTAAATGACCCCTTGAGATGCCCGAAGAAAGCGGATTGCGCCAATGACGGAGATAACGCCCCGCAATCCACCGCAACGAAAGGTTTGTCAGACAGTTTGCTTTGGGCATGGATGTGTTGCGCGATATGCTCTTTCCCTGTCCCGTTTTCTCCAAGTATCAGCACACTCATACGTGTGGCAGCGACAAGGCGTACCCGCTTCTTTATATTCTGATATGCTGCGCCTTGTCGAATAAATATCGGCACTTGGCGTTGCGCCAGTCTGTCCCGTTCTTCCTGTATGGAACGGATTAGCGGTAGCAGTTTGTCTTCCAGCAGAGGTTTCTGTATATAATCTTTTGACCCGAGTTTCATACTCTCTACTGCCGAACCGACTTCACCGTAGTTTGTCATTACGATGAACGGATGACGCATTTCATTTTTGCGCATCCATCTTAACAGTTCTATACTGTCACCCTCGGGTAAACGCAGGTCGGCAAGCACGATGTCATCATCCCCAATCTTGGTCAACAACTTCTTGGCTGTATTGAGATGGTATGCCTGCTCGGTCTTGAAGCCGCCTTTTTTCAGAAGGTTGCAGACATATTCGTTATAGACGGTATTGTCCTCAATCACATAGATTTTCATTGAGCTTCCTCCTTTCGTTTTTGGCGACATTGATGATCATATTACCTTTCTCCAATATGGATGATACCGCACGTTGCAACTCCGCTTCCGAACATTCATTTTCCCGATGCAACAATTCGTATAGTTCCCACAGCGGTTTATCAGCATGAATTACAGCCCAAGAGCTGCGCAGGCGGTGTATCCATTCGCCCAAAGCCATGCGGTCGCCTCTTGCTCCGGCATTCCTTACGTCCTGCACGTCCTTCTCAGTTTCGGTTATCAGGCGGTCAAGCATTGCCGCCTTGTCACCGTAAGCAAGAAGGGAGGCCAGATCAGGTATTTCCTCTTTGCTGGTGTTGGCTGAAAGGCATTTTTCCGATGCCTCAATCAGTTCTGACAGTGAGAATGGTTTGAACAGGCAGGCTGTAAAACCTTGCGCTGTCAGTTCCTCAGCTTCGCAACTGCCGGATGCAGTTGCCACAATGACGGGTATCTCTTTTGAGTTGCCGACGCTTGATGAACGCATCAGTTCCAATACCTCAAAGCCGTTCATCTCCGGCATCTTCAAATCCACGATTGCTAAATCATAATGCCGTGTGCGCAACGCCTCCATCATATCACCGACATTGCTGAAGGTGTCGCAATGCACTCCGACACTGGCATACATCTCTTTTACCATGCCCAGCACTATCTCGTTGTCATCAAGTGCGACAACCGAATACGTCTTTTCAAGGCGTTGTTCTGACCGTAATTCCGGCTTTTCGGCAATGGCATCCGCAACCAACATAGGTATTCGTACTGTAAAACGGCTACCTTTCCCTTTCTCGCTTTCAACCCGTATTGTTCCGCCAAGCATATCAACAATCCGTTTCACGATACTTAAACCCAGACCGAATCCGTCTTGTGTGGCTGCATTGGACAGGCGTTCAAATGGATCGAATATCCGTTGTTGCTCTTCTTTGTTCATCCCGCTGCCGGTGTCTTCCACGCTTAACACAAGGTAGCCTTCTGTATGGCAAAGACGGAATGATACGCTTCCGGATTGTGTAAACTTGACAGCATTGGACAACAGGTTGTTGCCGATATGAATGACACGTTCTTTATCACCTGCCAAAATAACGTCCGAATCACATTCGATTGTCAGTTTAAGGTCTTTCTTCTCTGCTTGTGGAAGGAATTCCGCATTAAGCATCTCGGACACGCTTTGCAGGCGAAACGGAGATACTTTTGGTTGCTCCTTCCCGTTTTCCAGCCTGAAAAATTCAAGCAACGAGTTCAGCATGGTTGTCATATGCCGGGATGCCTGTAACATATTCACTGAATAACGACCGGCACATTCTGCATCGTTTTCATGTATAAGCTCTGCGTAGCCGTTTATCGCTGTCAATGGTGTGCGCAGCTCATGGGTAATGGTATGCACGGCTTTCTTACGGGAAGCTATCAGTTCCTCATTTGCACGGACAGACTGTTGCAATCGCCCTATCAGTTCTTCCGTTTCCTTTTCATAACGGTTGATTCTTCTGTTATTGCGGTGTATTATGATGTAGGATATGAGCAGCAATACCAAGGCAATGGCGGTCATGCTCCCGACAAGCATATACGAGTTCTCCCGCATGGTCATTATCTCGGCCTCACGATTTTGCAGGTCTTGATATACTTTTGTGTCCATATGGGAGATAAGTTCTTGTAACCGGTAATTCAATTCTCCGTTGCGGGCGGCAAGGCTGTCGGCGTGTTCCGACAGGCGGCGGCTTTGTGTACGCTGTTGTGCTATTGCATCGCGGTGGAGCGTATAGAGCATAGTCGTGGCTGTTGTCTGCTTCGGCTTTTCTTTTTTGCCGAAAATGCCAAGAAATCCCTTGCGTTTTGGCTTGACAGGCTGCTCCTGCGCACTCTTTTTTGCAATGACCGGAACCTGTCCGGCAATCTTCTTGTTAATGGAATCTTGCTTTTCAAGAACTTGCACGATTTTCCGCATCTGCACTTCTTTATCTTCCAGTAGAAAGCGCAGACTGTCTATCCGTTCAGACGGGTAGGTCTTCTTAAAACCGCACAATATGCTGTCCATCACCATACGTTGGGAGTGGTAGTTCTCCAAATCATTGGCATCCCATTCCAATATGGTTTCCCCAAGCAGAGAAAACTCTATCATTTGAATATTGATATTGTTTATTTCTTTTCGGAGCTCGTCTATTTTTTTATTGCCAAGTTCTAATGCTTCTATCTCCTGCCATTCATAGAGGCT
>OIIP01000002.1_pt1 | contig 108191 bp, 99 predicted proteins | sample 1583261 | NCBI WGS metagenome assembly OIIP01 (sample SAMN02675049, study PRJEB24791) | human gut metagenome, SKBSTL061 | isolation source: stool | host: Homo sapiens | place: USA
GGAGATAAATCGTTCACACTGAACTGTATATCAATTTTACGATTTTTTGCAACAAGTGCCTTTTGATTCAGAAGTGCATCCAGTGCTGCATGGTGGGTATTGACGAGCAGGATGCGTTCGTTTTGTTTCGATTGCAGGCTATGGATATAGGTTTGTATTTTATTGATATCTATATTTTGTTGCATTAGCATTCCGTCTAACGTACTCAGATGAACGCGAAAATCATGTGTCAGTTTACGTTGCTGAGCATATGCGGCACTCAATGCTTCGATGCTCTCTTGCTGTGCTTTTGATTTGGCTTGTAGGCTGATTGCTTCTTCACGGAAGTTGGCGTTTTGTTCCATCCAGCTGATTAAAAGTAACGCTGCTATCTGCATTACAGTAATAAATGTGGCACAGACACATAGCGGCTGAATTGATATTTGACCCTGCTGAAAGCAACTTCCAAAAAAGAAAATAAGCAAAACACTCGCAAGGGAAAGCACTGCAGGAATGGTGTACCATCTGAAATTGGTTGCTTGACTTAATTTCCCATTTCGCGCCTTTGCCTGTAAAAAGCATACTGCTATTATTACACCGTGTACAAGCATACTTTGGCATAATGCATTCCCAAGAAAAACACCATTCAGCGTTTCAGATAACAAAAGAGCAAGAGTATGCCATAAATTATCTATACAACACATCGTTGCATAAATAATAATTGAAATATATAACCCAAAAAATCTATTACTGATGTACAAAATTCTATGCACAAAATAATATAGGACAAGCGCAATTAAGATTTTCGAATAAGCAGGCAATACATTTGAGGCAATGTTCAGAAACGTTGCCTCCAAAAAAGCAAGGCTCGTCACAATAATCCAATGACGAAAACGTTCCATTTTTCTTGCTGAAAATGCATCAAATAGCAAAATTGCCGAAAAGCACTCCATCCAAGTCCACAAGTAGGTCAAGAAATAATCGCTCAACGTGCATTCCCCCAGTTTTTGTTTTTCCAACTCAGATACTGGACTTTCATTTGTGAGTACCGTTTCTGACTTACCGATAACTCTTTTCCATCGAGGAGAATAACCCTGTCGTAATTGAATTTTTTGATATATGCCATATTGACCAGATAACTTTTCTGGATTCTGAGGAATCCGTCTCCTTCCAATTCTGCCGCTAAATCTTCCATTTTTCCATAAAAGCGGTCTGGTGCCTGCATAGGCTTTACTGTGTACAAATATATAACTCTTTGATTACTTTCCAAGTAGAGAATATCTTTGTAGGGAATGTTAAACGACTCCGCGTTGGCAGAAAAGCGCAGAACTTTATCATCACGCGGCAATTCTGCCAATGCATCCCGGAAATAGTTGGGCAGCTTTTGCTCCAGTTCCTGCTTGAGAAGATATCGGAACGCCCTGACTTCATACCCTTCCATCGAAAATTCCGGATAATTTGTCACAAAAACAATCACCGTATCCAGATGTAATTCCCGTACACGGCGGGCAATGTCCATGCCGCTGCGTTCATCCATGTCGATGTCCAAGAACATAATGTGATACTGCGATAATTGCCGGTCCGTTATCTCGGCGGGATTCGAGCTTTTTGTTATGCAAATGGACGCTCCGGGCGGTACCGGCTGGCTGACAACCGTGTCTGATATTCTCTGCAAAAAGTCCTTATCATCATCGCAAAGTAAAATATTGATTTTCATGTTTGTATCCTTATCGTTATTTCGCCGTAGCAGACGTCCTTCTTTGCCATTCAACATACGTTTAATTCTCCCGAAAGTCAAGTATTTTCTCGAAATAACACTTATAGTGTAATATTATATTGTTTTTACACCGTTTGGCAAGCCAAATCATTTAAAATTGAATTACCCTAAGAAGAAAATTCATTGATAAAGCAAGCTGGACAAAGACATGAAAGATACCGAACGTCACAACTATATTGGAGATCACATTCGTAAGCTGCGAGAAGAAAAAGGCTGGACACAACAAGTATTAGGCAAAAAGTTGGGCAAGAAGACTTCCACTATCAGTGCCTATGAAACGAATGCCAAGCTTCCGTCTGTCGACTGCCTTATTGAAATGGCCGAATTGTTCGATGTATCGCTTGACACACTGGTTTATGGGGATCGTTCAAATTTGATTTCTGTTCGTGCCTTGCGGCCAGAGCAAAAAGAACTGATTTCGGAGCTTACGCAAGTTTTTTCGGCAAGGCACACAACTGCTGAACAGAGGCTTGAATTGTTCAGCAAGATTGTTAGTCACTTATCGCAATAATTTAGAATTCTCATTTTGTGGGCCTATAGATTTTTCAACTGCCCAGGTTTAGCAACCGGGGCAGTTTTTTCTCGTATTTTATGACAAGCGACTCGGATTTTGTGTCAATTTTGTGGAAATGAAGATTTTCTTGTGGTATCTTGAAGTCAAGATAAATAGGCGCTCCCGTTACCTAGATTGAAAAGTTCTATATGTATGTAAGCGTCGGTGCACAGGCGCTTGTAATTGTCCGAATATCAACCCTATTAAATCCATTAGATTGGAGGATTACAAAATGTCAAGCATGAAGAAACGCATCCCCATGTTCCTGCTCGCTCTTGCAATGATGGTGGCAATGGCGCTGCCCACATTCGCGGATAGTCCATCCGTTTATAGCAGTTTGGGAGATTCCGTCTCCTCTGTGCAGAATACATACTACCAGTTGAACGCCGCCACTGAGGGGACACCTGTTGCAGGTACTCTTCTTACTATGTGGCACAATACTGGTAGCAACACCCAGCGCTGGGATATTGTCACGTGTCCGGGCACGGCTTACTATTGGTTCCAAAACGCAGCCAATAAGAGTGTTGTCATTTCTTATAATGGTAACACGCAAGCTCGTTTAGCCGCAAAAAACACCTCTACTTACGGCATCCAAACGCAGGGAATCAAATCTGTTACTGAAGGGAACACCAGTGAGGGATTTGTTAAGCATGGCTTAGTTCTTCCTACATATGTGCTCTGCTTAACTGCCAGTCAGTGCAGCGATGGAAGTCAGGCCCAGTGGCTTGCGTCCAATGGGAAAAGCAATCAGTTGTGGATTTACGCCAAATACTATTGATTCATACATAAATCGGCTTAATTAGAAATATTTTTCATGCTGTTGCGGCAAGTCTTTATGTCTTGCCGCAACAGCGTATATAAGGAGTTTTTGCATGAACAATCTTAAAATTTGTATATTCTTAAGCGTACTTCTTCTTACTGCGTGTTCTGCCCCAAATGTACCCTCTCAAGCTAGCGCTTCTATTGATAGCGGCAATTCTACCAGCGATGTCGCTGATGTTCAATCTGAACATTCAGGAGAGCTTTCTTTAGTCACAAGTTACCTTGGTCCCGATTCCGAAGCCAGCACTGAGGATGGATTTTATCAAGCTATCCCAAATCCCCAAGGTGGAACTAACATTATGTACACAGATTACGCTACACAGAGTACATTATATTTATGCCCAGATCCTAATTGTCTACACAATAGCGACTCTTGTTCTTCTTGGTTCGACTCTTCAAGCGTTCAATTATTTTCCGTTCCATCTCAAATGTCCCTATACGCTATTGTAAGTTCAAGTGACAAATCTGATCTAATAAAATTGAGCCTTGATGGACTACAGCGAACCACATTGTACACATGCACCGGGCGAGAATCGTTCCAAGATGCCATCGTTGCCGATGAATCCAATATATATATCGCTCTAAGTAGCGTAAACTCAAATACCGCAATACCCACCAAACAACTGATACAGCTAAATGTATCTACTGGAAATTGCAAAGTTCTTCTTGATTATGAAGCACAAGATTGGCTATTTGGTGCATATTCAGATAATCTTCTAATTCTTTATTTTGAAAACGACTCTTTTACATATCGCAGTTACTCACTATCAGAAGGAACCTTAACCGACATATATTCATACGACTATCAAGACGAATCTCCTAACACGATTGCTCGACCTGTAGATAATTTTTTATATATTTTTGAACCCCAAGAAAGTGGTTCTGCTAAAGTTATTTGCCTTAATATGGAAACAAAATCAACGGCGGATCTCAACCTCTCCGTCCCATATTTTGGAACAGACGCAACGACTATTGGTTCTCCTTTTGACGACTATCTATATGTTACAACTCATGATTTCAACTCATCTTCTACAGTATCGTATCTCATCAACCGTATAACTGGAGAATACTCTCCAATAACTCTGTCATATATGCAAGGCGCAATTTCCGTCGGTGTCGAAGTTATTGCAAGTACTAGCGAATACTATTTAGTTAACACTGGCATTACGCCTGTTCCGATTATGCTCACTAGTAATGATGGATCGCAATATCAATCAGAAATCGACATGGTATCATATTCTCTTATAAAAAAAGACGATTACTTGAGTAATACCCCTGCTTATATTCCGATTACAAACCAATTTACCGCATAGCATAAGCCACCCTATAAAATGAGGCGTAATTGGTCTTATTTCATATTAATTTTCAATGTAGTATTCCTTTATGGCATGTTGCTTATGCGAAGGAGCTGTATGGTTTCGTTAATAATTAGCGATTTAAGGAAAACATTTTTTGTTTCTGCAAAACTATTATGCCCTAAAGGCCGCTCAATCAACAAGAAGGCGTTAGCTGGAATTTCGATTGAACTTAATTCGGGTCTTTACGGTCTCCTCGGCCCCAATGGTGCGGGAAAATCCACCTTAATCCATATCATAACTGGTAGTCTTGCCCCAGATTCCGGAGAGGTTCTCTGGTGCGGTAAGCCTGCATCAGGTATCGCTTTCCGCCGCATTCTTGGCTATATGCCGCAACAGCAGGGATTGTACGACAGCTATACCGGGCGGCGTTTTCTCGCCTACATGGCTGCCCTGAAAGAAATTCCTCGAAAAGCTGTTGCAGCCGAGGTAGATCGCGTAGCAGCCGCCGTAAATTTGACCGCCGAGTTGGACAAGCGTCTTTCTGCTTATTCCGGCGGCATGAAGCAGCGCCTGCTGTTGGCATCCGCCCTGCTTGGGGATCCGAAGTTGTTGATTTTAGACGAACCAACGGCAGGTCTTGACCCTAAAGAGCGCGTTCGGCTACGCGAACTACTGGCAGATATGGCTAAGGATCGAATCATCCTTGTGGCAACGCATGTCGTTTCGGATGTAGAAACGGTGGCAACCAAAGTTATCCTGTTGCGTGCTGGCAAGATTGTGGATGCCGCGCCCGTGCCGGAACTTATTAAAAAATATGCTCCCGGTCAAGGGCTGGAAGATGTATACCTGAACGTGTTTGGTGAGGGAGACGGTAAATGAGCCTGTTTTTTGCTGAACTCCGCAAAGTTTGGGGCGGCAGAGTGTTCCCTGCCCTGCTGGCTATACTGGCGGCTGCCAATCTCCTACTGCTGTGGATGGGTACCCGCCCCACAGCCAAACAGCCTCCTGCATCAGCCTATCGTGCAGTAGGTGCCGAGCTTTCCGATAAAACCATGGAAGAAAAAGGGACCTATCTTCACGACAAATACACTGAGATAGAAAGCCTTGTGAAAATCGGGCAGTATTATCGGGAACAGGCTTACGGCGGCTATGGACTCACTCAGTATCGGCAGGACAACGCCGCTATGTTCGATGCCTATGAACAAGAGTACACAGATAAGACCTATATTTTGTTCACGGATAACTTGAACACAGAGTACCGCCTGTTCAGCCAGCTGCAAAGCGAATATGACACCGTGGCGGCCTACAGCGACTTTCTGGATGGCGTTCAGACCAAGGCATCTCAGCTGTCCGGCATCTCAATTTTTCAAAATGACCGTACCGGGTACGATTTAAAAAACATAGAACTGACCGCGCAGGTTTATGCCGGGCTGACAGATACGCCTATAGAGTATTACCCGCAAAAGGGCTTGTACACGGCCATCAGCTATGCATTCACGGATCTTATCCTGTTGGCGGCTATGCTGCTGCTTGCGCTGATTCTTGTACGCCAAGAGCGCGACAGCGGCTTGTTGAGTTTAATTCGCAGTCTTCCCGGTGGGCGGCTGAAAACGGCCATTGCAAAGCTGGCGGCATTTGCTGCCAGCTTATTGGTCGTTCTGATGGTGCTGTATGGGGTCAATCTTGCATACTGTTCGGCATTGTTCAGCCTTGGCCCCATGAGCCGCACGATTCAAAGTGTTCCCGCATTGATGCGCTGCACCATGCAGATTACAGTTGGGCAATACCTACTTCGGTTTTTACTCGCAAAGTGGGCCGGTGCGTTTGTGATGGGGCTGTGGGTTATGCTGGCTGCCCTTATCGCCAAACGCGCTGCCGCCGGGTGGGTTGGCGCCTTGGCCCTGCCTTTGGCAATGTATGGTATCCGTACCGCGATTCCTGCCACGAGCCATTTGAATGTCATAAAGTATGCCAATATGGTAAGCCTGCTGCAGACCAACGAGCTGCTGGGAAACTACCGGAATCTTTTCTGGTTTGGTAATCCTGTCAGCCTGCCGTTGGTCGAATGGTTGACGGCAGCCGTTTTTGGCGGCAGCTTGTTTGTGGCATTCTGTACGGTATTTGCCAAGGCACAGCTACTGCCGGCTGCCAAGCACAGCTTTGCACTTCCGTTTTCCCGTAAAACGCGTGCGACCTCTGTTACCCATGAAGAGGGCAGGAAGTTATTGCTGATGAATGGAGCCGCAGTATTCTTGGCAGCGTTTCTGGTGTTTGGAATCTATCAGGGCGTGACGGCGGAGAGCTACATAGACGCGGACGAAATTTACTATGCCTATTATATGAAGCATATTTCCGGCCCGTGGAGCGAAGAAAGCCGCGACTGGATACGAAATCAGCGTAACGAGTTTATTCCCATGCTGGAGACACAGAAGCGTGTCAACAGCGGCGAATTGAGCAGTGATGCGTTGCTGGCCTACAGTTCACTGCAGCAGAAATATTCTGTCTATCAGCGTGTAGTGCAGTCCAACATCAATTACTATCTGAAAGAGAATCCCGGTGCGTGGCTTGTCTATGAAACAGGCTATAAAAAGCTGTTCGGATTTACCGGCACCGGCGATGTGCAGGATACACTTCTGGCAGGACTGTTGTGTGCGCTGTGCTTCAGCGGCTTATTTGCAATGGAACGCAAAGGCGGCATGGATGAGATTCTGGCCTGCACACCATTGGGCCGCAAATACACTGTAAAGGCAAAGCTGCGGCAAAGTACCGCCGTGGCAGCGGTTATATCGTTCGGAACCGTTCTGCCTCATCTGTGGCAGGTGCTGCGTGACTATGGCCTTCCCTCTTTGCTGGGACCGGCAATGAGTATTTCCGACTTGCAGGCCGTACCCAAGTTTATAACCCTGTCGGATTTGCTGATTTTCTGGTTGATCTGCCGTTTTGCCGCCTGCCTCTGCATGAGCCGGATTACCTTATGGCTGGGACAGAAATTGGGGAATTTGCTGACTGCGCTCTTTATCAGCGCAGTTGCCTATTGCCTGCCCGCGCTGCTGAGCCTTTCCGGAATGAAAAATGGTATCGAGTGGCTGGGATTCTATCCGCTTTTCCATGCAGCCGCGCTCTGGCAAAACCAAGGATATACCGCTGACGGAGAAAGCTATAATGCAATGTGGATTCCGATTTTTCTGGTATGCACAGCATTCTTCTTCGCATGGGCAATCGGACAGGCTCTTATTGACGATTATGACATGATAGGTGTTCCAGATGAAGTACTATAAAAATCTGTCCATCGATGAAAGCGATTTCTCCGTTCAAAGGCAAGGCTGCCGCATTCACCTGACGACCACAGAATATCAACTATTCATTACGCTGCTCGACCATTCCGGGCACATCTGCTCTCGAAACTTTCTGCTGGCATCTGCATGGAACATCACAGTGCCGATTCAAACGCGGACGGTTGATGTGCATATTGCAAAGCTGCGGAAGAAACTGGATTTGGGCCCGGATGATTTGAAAACCGTAATGGGACGGGGGTATGCGCTTTCTGTTTGAGCCAAACAGGAAATCAAGATATGTAAATGTATTTTTGTGTGATTCATTTCACGCAGTTCATCTATTTATTTGTAAGGGAGCTTGTTATGCACAATTTTGTTGTATCTGCAGCTTAAATGGTGATGTCAACGACATTGACAAATTGCGAAAAACATCGGATAAAGTAAACGACACCCTATTTGGCGTCGCCGCAAGTTATTCCTCCTATGATGCCTTTGATAGTTGGGGTGGAATTTATACTGTTACACAAGAAATCTTCAAAAAACTGCCGAGTCTCCAGAGACACGCTTAAGCGATTTATACACTGATTTTTTTGAGGACGAAGATATTCTTCGTGGTATTGATTCCGACATTAAAGCGGCAGCACTTCAGAGTTCTTTTGCAATGGCTGGTGCCTTGCTGCTCGGTTTTGTAACCGGTGGTCTTATCGAAGGCGTTGCCGAGTGCGCGCTTTGGTCGTTATGTGATTTTGGGGAAGCTATATTAACAAGTGAAATCGATGCCGCTCTAACATTACAGCTCCGCTACAGCTACCACGTCAGAGAACCGGCAAGAATGTACGACTATTATATGGATTCGATTTGATTCCATCCGAATTAATGATGAGGACGAATGATGGATAAGCTGTATCTGGCAGCCGTAACGATTTTTGGAATCGGCTGGTATATTGAACAACGTATGTATGTCGATGGCTACACACGGCGTAAACGGGACCCGTATAAGCCAATTGATTATTTAGGTGTGTTCAGCATTGGCGAATTTGTCGGTTATTTGGTACGATGTCTTGTTGCACCTGCTTTTGTATGGTTTCCGGACATCCTTATTGGGTTGCCCGACAATCTTATTCAAGTTATTGCGGCCGTATGGTTGGTTGTGATGTCCATTTTTGTTCCCATACTAGTCGAACGTACAATTGATGGGTTTTAGTATACATTATAATTGCTATTTCCTTGAATTCAATTTTTCTCTCTTGTGTAGTGTTTTCCTTTTGATTTTATAGCTTGTCAAATAAAAACACAAAAGACCAATTACACCAAATATAATCTCACTATTTTCACCGCCTTATATTTTCCGCTTATCTATATAATATTGTATAATTATTTCACATCAATATAGAAATGAGGAATTTATAATGCTTGAAAGAAGTCACCTTGAGTCTTACATCTGTTACTGCAAATATCAAAAAAATCTAAACAATAAGACCTTGAAAGCATATCGTATTGATTTGATGCAGTTCTTTTCTTGGGTTTCACCCTATGATGCCTACGTATCAAGCACACACATAGAGTTGTACATTGAGCATTTGGCAAAGGCGTATAAAACATCTACTGTGAAGCGAAAAATAGCTGCCATAAAATCGTTTTACCAATACCTTATATATAAGGAATACCTTGAGCACAGTCCCTTTGAAAAGCTGCAAGTTCATTTGCGACAAGAACGACTTTTACCTCGTACTATTGATAATTATACCCTTAGTCGTATTTTCTCTGCGGCATATTCTGACTTGCGCGAGTCACAATCGAATAATCATTACTTCGTCTCAATGAGGGATGTTGCCGTCTTGGAATTGCTGTTTGCCACCGGTGTCCGGGTTTCAGAACTTTGTTCTATTACTTGTGAAAATTTGAATTTGCAGAATCAAGTCGTCCTAATCAAAGGCAAGGGCAGTAAAGAGCGCTGCATTTATATTTCCTCGCCTCCAGTAATAAGTGCATTGGCTTCATACTCCGCTCTGCGCACCACAATTGACTCTCCTGATCCCTATTTCTTTTTGAATCGAGATAAGCATCGCCTATCAGAACAATCCGTCCGGCGAATTATTTGCCGTTATACCCCCACGGATGCAGCCCATTATACTCCCCACATGTTCCGGCACTCGTTCGCCACTTATCTTTGGGAACAGTGCGGAAATATTTACGAAGTAAAAGAGATTCTCGGTCATAGTTCTGTCAAAACAACCGAACGATATGTTCATGCCAGCTTTGAGCAGCAAAAACGCATATTGACAACTATGCATCCGAGAAATACTCTAAAAATCAAATTTTAATTTCCCTATTGAGATTTTATTGCAATCAAGTGTATAATAGAGTTATAAATAAGTATCCGTTTTTCTCAGTTCGTTCTTTGTCCATGTCTCTTTAGCTTACACTCCCCACCCTTTGTGGTAGCTTTTGTATTACTGCTTATTTTTCAAATCACCATCACACATACTTTTACGTAGGGATGTGTTGTTCCTACATTTTACTACTGTTAAACAATAAAGGATAACTACTTATTATCTTTGCTTAATGGAGAAATCTATATGAACAATCTTGAATTTCAAAACTCATTGGATAGAATCAAAGGGCTTACTGTTGCTATTGTGTACATCTTTGAGGGAGAGCAGGCGGCTGGGTTTGCACATTACCATATATGGAAAGGAGATATTATTTCCAAATGGCTTAATGCCATTGCAAATGTCGGATGTCGACCTTTTATTTTAGATGTAAGAACATTTGTGGAGAAAGCTTTCTCCAACACACTTCCACACATTGATTTTGTTATCAATTTAAACTGCGGAAGCACAGATTTGGATCCGATGGCCATTGTCCCCTCAACATGTGCTTTTTTGGGAATACCATGTATCCCATGCGGGAGTTTTTCTATTTTAGCTGGGGAAAATAAGTATCACTCAAATTTGCTTGCAAAAGAATGCGGATTGCTTGTTTCCCCGACATGCGAAGCAAGTGATCCAAATGGCATTTTCCGCCCTTTAAATTGGGGAAGTAGCTTGGGCGTTGTTAGAGGAAAATGTCCTACCGCCCAAAAAGGAATATATCAAAAATTCATAAAGGGATTCGATATAACAACACCAGCTATATTTAATCCACTTACAGAAAATTTCGATTTTCTTCCTACTATAGTTTATGTACCTAAGAATCAGGATATAAACTGGTTCTTTGGGGAAACCGCTAAAGAAGAAAAAATCGGATATCAACGAGAGCTTGTTTACGATCTGTGCGATTCTCTGAAAGAAAAATATATAGAACTAATTCGCATTATAGGGGTAAAAACCTTTTGCCGAATAGATGCACGTATTATGGTAAGCACCTACAATGATATTGACGCAGTTCTTTCGAGTCCAATATCAGACAGAAATCTGTATTTTGTTGAAATAAATGTCATGCCGACAATTAATACAAACAATAGTTTTGGATTTTCCTATGCAGGTTTCAGAGATAGTCCTTCACAGGCGAAACTTTTGCGCCTTCTGGATAGCAATTATCCCAAAATGGATGTTCATACGTTTGTTTTGGCAACAACACTCCTTGCATACTACATATAATCATATCCAAGTACTAAAAAACACAGGATTAAATCCCGTATCTTCAATGAATCGCTTTTGCATTCCTGTTACAGATGTTAGCGTTGATGAAATTGTTACCTTTTTAAGAATGTCGCATTCTTTCATACGACTTATTTGCAGAAATAGCTGCCCGGTTCCAAATTTGTTTGAATCAAAAGCTTGTTGCACTAAGTTATAGACTCTGTATCTTTCGAGCAAAAACTTGCCGAAATCTGGGGATTGTCTGTATGCAACTACGATGGTATTCATGACATACCGAGCAGATAGGAACGGAAGGTTGAGCCGCGTCATTCCATCGCGGATTAAGTTGAGGATTCGATAGAAGTCTTCTTCTGGAATCTTTATATAATTATAGGAATATGCTATCAATCGGTTTGTAAGAAGAGCAAGGCGTTGTACTACTCTCTCTTCAGAACGCGCATAGTCTAATCCGGCATCAAATGACGTGATAGCATCTTCCGGAAATCCGCACATAAGCTGAGCGACCCCCACATTATTATATATGTGGGACATACCGACTAATCCTGGAACATCGTATGTAGCCTGTTGTTTTAATTCTCGAAAAGCACGAATAGATACATTATCTGTTTCGAACTGCCTTACCAGTATATTGTTTTGACAGTATATAGCTTGATCCATCATCTGATTCTTTTCAAGAATATTTTTTGCTTGCTTTAAAAGATCAATTTCTTCGTCATGCTTTATATTTGGAATAAAATGCGCATATCGGTATACTTGCGCGAGAAGCAATGAATTGCCAACATCTCTTGCATAATCTAATGCATCAAGTATGGAAGTGCCACCATTGTCATGACAAAAAATCTGGTTGAGCAATGCTGTTACTAAAAAGGTTTCACAGAGTTTTCGCTCGTCTTCATTTTTATACGGATATATCCGCAGAGATTGAATCATATCCGTAATATCATCTCCTACGATTTTCTTCTCATCGCATACTAAGCTTGCACGCTCTTTCATCAGAGATGGCGCAAAGCGATGTACAATAGATTGTTTCTGCCAGACTTCATTCAATAAAATATCCCTTTTTGTATTTGAACAGGTATTAAAGCATTGCCGCGAATAGGAATCTATGAAATCATCAACGTTCTCTGCGCCACTATTAACTACACGATATATCGTACTTTCTCCACTATTCCGTATCAGTTTTAAGCAAGTCCCATCGGGGCATTCAGACAATATCTTCTTTGCACGCTCAAAATCGTTGTCCCGAAGTATGACTATTATTGTTGGGCGTAGAATGCTTTCTTTATGTAAGTTAACTAGTTGAGTCAAGTAACGTGAAAATACATTGCCTTCCTCAATAATGATAGGATCGATGACATCAGGTCCTGCAGCTTGATGAGACTCAACTGAAAAAAGTTTACTAAGGGCACAAATAACATCTGCAATATTAAGAGCTGTAACTTGTCCGCCAAAGCACGTTCCGATTACTGTGCCAATAGATGGAACGTGACGACTAATCCAAAAGATAATGTGGCGTAGAAGCCTTCGAATTTTTATATTAGAGTCAATCAGATTTGGCTTTCCTTTGAATGACTTAAAGTAATCGAGGCCTCGACCTGTCGCAAATCGCTGTTCTACGACATATACAATAAAAGCTTCTTCATTTTCCCGAAAAAAGTCCAGTATGTTTTCCATCTGTTCACCGTATAATAAGTAGTTATCCTTTATTGTTCTTTCCTCGGTTTTCAAAATCATCATGAATCGATATCAACTAATCGGATATGCAAAGTCAAAAATCACTGTAAGTAGCCCATCGTCCTGCACATTCCTTATAAAATAACGTGAAAAATCAGCCCCGATCTTCCATTAGAAGAATCGGGGCTGATCTTATGCCATAATATTCTTGTCAAAACAGGATTTGAACTGTCGCGTCTTGAATCAAATCAATGAACTGATCTTTCGTTACGACTTCTTTACGGCAAATGATTGACTTATCAGCTTGCTGACGTGTATAAGTCAATTTTCTATCATCGCGGCGAAGCTGCCGCACCTCATCCAAAGTTAAGGCTCCCTCACGATACATCTGGCACAAAATAAAGTCGTTTGACTTAAAGGCCACCGAAATCGGAGAATCCAGCGCAGGAGTAAATTCAGATTTTCCCGTCAGCATCCGTTCTGCATTCGTTTGGAACTCATGCGCATCCGTATCCTGCGTATAGATTGTCAGACTGTCCACTTCATCGTGATACCACGCGAATACTTCAGCAAGAATCGTCAATGAGATTTCTCCTGCGTTCTTTTTTAGAACGCGACCCGTTGACAGCGTTCTTCCATGGATCGGCCATTCATCGTACAGCCGGTTCATCCATTCTTCTGCGGAAGGCAAGTCAATCAGGTCTTCGGTTTTTACTTTCCTACGAAGAAAGCGCATCAACTCTGACACACGCGACACCGCAGCTTCAACGATGTAGTACAGGTTCACATCTTCATCATTGACAAAAGTACCATACTTTGTTTCATCAATCCAACGAATAGGATACCCTTGTGCTTGAAGCTGTTCAACATAGGTGCTTCTGTATGTAGAATCCTCAATTTCTTCCATTACCCACTTCGGGATAAGAATCAAATCGTATACTCCGAGGATTCTATCAGATGGATAACTTCTCTGGCTCAGCTCGTGCATAAATGCCAGTGATGAGTTATCCATAAGTGCTATTTTGGTTTCCCCAGCATATTCTTTATACTCTGGTATATTAAGCATCGGCCTCTCCCGTCAGCATTTTAAATTCACTTAGAACCGTTTTCAGAAATGCTTCATTGTCTTTATGGTATTCCACTTCCGGCTCATTGCGAATCGTCTTATTGATTTTCTCTTGCAGCGGACTTACATTTACTACATACGAAGGCCGTACAAGGGAATCATCCAATCCCAAATCGCGGAATCTCTGTGCAATATCTTCAACCTGCACATCAAAGTTTTCCTTAACTTCTTCCGCAATAGCCGTATTCTCATTCTTTACTGCACTTTCATACAGAGAAATCAGCACCGCCTTATAGGGAGCTTGGAAAGCGTTCATGCACTGAAACGCTTTTGCTTGGAACTCCATATCCTTTAAGACCTCAAAGTACGGCATAAGGTTTCCCAGAAGCATAAGCGCAGCAAAGTATTCTGCTTTTCGTTCTTCCATCAGGATTTCGGATTCAATTAAATGGTCAAAAGAAACTTCATCAAACAATAGATGATAAATCTCATGCCACGCAGTAAAATACTGATTTGCTCTCGGAAGTGCCGTATTTATCAAGGGGATTCGTTTTCCATCCCGAACAAAAATTGCTCCGCTTAAATAGAGATTATCAATCGGAAGCTGTATCAAACCATACGGCCTTAAAATCTGTAACGCCAACTGTATCGGAGAATTTATCTGCATCGGATTGTATTTTGACCAGATGAGTGAAGCACTCTGCTTCATCTGTTCCTCGATGACTTCGTTCCTTTTGATAACTTCATCTAAGTTGGCTGCTGTAATTCGCTCACTCATAGCCTTCCGCCTTTTAATAATAAACACTGCAAAGGTTTAGAATATCCTGCAACAAGTCATACTCCATCTTTGCCTTATCATTCATCTGATAATCTATCGGAGCATTCTGCGAGTACACGGCATCTACACTTTGCACTCTTGGTGAAAATCCCATCAAAGTATCCGGGTCAATGCTCAAACTGGTAAGAATTTTATTCAAATGTTTATCGAATGTACTTTTACTATCTATCTCGCCATTCAAAATCTTATCCAAAGTAGGGCGAGAAATCTCTGTTTTCTTACAGAACGATACTTTTGAGAATCCATTGCTGCGAATATAGTCCTTTAATTTTGTCCCTGTCAGTTTTCTCATTTCAAAAAGTTCATCAAAACGCACTTTTCATCTCTCCCTTCTGCTATTATTATATACTACCGGATTCGTGAAATCAACCATTATGTAAAAAAGTTTTTTACATAATGGTTTTTACCGCAAAACGGGCGATTTTCTTTTGTGAAACCACCTCAACAACATTACGACACTTTGATTTTTCCGACTTCTTTAATTAAAATCGGCATGGACTAGCCATCAGCATGGAGAGAATCTACCACCATACCGAAAAATTACATCTCCTTACCGAATTATTTATTCATTTCCAAACACAAATGTCCGCTTTACTTATCAAATAAGTAAAGAAGCCTTATAAGTTGGGCTAATTGTCATTTTCAGTGTAACGCATCCCCGATACAACTGCTTAGTAACTACTAAGGACTACCTCATCTAAGTAAGTAATATTACAAAGCCGAGAGCGGCTTATTGTTAAGTAAATCACCTGATATAATGATTTATACTCATCGTATGCGTGTTCATACATTTTACTGAGTGTACTCATTGCATCAAGATGGTCTTGAGTGGAAGTGCCGTATTTACGCACACAAAAATCGTATCCCGCTTTAAGAAAATCAACGCCCATATTCATCATCATGGATTGGACAGCAAATCCGCTCCCGCGCAATTTCTTTCTGGCATAGTTCTGTATAACAGCAAAGATATTATCCTTGATAATAGATTGGATTTCATCAAATTTCTTGTTCTGGCTTACAAAAAGGCTATCTTCCAGAACATTATTCATCACTTATACTCCCAGGGCTGCTCCATCTTTTTGCCATTCTCACATACCCTAGTGTGGAACAGAATCATATCAGACAGTTCATCCGCAAGTTGGATTCCTTTTCTTGCTTCCTCTGTTTTAACACGCCCCATAAACGCATGAATCACATTCATGTCCATCGGCTTTTTTGGCATCTTCATCAGAGAATCTATCGACACATGGAGGTATTCGGAAATTTTATGAAGTTCAATCGCATTGATTGCTTTTGCACCATTCATAATTTTGCTCATTGTCTGCTTGGAGACTTCAGCTTCTTCTGCCAGATCAACTTGCTTTTTATTTTCTTTTTTCAGTTCAGCCTGAATGTTGTTCCCAATTATCATATTTGCATCCAGCATATAATCGCCTCCTATCTTGGTATTTACATTATACGCTTACCTCGCAAAAGCATCAATAATTCAGAGACTTTTTTATAATTTGAACGCAGATACTAATAGCCCCACATTTTTTATGGCATACCGAAAAGCTAGATATTCATGCAAGCGGCATTAGAAGCACGACGATTAAAAAGTTGTTGCACATCCGTGCAATGGCTTTAGTCAATGTGCCTGTATGAATTTCACTGTTTTTTGTAAATGTGTTGATTATTTTTATCAAAACCGTTGACTCCGTAGAGACTATATGTTATAATATGGATAAAGAAAAAAAGGTCTTACTCATAAGCAATCAAAAGAACTTCACCGCCATCCTCACCCGTCAAAACAAATATCCCGATTCACTTCGGAAATTGGGATATCTACGGCTTGATCGCAAGGTCATACCACGCCAGACTGGAAAACCAGAGACTGCGAACCACCTGTTTTCGTACGCTTCATTGTGTAGTTAAAGGAAGGAGTCCGCTATGGCAAAAAAGCATGGGAAGTCCAACAAAAAAGCCAACAAATCGAAAAGAAAAAAAGCAATTCCAATCCTTGTCAGAATCAGGGTCTGTCTTCGGAAACGAAATCTGACACAGCAGAGGTTCAGCCTTCTGTTTCAGTAGTAGGGAATCCTATACATACTTCCATGACAGAGCAGCCCGAAGCAAAGAACACGAGCAAGAGTTCAACAGATGGCAAGAAGATGTATATCCGAGCAACAATCTATATCATCTCTCTATTTTTTATTTTGATCGTTGTTCTATTTCAACCCGGACTACTTTCGACTTATGAAAGCATCCTTGAAAAGCTGTTTTCTTTAGCAATACTCTGCATGAAATCTTGATTGCATGGGCGGCAAATACATGACATGATGTATCCTTGCCGCTCTTTTTCTATTATTCTTACCACTTTCATACAAGGAGACACCAAATGGCAGAAAGAGCAAATACCGAAGGCCTTCTATCAGAAAATAACTACCGTTTACTTGATGAGATTCGACGGCAACGAACAAGCGATAAGACAAAACTTGCATCTGCTTCAGGTTTCTCATGGCCAACCGTCAACAAACTTTGTGAAGAACTTAAAAACAGTGGTTATCTTTCAAAAGAAACATCGCTTCTTGATCCCACCGTTGGCTATATGTTGGGCGTTGCCGTGGGCACTCGAGAAATCAAGGTAAGTCTTGTGGATTTTGCCTTTCAATCAGTTCCAAGAAGAAAGTTGCGAGCATTAGAATTAGGTTCCTTGCTGGATCACGATTTGCTACACACACAAAATGAATTGGAAAACTCAGAGACGGAGAATTATCTCTGTCTAAACTCTTCGCAGGATCTGGAAACACTAGCAGAAACATTGAACGAGATTTTACTTGCGTTTCTACAGGTTGCGCAAAAAACCGGGCTACCTCTTGTTGGAATTGGCATTGCTTTTCCCGGCGCAATTGATACCAAACAACGAAAAATCTGTGCATGCCCTAATATTCCCTGCCTCAACGAAAAAGGACTGGATAATATACTATGCGCTGATGTCCGCACAATGCTGGCGAACTTAGACATTAAAGTAGAATTGTGCCATAATGCCGAAGCCTGCTTTTTGTACGAAAAAGAATGCCTATTTCTTACTGAAGATCCCATACGCCGGGCTCTTGCTACCTCGCAGAATATCCTCTGTGTCTACCATGGCACTGGCATTGGCCTAAGTGGTAGCATGGCGGGGCAACTACTACGAGGTAACGACGGATTTTTTGGAGAGATTGGTCATATTCTTTCACCCGATTTTTCTTTGCAGCGCCTGAAAACCGAATGTTCCGACCCAAATTTAGCTGCCGGAATTCCAGCAGACAAGATTTCTCTTTCCGGATGTCGTTGCCAATTCTGCCAAAAGACTTGCTTAGAATCATTGATTCGAGCCCGTGTGTTTGAAGCTGAAAATCTTGAAACATTCAAACAAGTAACAGACCGTAATGGTCTACGAACTTTTTCTCAAAAAAAGTGGCATTTCAAACTCTTAACTCAGTATATCGGTTTTATGGTCGGTACTATTATTAATCTATTTAATCCAGAAGTTCTGATTTTAACTGGAAGACTCTATGATTACGTGCCAGAGATTTGGAACAGTATGAACATTTTGAAAAGTAGTAACACACTCTCTTATTCTGGTTCGCGTTGCACCATCATTCCTGGCAGCAAAAAAGACAACTCTGTTGCCGTAGGTGCAGCTATCAGCGTATATTACCACACATATTCCTACAGAACTGAAGAAATCAACTGGGCGAAACATTAAAACATAAAAGATAGAATATTCTCATTGTTTCAAATTTATATCATATATTCTTGCTAGTACGCAGTAAAACAGCTATATAAGCATTTGGGGAGATTTTTTCTTTCCCCATATATAATTTTTACTATCTATATAATGATATGTCCGCCATGCCACAACAAAGGGGTTGCTTATTCGCCACAATAAGCAACCCCTTTTACTATCAAAAAATAACGCTATACCTTTTTAGGCTGTTATCTATACAGCGGCCCGTACTGCTTGCACGCAGTATAATCCGCAGCCTGCTGATCCTGTGTGCCGAAGCTGGCCCATGCGTGGGGGCGATAGACCTTCTCGGCAGGGACATTGTGCATCGTGACCGGGATGCGCAGCATGCTGGCCAGCGTAATGAGGTCAGCACCCACATGGCCGTAAACGGTCACTCCATGGTTGGCACCCCAGTTTGCCATAACGCTGTACACATCGGTGAACGCTCCCTGTCCGGTCAGGCGCGGGCAGAACCATGTGGTCGGCCAGGTCGGGTCGGTGCGCTTGTCGATGGTGTTGTGGATCTCGTCGGGCAGATCAGCCGTCCAACCCTCGGCAATTTGCAGGACGGGTCCAATGCCCTCCACAATGTTGAAACGCAGCATCGTAACAGGCATCTCTGCCTTGCAGCGGAAGTGGCTGGAATATCCGCCGCCGCGGAAGTACTCATAGTCCGCACGGCACCAATCGGTGGCGTTCAGGCATGCCTTGATGTCCGCATCAGTCATCTCCCAGAACGGCTTCATCACATGATTGCCCTCAGCATCCACACAGGCACCGGAACCGTCCAAGGCCGTTGCGCCGGAATTGATGAGATGAATAAAGCCGTTGGCGGCAACGCCGTCAGGCTTCTGCCCGGTCACACGCTCGCAGGCTTCCGGACTCCAGTAGGTGCGCACGTCATGGAAGCACGGTGCAGAACCGGAAACAAGGCTGCCCAGCATCATGGCAATACCGTTGCAGGTGTCGTTCTCAGTGGCGAACGGAGTCGGGGCCTTTGGGCCGTTCCAGTCAAAGGTAGAAGCCATGATGGCCTCGGTGAAGTCAGCATTCGGCAGCCAGTCCGTCCACTGGCGCTGACCCTGGAAACCGCCGACCACGGCGTTGCGGCCCAGCGCTTCCTCATGCCAGCCCATCTCGTCCAGACGCGGATTGCCGTACAGAATGTCGCGGATGATCAGGGTCATCTTGACGATAAACTCCCAATCCTTGTCAGCCGGAACGATCTTCGACTTCGTGATGACGGGTGGCAGATTCTTGCCGAGGTTCTTATCAAAGCCCTCTTTGCAGTTCTCGCGCACCCATGCCAGCGCCTTTTCATATTCATCGTGGTCATAGATGCCGATGGAAATACGGCGCAGGATCTCGACCTCATCCACCCACTCGGCGCGGATGCCAAAATATTTTTGCAGAACACCTGCATCACAGAAGCTGCCGGCAATCCCCATCGTCACAGCGCCAATATTGACGTAGGCTTTGTTCTTCATCCAGCCTGCGGCAACAGCACCACGGGCAAAGCGCAGGATTTTCTCGGCCACGTCATCGGGAATCGTATCATCGTTGGCTTCCTGCACGTCATGACCGTAAATGGAGAAAGCAGGCAGACCGCGCTGGGCGTGTGCGGCCAGAACCGCAGCCAGATACACCGCGCCGGGGCGCTCGGTGCCATTGAAGCCCCAAACTGCCTTGATGGTGTTGGGGTCCATGTCGAACGTCTCGGTGCCGTAGCACCAGCAGGGGGTCACAGACAGCGTTGCCGTAACATTCTGGGTAGAGAACTGTTCTGCCACACGGGCCGCCTCGGCACCGCCGCCAATCGTCGTACAGCCGATCACGCACTGCACCGGCGTACCATCGGGGTACTTGAGGTTCTCCGAAATCAGCTTGGCTGCATTTTCTGCCATGCGCATCGTCTGATTTTCAAGGCTTTCACGGACGCCGCCCCAGCGTCCATCGATGACAGGGCGAATACCAATTTTAGGATACAGCATAGTTGCACCTTCCTTATTATAATAGGGTTTTGAAACGATCATAAGCGGCGTTCCATTCCGCATAGTTCTGTGTGCTTGGGGTATATGTTTTAATGACCTCTGTCTCCGCAATCAGCCGGCGTCCTTGTGTGATGGAGTCCAGCAACCCCAAGGCTTTCAACTGAATCATAATGTTGCCGAGCGCCGTAGCTTCCACCGGGCCTGCCTTTACTGTAAGGCCGCAGCAGTCTGCCGTCATCTGGCAAAGCAGACGGTCTTTTGTGCCGCCGCCCAAAACGTGCAGGGTCGTAAATGCTCGACCTGTTACAGCGGAGAGCTGCTCTATCGCATAGCGATATTTCAGAGCAAGGCTTTCATAAATGCAGCGCATTACGGCTCCCACCGTTTCCGGGACGGGCTGGCCGGTTTTGCGGCAAAATTCCTGTATTCTGCCCGGCAGGTCGCCGGGGGCAACAAATTCCGGGGCATCCGGGTCAATAAAACTGCGCAGCGGTTCGGCGGCAAGTGCCTGTTGCTCCAGCTCCGCGAAAGAATATGCCTGCCCACGGCGCTTGTACTCACGGCGGCTTTCCTGAATCAGCCAAAGACCGATGATATTTTTCAGATAATTGATTTTCCCGTTTGCACCGAGTTCATTGGACAGCCCGCTTTGGCAGCTGTCCGCCGTCAGAATCGGGGCATCCAATTCCGTTCCCAGCAGGCTCCATGTGCCACAGGAGAGAAATGCCGTATGTTCGGCATCCTCCTCGGCACACGGCATAGCGGCCGAGGCGCATTGTGTATCATGTCCTGCCACCGCAATGATTTTCGCACCGTCTGCAAGTGTACCCGTCACCGTGCCGCTGGCAACAATGGGTGCGAAGCGGTTTTCCGGCAAGCCGTAGGCGGCCAGCACTTCTCTGCTCCACTGCCCTGTGCGGGGGTCCAGCATCTGGCTGGTGGACGCAATGCTGCGTTCGCAGACCGGCTCGGCCCCCAACAGGGCCGCAAACAGATCCGGCATAAAAAGAATATGCTCGGCCTTTTGCAGCAGTTCCGGGTCCTGCTCACGCAGAGCCAGCAGCTGGAACAAAGTATTGATTGCCATGATTTGATTGCCGGTATGGGCATACAATTCTTCTGCAGGCATACGGGCAGCGGCCTGTTCCGGTTTGCCATTCGTTCGGGCATCGCGGTAATGAACAGGGTTTGCCAGCAGATGACCGTCCGTATCCAGTAAGCCGAAATCCACACCCCATGTATCAAATCCTAAGCTGTCAAATGTACCCGCCTTTTGAATGGCCGTGTGAATTTCTTTCAGCAGTGTTTCCACATCCCAGCAGAGGTGACCGTCCTTTTCGATGGGGACATTTTCAAAACGATGGATTTCCTCGTAGGTGAGGTTTTGGCCATCGTACACGGCCCGAATCGCACGTCCGCTGGAAGCGCCAAAGTCGAAGGCCAGCACAGTTGCTGTGTTACTCATTGAACCACGCCCTTCTTCAAAAGTACGTTGGCATAGATTGCGCTTTCCCCGGTGGCGATAATCGCATAGGCATGATGTGCGCGCTCATAAAACGCAAAGCGCTCCACCATTTCAATTTTAGCCGGGTCATTGCCGCTCTCGTTCAACTTCTGTTTATAGCTATCCCAGATAGTCGGCTTGCACGGATCGCCATCAACCACTTTCATCAGCGCGATAGGCTTTTCTACATACTGATCCAACGGCAGAAATTGCAGGATGGCCTCCAGCAGTTCTATGGTTCCGTGCCCGTCTGCACGAATCACAATGGCATCTTTGCCGATGCTTTCAGCCGGAAAATTTCCGTCTGCGAGAATGATTTCGTCGCCATGACCCATCTCGCAGAGGACTTTCAGAAGTTCCGGGCTAAGGATAGGCGGAATGTTCTTCAGCATACTGGGTCTCCTTATTTGTCCGTCGGCTCACCTTTTTCGCGTCGCTCAAATTTGCGATAGCCGGGGTGTTTGCCGGTAATTTTGTAGTAGGAGCGGAGATTGATGAGCTTATCAATATTCTTGCGGTCAATATCGTAGCTGCCGCCGAGAATGATTGCGTTGATCGTGATTTTTGCCCACAGTTCCAGACTCTCCATGCGGTAATAGGCAGTGATGACATCGCTGCCCACCGTCAGCGCGCCGTGGTTTTCCAGCAACATAACGTCGTGGTCGTTGAGATACGGCTCGATTGCGTCCGGCACCTCCGTCGTGCTGGGGGTTCCATACGGAGTCAGCGGCACAGCGCCGATGGCTGCCACATCCTCAATCATGTTGTACATATCCATCGGGCGATGTGCCACGGCAAAGCCGGTGGCTGCCGGCGGATGGGCATGGACAACAGCATTTACATCGGCGCGCTTTTCGTAGCAGCGCAGGTGCATCTTGATTTCGCTGGACGGGCGCAGTCCCTCTGCGCCCTCCAGCACGTTGCCCTTTGCATCAATGCGCAGCAGCTTGTCCGGCGTGATGAAGCTCTTGCTCATGCCCGTAGGCGTTGCAAGGAAAGTTCCGTCCTCCAACCGAACTGAGACATTGCCATCATTGGCAGCGACCCAGCCAAGCTGCCACATTTTATGGCAGACATCGCAGATCTGGTCTTTGATTTCTTCGATTTGCACAGTTTGTACCTCCTAAAGTGGATTTTGTCCTTTACTTGTATTATACTGTTGCAATTCGCCCTCGTCTTTGCGTATAATGATATTATATTGGACGATATTGATATTTTAGGAGATGCCTGCCATGAAGTTTCTGGCTTCCCATGAAAGCAGTACGCGCGGCACTTTTGACTTTCCCATTGAGCTTTATTATGTAGATAAAATGCACCCGCGCTATGAAATGCCGTTTCACTGGCACATGGAATTTGAACTTATGCTGGTTCTGAGCGGGGAGTTTTCTCTGCTGATTGATGGACGCTCTTACCTTTTACACAAGGGGGATGCCGCCATCATTTCAGCCGGGGCCGTTCACGGCGGAACCCCCAGCGACTGCGTTTACGAGTGTGTTGTCTTTGATATGAACCGTTTCCTCGGCAGCGGCTCCGTATGTCAGGCAAAATACAATGCGCTTTTTGAACGCGGCGCACAAATCGAGCCGTATCAACCGGCCGGCTCCGTAACCTGCCAACTGATTGACAGGCTCTTTGAGGCAATGGAAAAAGAGCCGGAGGGATATGAATTTGTGACGATTGGTCTGATGTGGCAGTTGTTCGGTCAAATCCTTTTGCAGCATTCGTACACAGTTTCCACTCCCGGAAATAAGCGAAATGACCGCAGCACAGCCCAAATGAAAGCGGCCTTAGAGCGCATCCGAAAGAATTACGCCAGCCGCATCACCTTGGAAGATCTCGCCTCCACAGCAGAAATGACCCCCGAACACTTTTGCAGGGTCTTTCACAGCATAACCGGGCGCTCCCCTATTGACTATTTGAATTACTACCGGGTAGAATGTGCCGCTGAGCTATTATGCTCCACCGAAGATCCCATCACGGAGATCGCATATAGCTGCGGCTTCAGTGATTCCAGCTACTTTAACCGGATGTTCCGCCGCTATAAGGCCGAGGCTCCGGGCAAATATCGAAAACTGCATAGCATATAAAATCGCGCCGACAGTGCATTGTCGGCGCGATTTTTTGGTCAATAATTTACATTCTTTCATCAATATATTCCGTTTTCAAAAGTCAGCGAATGTTTAATAATAGAAATAGAAATCTAAATAGGATGGGCGTGAAAAAATGACATATAAAAAGTTTATGAGTCTCTTTTTAATTGCCGGAAGTATCGCCAGCACACTCTGTAGCTGCGCTGCAACGGATTCTTCTGCTGTGGTCGGGTATATCGATGAGCACCCCATCACTATGGAAGAGTTCAATTACTTCTTATCCCAGCAAAAAAGCTCCGTATGCCAAAGCTATTCTCAGCTTTACGGAATCACATCTTTTGACTCCGCCTTTTGGAATAATGAATATGGTGATTCTACTCCGCTGGATTCCGCAAGGGCCTCTGCCAAAGAAGCCTGTCTGGAAGCATACGCCACACAAATGCTTGCCGAGAAGACAACTTCTGCTGAGTTCTTGTCGTTTTCCCAACTAAAAGAAAATGCAGAAAATTTCAACACTGCAAGAAAAGAAAGCACGTCAAACGGTGGTATTGTCTACGGCCCTATAGAGTATTCCTTTGATTCTTACTATCACCGTTATCTTTCACAGCTTGAAAACGATATAAAGGAATACTGGATTTCTACCAATGCTGTAAGCGATGCAGACATTGACGCTTTCTACTCTGAAAATCAAAATCTGTTCTCCCTGAATGGTGACGCAGATGTTTCTGCTATTTATTTGTCATATATCCCATCCGACCTCTCTGCTGACAACATCTTTTTGGGCCTTGAGGAAGGTGTTTCTTTAGAGGATATCCAAACACAATACCCTTACGTCACAGACTGGCACACCTATTCTTTTACAAACGAAACCGAAAAGTCCGATCTCTTATCCCATGCAGACATCGTTTCACAGGCATCCAGCATGAATACTGGAGATGTATCAGAGCCGTTTTTAGATGGGACTTATCCGTGCATTATTAAAGTCACAAGAAAGGAGGACGCAACCGTTATCCCACTCGCAGAGGTTCGTAATCGTATCACAGATTACTTATTAAACTCACGGATAAGCACAGAAACCGAACTGATTCAAAACCGTCTGGTATTTACCGAAACTGATGCCTTTCAAAATACATCAATCGAATAGGAGACTCAACCATGAAGAGAAAATTTTCCCTGGTCATGAGTGCAGCTATGATTTTAAGCCTCATTGCTCCTATGACCAACGCCTTGGCTGAAGACATTCAAACTCCAGAAACAGCCTCTACCGAAACCATTGTCGCAGAAGCTGCTGCGTCCGGTGGAACCACCTACTATGTAGATTCTACAATCGGTGATGACTCCAATTCGGGAACCTCGCCCGAAACACCTTGGAAAACCCTCGACAAAGTGACCGCCACAACCTTCTTGCCTGGTGATACCATTCTCCTGAAATCCGGCTCCATTTGGAATGGCGAATGGTTATGGCCAAAAGGCTCAGGAACCGCAGATGCGCCTATCAAGATCGATAAATACGGCGGTGATGCACTGCCTGTCATCAATGGCATGGGCATCGATCGTGGTATGAACTACTCTGGCGCTGTTCACCTACGCAACCAAGAATATTGGGAAATTCGCAATCTTGAAGTCACAAACGATGATGACTTCGATGTTGATATCGACCTTTCCCGCCCGCAGGGTGACAACAGTTGGTCGAGTCAGGCCGAAACACGGAATGGCATTTTGATTATCGCCGATGGAGATCTTCTCAACGATGGTGACGATGGCATTTTCAATCACATTTACATCGAGAACTGCTATGTACATGACGTAGATGGCCCCAACGATTGGAATGACACTTTTACTGGCGGAATCATCTACAATGTCGTTGGCACGAAAATTCGTCCTAACACCTCTTTCCGCGATATTCGGATTGCCTACAACACAATCCGCAAAGTTGATTTGCTTGGCATTACCGGCTTTGTACAGATGGCAAAAAGCGGTTATCAGGACGATGTTGACACATACAATCTTTGGATGGAAGACATCTATATCGGCCATAACTATATCGAAGATGTTGCTCAGGGCGGCATCGATTTGTGTGATGCCCGAAATGCCGTCGTTGAATATAATGTTGTTGATGGCTTCCTAAAGCGGTATCCCAATTTCCGTCCTACTGTTGCTCTGTACCCTTGGAAATGTGAGAACTCCGTCTTGCAGTACAATGAAGTTTATAATGGGCCTTCGACGAACGCGGACGGCAGCCCCTATGATATGGATTCTGCACTAAAAAATGTTGTCTACCAGTTCAACTACTCGCACAACAATCCCTGTGGCTGGATGTTGTACATGGGGCGCAATACCAATGATATAATCCGCTACAACATCAGCGATGACGGTGGCGACTTTATCATCAAGTATTTCCTTACTGCTAATGCAACTCCTGCCTACTTTGTCAACAACGTAATCATGTATGATGGTGCCAGAACCACTTTCATGCACCGTGATCCTTTCAAATCGCAGACTTATTTCTACAACAATGTTTTCTACAATAAGAGTACCACCACCACCACAACATGGCACGATACCAAACGCTATCTCGGGAATCTCGGTTCTGTCACATTCAGCCATAACTGTTTCTACGAAGCCAGTGGTATCCATTCCCAGTATGAACCATCCGACGACTATAAAGTCACCGAGAATCCTGATATGGTAAATCCCGGACAGACTCCTCAACAGAACAGCGATGGCATTCTGAGTGGTGCTACAGTTTGGGATGGCTACAAGCTCAATGCAAGTTCTCCGCTGATCGATGCAGGCATCTATGTTCCCCAGATGGGAACCACTGATTTCTATGGCACTCAGCTGTATTGGGGTAATGCTCCTGACATCGGTGTTCACGAGTACCAGCAGGGCGAATATAATGATCCCGCTAATTTTGCATTAGGCAAAACTGTAACCTCTAACAATTCCCATGAATCCTTGACTCCTGATTTAATGGTTGACGGCATCTACTCTCAGAGTTCTCGCTGGGCTGCCGCCAACTCGGATCTTCCCATCTGGCTGGATATTGATTTTGGCGAGGATACTACCTTTAATAAGGTTGTCCTTACTGAAAACATTGTATCCGGGTGGGCCTCTCCCCGAATTGCCTCCTTCAACTTGCAGATCCCTACATCTGATGGTTATCAAACAATTTACACCTATGATGGCGAAATCGGTGAAGGGAAAGATTTCACGTTCGACACTGTGACCGCATCCCACCTTAGAATGGAAATCACCAGCCTCCGCGCTGACACAAGCACGCATGGCCGTGGCGCAACTGATCCCAGTATCGTCGAATTTGAGGTATACAAAGTTCCCGTAGTTCGTGAGCCACAGAATCTGCTTTTGAATAAGTCCGTTTCTGCCAGTTCTTCGCATTTCTCCTGCCCCGCATCCAAAGTAAATGACGGCGATGCCTCTCAGGGTTCCCGCTGGGCTGCTGCCAACTCGGATCTTCCTGCATGGCTGGAATTCGATCTTGGCTCTGAGCAGACCTTTAACAGCGTAACCATCACAGAAAATATTATTCCAAATTGGGCATCCGAACGAATTACCGGCTTAGAGTTCCAAGCATGGAATGGTACGGAATACACTACAATCAGTACCTATAGCGGCACGATTGGCACATCCAAAACCATTTCCCTGCCAGAAACGACTAGTTCCAAATTCAAGGTCTTGATTACTGGATTGCAGGAAGACACTACGAAAAACAGCAAAGGTCAAACCGATCCTAGCATCCAAGAAATCGAGCTTTACTACCGCTAATATAACAGAGCCGCTTCAAGCGTATTGCATAAGTGCAACGCTTGAAGCGGCTCTATTTTTATTCTTTAGAATAAGCAACTCCCGCGCTTGTCAGGCACGGGAGTTAAAGAAGGAGAAAACACGATTTTGCATGATGCACTCTACTGCAAAACGCAAAATGAAAAAGCAGATTAGCGGTATCAGCAGTATTTTTCAATTACTTTTTGCATGGCATCCCAGTTCCGTTCCATATCGGCAGTCAACTTGAACTGGGTGCGGGCGCGATTCAGGTTCTGCTGTTCGTAGTTGATGTGGAAGTAGTGGTCGCCCTCCAGATAATCGGCGAGGAAACGCATACCACATTCCATCGTCATCAGCTTGGCACCCCAGGGCAGGGTCTGCTTTTCCAGCGGGGTGAACGCATCCCCTGCTGCCTGCAAAAAGCCCTTGGTGTAAATTTCAAACAGTTCCATGCTGAAATTTACTTTCGAGAGGTCTGCCTCATCCTCGGCGCAGTGGTTGGCACCGAAGCGGATGGAATCGCCAAAATCATTGGCGGCAAGGCCCGGCATGACGGTATCAAGGTCGATGACGCAAAGGCCCTCGCCGGTCGTTTTATCGAACAGGATGTTGTTCAGCTTGGTATCATTGTGGGTGACGCGCAGCGGCAGCTTGCCCGCCGCCAGCAGATCCACCATGATGTGATAATCCGCTTCGCGGGCGCGGACAAACTCGATCTCGCGCTGCACCTGGGCGGCACGGCCCATGCGGTCCTCGGCCACGGCGCGCTGGAAATCGGCGAAGCGCTTGGGCGTGTCGTGGAAGTGCGGGATCGTCTCATGCAGGGTGTGGGCCGGGTAGTCGGCCAGCTGATGCTGGAAGTTACCAAACGCAACGGCGCTCTGGTAAAAATCCTCGGCGGACTGCACCTGTTGCAAGCAGACGGTGTCCTCCACAAAGTCATAGACACGCCAGCAACCGCCATCGACAGCCTGATAATAGGGCTTTTCCTCTTTGGTAGGCACCACATGGAGCGTAGCACGCGCTGGGTCGTTCCCGCGTTGCCTGGCCTTTTCGCGCAGGAAATCCGTCACGCCGCAGATATTTTCCATCAAACCAGCCGGGTCTTTGAATGTATCTGTATTGATTTTTTGCAGGATGTAGCGTTTTGCCCCCTGCTCAGATGTTACCGTGATGGCATACGTCTGGTTGATATGCCCTTCGCCATAGGGAATCGGCTCTGATACTGAGCCATTCCATTTCCATGCAGTTAAAATATCCTTCATTTGTATATACATCCTCTCTGGTTTTGTTTATGCCGCGATACTGTACAGCGCGACACCGGCCACAGCGGCCCCCGCCATGACCTTGATAGGGCTGGGCTTCCACTTGCGCAGAATAACGAAGCCCACAAGGAAAATAGCTACTGCAATCAAATCCATATTGCCTAAATCAGCAGGGAAAGTACGCTGACCGTACAAGGCCATGCACACTAGGGAAATGCCAGCAGAAGCAATCATCGCAATAACGGCGGGGTGCAGTCCGGCCAAAATCCCCTGCATAACGCTAAGGCCGCGGAAACGGTAATACATGTAGGCCAGCGCCATGACGATGACGCAGGACGGGAAAATACAGCCAATCGTGGCAATCAGTGCCCCAGGCAGCCCCGCAACCTGAATACCAACGAACGTCGCGGCGTTTACGGCGATGGGGCCGGGGGTGATTTCGGCAGTCGTAATAATGTCCGCAAAGCCTGTCATCGTCAGCCAGGGGTGAATGTCCACGACTTGGTTTTGAATCAAAGGCATAGCCGCATAGCCGCCGCCGATGCTGAACAGGCCAACTTGGAAAAAGCTCCAGAATAATTCAAGGTAGATCATTTGCTACCCTCCCGCTTTTGTAGATACAGGGTATCCAGCGCGCCGATGACGCCGCAGACGAGGATAATCAAAATGATGTTCACCGAGAAGAAACGGGTCGCCGCAAAAGCTGCCAGCATAACCGCGATGGGCAGCCAGCGCTTCTTTTTCAGGATGGGCCACGCCATGTTGATGACCACATCAAAGATGACCGCCGCCACACCGGCCAGCATACCGACCATTGCCATGCTCACATACTTGTTGGAGCGGAACGCCTGATAGAACGCGGAGATGATGGAGATGATAATCAGCGGTGGCAGCGCCGCGCCCACCACAGTAATCAGTGCGCCGGGGATGCCTGCTACATGGTAGCCCACCAGAATCGAGGCGTTGATGGCAATAGATCCGGGGCTTGATTGGGCAATCGCCGTCAGGTCCAGCATTTCCTCTTCCTCGATCCAGTGCAGTTCTTTCACGAAGCGTTCACGCATCAACGGGATAATGACGAAGCCGCCGCCGAAGGTGCAGGCGCTCAACTTAAAGGTAGAGAGAAACAGCTGCCAGTATTTATCTTTCTTGTCCAATAGATATTTGTCTCCTTTTCAGCGGTACATTTGAACAGCGCGAACCATTTCGTACAGGCGCGGTTCTGCGTAGGCAAAAAACTTTTGCAGCGCTTTGCAATAATAACTGCGCCGTACTTTGTCGGCAACGTTGCGGTCACGTTTGCAGCCGCCACGGCACAGGTGGACCCACTTGCATTGCTGGCACTCTGCGGGTATCTGCCAGCCGTCCGTGATAAACGCCCGCATTTTTTCGCCGGTAAGCAGCGATTGCAGGGTGTCGTTTTGCACGGTCCCGAGTTTGTAAGCGTCCAAGCAGAAAAAGTCGCACGGGTAGACGGCGCCGCTGCCCTCCACGACCATGTACGCGCCGCAGGTGCCTGTTGTGGAGCAGGTCCCTGCGGGGCCGCCCAAGAGCAGGTGGACGTAATCCTCAAACAGGCGGATGCTGACATAGGTACTGGTTTTCCAGTCCCGATACCAGGCATCAAACAGGGCGCACAGGAACTGCGCGTACAGCTCCGGCGTTAAGGAGTAGTTTTGCTGCCCTTGAGGCGTATCCAACGGGTCCAGACAGGGAATGAACTGCAGATAGCGCACTCCTGAAGCCTTCATGGACTTATATACGCGCTCCGCCTTTTTGGCTAGCCGCTTGGTAACGACACACAGAAGGTTGCACTCCACACCGCAGCGGCGCAGCAGTTCGATCGTCTGCGTAACTTTTTCCCACGTCCCGTTCCCCTGTGCATCCGGGCGCAGGGCATCATGCACATCCGGGGTGCCGTCCAAGCTGATGCCCACGAGGAAATGTTCCTTGCTGAAAAATTCAGCCCATTCCTCGGTAACTGCGAGGCCATTTGTCTGAATGGCATACTGCACCGTGACACGCTTTTGGTTGTACTTTTGCACGGTCTGCGTAAAGAAACGGAAGAAATCCAGCCCAGCCAAGGTCGGTTCCCCACCCTGAAAGGCAAATGAGACAAAACCGCCCTTGTCGAGTTCTGCAAAGCAGCGGCGAATCAATGTTTCCGCTGTCGCTAGTGACATCATGTAGTCCTCGGTATCCGTGCAGTTTTGCTGCTCGTCCCGGTAAAAACAATAGTGGCAACGCATGTTGCAGTGACCCGCTGCGGGCTTTATCAGGAATTGAAGTTGCTTCATAGCACCTCGGTATGCTGCAATACGGTCACGGGCGTTTTGCCCACAAGTAGATTATGGCCGTCTGTGTAACCCTCTTCGCGGTTTTTCAGCGCGTCAATGAGAAGTGCGCGCAGTTCGGCCACACGCTCCGGGTTTTCATCCAGTGCATTTTTTGTTTCGTGCGGGTCGTCGCGCAGGTTGAAGTACAGTTCCCGCCCGGTCTGCGAGTACCAGATATATTTATCCTCTTTTGTCAGGATAAAGTGCATGGAATCTTCACCCAGCGTGTGTTCCCCATGCAGGTATTCGCGGTCTACCGGGTGCAACAGGCTGATGCCGTCCACCGTTTCGGGAATCGGTGCTCCTGCCAGTTCCAACAGCGTGGGCATAACATCCCGCAGTTCAGCCAAGTCCGTGCGAACCGTGCCGCGCTTTCCGATGTAACGCTCCGGTCCGGAGATAAACAGTGGTACATGGATACTGCCTTGGAACGGCTTTGCCTTCTGGAACATCAAATGGTCGCCCAGCATTTCACCGTGATCGGAGACAAACAAAATCACGGTGTTATCCATAATCTGTTCTTCCACCAGCGCGGAAATCAAGCGTCCGATTTGATGATCCATATGGGTGATGGCAGCATAATAGCCCGCCCGCAGCTGCTGAATATAGCTTTCATCCGAGGGTGCAGTCTGGGCATGGTAACTGTGACCGTCGCGCTCCCAGCGGACGCAGTCGTTCCAGTCGCCGCGCCAAGGTTCGGCCAGCGGCTTATCTTTGTACAAATTCAAATAATATTCCGGGGCGTCCAGCGGCGGATGCGGCCGCACGAAGCTGGCCATCAAGAAAAACGGTTTAGAACGGTCACGGCGGCGCAGAAAATCCCGGCACTCGCTGGCGACCCAGTTGGTGGGATGGTACTTTTCTTCGTAAATCCACGGACGAACCACCCAACTGTTGCAGTCCAAGCCAGTATCTACGGGGTCTGCATCCACACCAAGCTGCTGCTTGAGCCACCAATAATAATCATCGGCCACACGCTGGTCTTCATAACTGGGCGTAGTGGGGCGGCGGTAGGCATGAAGATAGCCGTCATGCAGCCGTACATCGTTGAATCCTAAATTATTGCGCAGCGGGTGAACGTGCATTTTACCGACGCACTGCGTATAGTAGCCCGCCTTACTCAACTCCCCAGCCAGCGTGTGGGAGTAGTCCCACGGCACTAAATCTTCATACCCGACGCGGCCGGTGTGTTCCTGTGACATACCTGTGTAAAGAGAGGCACGTGCGGGAACACAGGTCGGACAGGCAGAATAGGCATTTTCATACCGCACGCCCTCGGCGGCCAGTGCATCGAGGAACGGCGTTTTTACATCCGGGTGACCGGCAATACCAAGGCAGTCGCCGCGCATCTGGTCTGCCATAAGCAGGATAATATTAGGACGTTTATCCATAACAAACCTCGTATCAATGTTTTTGCAGCCAAAGGCGTGCCGCACAGCACGGCACGGCACGCCTCTTTCGCCTACATCCTCACTGATAGACTTCCAGCAGCCGCAGAGTTGGCTCCGTGCGTGAAGCTGTAATCTTGATGGTAAGCGTCTGCACATCCACAGGGGTAAAACGGCAGATACGCTTATGTCCAACTACCGTAAATTCGGCAACCTTGCTTTCATCTGCCCAAATCTCGCCGCTTTCTATGCGCTGCCCTGTCGGCAGATGCTCCCCCAGAACAACACAGGAAACTTTCTGCGGCTTCGGGAACTTCAAAGTAATCGTATCGGATTCTTGTCCGTAGGCAGCCTGCCAATAGGTATTTGCCATACCGTCCACAGCCTGTGTGATGGGATGCTGCGCAATCGCAGAATCTGCCGTAATTTTCGCCTTTTCTGTTACGTTGCTGGCAAAAATCTGCCGGATTTTAGTACCCAGCTCTGTAAGGCTGGCGCAGTCCGCCGCGGCAATACGGCCATGCGCATCGGGTGGAATGTTCAGCAGCAGGCTGGCATTCGCACCGACGGCATCCAGATAGATGTCCAGCAATTCGTCTGCCGTACGCACGTCGGTGTCCTCCTCCGGGTGGTAAAACCAACCCGTTCGGATGGAGGTATCCACCTCGGACGGATACCAGACAAGCTCTCTTGCATTGCGGATGACCGCTCTGCTGCCGATATCCTCGTCCTGAGAGTCGATTTTGCGGGAGAATTCTCCGTCATCCGCCTGCTGCGATTTCGATGCCGTTCGTTCTGCATCCCGCAGCTCTGCGGGAACCACGCTCCACTCGGCTTTCCGGCAATGCCCGGCCTCGTTGCCGCACCAGCGCACATCGGGGCCGCAGACATTCAAAACCGCATTCGGTTGCAATTTACGCAGCACTGCATAGTAGCGTTCCCAATCGTAAATTTGCTTTTTGCCGTTTTTGCCCTCGCCGCAGGCCCCGTCAAACCAGAAGCAGAAAATATCACCATAGTTTGTTGCAAGCTCAGTCAGCTGGGAAACGAAATAGTCATCATACGGTTTTCCCTGCCCATAGCGTGCATCGTGACGATCCCACGGGGAGAGATAGACACCAAACTTAATACCTCCGCGCCGGCAGGCATCCGAGACTTCACGCACAACATCGCCCTGTCCGTTCTTCCATGGGCTGTTCTTGACGCTGTGTTCCGTGTAGGCGCTCGGCCACAGGCAGAAGCCGTCATGGTGCTTGCAGGTCAAAATCAGCGCCTTCATACCGGCACTTTTGACTGCGGCGACCCACTGGTCGGCGTCCAGCGCATCCGGGTTGAACAGCGCCGGACTTTCGGTGCCATCGCCCCACTCGCGGTTGGTAAAGGTATTCATACCGAAATGGGTAAAGGCGTAAAATTCAAGCTGCTGCCATGCCAGCTGGCGCGGGCTGGGCGTGATAGAGGCCGCATAGCGGACCTGTTCTTCGGGTGTTCTCATTCTATTACCCCTCAATGCTGTACCACTTGATCTCGTTGGCGTCCAGATGCAGGTCAAAACTGCTGCCGTCGCCCGTGTAAACCGTGGTATCCTGCGGCTCGTAGGTGTTGTTTACCACGCAGTACTTGCCGTTCTTAACGTAGGCGTGCACCTCGACGTTATAATTCGTGCTGAACCACTTGTGCAGGTCGGCTTCATCGTTGGCAGCCCACAGGATGGCGCGGTACAGCACGCGGTTGTTCACGAAGCTGTACGGCAGGCCGCTGATGTAGACGCCGCGGCCTTTGCCGTACTCGTGGGCAGCCATCTGGACTTCCTTGTCACGCTGAATCAGAATTTCTGTGCCCTCCAGCGCAAAAATGCTCTTTTTGCCCTCACCAAAGTCAACGTCATGGTCGGGGCAGTCGGCCAGAATAAAGTGGTCGCGGTGTTCATCCCAGTTGTACTTGTCGTAATTCAGGGTGAAGCCTGTTTCCTTCTCCACGCCGAGCGGCGCGGACAGCTGCAAATAGCGTCCCTGATACTGGTGACCGCCCGGTTCGCCGACACCGATCAGACCGCCGCCGCGGTGGACAAAGCCCTTGACGGCAGCGGAAATATCAGGATCCTCCCAGACCTTGCCGCCGGTGTGGGCGGTGTCGCCGTCACCGACGTTGATAAGGACGTCAATGCTGTCCAGCACCTTCGGGTCAGCCTTGATGTCGTCAAAGCTGATAAACTTCACATCAAACGGCGCACCGGACAACGCTTCGATAACGCCCGCATAGCTGTAATTCTGCTTCTGGTACAGCGCATGGTGGACCATGTGGCAGCCCCAGGCGCGCTGTTGCCCCCAGCTGTTCAGCACAGCCACGGTCTTAACGCAGTAGGGGGTCGTGCCCTTGATGTTCTCGTACAGTTCGCGGAACTCGTTGCAGACGCTCTCAACATAGTCGAGGAACTCCGGAAACTCGCAGGCTAATTTCAGGTAGCCTCCGTAGCCGATGCGGTCAATGGGCTTGCGCAGGATGGCGCGGCGAGCGGTGACCCAGTTCTCCTTGGCCTCGCGCACAGGGTCGCCGCCCTCGTGGAAGGTATCGGGGAAGAAGTAGGGCAGGAATCGTCCCTCGGTGTACTTGACGCCGGGGATGTCGGAAATCAGGCGCAGGGTGCTGCCGTTGCCGACACTGCCGACAATGGCATCCACGCCGGACTGCTGGAACTCGGGCATGAACGGCTCGCAGCCGATCCAGTGGTCGCCCAGGAACATCATGGCCTCTTTGCCGTAGGCGTGGACGATGTCGGTCATTTCCTTCATCAGCCCGGCGACCTCGCGGCGCTGGAACGCCTGGAAGTCCTTGTACTCCTTGGTGGGCACGCGGTACTGGTTGTTGTAGTAGCCCTGATCAATGATAAACTCCGGGCGGAATTTGTAGCCGACTTCCTTCTCAAACTGCTCCAAAATATAGGGAGAAACGGACGCCGAGTAGCCGTACCAGTCCACGTACTTCTCGCGGCGCAGCTCGTCAAACACCAGCGTGAACAGGTGGAAGAAGGTCGTAAAGCGCACAACGTTGACATAGGGGTGGCTTTCGAGATACTCGCGCAGGCGGCGCATTGTGTAGGCGTGGGTCTTGGGCTGGCGCACATCGAACGGGATCTGGTGCTCGACATCCTTCCAGTCATTGATGACCGAGTTGTACATGTGCACGGGATCCCAGATCAGGTATGCCAAAAAGCTGACCGTGTACTCGTGGTAGGCGGCGGGAGCGTCGATGACAACGCTTTCGGTTGCTGCGTCATAATGCCACGCGGCGGCATCCAACGGCTCGCCCGTCGTGCGGTCGATGACTTCCCACCAGCGGGCAATGTCGTCGTGGTCGTTGACCTTCATCAGCTCGCGGCTGATGCCCGTCATCAGGGGGATGGTCAGCGCACCGTCCGCAGCGGTATAGAACGGGGTCATAATGTAGCACTGCTGCGTTTCATCGGGGTTTGCCTTAGCCCAAGCGTTGTCCTTGCGGGTGGTGTAGTAGGTGGCGTAGATCTTGGCTCCGGTGTCCTTCAGCTCCTGCGGGAATTCGGTGCCGTCGCAGTCGCGGATGGCATCCGCGCCCCAGCGCTTGAGCAGGGCGAGGGTTTCGGGTACTGCGTCCATATCGGTGGGAATCGTTACACGACCTTTTGTATTCATTTCTTTTCTTCCTCCATCCATTGGTAAGATTGAGTTTGTCCGGCCTGCAAGGTGACCCAGCAATGCATGTTGCAAAGATACCAGCTTCCGTCCTGTGTTGCTTTTACGGTAAGGCTGTGCTTGCCGTCTGCTGTCCGCTGATAAGAAATCAGCAGACCATTTTCTGCCCGCAAATTCTGAAATGCAACAGGTTCATTTTTCCAGCCCTGCGGGCAGGCCGGTAAAACCTCGATATGATTCTTTTCGGAACGCAACAGCATTTTCTGTACTGCGTGTGCCGCCAGAAAATCCGCTTCCAGCGTAAAGGGGCGATAGTGGAAATCACAAACGCCGCTGTTTTTGTAGTCGCCGTTCAAATGAAATCCGTTCCGGCTCAGGAAATGCTCTGCGAAGCGGTGCAGCTCATACAAAGCACCATTTCCATTGCTGCGGGCAATCTGCAAAAGTGCCATCCAACCGAAGGAAAACCCTACCCACTGCCCACTACCGAGGTGTACAAGGTGATCTACCGTTGCATCTATTACGCTGCGATCCTGCGGATTTTCATAGCGCAGCATACATAGCGGCTCGATTGCCATAGCGTGGGAAAAATGGCGGTGCGTTTCCTGCAAGGTTTCATTGGGCGAAAGCATCAGCCCGGTTTCTGTATCTACGCTCAACGGAGCAAGTTTGGCCTCCATTGCATGCCAATAGCCGCGGGGGTTGCCAAGCTGGTACTCGATCTGTACCAGAGTGTGGAACAGATAGTGCAGCAGTGCTAGATCGTAGTTGCTGTTAGGAGTCAGCCATGAGGCTGCCTCATCATCGTGAATTTCCGGTGAGGACGAGACCGGTAAAACCAGCTTTCCGTCCGGGCCTTCTTGGAGGAGTTCTTCCAGGCAGGCTGCCGTGGCGGTAAAGTAAGGCTCCACGCGGGTACGCAGAAACTCTTTGTCCCCCGTCAGGCGGTAGTATTCATAAAACATCTGGCAGAGCCAGATTTGATTGGTCGGCGACAGAGAGTACATTGGCCAGCCGCCGAGCGCTCCGCCGTCAATGTCCATAACACTGGGCAGGCACTCCCCTGCTGTGCCGTAAAATGCACGGGCAAACTTTGCCGCCTGCGGGCGCAGCGACCAGAGATAGTCGAGAAAAACCTTTCCCTGCTCCGGGTGGTTGGCAGTCAGATAGTGACAGTAGGTGAATTGGGTGTTGAGGTCGTTGTGGTAATCACCTTTCCACGGTGGGAGCTGATCGTCATCCGCGCACCATACCCCTTGCAGCGGCATCGGGGCATTGCCCGGCTCGGAGCCCGCTGCCAAAAAGTAATTGGCGCGGTACCAAAGCTGTTCGAGTGTTTCATCCGGCAGCTGCAAACTGCTTTTGCCCCAGTATTGCTGCCACCAGCGTTTATGCTGTTGCAGTAGCTTCTCTGCACCCATATCTTCCGCTGCACATAGTTCCAGCTTCGCCAGTCGGCTTGCCTTTTCTACGCTCTCTGCCTGCACGGCGGTATAATACAGCGTTGTGCCGCATTTTTTGCAGAGCAGCGTATAGGCAGTCCGATCATCGACCTTTTGGGAAAAGCCAATCATGCCGGCCTCTGTTTCGGGGATAGCATCCGGCAGGGCGAGCTGCTGCAAGCTGCCGGGAGACACGCTGTTGCCCGCTTCGGCCGCCTGCGTGCCATTGCCGAAAGAGGGGCGCTCCACCGTGAGCGTTGCACCCCGGTACGCCTCCGGCAGCATTAGTACCCCAACAGGCCACCCCATACAGAGGCAGGCGCGCAGAATGGTTCTGCCGCTTTGGGAAAAGGATGCCACCGCCGTACCCAAATCAAGGCTTGCCTGATAGCTGCCCCGCGGCAGTCCATCCAGGAACAAGTGTCCTGCGGGGATTTTTGTAGGTGTCGGGCGGGCATAGGGCGTATCAAAGATACGGCGTGTTTCTGTCACATCGCCTTTCCGTGCAAGCTCTACCAGTTTTGCATAGGTAAATTCTTTATCGAGTTTTTCCTCCGGGCGGCGGCGCAGCCACAGTCCGGCAATGTCCACGGAAATGCGCAGGTGCTCCATCGGCCCCCAAAAAAGAGAACCGAGTATGCCGTTCCCCAGCGGAATTGCTTCATCCCAGCGGGGTATTGGGCCGGTCAAATTGATGTTGCAATGTTTAGGGGGCAGCATATCGGTTCTCCTAACCTATTCGATTTTATTTAGCCCTTAACGCCGCCGACGCTCAAGCCCTGCACGAGTTGCTTCTGGCCGACGATGAAGAGGATGACAGTGGGAATCAGTGCCAGCACGAGGGCTGCGAACAGCGCGCCCCAGTCGGTAGCGTAGCGCTGGATCTCATACAGGTTGGCAAGGCCGACAGGCAGCGTAGCCTTGGTCGGATCGGTAACCATAACGAGCGCCACCGGGTACTCGTTCCATGCTGCCATAGCGGAGATCATGCAGACTGTCACGATGCCGGGCTTGCACATGGGAATGATAATGCTCGTCAAAATACGGAACGGGCCGCAGCCGTCGATCATAGCTGCCTCCTCATAATCACGCGGGATGCTGCGCAGGAAGCCGGTCAGCAGGAAGATAGCAAACGGGAACTGCATCGTTGCATACAGTACACCCAGCGCCGTCAGGCTGTTGAGCAGGTTCAGCTTGTTCATCTGCAAGAACAGCGGAATCATAATATAAGTAGCCTGAATGAAGATGGCCGCCATGTAGATGTTCAAAATCAACTTCGCACCGGGGAACTTATACCGCACAAGGCAGTAGGAGCACGGCACAACGCAGACCACAATAATGACCAGTGTTTCCAGCACGACATAAATCGAGTTGCCGATGTTGGCAGCAAGGTTAGATTTTTCATAAGCGCGGACATAGTTATCCCATGCAAGTCCCTGCGGCCATGCAAAGGGATCCGTCAGAAACTCTGTACTGGTTTTGAACGAAGAAACAACGTTCCACGCCAGAGGGTACAGCATGATAATGGCAACCAAAATCAGGAACAGGCGCGTCACCCACTTGATGACCTTTGCTCTGATTTTGCTTTTTTCATTTTGTGTCATATTACTGACCTCCTTCGGAAGCATCGGTCAATTTGCGGGACAGCATAGACAGCGCCACGGAGATGGCGAGCGTAAAGACCGTGATAGCCATGGCATAGCCAAAGTTGCCGTTGACAAAGCCCTGCGTGTACATATATTGCAGCAGAACGCTGGATGCACCGTTAGGACCGCCGCCAGTCATGACCTGCGAAAGCACAAAACTCAGGTTGATGGTGCCGGAAAGTGCCAGAACAAAGGTGATGCCGATAATATCTTTCATCAGAGGCATCGTAATACTGATGAGCTTGCGCCATGCGCTGGCACCGTCCAGCGTTGCGGACTCGTAGATTTCCGGCGAAATGCCGTCCATAGCCGCGATGTGCATGACCATGTAGTAACCGGCAGCCTGCCACAGCAGCGTGAACGCGATGCACCAAAGCGCAGTCTTGCTGTCGCCCAGCCAGGAACGCTGCAAGCTCTCCAGCCCGACAGCACCGAGAATCTTATTGACGATGCCCACATTCGGGTGGAACACAAAACTCCATATAATACCTACAACGGTCAGAGAAACGATGTTCGGGAAATAGAAAAGCGTGCGATACAAGACCATTTCTTTTAGCTTGCACTGGTTCAAAACGAATGCCAGCACCAGACTACAGAAAATTGTGATAACGGGAACAACCGCCATCAGCTTTGCTGTGTTTATAAGTGCTTGAATGAAAGATTTGTCGTGGAACATATAGATATAGTTATCCAGTCCCACAAATTTGTTGTTAAGCCCCAGAGAGGTCGCATTGGTAAAAGAAAGATATAATGCCTGCGCCGTAGGCCAGATCGTGAACATAAGAGTTAGGATCACGGCAGGCAGAACGCTGATGCAGACAAACAGTACGGGAAGTGGCTGCGCCTTTTTTTGGCGATTTTGGCGGTTTTTCAAACAAGTTTCCCCCTTAAAAAGAACCCTGCCAAGTTCGCATGGCGTTTACTCGGCAGGGTCAATCTTACTTTGGTCAGTGGAAATTCAGCGATTCAGCTTACTTGGAAGCAGCAATCTCCTCGAAAGCAGCCTCGATGCCGTCACGCCACTGCTCGGCAGTCATGTCACCATTCATAACGTCACTGGCAACATTGAAGACGGAATCAGCGATAACGACCTTGCTGGTGTCGGGCATTGCATCCCAACCGAAGACCATGAACGTGCCTTCCTGATAGATGTCGTTCATGTTGTAGACACCATCGGTAACGATGCCCTTGACCATCTCGTTGGCCTTCTTCAGAGCGTAGATGCCGTTGGCTTTTTCTGCGAACAGCTTAACGGAATCCTCAGTGTACAGGAAGCGCAGGAACTCTTTTGCCAGTTCGGGGTTCTTGGCGTTGGCAGGAATCTCAAACTGCTCAACGGAGCTCATAACATAGCGGGTCTCGCCGTCATCCAGAACGGGTGCGCAGGTCAGACCAAACTCAAAGCCGTCAGCACGGGGAGCATCGGCCATTTCGCCTTCCATCCAGTTGCCGTTGGGGATGAACAGAGCCTTGTTCATCATCATGTCAGTCTGGCTCTGGGTATGGTTCAGAGCAACGGTGCCATCCATCAGGTAGCCATCGGTGCCGATCTTTGCCATGTTCTGGAAGACCTTGAGGGCCTCATCAGAGCTGAGGGAGCCGGGCGTGTAGGAGGCGATTGCCTTCATGTTGTCGATGCCGGTGGCAGATGCCAGTGCGGGCCACAGCATGCTCTCAAGGTAGCCGGGGTAGATGCCCTGATAGGTAAACAGCGCGATACCCTTTTCCTTGGCCTTGTCGCCCAGTTCAAAGAAGTCATCCCAGGTCACAGGCGTTTCCCAGCCGTTCTCTTCGAACAGGGTCTTGTTGTAAACCAGACCCATCGGGCTGGCATCAAACGGGGCAATGTAGATCTTGCCGTCGCCGTAAGGAGAGCACTTGGCGGAATCCAGCAGGCCATCGATGACCTGATCCTTCAGCGGGGTGTCATCATCAATGCCGCCCTCCTCAAAGACATCGGACAGATCCATCAGTGCATGTTCCTTAACCATGGAGGAAATCAGGCCGGTGGAGTCGTTGTCGTTCATCGAGATGAAGTCGGGCACATTGCCTGCCACGATCTGCGGGCGGATGATGTCGCCGATCTTCGGGCTGATCTGCATATTGACAGTAACGCCGGGATAAGCGGCCTCAAAGCGTTTGATGATTTCGTCCCAGTACTCGGAACCGTAGCCGCCCTCGAACACCGCGATGTTCAGTTCATTGTTCTCAAAGGTCTTCTCACCGGTAGAGGCTTCGCTGGTAGCGGCGGACGTTGCTTCGGAAGAAGCGGCCTCACTGGATGCTGCTGCGCTGGAAGATGCTGCGCTGCCGCAGCCTGCCAGACAGGTAGCTGCCATTGCAGTGGCAAGCATCATACTGATTGCTTTTTTCATGTTTTTCCTCCTAAAAATTATTCCTTCTTTGTTTGGGATGCGGCTCATCTGCCGTTCCCTGATTGCACTCTTATTATATCAGGCAAGCCGGATTTGATAAATGTATTCCCTTTACTTAAAGATGGATTTTATTGACTTTTTCTGTCGTTGCCCTTATAATTCAGGTAATGTATGGATAGATTGTAGTCACTTTGCACAAACGGAGGTCTATATATGTCACTAAATGCACAAAAAACGCGTGAGTTTTTCCCCAATGTGTTGCGACGAATCAAACTTCGCACCCGTCTGTTTGTGACATTTTTGATTATTTCTCTTGTTCCCGTCATCACGATTGGTATTTTTTCTTACCATGCATACACCCGATCCATGAACGAAAAGGTCAAACAGGCCGCCTTACAATCTATCGAACTACTCAATAATAATATGTCTACCCAGCTTGGCATTTATAGCGACTACATGGGTTCCATCTCCGTATCTGATACTGTACAGAATGGTGCCGCATCTGTCAATAAGGGACGCCCCCTTACAGGTGACATTGTAAATGGTATTGGTGAAACGATCGTCACCATTCCTTTTCAAAGTACCCACCTCAAAAACATCCGCGTCGTTTCCAATGACCGCACAGTCATCTACGATTTGGGCTATGACGATATTACACCTCAGCGTTTTAATGAATTGCTGGATAATATTGAAGCCGCCTCTCCACAGGATAGTCTGCAATACATCCACACTTACCGCGCCAACGATAAAATTGTCATTGGCCGTAAAATCTATGATATGCACCACACCAGCACGCCGCTGGGGTATATCATGCTGTACATTGACGAATCCCAGCTAAGCCGCTACATATTTACCGATGTTTCCTTTGGCGAGGGGTCCAACTTCCTGCTGATTGATGCCACCGGCAATGTGGTATCTTCTCAGAACGCGGAACTGCTGGGAGAAAATTTGGCCGATGACCCGATTTTCCAGCAGATCACGGCGCATCGGCAGGCGGGTGAAAACGACTTTTTATGTGAGCTGAACGGCGTAGATACGCTGACAATTTTCAAATACAACACGACCTATAATGTATATCTGGCAGCCACGATACCGCAGGCATATATTACCAACGGCACAAGAACCATCAATATGATGCTCATCGCGCTGGCTGCAGTGCTGGTCGTTGTCAGCTTGTTCCTGACACTGCTTGTCTATCGCAGCGTTATGCACCCTATTGACAACATGGTTGCCGCCTGCAATGCGAAAAGCGATGAGGAAATCGGGCTGAAAATCAATGATACCAGCCCCGACGAGCTCGGATTTCTGGCGCGCACCATCGACAACATGGTCAACGAAATTGGTCTGCTGGCGCAGCGCTGGAGCGATGATCAGCGCAAAATGCGCGAATTGGAATTGCAGACTCTGCAATATCAAATCAACCCGCACTTTCTGTTCAATACCCTGAACACCTTAAAGTGGATTGCCACACTTAATCACGTCACCCCGGTCAGCCACGGCATTGATGCCCTCTCTTCTCTGCTGCAAAGCACCCTTATTAAAAAGGATGAATTGATTCCGTTTGATGATGAGCTGCGCAACCTGAAGAACTACTGCGACATCCAGCAGCTGCGTTACGCAGGGCGCTTTGAGATGGAATATCAAATTGAAGATGCTGCCGGATACTGGACTGTGCCGCGCTTTATTTTGCAGCCGCTTGTAGAGAACTCCATCCTGCACGGCACGGCGGATGAAGATGATTTTGTCACCATCACCGTCCGTGCCACCGTGAGCGAGAATCTGCTTACCATTCATATCTCCGATACCGGCTGCGGTTTTGACCCCAGTGCCATCAAGGAGAAAAATTCTGAGCGCTTCTCCGGCATTGGATTGAGCAACGTAGATGAGCGTATGCGTCTGCACTACGGAAATGAATACGGTCTTACGATTGAAAGTGCCCCCGGCACCGGCACACAATGTATTCTCCGTATTCCAAATGAAGCCATTCGTTGAGGTAACACAATGTATAATTTATTGCTTGTAGATGATGAGCCACTGATTAAGGTTGCTTTCCAGTCCGCCGTGGAGTGGGGCAAGAACGGATTCCTGCTGGCGGCAACAGCCAGTAATGGGCAGGAAGCGCTGCACATTGTAGAGACACAGCACATTGATGCGGTTATCACGGACTTGAAAATGCCCGGCATGGATGGGCTTGCGCTCATTCATGAATTGAAAAAGCGCAGCTTTACCGGTCCGATTCTGGTGTTGAGCAACTATTCCGATTTTGATTCCGTGCGCACAGCCCTAACGGACGGTGCCTATGACTACTTCCTGAAAATCAATATGAACGGGGAAAGCATCGGCGAGCATCTGGAAAAGATGGCCGATTTGCTTCGTGTCCAGCAGCAGCGCCAGACGGAGGAGGACCACCGATCCTTTGCCATTGAAGCGCAGAAAAAGGAGAATGCCCTGATTCACTGCGCCCAATGGGTAACGTCCACTGCTGAACCCTCCCCTGCTTCCAATCCGTTTTCCATGCTGCCGGAACCGCTGTCCTTTCCTATCCGGCTGTTTACCGTCACTTTAATTCCCGCAAAAACTCATCCTATGCCCGCGCTGGATGCTGTGACCGACTTGATTACCGAGGTTTTCGATGAAATCAGCGGCAAAGTATTTCTGCACACCCATGAGGATGAAATCTGCGGGCTGATCAGCAATGAAAGCCTTGTAGCCTCCGGGCGTACTCTGGATAAGAAACTTGCCCGCTTGCAACGGCAGGTCACAACATATTTTCTGGATGCCCCGGTCATCATCTACCACGACAAGCCCATTTCACTGGCTGAACTCCGCCAGGGCTACCAGCTGTGTGAGGATTCTAAGGCGCTCGCCTTTTATGTGGGGTGCAGTGCTCCCATAAAGGCAACGGCACACACAGTTACCGCCCAACCCTTCCATGTCTCTCAGGCAGAACTGTCCAAGGCCACCGCAGCAGCAGTGCAAAATGCCGATGAATTACAGATGCAGATTGCTGTTCATACTTTCTTCCAGAATTGTGCGGCACTCTGTATGCCGCCGCAGCGCGTCCGTGAAGCTTGCCATCTGTTGCTGGAGCGTCCCGGCGAGAATATGATTCCGCAGGAGACACTGGAGCAAACCTTTAAAGAAATAGAAAAAGCCCCCACCGCGGAGGCTCTTGAACAACTGCTCTGCTTGATTTTGCAGGAGCGCATGGGACTTAGCAAAATTGCCTTGAGCAAATTCAAAAAAGAGGTGCAGGCCGTCATCATCTATGTAAACGCGCATTATATGGACAAGCTGACGCTGGACAGCATCGCCGACTATGTAGGGCTGAACCGGGAATATCTGAGCCGCCTGTTCTCCAAAGAGACCGGCACCGGTCTGTTCCAGTACATCAACGAGGTGCGCATGAAACGCGCCGGTGAGATGATCCGCAGTAATAAGCAGGCCTATGTCAAGGAAGTAGCTGCCGCCGTAGGTTTTGATGACCCCTACTTCTTCTCGCGGAAGTTCAAAGAATTTTATGGGAAGACACCAAGCGAATATGCGGAGGGATAAAGGTTAAGACAAATGGAACAACCTATGCGATGCAAAACATTGACCGCTATTTACAGAAACGAAGTCAAGTCACCGCGCACCTCATGTGAACTTGATTTTTCCACTCACGAATCTATCAGCATTCATATAATGCAGTCAACTGAACGCACAATTATCATCAATTCCACTTCTGAGCAGTCTGTCAATGATTTAATAGCCGTACTCACAAAAATAGAGCGTTTGCTCATGCTTTTCGATGGTTGTTTTATGAGCCTGCTTTCGATTGAATTTCAAGACTCTACCGGATGTGTGCCTCACCATCTCAAGGTTTACGCAGAACATTTTATGAGAAATCGGTTAGCTTATTTCCATTCTAATAAAATTCTTTTTTCCAGCAACTATTTGCTTGACTTTTCAAAGGCTCTAACGCCTGCTCTTTACGAAAAATGGGAAAGCATCTTGGAAGATCTTGATGTTGCGCATCAGGTATACCTCTATTCCCTATGCGATACGAACCAGCCTGTCGATTTGAGATGTGCTTTTTTAATCGAATTAGCTGAACCAGTCGTTGAAATCGTGAAGGCTAATTGTCCTCTTTTTGAGAGTCTAAATCCAGGAAAGCAAGGCACCTCTTTACGTGATTGTCTCCGAGCACTTATAACAACATACGGTTCCGATATTTTTGAGAATGAGATAAATAGCTGCTTTGAAACATTCCTTAAATCTTTAGTAAATAGTCGCGTTCGCATCATGCACATAAAGAGGAACTGCCATGGTTCTTATTTGAACAGGCCAGAATCTATCTTGTACTCAATTAAAATAAGCTTTTTGTACCGCATCGTGCTTTTAAACCTGCTCGGCATAAGTCCATCACTGTATCACGAGAATCTTATTTCAAATATTCAAAGATGGAACTCATGGAACGATATTATGGATAATTTTTTGTATCACCTACAAAAATAGCTTAGTTGCGTTGTTGCTTTTTGCTCTATCTGTGGTCAAACATGCAATTGGTGCGTTCTAATGATAGTTTAATCCTTACTTTATTTCCTCTGTAAACAAAGACTCTTAATCTCAAAATAAAACTCCGTATTGAAATCATAATGTGTGATTTCAATACGGAGTTTTCTCTTCAAGTCGTGTGTCAAAATTGTTCTTTCTCTTTAATTAGTAATTGAATCATTCTTTCGGAAAATATGGAGTTTTTATGTTATTTAAAATACGGAAATCTGATGTATCTACACACTACCACAACACACGGACTTTCTTGAACAAATACCGTGATATTTCGTGGATTCTGGAAGTTTCTGCTCTCAACTTACAGAAGGAGTTCAAGGCCACGTATGAGCTATTCACAGATTCCCCACTTGTTGCTGGTGAGGTCAAGGATGGAGGCAACCCTCCAGAAAACTATACCTATGCCTTGGTGCGCAGTAAAAAGATGATGCAACTTACCGACACCGCAATTGACCTGATGCGCCGCAAGCATAAAAAGGGCGAGTTCTATTACTGGATTTTATACTACGCCTATCTCTCCCCGCAGCAGTGCGAGAATGCGGGCGCAATTTTGCAGTCGCTCGAAACCAAGGGAATCTCCATTTCTCTGCGCACCTACTATGTCCATCGGGATGAAGCTATTGAGGTTCTCAGCTCGATTTTGTGGGGCTACACTTCTCAGGATTGCGAGAAAATCACCAAACTGCTGACACTCGATTGACCCTGCACAACATCCGCACAAAATCAGCAGAGCGAAGACCTTTTTTCCTGCACAGCCAATTTGTTATCATGGTAATGGCCTACTTTTGGCGATTCTTAAAGCATTTTTGCACACAGGAGGTTTCAATGACTAAGAAAAACACACGTTCTTGTTCTCATAAGCACGTGAAAGCAGCCCTTTGCGCTGCCATGTGCAGCGTACTGACCGCAATGCCTACTTTTGCAGCTGGCGAGGATAATTCCGCCGCAACAACCGGCACCACGGTCTGGACGAAAGCCAGCGAGATCATGCAGGATGTCTACTCGCAAATCATCTCTATCTCCACCGTCACAGCCGTGGTCTGCGCAGCTGTTGCCCTGCTGCTGATGAACTTTTCCAAGAACGGCAAGACCGTGGATGATTCCCGCGCATGGCTTAAGCGCATTGCCATCACCTGGGCGATTCTGAATGGTCTCGGCTTCATCATGGCCTACGTCACGCCGTTCTTCCAGGGCGGCACTTGGAATCCGTAACCACTCCCCTGCTCACAAAAGGAGGTGACGGCCTTTGGGCATTTTAGATGGCATTGTGGATTGGCTGGCAACGCAGGTAATGAATCTGCTGGATCTGGCATCCACATCGGTACTCGGTGCGCTGGGCTGCAATATGGACACATTCAAGCGGTACTTTCCTGCCGCTTCGGCCATGTATGAGATTTTTATCTGGACGGCCATCGGGCTGGTGCTGCTGAATCTTGTGTGGCAGCTTTACCGCTGCTATGGTGCAGGGTTTGACATTGACACCGAGAATCCCATCAATCTGGTGGTTCGTTCTGTGATTTTTCTGCTGCTGATTTGGTACTGTGATGACATCGTCAACCTTGCCTTGCGGATTGGCGGCACACCCTACAACTGGATTCTGGACAGCACCCTGCCCGGTGTGCAGTTCGGAGACTTCAATTCTGTGCTGCTCGTCATTATTGGCGTGATTGCCAACGGTTCTGTGGCCTTGATTGCGCTGATCCTTGTTGTGATTCTTGCGTGGAACTACTTAAAGCTGCTTTTGGAAGCTGCAGAGCGCTATGTTGTACTGGGAATTCTGGTTTTTACTGCACCAATGGCCTTTGCCATGGGCGCAGCTCGCGGCACAAACAATATTTTCAAAAGCTGGTGCCGGATGTTCTGCGGGCAGCTTCTGCTGCTGATTATGAACGCATGGTGCTTGAAGCTGTTCGTCAATATGGTCGGGGAATTTCTCGCTAATCCGCTGTCCTTATAGGAGATTTTTGCATGAAAAAAACTCTGTTTACCCTATTCACCGTTATCAACCTTGTACTTCTGTACTGCCCAGCCGCTCTTGCTTTGACCGAGGATGAAGCTGCTGCGGCCGTGGACGCACAGGGCAAGGATGCTGTCTCCGGCAATCTGTTTCTGTGGCTGCTGTGCGCGATTGCCTTTCTGAAAGTTGCCACGAAGTTGGACGGCATCCTGCACTCTTTAGGTATCGGCGTTTCTCGCTCACCTGGCTCGATGCTGTCTGAGGCATTGTTGGCATTTCGTGGCTTTGAAATCGGCAAGGCCTTTATGGGGCTGGGCACTGCAAAAACAGCCGTTGCTCTCGCCAATGCAAAAAACACACCAAGCAGCACTTTTGCGGGCGGGCTTTCCGGTATGGTGAGCCGTCATGTGCAGCAAAGTACCGCAAGTTCCATCAGCGGGCAGTCTGGTGGCATTGGGGCTTCTTTAGGTGGGGCCATGTATCATAACAGTCTTGGCAAAGAAGGCGGGTTTGCCAGCAAGGTCATCGGATCCATCGCCACCGGGCAGATTGGCGGCAGCATTACAGGTGACAGCGCCGTGGAAGCGCTCAATGGTTATTTTACAGGTACCAGCGACATGAACGCTATGCAGATTCCTGCCACCGGTGAAAATATTCCCACTGCAATGGCAACAGCTGAAAGCGATGCCGTAACAGACTCTCCTATCCCCGCCACACCGCTGGCGCTGGAGGGCGATAGCACGGTTGATGTTTCGCCTACCCGCGACAGCGAAATTACCATACACGCCGGTGGCAGTCCTGCTGTTACGGAGCAGACCACCATTCCCACTTCGTCCTCTATTCAGCAGGCCGCCATGAACCGCGTGTTGCTGGGGCAGATGGGCAACAGTGTCACGGACGTAGAAATCGGCGGCGGAAAAATTCAGGGGCGCGAGATCATCCCCGGACGCGGTCAGATTCAGTTTGCCATGTACAACGCCCGTCAGTATGAGAAGCCGGAGGGTCACTTCACAGAACAGACATCTCGCGATGGTGAAAAGTGGTACAAGGTTTACGCCACGACCCGCGTAGAAAAAACGCCCACCATTCAGGACGAACGTGGGCGTATGCAGTATGATGAGCGCAAGGTCGCCGCCATGCCAAAAGCCCCGGCGCGGAGATATTAAATGATTGAAGATGATACTCAAAATTCTCGGCATGCCGCCTCAGCAGCATTTCATAATGCGCCCAGACTTACCAAAATCGCACAAGCCGGAATGCAGGGCGGTCCCACCGGGGCTGCTGCCGAAGCTGCGGTGCAGTACCGCAAGGAAGTGCTGATCGTTGTCATTGCGGTCTTGCTGCTGCCGGTTCTGGTGCTGCTCATGCTGCCCGGCGCGATTTTCGGCACGCTGACACAGCCCAGCACGGCAATCAATGATGATTTGGAAATTGCAGCCAATGTAATCCAGCTTCGCAATGCCGTATCGGATATTTTGCAGGAAGCCTACGAGGATACCCTTTCCGAAATAGAATCCGAGTGTGCAAGCCTTACCTACAGCGATGTGGTCGATTCCGTGAGCGGTCATGTCTCCTACAATGCCTTTCAGCTCATTTCCATGTATTGCGCCTATCAAGGAGAGGACGACTATACCAAAATCAGCCTAGCTGATCTTTCCGCGCAGGTACAGGCACACCGGGCAGAATATTATACCTACACCACTTCCGAGGAAGTCCGCAATGAGCCTGTGCAGAAAGAGGTTCGTGGGCAGACCATAACTGTACAAGAGGATCACACTTACACTGTTTTCACGCTTTCCTATGTGGGCGATGACTACTTTGCCGACACGGTCTGGCAGCTTGACGACAAGCAGAAAAGCTATGCCGATGCCTATGCGTATAACCTGACCATCTATCTCCATGAAATCGAAGAACGTGAGGGCATCTCGATTCTGGGGCAGATCAATGATTCTCTTATTGATGATAACTTTCCTGCTCCCAGCGGCGGGTTCGGCAATCCGTTCAATGACCCAAACTGGGAGCAGCACATCACTTCTTTCTTTGGCAAACGTGAGGATGTCGGTATTCCCGGCAAGGATACCACCAACCACAATGGTTTGGATATTGCCTATCCCTACGGTACGCCGATTCTTGCAGTGGAGGCCGGCACGGTCATTAAAGCAGGGTACCATGTCAGCTACGGCAACTATCTGGTCATCAACCACGGTGGCGGGTATTGCACTCTTTACGCCCATTGCAGCCAGCTTTTGGCACAGGTTGGTGATACGGTGAACAAGTACGACACCATTGCCAAGGTTGGTGCTACCGGCGATGTGACCGGAAACCATCTTCATATCTGTGTCATCATCAACGGTATCTATGTAAATCCAAAGGATTACCTTAACTAATTCAAGCGGATATTTTGCGCTTTTCGCGTATTTTAGATTTTTTGTCTTTTCTCCTCTATTCACTTGCACGCCGACTTCGGTACTTGTTGCTATGATATGTTTTTTCATTTGTTGCTGTTGCTGTAATCTCTGTTGTCATAGTTTTAATTAGGCCTCTATCTCTCCCATATCTCACATCATTATTTATGCGACTGCTAATAACGGAGATTGTTACCGCACATTTTTTACATATTTTTTTCATACCTCTCTATTTTAACCTAACAACCACCGAAATCATGCCGAGGTTTTTACCGCGAAAAAAAGTTCTGCTCGCTCTCTCACCATACCTCCAAGATGACTCACTTGCCTTTCCTGGGCCTTTCCTCAATCTATTTATAGAAAGCCAAAAGGCTACAAAACGTATATTTATTATGAAATATACGTTTTGTTTTTATTCCTATTCGAATTACGGCCGTCCAAACCGACCTATGCATTTCGATTTTTTTCGCGTTAAGTATCTCTTTTTTTGTGCATCCACTCTGCGGTAAAGTTGCGTGTTTTAGTCGTTCTATCGTTATTATTATTTGTACTTCCTCCGATTTTTTCTCTCGGTAAATTTCTCCGTTTATATAAATTACCTCTATTTTGGTTTACATCTTGTTGTTTTACGTGTTGTATATACGAATTGTATTCTTTTATGACGTAATTACCCTGCTTCTCCTATGTTTTCTTATCCCTCTCCCCTCTTCTGATTTCAGTAAGTACTATTTTTTCCCAAGCATTCAAACAGAATTGCTTCTACAATTTTACTTTTTATGATCCATCATATCCGACACCAAAGCAGAGATTATTACCGCGAAAAAAGTTTCTTACTTCATACATACACTTTTCTTTGTGAGCATTCGCGTAAAAAGGCTTCCTTTTATCACGAGTTTTTTACCACGAAAAAAATTAGTTTATCCCTATTCCCCTGCACTCCGCCATCTCGGTGTAAGCGTTGATCTCTATCTATCTTAAATTTCTGTCCAAGCCCCATCTGTTACTTCTCCTTTATATTTGCCTACACCCCAAAACGGAGATTGTTACCGCACGTTTTTCTCTTTACTTTCTTTTGCAACAGAACTCCTCAATTCCGAGGTTTTTACTGCACCATTTCCCCTGCGTATCCTTCGCAACAATAAGACAGAGTTTTTTACCGCGCAAATTTTCATTTCCCACTTTCTTTTGCTGTTTGCAAAAAAGACTACTTCTGCAAATCTTCGATTTTATACTCGTAATCATCCTTATAACCCAGCCTATAACATGAAAAAAGAGCTTTTTTCGCTCAAAACGGAGATTCTTTCATCTCAACTGCCATGAAATTATCTCCGTTTGACGGAAAAGGAATCTCCGCTTTCAAATGAAAGAACCTCCGTTATCTCGGAAAGAATCTCCGTTGTAAATAGAAAAAACCTCCGCTTCTTCTATATAATAATAAAATATAAAAGAGTAAAAAGTAATTATATAAGTCTTTAAGAAAAACCAAAAATAAAATCACCTGTTAAAAGCGTTTGACAATTTTTTTTAGATAATGTATGATACTTAGTATGATGTGTAGGTGTACCCTTATCTAAATCTGCAAATGCCCTCACAGATTCTCCATGCCGACAGTTCCCCATAATTGACGATTGGTTCATAAAGAAAGGTATAGACAAAGTGGATTCTCAATCTTTTGTCTTATAGTATTCTATGAAGAAAATAGATGAAAGTAATCAAAGTAGCGAAGCCGTAGATACAATCGTTGGTGAAGTTATATCGGATGAAAAGCCGAATGACGGAAAGCAGCAAGCAGGTCTAAAAAAGAGGGATACCTATGCTTTCGGCTCTTTTATTACAAAAAGTAACGATCTGATTCAGCGCACAAAGTATTCCCTACCCCGCAATGAGCAAAAAATCCTTTTTATGTTGCTGTCAAAGATAGACCAGCGACATGATTTAGACGCATCAAAATACTATACGATTTCGTTCGATGATTTTGCAAAACTTACGGGTGTAAATGCAATGGACAGTGGTTACGCAAACTACCTGCGCAAAACCATTGAAAGCCTAGAAAATAGGATGTTCTGGGTACCGCTTGGCAACGATCAGTACAAGACTATGTCATGGGTCAACCGTGGTTCTATCGTTGACATGAAGAAAAAGACGATAAGTATGCGCTTTAACCCGGACATTTGGAAAGATATCGCGCAGCTCACCAGCAACTATACTTCTTACAGCATTGAGTATTTGCTCATGATGCAAAGCACCTACTCGATGCGTGTCTATGAGATAATTTTGTCTTATGACAACGGAAATAATAGAGACTATTCTTACAATAATGGGTTGATTTTTGAACCCGTTACAGAAGAAGTGCTGCAAAAGTTTCCCAATAAACGCGATGCGTTGAAAGGATTTAAGTATAAGAGGTTTGACATAGAAGAATTCAAGGGAATGCTTTCTATGCCAACGCGCGATGAAATCAACAGAAGCAAAAGCAAAAGTAAAGACAGTTCTGCGGCCAAATTCAGCCGAGATAAACCACTTACCGAAAAGTATAAGGTTTTCTCCGACTTTGAGAAGAACGTTCTGGTAATGGTCAAAAAAGAAATCAATGAGATGACGGATCTCTGGTTTGACTACGAGCCCGTTCGTCGGCGGGGAGTCCGAAAATACGAATTTCTCTATATTTTTATCAAGTATAAAAATCGAGAAGAGATGAAAAACGTCAGGGCCTTCCATCAAGAACACAAAGGCGCTGATACTGAAATCGGAAGAAAACCGCGAAAACGCCGCAGCACTGTTAGCAAGGAAACGCTGGAGCAGTACAATCAGCCGTTGGCCGAGTCCATTCTGACTACGACTTATCGTTTGGCGCGAAACGAGTTGGAGGCAAAAGCCCAATATCAGACGTATGAGGAAAAATTGACACCGGACGAGAGAAATATATTTATTGATGTATTCACATACGCGGCAAAGATTTTGACTAACACAAAGAAGAAAGATCAAGCAGAGGAAACGCTTGAAGCGCTGAACCGAATTATCAAGGACAACGACGGTTTGAAAACATGGGCATTGGGAATGAGTGTTAAGTATAAGGCAATGCTCGAAAAGGCCCAAGAAAGAAAATCCGCGCAATACTATCGCACAGTGGTTTACAACGACATTATAGAAAACTCTGCGACCATCATAAGTGATGGTAAACGTCGTGCTGCTATGCTGGATGATGATAGAGCAAATCTATTCAAGGTGAATTGGGCTGCCATGTTTGAAGATTAAATAAGAACTATACGAAAAGCGGTCTGCTAAAATAGCAGGCCGCTTTTCTGCTTAATGGAGCAGCAGAAGAAAACGCGGATGTAAATAGCAACAGGTACTTAAGTCTTAGCAAACCTATTTAGAAAAAAGAAACGCAGGCATTGTCCTATAATTCGTGTTGACATAGTAGATGTATGTGATATAATTAGTTTATCAACTGTTTGCTCCGAAGTTGGGCGACAGAACAAAAAGCGAATAGCAACAGGTACGCAAGTCGCAAAACAACCTGTTGAAGCAGGATGCTGCATTTAACAACAGGTACGCGAGTCTTTCCAATACACAACTGACGAAATGAGGAAATAGTAATGGCGGCACAGATTATTACGATCGCCATCGAAAAAGGTGGGGCGGGCAAAACAGTCACAGCTTCGAACCTCGCCTATCTGATGGGTGATGAGGGCAAAAAGGTTCTCTGCATAGATACAGATCCACAGGGAAATCTTACAAGTGCGCTGAGCGGCGGAAATGGCATTACAAGCGGAGTTTATAATGGCAAAGCGCTCTTTGATATGTTTGACGGATTTCGATACACTAGGACAAGAGACTATATTGTTGAAACCGAATATGAAAACGTTGATATGATTCCGTGTAGTGCGCAGACACCGCGCATCAATCAGCGAATTCCGGGAATCTTTGAGGACGCACAGACGTATTTCAAACAGGGAGACCCCAAGAGCCTGTCCAATATGGGCGAGTTCCTTTATTACTTTCTGAACCAAGTCAGAGAAGATTATGATTACATAATTATTGACACACAGCCTACCCGCGATTCGCTTTTGCTGACAAATGCAATTAACGCAGCGGATTATGTGCTGATTCCTTCGCTTTGCGAAGCTAATTCTCAGGAATCGGCATTCCGTACCTATGCGCTCTGCAATGAACTTAGAAATACACCGGGCAGCCACTTGAAAGGCATCGGCGTTATTCTTACCATGGTTGCAAAAAAGGCAGCTTCCACAAAAATTATCCGCGACCAATGCAAGCAGGTTCTTGGCGCGTCTCTTTATAAAACGGAAATTCCCAGTGGTCTGAGTGTGAATATGTCTGTTACGAAACATCTTCCTGTGTGTTTTATGGCGAAAACGCAGCCTGTGGCGGTGGCCTACAATAAGGCCTATGAAGAGTTAAAGTCTCGATTGGAAAAGATTGGGGTGAACTAAAATGGCAATGAAGAAAAGAACAAAGGGAAACATAACGGCTCCCAGTCTTCCCGGAAAAGATATGCTTGCAGAAGTCAACAACAATGAGGCAGGCAATATTTATAATAGCCTTTTTGCAAAAAACAGAAAGGTTGAATACGATAACAAGGATATTGCGCTGGTGAATATCCGAACAAATCCTGACAATCAAATCTTCCGCGCAATGGATGATGACGAAGATATTCGCATTTTAGCAGAGGACATTAAACGCAACGGCCTGATGCATAACCTTGTTGTATTTCCTGAGCAGGAAGAAGGAAGTACGGTATACGTTCTTCTTTCCGGCGAGCGTCGCTTTCGTGCGCTGAACTATTTGCAGGAAAAAGGCGATGCAACATGGAATATTGTAAACTGCAATGTTGTGACAACACCTTTGACCGAAAATGAGAAAAAGGTGCTGCTGTACAGTGCAAACTTGCAGGTTCGTGGCGGTTTTAGTGACGAAGCTATTCGACGCCAGGCAATAGCGGAGTTTATTACCTGCTTACAAAGAGAGCCTTACAATATGAGCAGGGAAGAAGCGTTGAACGCGACAAAGAGTGTAAGTACGGTAAATCCGCGCACGATTGAGCGTGATGCACGTATAGAAGAAAAACTGAAGGGTAAGTTAAAGACTCTACTGAATGATAAATTTTTAACGAGAAGCGAGTGCGAGACTTATCTCCGTTTTGAAGCGGATAAGCAGGATGAAATTGCAAATCGATTTGAGAAGCTGCAAGCAGTGGATTGCCACAGTGATGATGCAGAAAGCGCCGGGAAAAACTATGTAGAGGTTCTTAGAGATACTCTGCATGATGCATTCAGAGAGCTTCTTTATGATGCACAGCGGCAGGGAACAACAAAAGAATATGAAGCTGCTTATGAAAAGGCCATCGGTTACTTTGATGATGGGCTTGCCGACTTGAGCGCAAAAGCGGACGAATATGGCAGAGTAAAAGCAAGCAGTAAACCCGAAGAAATATCTGCAATCAATTATGAGGGCAAGAAAGAGGCGGCCAAGGATCGTGTTCGCAAAGAACATGAGGTGACCGAGACCAAGAGCAGTGTAATTCAGAAAAATGTGCCGCAAATGGTCAAAAAGCTGAACAAGACATACAGCAGCAAGGCTTTTGTAAAAGCGCTGAAAGGCGTATCTAAAGAATCCAGAGACGCAGATGTTGCCGCATTGAATGAGATTATCGAAATCTCTACGAAGCTAAAAAATATTATAGAGGCGATTGAGTAAGGTCGGTGGCGGCAATGGAGAAAAAGGAACGGGTTTTGATTCGCTTCCGGCCAGAGATATACGAGTGCTTTGAATTGGAAGCAGCGTATGAAGGACTTCGGGTAGGAACCATCGCAAACCGACTACTTATCAGCGAAATCAAAAAAGTTGCAAGGGTAGGGAAGGGGCATTGTGTCGTATCTGGCTCGGAAGAAGATATGGCAATTCCAGAAGGAAAAAAACAAGAGTATTATGTACTGCCAGCGAGCAGAGATGTAATAGAATACCTGCCGGAGCAAACAGGGAAGCGAGGAGGAAAGCCAATCAATAAGCAGGTCACATTTTACCTGACCGAGGAGCAACTCGAAATTCTGAAAGCTGTTGTCCGCATACAGGATATTCGTAAATCCATGGATTGTGGAGAAATCGTGACCTATAGGTTTGCCGTGCTTGGCCTGCTGTTAAATAACGAGGCATTGAACAGAAAGCAAACGGTTATACGATAAAAAGAGCTGCAAGTAAGATTTCTTGCGGCTTTTATGTTTATAAAACAGCGAAAAATACTCTCTTGAGAACAGGTACGAGAGTCGGAATACGTTTCCTACCCACAAGGGAAGTCCATTGACAGAAAATGATAAATATGCTATACTCCACCTGTAAATGATTTTTGTGCCTTGAGCACACGTTGTTTGAGTTTGTAATTTGTGCCAGCAGCCTTGTCCTGCCTGTTTTGGGTGGGCGCTGCCGGCACTTTTCTTTTTATACGGGGTGGAAAACACCCAACCATAGCGAGAAGGATCGTGGTTCACGGTTTGCCGTGAACATCAGGCATTGCCTGCGATCATTCTCGCTTTTTTTATTTTGTTTCAAGGCCAATCGGCTTTGAGAAATACATTCTATATAGGAAAGGTGGAACACCAAATGAACGAACAGGCAAGACCCAAGGCCATCGCGCGGCGCATCACGCGCCCGCGCAAGGCAAGACCCATCCCGCGCAATTTGCAGTATCGGCTGTACCATGTGCGCACCCGGCCCAAACGCCCCTATCGCCAGCGCGAGAGGAGGGGCTGAAGATGCCGGAACACATACGGCAAGAACCCAAGGTTCTGGTCAGCACCGAAAACCTCACCGAGCAGGAATGGCTGGCATACCGCAGGCGGGGGATAGGCGGCAGCGATGTCGCTGCGATCCTCGGCATTTCTCCGTTTCGCACTGCCCGCGACCTGTACGACGACAAGCTGAACATTGCTTCGGTTGCCGATGATGCAGGCAACTGGGTAGCGCTGGAAATGGGGCATCTGCTGGAACCGCTGGTCGCCCGGATTTTCGCCAAGAAAACCGGGTTGGAGGTTTTCCAGATCAAGAAAATGTTCCAACACCCGCAGTATCCCTTCATGCTGGCAGATGTGGACTACTTTGTCCGCCTGCCAAACGGAAAAATTGCGATTCTGGAAATCAAAACGACCAACTACAACGCAAAAGACCACTGGTGGAAGGACGGCGAGGAATGTGTTCCCGTCTACTACGAAACACAGGGACGCCACTACATGACCGTTATGGACATCGACGAAATCTTCTATTGCTGTCTGTATGGCAACAATGAGGACGAAGTCATTATCCGCCACCTGTACCGCGACCGGGAGTACGAACAGGAGATGATCTATCTGGAACGCGAGTTCTGGCACGATCACATCCTGACCCGCATCCCGCCACCCTACACCGAGGACGGCAGCCTGATCCTCGAAAGCCTGCGCCGCCGCTTAGGTGCTGCGGATAAGACGATTCCTGCCATCCAGCTGGACAATGACCTGTCTGCCACCATGCTACGGTATCTCCGCTTACAGGAGCAAAAGCAGCAGGTGGAAACGAGAGTTAGGACGCTGGACACAGAAATGCAGCGGCTGAAAGGACAGATGGTTGCCAAACTCAATGGCAGTTGCATGGCGATGGGGGAGTACGGCGGTACACAGTACACCATCAGCTACAACCCCGTCAGCCGGACAGGCATCACGAAAGACAATCTCCAAAAGATGAAACTGCTACACCCCGAAATTTACGATGAGTACGTTACGGTATCGGAATCGCGGCGGTTCTGCATCAAGGCAAAAGCGGCGGACGAAGCCGCCTGACAAAGAAGGGAGCGTGCCTATGCACGACAGTGAACAGGAACACAGCGGCATTACCGGCTGCCGTGTCACCTACGAATCTACGATTTTTTACAACGAAGCAAACAAATTCTCCATCATCGTTGTCAAAACCAGCGACCCGCGCATCCCGCCGCAGGCTTGCAGCGGCCGCTATTACGGCGACCGTATGCTACGCTTTACGGCAGTGGGGTACGAACTGCCCCGCACCAAGGCGGTGGAGCTGGAACTGGACGGCGAGTGGGTCGAGAGCAAGTACGGGTACCAGCTGCAAGTCGAGCAGTGGCAGGAAATCGTTCCGCAGACAGCGGACGGTCTGCTGGCATACTTGGGTTCCGGGCTTATCAAGGGCATCGGTCCCAAGACAGCAGAGGACATTGTTGCCACGTTCGGACCGGACACCCTGAATATCCTTGACAACGAGCCGGAGAAGCTGCTGCAAATCCGCGGCATCACCGAGGGCAAGCTCAAGGACATTGAGGAATCCTACGCCGAGAGCCGTGTCCTGCGCAACCTTATGAGCCTTTTGGGTCCGTTCAAAATTACGCCCGCCACGGCGCTGAAAATTTATCAGAACTTTGGTCCGGCGTGTGTGGACATCCTCAAAAATTGTCCGTATGACCTGTGCCAGATTTCCGGCTTCGGATTCAAGCGTGTGGATGGCATCGTCCGTAAGACGGATAACCGCCTGCACAGCGCCGAGCGCATCAAGGGTGCGGTGCTGTACACGCTGGAGGATGCCCGCGGCAAATCGGGACATTTGTTTCTGCCATCGGAAGATTTGGTAAAGGAAACGCTTCTGCTGCTCAACGCACCTATTCCCATCCCGGAACAGCGCGTCCGCGCCGAGGAGGTGCAGGAAACCTTGCAGCAGATGATTCTGCACGGCGCAGTGGTCGCCTATAAGCAGTACCTGTACAGCCCGCGTGTGTTCGGGCAGGAGGACGACACCGCCCGCATGATTGCCGAACGGCTTGCCAACATCAGTGTGGCTGAGAATATCGAATCTGCGCTGGAATCGGTGCGCGAAAGCCTGGGCATTACGCTTTCCCAAAAACAGGAGCAGGCGGTGCGCACGGCATTTCGGCATGGGCTGACGATTATCACCGGCTCACCCGGCACCGGCAAGACCACCGTGTTAAAGGCCATCATCGAGGTGTTCAAGAACCTGCACCCGAAAGGGAAGTTCGCCCTCATGGCTCCTACGGGTCGTGCCAGCCGCCGCATGGCGGAAAGCACCGGCGTGGACGAAGCCCGCACGCTGCACAGCGCACTGGGGCTTGGCACCGGGGAAGAAGTGGGCGATGGCGAGCGCGTTCGCTTTGTGGATGCCGACCTCGTCATTGTGGACGAGTTTTCTATGGTGGATATGTGGCTGGCACAGCAGTTTTTCAAGCGTATCGTTCAGCACACACGGGTCGTTCTTGTGGGCGACCCGAACCAGCTGCCCAGCGTAGGCGCCGGCAACGTGTTCTATGAGCTGATCCACAGCGGAATGGTGCCTGTCACAGTGCTGGATTGGATCTTCCGCCAGTCGAAAGACGGCTTGATTGCCTACAATGCGAAGTTCATCAATGAGGGCAGCACCAAGCTGTACTACGGCAACGACTTTGTGTTCGTGGACAGCCCGACGCAAATCGAAACGGCGCGGCGCATCCAAGATATTTACTGCAAAGAAGCTGCCGAGCGCGGCATCGAGAATGTGCAGATCCTTTCGCCGTTCCGCGAGAAAGGCGAGGCAGCGTCCGAGCAACTCAACCGCGCCATCCGGGAGCGAGTCAATCCGTTCCGTTCGGCCGAGGAAGAAGTGAAGATTGGCAGCCGTATCTTCCGTGTCCATGACCGTGTTATGCAGACAAAGAACACCGAGAAAGTGTCCAACGGTGACCTCGGTTTTATTACCGGGATTACCACGAACAGCAAAGGCGAACGGCTTGTGCAGATGGATTTTGGCGGCGACCGCAAGTTGACTTACACGCCGGAACAACTGGCGCATGTTGACCTTGCCTACGCTACTACGATTCATAAAGCGATGGGGTCAGAGTTTGAAACGGTCATTATCCCCATCGTCAAGGCACACACAATCATGCTGTATCGCAATTTGTTGTATACAGCCGTAACCCGCGCCAAGAAAAAAGTCATCCTTGTGGGACATAAGCCAATCCTGTTTATGGCGGTTCACCGCGCCGATATCAGCAAGCGCAATACCATGTTGGGCGAGCGCATCCGCCTGTACTGTAAGGCGTACCACACCGAACGAAACGCACTGCCGGAGCTGCAACAGGCCGGCTGAATACAAAATTGAAGGGAGAAATCACCCATGAAAGGGAATCAAGAATCTATGCTGTACACCACTAACGCCACTGTGGCCGCGCTAAATCATGTGTCAGGCTTTGACCCGCTGAAATTCCTGCGTCGCACAACTTCCCGCAAGACCGGGGAGGACGTGATGCGCCTTGACTTACGGTACAAAAAGCTGTGGTTCCGGCTGGCCTGCCCCACGGGGCGACTGAAGCTCAACGCCCTGCGCATCACCGAGAAAATGGCCATTTTTGAAGCCAAGGTCTACCGTGACCGCGAGGATGCCGAGCCGTTGAGCAGCTATGTTGCCAACTGCACGCTGGACACAACGCCCGGTGGGCTGTATGTGGAGGCTGCGCAGGAGGAAGCGCTGGACACGGCACTCTCCAATGCGGGCTTTGGCATCCAGTTTGCCGATGTGGGCAGTGAATCCGAGGAGTACGGCAGCGAGGTGCCGGTGGGCGCAAAACCAGAGATTTCCAAGCTGGTACAGACGAAAGCGGAAGTCGCAGAGCCTGTGCAGAAGCAGCCGGAGCCCGTGAAAGCTACCCCGCAGGAGTCTGCCAAGGCGGACCCGTTGGATGCCATCATGGCGGACGATATGCCTGTTCCCGAACAGGTAACGGCAGAAGTCGTAGAAAAACCTAAGACGGTTGTGCCGGAATCCGTGCAGCCCGCGCAGACCCCGATAGAACCGACGCAGAATGTCATTGTGCTGGAACAGGAACCGCCCGCCGCTGCATATACCCAAAGCAGTCCGGTGGAGAAAATCCGCCGCCAGATGACCTACGAGCAGGCGCAAAACGTCATCGTAGACTGCGGCACCTGCAAGGGCTGGACGTTGGCACAGGTGGCTGACCGCCGCCCTGCCAGCCTGCGCTGGTATGTGAAAGGCTATCAGGGAGAAAACAACATTCTCCGCGCGGCGGCCGCCATTATATGGGACAGCTTGCAGGAGAAACAGGCGGGATAACCGGGAAGGAGGCCGTTTCGTATGACCTCATCTTCCGATACGTTCCCGTTTGGCATTGCCGATGTGGTAGAACTGCTGGGGCTTACCGTCCGCCGCCGTCTGCCGTCGAGCCTGTACCTGAACTGCCCCTTTTGCGGGGATCTGCGCGGGCGGCTCAATGTCAACACGGACAAAAATGTCTGGCGCTGCAACCGCTGCGGCGCGGCGGGCGGTATGCTGGCACTGTATGCCCGCTATAACTGCACCGGCAATGCCGATGCCTACCGCGAGATTTGCGAAGCACTGGGGCGGTATACGCCCCGGCCAAGGGTAAATGACTGCATCGGGGTAAAGCCGGAACAAAACATCCGTGCCACCCCGCAGGAGATCCATCAGACCTACTCGCTGCTGCTCTCCATGCTGCCGCTGACACCCACGCACAAGGCGCATCTGCTGTCGCCGCGGCGCGGGCTGACCGAGGAACAGATTGCAAGGTTCGGGTTCAAATCGACCCCGCCTGCGTTTCTGTGCCGCAGTTATGCCGAGCGTCTGCGGCGGCATGGCTGCACCTTGCAGGGTGTGCCGGGCTTCTATCAAGACGATGCCGGGCGGTGGACGATCAACTTCGGCAGCCGCACGGCGGGCATCCTGCTCCCGGCTGTCGGTATGGATGGTCTTATTTGCGGTATGCAGATACGGCTGGACACGCCGCTACGCCGCAGGGATGACCCACCGGGCAAAAGCGGGGCGAAGTATATATGGCTGTCTTCTATCGGCAAGCCGCATGGCGTGACCTCCAGCAGCCCGCTGCATTTTGTGGGCGAGCCGTTTGCCAAGACCGTATATGTGACGGAAGGGCTGCTCAAAGCCGATATTGCCTACTGCCTGACAGGACGCTCGTTTGTTGCTGTGGCAGGGGTGAACAGCTTGAACGGCTTGGAATCCGCACTGCGCTGCATGGCACAGAACGGCACCAAGCTGGTCGTGGAAGCCTATGACATGGACAAGTTAGAAAATGAATATGTGGCATCTGCCGCCGAAAAGGTTCAGCAGATTGCCCGCGTAGCCGGGCTGCAAAGCACAAGCCTTGTCTGGAATACTGCCTACAAGGGCATAGACGACTGGCAGCTTGCTTTGCGGCAGGAAGAAGCAAAAGAAAAAGCGGCCTGATGCCGCGCAAAGTTATGGCAGAGAGTTACCATCGGGTAGCTCTCTGCCTTTTTTAGAAAGGACAGAACAATGGGTATACTCTCTGAAATTGATATGATGAACCGCGACGCCGAGGATGATGCTTTTGAGGTATCTTTGGATAGTGAAACCGTAGATTCTTTCAGCGAAGAATTTGAGCCGGTAGAAACCCCGAAGCAGGAACCGCAAGCGGAGGACGCAGAAGAAGCCCGCAAAAAGGCTGAATTTGATGCCGCCGAAGCCAAGCGCAAAGCTGAGTGGGAGGCAAAACAGGCGCAGAAGAAACTGCGGGAACAGCAGGAATCGGACCGCCTTGCCGCCATGTCGGATGACGATGTGATGCAGGCATCCATGAACCGTGTCTCGCAGGATACCGAGCGCCTGACCCGCCGCAACATGAAGCTCTGCGTCATGGAGGACGTGCAGACCGAGTGTCTGGCCGACCCCGCCTTTGCCCGTCTTGTGATGAACCCCAAGAAAAAGATGGTGAACTGCTTCCACTACATCAACCGCAAGGCGCGGGAGTATCTGGAACAGGAAATGAAGGACAACGATGAGAAGCCTATGGGCGGCGGTTTCGGCGGTGATGTGCCGGACGAACTCTGCTACCAGTGGGCGCGGGAGTATTTCCGTGATGCCGATGCCAAGGAGGACGCTGAACCGGAAGAAAAGTTTGTTCCTAAAACCTACAATGGGAAAGTTTCCAAGGCGGGTAAAGGAAAAAAAGATAAGCCCAAAAAGGCAGCGCCCAAGCCTGCCCCGAAACCCGCAGAGGAAGAACAACTCACCTTTGGTGACTTTGGCACAGAGGAGGCGGCAGGATGAAACTGGACAAACGAGCCTGCCGCCACGCGGCCAATGCTCCGCTGAACATCAGCCTGAATGCCGGGGTGCTGTACACGGATCGGGTGAAATACCTTGTCACCGCCGCCGTCAAGCTGCTCGGCGGGCATAGGGTGCTGGCGGTTTACTTCTATGAATGCGAACGCCTGAAAGCAAATGACCGCATGCCAAAATGGGTCGTGTTTCAGGGCAAGGATGACTTTGTCACGCTGGAGCGTGATGCCGAGGGAAACGTCAAGTGGCGGGATTCAATGCTGGAAAATCTTGTGGATGAAAGTTTCTATAAATTTAGGGAATCCTGCGTTTTCTATAAAGGGACGGATGGAGTTACGATTTCGGACTTTATCCATCAAAGTGCAAGTGGCATCACGATATTGGAGGCGTTGCAGGTCTATCAGTATGGTATTCGCAACAAGCAGGCAAAAAAGCGCCGCTGCAAACGTGATATGGGCATAGTCGAGAAAATGAAAAAGATCCCAGCTGCGCCGTCAAATCTGGCACGCTGGATTGACCGAAATGTCATGCCGCACTATCTGTTTTATTCGTATGACAGAAACCAGCCGGAAACGCAGGTCTTTTGTACCTATTGCGAGAAGTTTTCTGTGATAAAAAAGCCGAAAACCGGAAAAATCTTTGTCTGCCCGCAATGCAAACAAAAGGCAATCGCCAAAGCGCAGGGGAGAAGAGCCGCCTACCATGAGGACAGGGAAACCTGCCAGGTTATTCAAAAAATCAGCGATGAAGAATTGCTGATACGGATCTTCAAAGCGCGCTGGGCGTATAAGTCAAAAACCAACACACCTGTGAAAGAAATCTATGAGAACGCAAGGCTGTTCATCCGCGCCGTAGGGCAAGAAGGCACCGCCACAGATGCGTACTATTATGACAGCAGTTACGATAGCGCAACGCACTGGCGTAGAGGAAACCGACCGAGATTTTCTCCCTATACAAGCAGTTATGAAGCTGATGATACTGGGGCGGTTTACCTGCCATCACTGAAAAGAGCCTTGCAGGGAACACCGTGGCAGTATTGCGCACTCCGGCAGTTCTATGAACCTACGAAGGAGGCTATGCAGGTCAGTACTTACCTGCGCGTATATCGGCGCCATCCAAAACTTATTGAGCATCTTGTTAAAGTTGGATTCGAGCGCATCGTTTCAGACATTGTGTATCGGCACGGTATGGGAGCAGAAATTGATGCCACACAAAAACGCACGCACCGCATTTTACGGGTCAACAAAGAAGACTTGGCCATGCTGCGTGAATTAAATGCTGGCGTTGATACACTGAAAGCATACCAGCAATATGTAAAGCTTAATTTGCGTGGCCGGCAGGAACTTTTGCAGTGGCAGCTCAAAAATCATGTGCATACGATTCCAACGCAATGGTTTGCCTATATGACAGCAAGAAAATTCATGCGCTATATGGACAGCCAGTTGCCGGATTATATGCAGCTGAAGCGGGCTTTCCTCTATCGTTCCCCGATGGAAGAGGCAATCTCGACCTACAGCGACTACCTGCAAATGTGTCAAGGTCAGAATTATGACATGAAAAGCAGCCAGGTTCTGTTCCCAAAACACTGCAATGAGGCCCATGACGAGTTGAGCCGATACATTAAGAAGTGTAGGGACGAGCAAACAAAGCGTGCGTTTCGTGAAGTGTATGAGAATTTGGCAGAAAAGGCCAATCTTACTTCAAAGAAACTGCAAATTGTCTGCCCCAAGCAAACCGATGACCTCATCACAGAAGGACAGGCTTTGCACCACTGTGTCGGCACCTATATTGAGCGAGTGGCAGCGAAAAAATGCCTGATTGTATTTGTCCGCCGTGTAGAAGAACCGGAAAAGCCGTTTGTAACGGTAGAAGTCAGCAACGGCAAAATTGTACAAATCCGTGGCGAACGCAACAGTGACCCTACGAAAGAAGTGAAAAAGTTTGTTGACCTGTGGAGCCGCAAGGTGCTGCCTATGGCTTTGCAGACCGCGTAAGAAAGGAAGTGCTCACCTTATGAAGCAAATAGGAAATCTCGCCATCGTCTGCGCCCGGCGCAAGGATGTGACTCTGCGCATTGAGCAGGGGAGAGTGATGGTCATGCTGGATGGCACCTATGCGTCGACAGCGTTTTCTGCCGATTGGGATGACGATGAAACCATCCTGTCGGTGATCAATGAACTGAACTTCGGCCACTGTGCCCCCAAAAGCAAATGAAAACTGAGGAATGGCAAGAGAAAGCCGCTTTCATAGCCAAGCTGCGGGAACTAACAGAACGCTTGAACCGCTGCCGCGCGGCGTATGAAGCCCATACGCCGTTGGTAAGTGATGAGGTCTATGATATTCTGTTCAGCGACTTGCAGACATTGGAAAGCTGGCTGGGGTTGAGGATGAAAAACTCACCCACCAAGGAAGGTAACCACTTGATTTGAAACAGCCTCCAACCTATACGGTTTTGCCGCATAGATTGGAGGTTCTTGCTTGGCCGAAAATAAAACAGGATGAACTTCAGCGGCAAATTGACGTTTTCTACGATTTATGGTATTATACTGGTGTAAGTGATGTATGTGTCCTGCAAAGCAATTTGCACTGACACACGTTGTTATTTTTGTACTTTGTGCCTGCAATGCCGTTGACCGTCTGGTCTGTGCATCGCAGGCATTTTTTATCCGCCGGGGGCTGCCCCGTATAAAGCGAGAATGACTTTTGTACTGCTATTGGCAGCGAAGGAAAGTTATTCTCGTTTTTTTGTTTTGGTTTAGCGCCGCCCGGCGTTAAAAATAAAAATTCAAGAAAGGCGAGATTACAATGATGGACGAACTCAAGCAGCAATTTTACGAGGTCATGCACAAGTATCAGAAGCCGTTTTCGGAGGAAGGTGTTACGGCGAATCTTACGCAATGGTACGAACAGAAGCAGGGGCTTTTGCAGCTCCTGCGCAGGCATCCACTATGGAATGAGAAAGAACTGGCAATCGTGTTCCGCGTGGAGGAGCGCCGAGAGATCGACCGTATCACGGTAGACGAAACACGTGCCGCCATACTGGAACTGGGCCGCAGAGCCTGCACCGATGATACTGTATACGAAAACTTTGAAACAGCCCTGCGCGCGGCGACCGCAGACTATGCCCGGATACCGAACGAGTACCGTTTGGACACGATTCGGCAATACGGCGACATCAAGTGCGCACCAGGGCAAAAGGCGAGCCGCATTATCAATCGGCTCTGCCTGAAATTTCATCTCGACCAAATCGAAGAGGAAGCGGAAGCGGGCGAGCCGGACAACCGTTATATGCGTACAGTAAAGCCATACAACGCGCTGTTTGCACGGCTGGCCGATGCTCTGAACCCGGCGCATATCGAGAAAACCGCAGTGCTGTCAATCCACCCCTGCGATTTCCTCGAAATGTCCAACCGTGACAACACTTGGAGTTCCTGCCATTGCTTAGAAGGCGGCGGTTACCGCGGCGGCTGCCAGTCCTATATGGGTGATGCTGTCAGCATGATTTTCTTCACGGTCAGTGACGAGTACACGCAGGACTTCCATACAGCCCCGCGCATCACGCGAGAAATTTTCTGCTATAAGGATAATGTTCTGCTGCAATCCCGATTGTATCCTACAGATTTGGAGGACCAAAAGACATTGTATCGCAGCATCGTCCAGCAGGCAATCGCAACATGCCTTGACAAGCCGAACCTGTGGTCACTTAAGCGTGGAAAAGATACCGAACCTTACTGCGAGTCTGCGGCGGACAGCAACCACTATCCCGACTATAAGTATGGATACGCGGTTGCATCTTTGCTGAAAGGCGAAAACGACTATGGCCAAATGACGATAGGCTCCGTAGCCCGCTGCGTCTGCTGCGGTGGAGAACAGAAGAACCATCGTTCCATACGCTGTGCAGAGTGCGGCAATATGTATGTCTGCAAGGGCTGCGGCAAAACGGTGCATGGATATGGGCGCTATATTGATGAGCACTTTTATTGCAATGAGTGCAGCTATGAATGTGCGGTTTGCAAAGAAAAGTTTATCGGTATGCCGCGCATCGGAATTGCCCGATCCGGCGAGCAGCGCGGGATTTGCCCTGCCTGCTATGCGCAGGTAGTTGATGTATGCGGAAACTGCACAATCCATAGTGACTGCCTTTCCATCGGTGCCAATCGCTTCTGCCCGAACCAGATGAGCGGCCTTGCCGCATAAAGGAGGAATCCATGCAAGAATTGACGTTTGAAACCATTCTACGTCTGCCGCAGATGGAATTGAAAAAGAGGTTAAAAGCCGAGCTGAAAAGCAGGGGTTACCCCGTTACCGATAAGCCCGGCTACCTGTATGCCGAGGGAACGATTCCTGTCTTGCTGGTAGCCCACATGGACACGGTTCACCGTCAGCCTGTCGAGCAGATATGCTATTCGGCAGACAGGGCAGTAGCTATGTCACCGCAGGGAATCGGCGGCGATGACCGCTGTGGTGTCTGGATGATTTTGCAGATCCTGCGCACGGCGAACTGTCATGTGCTGTTCTGTGAGGATGAGGAAGTCGGCTGTGTAGGTGCAAAGAAATTCACAAGAGGTCCTTTGCGGCCACAGGTAAACTACATTGTAGAGCTTGACCGCCGGGGCAGTAATGATGCTGTGTTTTACCGCTGCGATAACCCGGAGTTTGAGGACTTCGTTACCTCGTTCGGATTTGAAACAGCAGGTGGTTCGTGTAGTGACATATCTTATATCGCACCGTATCTGGAAACAGCTGCGGTCAATATCAGCTGTGGCTATTATTGCGAGCACCAACGGCATGAGTGCATCCACTTAGCGGAGATGGAGCTTAATGCCGACCGCGTGGCGCAGATGGTCACGCAGCAGACGGAACACTTTGAATATATGGAACAGCAGGACAGCTTCTTCGGCGGGCGAGTTTACCAGTATTCTATGTGGGGGATGGCCTCGGAGCGTGAAACCTACAAGTGGCTTTCACCGCTACCGAAAGAAGCAAAAATCAAGCTGGGAACAGCGGAACTTATCATGTCTCATGCCAAGATTGACCGGCAGGGGAAGGTTCATCGCTATGTTCCCAAATTGAAAGCTGCTGTCCTGACAGAAAACGCCATAGCAGTAATGCCGGACGGTAAGAAAGCGAGATATGATTCCCAAAAGGCCAAGTGCCAGAAAGTGGTGCCCCTGTCAAGGGCGTTGGAAATACTGAATACAATATAAATACAGCCCCTTCCGCTGATGCAATTTCAGCAGAAGGGGCTGCCATTTTATTTATATGAATTTCCCCGGCGGGTCACAAATTACCGATTCCAGATATTGTTTTCAAGATCGATAAGCCGCTTCTTATACTCGGCCATCCGCTGATCGGCTTTGCCGTCATCATCGGGAAAGCTGACAAGGTAGCCGGTGTCCGTGTCATGGAAGCCGATTTCGCCGGTAAGGCCGCATATATCGGAAACTTTCAGTAAGGTATGGGGGAACTGGGTGGCGAGATCCTAACGCCCGGCTCCGACACCACGCTGGGTGGCGGCGCGCTGCAATGGCCGCTGCCGGTGGCGGGCACGATCACCTCGCCGCAGGGCTACCGCACCGACCCGATCACTGGCGAAACCAGCTACCACAGCGGCACCGACATCGCTGTGCCCGAAGGCACCCCGATCCTGGCGGCTGCCGACGGCACCGTCACTATCGCCAACGCCCTCGACAGTTGGGGCGGCAGTTATGGCTACCACGTCAAGCTCGACCACGGCGGTGGATTGACGACACTGTACGCGCACTGCTCGAGCATCTGCGTCACCGCAGGCCAGCAGGTCAAAGCCGGGCAGGTCATTGCCTACGTCGGCCACACCGGCCGCGCGACGGGGCCGCATCTGCATTTTGAGGTTCATTCGTCTAGATGTCCGGCGCTTGCCGTCGTGTCTTTGCGGTCAGATGCCTTGTGTACTTTCTCCAGCACTTCCCTTAAAACCGGTGGGACGGGCACGCCCATCTCGGCGGCGTTTTCCAGAATGCTGCCCAGCTCCGTGGCAATGTACCAGGTCAAAACGACGGGCGTCAACAACATATCGTAATCAAACGGCAGTTGCAGGCCAAGCACATGGTTGATCACCAAACCCAAAAAGATATCGGTCAGAACACTTACACAAATCATAATGGTGCTGCCACCCTTGTGCCATAGCCCTTTCCGCGCCTTGCTGGAATTCCATGTTTTCTCCTTAACGGCCAGCGCGGTGCCTGTCACACAATCCAGCAGCATACAAATTGCATACAAAACCGCCAGCCACCCCAGCCAACCGTGCAGGGCAGCCCACAGCCCGAACGCACCGACACTCGCCAGTTTTTCCACAGTGTTTACTTGCATGATTTTAAATTCCTTTTCTCACAAAACTTCTGTTATTTGATCTATTATTTAAAGAGAATCAAGTTCAATAAATGTAAACGTCCACTATTTATATACAGTATAGCTGGATTCATAACACAGTGCACCAGACACACAACTATTTTTGCTCTTTGATTGGTGTTTCTAATTTTTTGAATTGAGATTTACAATTCGCTGTAAACGTTCTCTGTATATAGTGAACGTTCAAATTCAGCCAATTGGCAAAAAACGAAAGAAGGTAAATTTATGCTTTTTGAAGGTATTAATCGCATTTATCGTGATTATGGGGTGTTTGACTATCCCCGGTCTGGTGGGTCTCGCCATAATGGTATGGACATTGATGGCGTGAATAGTTTTGTCATTCGCATGCCGAGCTTTAATGGTAAAACGATTTCCGGCACGGTGACTCGCTCCCGAATCGTTACTGACCATAGTGATTCCACTTGGGAATGGGGCTATTATGTTACCGTTAAACTGAGTACCCCGCAGACTGTCGATGGAACCGCCATTCACTATTTGACCTTTGCACATAATGCAAGAAACCTTGTTTCTGACGGGGATACTGTCACCACGGGTACGCCGCTTGCTATTGCAGGCAAAACTGGCAATGCTGAAGGTGAGCATATCCACTGTCACCTTCAGGCTCGCAACGTAAACAATTCCGGCGCGTATAATCCTGTGGGCTTTTCTGGCATTCGAAACGAAAAAGGCGAGTACAACATCAAGACATCCGGGAGCATGCAGAAAATTGAACTCGGCCCGGTTTTGAATTCTCAAGCATCGGCAATTTGGAACAAAGCAAAGGCTCTCGGCGTAACCTATGCGGCCTTTTATGCCGATCCTGATAATTCGCGCCAGATTATTCAGTTGGGGCCTGTTTCAAATTCTATGGCATCTACCCTTTATTCCTATGCGGTCAATGAAATGAAAGTCTCTTATCGAAGTTGGTATATCTAACGATGCTATGGCTATAAGACAAACCCGCACGATAGAGTACTGTACTGCCATTAAGATGCAATGAACAAAGATGCGCCCTGTCGAAGACACAAAGCTTCGACAGGGCGCATCTTTGTCTGCATTGTGATATCCGTCTCCACTTTGTCGGAACATTTAGGCGGCCTATGGCAAAGCAAAGTTAACAGCGAAGCCAAAAAGACGTGTGGGTAGAATCTTGTAAAATGTTGCGGTGAGCCGGTGGTGTTCCGCCTACCTTTTAAGGCAAACCAACCCCTGCGCCTTGGCCAACCACTACGTCTCTTGCTCAATTCCCAAAAAGCAAAACGGCAGATACTCCCAGGACACATTACTCTGGACGCTGATTCTGTACGGGCGCTCGCCCGGCATGAATAGAATTTCCCCGACCTGCGCGGAGGACGGCAGATAGTAGGTGAGGGATACCGTCGCTTCACTGCTTGGCGCTGCGGCGGATTCCGGCGTACCCGCATACAGGGAACTGGAATCCTGCTGCGAAAGCAGCGTGACGCGATAGGCTGCGCCGGCCAAAGGATATTTGATCGGGATGGCTTCTTCCTCATGTGTTTCTATCTGCACCGGCTGCAACAGCCCTGTGCAATCCAGATGCTGCCCAAACATTTCCAATAGAACTTTTTCAAACACCTCTTGCGAATAGTAGGGGATGCCTGATTGGTAGACCAGCGGCTGTATTTTGCTTTGCGCAGTCAAATACAGTATGGTTGCAGAAACTGCGTGGTAGATGGTGTCGTCTGCCGCAAGAGTGCTTTTACTTTCCATTGCAACAAAGGTGGACGGCGCTAACCAGAGCAAAAGCTGGCTGTCTTCCAGAAAGCGGGCCAGATGTTCGGCCGCCTGGATGTTCTCTATGCGCCCGGCTGACGTTTTATAGGTTCCCCAACCATTTCCGCTGGGCGCAATGGCCATGCCGTAATAGCTGAAATCTCCCATAGACGTTCTGACATCCAGCGTATAGGGTGCCATCGGCAAGCCGGTGGTCATATCCGTTCCGCCGGGAATATATATATTTCCGGTTTGTGATTGTCCTGCTTCCAACTCCAAAGGAAATTCCAGCTGATTTTCCCCGAATGGCCAGGTTTCGTGTACAGGGCAGGAGTCTAACGATATCTGATCCGCATGAAGTTCCCAAAGCCCTGTTTCCCGCAGTGCTACGATCGCATCCTCTGGCAACAGGACCGGCGTCGATGCATCCTCGCCATAAAACTGATGGTTTGGATACAAAAAGATTGTTTCGATCGTGAGAGGCTGATCTGTATAGTTGGTGATTGTTATTTCGGCATAGAGAGCCCAATTGGGATTGTCCGGCTGGTCGTATAGTTGCTGATAACAGCTCCGCTCTGGTGAAACTGAGACTGCGAGCGGTTCGGCCGTCGGTCGCGGCTGAGCAGTGGCAGAAGGCGATGAATGTGTTTGACTGACAGACAAATGCGAAGAATTGCTACACCCAGCGAGAATAATTGTGGATAATATGATTGCCATCATTCTACTATGTTTTCTTCTCATCTACATTCTCCTTTGCATTCTTTTTGAAATTGTTCAGAAGCTCTTTTGTTTTGCTGTAAAGAAAGTTGCTCGAATAATCTAATAAAATTATATCGGTTCCGGCTGATCACGTCAACCATGTGGCGGATTCTGTGCTGATCTTAACTGTTATATTGCAGTGTTTTTGTCTTTGCCCCAAGCCTCTTTGATTTTTTGAAGCGCTTTGATTTTGGTTTGGTTGATGGCTTGCCGGGTTTTGTGCTTTTGCCGTGCAACTTCGGCAACGGATCGCTGTTCAAAGTAGATGGCATAAACAATTGCAAACTCGTACTCATTCAAAACCTTATGCAAGTCTTGAAGAGTCAATTGGTCATATTGGTCACATGTACTTGTCTTCTGCGCATACTCAAGGGCTTGTGGAAGCGTAGCATCTTCCAGGTAAGAAGTACCCCGTTCTTTTGCCTTTTGTTTTGATAGCGCTATATATTCGTTTTTCACCGAATTGGCTATGTAACGAGTGACGGTGGCATCATCCGTTGAAGACAAGCGGCTCGTATCCCATGTTTTCAACATTGAGAGCAAAAAGCATTGCAAGTCTTCAAAGCTGTCCTCCCTGTGCAGGAAGAATGCATACCGCTTTATGAGCGGTTTGAACTTTTCGACAAGTTCTAAGGCAACGTTAGCGTCGCCACCTTGATAGTCAAGAATTTGTTTGTGAATCTCTGCAGGCATTTTTCTCTACTACCCCTTGGGGTAAAGAGAAAAACACTGCAGATTTGTAAAGCACTCTAAACAGCGGTTAAAATAGGTGCCTGAATGGTATTGGCTATACCATAAAGCCCTGTACAAACAGGAATCGTATTGGTATTCAAGCGCGCTTACAGCACATTTGATACTATAGTTTTAAACGCCTTCTTTTGAATACCTTTTCCCTGCATGTTCCTCATCGTTTCTTATTGCAGAACCGTCAAATTGGTGTCGGACACATAACAGATGCTACCGCTTGCGGAATCTGTATTGATAGCTTTGATCATCAACACTTTGCCTCCATTAACGCTTACGCTGATAGGGCGCACATTTTCATCTCGAACGATGTTATCGACACGGCCAACCAATACATCGTCCACATAGATTTCTACACTTATGTTTGCGTCACGACTTGTGTCGTCAGACGTCAAAATGTTGGCCTCGAATGTATCATACCGACCATCAAGCTTAAATTTTGCCCATGCTTCCTGCCAAGGGTCAAACTTATAGGATACACTGTGTGTTGTCCCATAAAAGTTCTACCGATTTTCTGATTATCTTGGCACCACTTCGCAAATGTCGGAATTGCTTGGAATATCAAGCATTTCCGGCATTTTGCGTTTCGGAAGATACCCCGCATATCATGGCATATCGGAGCCTCATTTGGCGGTCAAAAGTAGTAAAACCGTAGTAGAAAACCGGCCTTACTACTAAGCCGCCAGCTTGTCCATCGCCGCCTTTGCAGAGGCGTAATCCGCATGAGCGTAATAGTTCAGCGTCATGGTGATGTTGGAATGTCCCATGATGTATTGCAGGTCTTTGGGGTTCATTCCAGCCTGGGCAAGCCGAGTGCAGAAAGTGTGCCGCATGGTATGGGGCGTGATGTTCGGCAGGGCCTCATCAGGCTTGTGGTGCTTGTTGTACTTCCTGACAAGCCCCTGGAACATGCTCTCGTAGCAGGACGCCGTTTTGGGAAGGCCGCTCTGGTTGAGGAACAGGAAGTTGGTGTAACCCCCGATATTGACCGGGGCGGCCTTGCCCCTGTTCTTCACCGCCCGCTTCAATGCCTGGTAGACCTTCTCGCTCATGGGGATCTGCCGCACGCCGTTCTTGGTCTTGGGCGCATCCACATAGTAGCCGAGCTCGCTGTCCCGCAGAAGCTGGTGGTCCACATCGATCCGGCGGTTCTCAAAATCCAGATCCACCGTCAGGCCGCACAACTCGGAGATGCGGAGGCCGGTCCCCAGCAGAACGATGATCTCATCGCAATACTTCCGGTAGACCGGATCGCTGCCGGCGAAGGCCAGGAGGCGGTCCTCCTGTTCCTGGGTCAGCGCGACTTTTTCCTCCGTGTCATCCTCCAGGACCGTGTCCATAGCGAAGTTGAACGGGTTTTTTCGGATGCAGTCATCCTCAATCGCCGTGTAAAAGGCCGCTTTCAAAGACCGTTTCCAGTTGTTGATGGTCTTGTAGGCATAGCCCTTCTCGCTCATCCTGATGGCCCATTCCTTGGCGTCCGAGAGCTTCACCGTGTCAATGCTTCGGGAGCCCAGGGGGTCGCTTTTCAGAACGGACATCAGGTATTCCCGGCCCTTCTCGGTGCTCCGCTTGACATTCTTCCGATGGCTGTTCTGCCGGGCGTAAAGCTGGCAGACCGTCATCTTCTTGCCGATGGTGTCGATCCCATCGTTAATGTCACGAAGGATCTCCTTCACCTTCTCACGGAGCGAAACATCATCCCGCTTGCCCGTGGGGGTCTTGTCGGTGGGCACCAGTTTCCAGGCATACACGAATTGAGTTTTACCGCAGGCGTCCGTGTACTTGTAAGCGTATCTTCCGTCTTTTCTCTGGCTCTCTCCAGTTCTTAAAATTCGACCTTTGCTATCGCGTCTTTTCTCTGACATGATGTAAAGCTCCCTTCCATCGCTGGAATGAGCCTCGATACGCTATCATTATTATACCGCGCCCTGGGCTCATTGTCAGCCGGCTTCGTCAAATAACCTCCAGCTCGTCGATGACTTTCTCAAACTGCTTGCGCTTGATCTGGAGGCGGTTGCCGTTCATGATGAGCCAGTTGGCGTCAGGGTTTTCCTCGGCTAACCTGCGGAGCTTCTTTTCCCCAATGCGAAAATATCTGGACGCCTCCTCGATGGAAAGCGTGTATTTTTGCCAGATAGGAATATCGTTCGTGTTCAAATACAACACCTCCTGTAAATTTGCGCGTCCCCTTTCAGAGGACGGTGTTGCAAAAAATAAGAGGCAGAAAACGGATGGCTGCTGGCACAGCTCCACGGGAATTTCACCCCGGCCCATGCTGATGGGTGCGGCGCACGATGCTTTGCGGGCGTCCAATGCGCGAGTCTCATTATCCTGCCTGCGCGTCCTCGCCCACAGGCTGCCACACCTGTTTTGCGGCCCGGTGTTCATCGCTCTCCTGTTTGGTAGGGGTCCCGTCCTGCGGACTTGCAACAGGGTCATGGCGCACCGGCCGACCGGCTCAACGCAGACAGATCGTATCCGTCTGCCTTATACTGCACCGGAGGCCTCCCGCCGGGCTTTCTTTGTCAAGGAGCTATATAGGGGCACCGCGTGGAAAGGGGGGAAACACGCAGCGCCCGGCCCTGGGTCAGTTCAGGTCAAAGCCCAGGATGGAGATAATCAGCTTCGTTTCCAGCCGCCGGCGCAAATCTTCATCTACCTGGGGACGAGGAAAACCGTCAAGGTCATAGCTTGTCCTCGTAGACAGCGCGGCGATGTAGCCGGAATAGTGCCGGACTACCCGGTTCACCGCTTCGGGGTTGCCTCCGACAGCGGCGGCGATCACCGGATAAGGGATCAGCGACGCCCGCGTGCACGCAGATTTAATCATCCGCTTCACCTCCCATCAGCTCCTTCAGCAGCCGATAGGCTTTCTGCCTGCGGGTGTTGACCGTCCGGCGGGCCATGTTCATGTACTCGGCAATCTCGCGGTCTGCCATGTCCAGGAACCAGTACATCAGGAAGATGTCCCGGTTATCCTGGGGCAGGGCGTTCAGCGCCTCGGCCAGCCGGTCATCCTCGATTAGGATCACAGCCCCTCCCACAGGGAAGGCCGTGTACTCCCAGGAGTAGCGGTCATAAACCGCAAGCTGGGCCAATTCCTCCTCCGACAGTTCGCTGAACAGTGCCTCACACTTCTGGCGGCGGCTGATCTCACGATAGCCGTTGTACGCCTCGTATTTCAGCACCTTCTTGCAGTAGCTGTCAAAGGCGTGCTGCTTGTGCTCGTAGTGGCGGTCAGGTTTCAAGTTCTCACCTCCCTTCGTGCCGGGAGGCAGTTCTTTTCTTCCCCTTTCGCTCACTACTCGTTCAGCGGAGGGCCGTTTTGGCTTCGCTGCGGGGGGATTATGTGTAAATTTCTTGCCGCTCATAGATAAGCTCCTTTCGTTTCGTTCAGGCCAGTGGGTCGGAACGAAACGGGGCGGGGAGCGGCATCCCACACCCAGGCGCCGGCGCTCAAAAGAGCGGGAAACAATATGGGTGAGCCCTGATATATAAAAAGCGAGCCACAGCTCACTTCCATGAGCGTGGCTCGCTACTTCGTTATTTGAATATTTTTCGAGATGGCGGGGAGGGCTGGCACATAAGTGACGAACCCCGCCTTATTTTAACCTCCTTGTCCCTGCTGTTCTCATCCATATCTTCCTTTACTCTCAAAATATGAATTAGACATCATATAACATGATTTACATGGTTATTTAAGTGAGCGGTAGCACATCCTAAAATGAAGTAGAGGTGATGTGCAGTGAACAATCCGCTTGATTTATTTGCATGGAAACTGCGGTCGGAGCGAAAACGGCAGCACTTGACGCAGAAGGCGTTAGCTGAACGGCTCCACATGAGTGTCCGCACGATCATTGAGATAGAGAAATGCAAAAGCAACCCCAAATTTGAAACCGTGGCGCTTCTGGCGAAAGAATTGAATATCAGCCTGGATGCTGCAATCTTTCCCGACATGGTGACCGGGACCGTCTCAAAAACGGTCGTTGATTTCTTCGCCGGGAAAAGTGAGGCGGAGATCCAGAAGTATATCGCTCTCTGCAAACAGGCGGAGACCTTCCAAAAAGACGAATAACGCGGTCGGGTTCGATGTGCCCGGCCGCGTTACTGTTTTTACCCATCGTCATGCGGGCAAATCAATCTTCTTTATGTGAGTTGTAGGCATCCCGTAGATGCTCAAAGGACTTTTGGCTGATGACATGCTCCATCCGGCAGGCGTCCCGCTCCGCCGATGCCGGATCAACACCGGCCTTGGTGAGCAGATCCATGAAAAAGCGGTGCTTCTCGTAGGTCTGCTCGGCAATTTCTCGCCCTAAGTCAGTCAGATGAAGAAAGAAGTCCTCATCCATCGTAAGGAACCCACCTTCTTTTAGAGTGGTCACGGCATGGCTCACACTGGGCTTTGACACCTCCAGGTGCCGGGCAACATCCACGGAGCGCACCATGCCCTTTTGCCTTTGGAGAACAAGGATAGCCTCCAGGTAATCTTCTCCCGACGCTCGGAGTTTCAAGGTTTCCCCCCAATCTAAAGAAGCATAAATTTATCCATTATCTGGATGCTTCTCTGCGCTGTTTCAAAATCGTAGTTGCAACGGATAATTTCTAAAAACCCAGCCAAATATGCTTTGGACAAGAAGAATGGCAGATGCGCTTGTCGAGATAGTTCCCCTCTACACTGTAATAATCGTTGATACAATGTATCGGATAGCATTTTGTGAAATTCAGCATAGAAGGGGGCATCCTTACATCGAACAATCGTCCTGAACACATCCCAGTAGGTATAGGTAAAGGTCAAGCATGGTTCAGGAATAATAGCATTGACATTTTCCTGGGGACATATCAGGTTTTCTAATAGTTCATTGGATGCTGGTTCAACAACAGCACGAAACAGTGCATCCTTGCTTGGAAAGCGATGATATAAAGCGCCGGTTGTCACTCCAGCCTGTCCGCAAATGTTCGCAAGTGAAGTGCCCTGATAGCCGTTTTGTAAAAAACCGTTTTTCGCATACCCCAAAATTCTTATAGTGGTATCTTTATCTACCATTTTTTCAATGGTCCTTTCTCTTATCCAGTAACGAGGATTTTCACCCCGATTGCGATAAGAATAAGTCCACCTATAATCCCTGCCTTCTTTTCCATGCGGTTGCCAAATATACTTCCGATTTTTACTCCCGCACCGGAAAAAAGAAATGCAGTGCAGCCAATCAGCAAAACAGCCATCGCTACATTTACTTTCAATGCCGCAAATGTGACACCTACCGCAAATGCGTCAATGCTTGTTGCTATGGCAGCGGGGATCATTACCTTTGCGGCAATCGATGCAGAGTTCGATGTGGACGTTTCTTTTATTGTTTCTCTCAGCATATTCAAACCTATCAGAGTCAATAGAATGAAAGACAGAATACGAGAGATAGGCGCGATGTACTGAATTACGGTTTCCCCACATAAAAAGCCGAGAAGGGGCATAATTGACTGAAAGCCGCCAAAATACAGGCCGGTTACAATACACGCTTTTTTACATTGTCCTTGAATAGTTAATCCTTTGCCCACAGAAACGGCAAAAGCATCCATCGCAAGACCGACTGCAATCAAAAGCAACTCTACTCCGTTCAACTATGCCCCTCCTTCAGCTTCGATTTACACAGCCCAGCCAAGGCTCTCCTGCTGAATATGGAACAGCTTATGATACAGCCCATTCTTCTTCATCAGCTCATCGTGTGTTCCATGTTCTACCAGCCGGCCATTGTCAAGAACGAGGATCTGGTCCGCGTCCACAACTGTACGGAGGCGGTGAGCGATCATAATAACCGTCTTACCTTCCACCAGTCTGGCAATCGCCTTTTGAACCAGAACTTCATTCTCCGGGTCGAGGGATGCTGTGGCCTCGTCAAGCAGAATGATGGGCGCATTTTTCAGCAATGCGCGGGCGATGGAAATACGCTGGCGCTCACCGCCGGAAAGGGTGCTACCGTTTTCACCGAGGACCGTCTGATACCCGTCCGGCATTTCCCGGATAAATTCATCACAATAGGCTGCTTTGGCAGCAGCAATTACCTGATCGTCTGTTGCGCTTGGATTGCCCAGCCGGATATTGTTCATAACCGTATCATTGAACAAGGTCACATCCTGGAATACGAAAGACATATAAGACATGAGGCTTTCCGGCTCCATACTCTTGATGTCTTTGCCGCCCACGGTGATCTTGCCCTTCTGAACATCCCAAAAGCGGGCAATCAGTTTGGAAATCGTGCTTTTACCGGAACCGGACGGGCCAACGAGGGCAGTCACGCTCCCCTGGGGAATTTTGCAGGAAACATCTTTGATGACATCTTCCTGATTGTAGGCAAAAGTCACATGGGAAAGTTCAATATCGCAGTTCGGGACCGTTTTCCCGTCACCGTCCATTGCAGGAGTGGTGAGCAGGGTACGCATACGACTTGTAACTACATTCAAATTCAGCAGCGAGGACAAATTCGCCAGGATTGCCAAAATAGGGCCATAAATCCGCGTGACCATCAGCAGGAACATGAGCAAAGGCAGCAGTTCAATTTGTCCACTGGTCAGGAGGATAGCACCGACAAAGATTGTAATGCCAATACCTGCCTGCAAAATCATGCTGGCGCTGGACATAAACACGCCGACAGCCATTTCTACCTTGATGGCGATCTTTTTCATCGCCAGTAGAGCTTTATCCAACGCGCTGAAATGAGAGCCGGACAGCCCGCAGGACTTGATGATCTTCATGCCTTCCAAGTATTCCTGTACCTGGTCAGAGGCAGCCAGCTTTGCGTCAACCTGCTTTTCAAAGAGTTTCTTTTGATGGTTCCGGCTGAGCCAGATAATGAGGAAGGCAATCGGAACCGTGATGAATACGCACAGGGCAAGCCGCCAGTCAAAGAAGGCCAGCAGGATGCAGGTCAGGGTCACCGTGATGCCGTTTGCAATCAGCGGAGGGATCGTGCTGCTGAGCAGGGACTCCATGCTGCTGCAATCTGCCATCATATTCGTGGTCAGTTCGGAAAGGTCCTTGGTGTTAAAGAAATTCATAGGGAGTTTCCGAAGATGCTCCGCAATCCGCAGCCGGGTCGTATTCGACTCCTTATACGAGGCAATATAGGTTTTGCGGTAATCGTTTTTGGAGGCCAGAAATACCAGGATGGCCGAAACAATACCTGCGCCCCACAGCATCCAGATATGGTTCCACTGAATGGAGCCGCCACTGACAAAGGGTGTCAGAATTTCACTGAAAATCATAACAGTTACACAGAACGGCAGAAGCATAGCGAGGTTCGTCAATGTGCAGGCGAAGATTGCTTTTTTCAGATCTGCGTAACCCTTGTCTGATAAAAAGAGAGCTTTTTGTAATCTGCTCATAGTTACACCGCCTTTCCGCTGATTTTCCAGCCAATCGCTTCTGTATAGTGGTTCCACATCTGTGCATAGCGTCCGCCTGCGGCCACCAACTCGTCATGTTTTCCTTCTTCGACCAAGTGTCCTTTCTCCATGACAATGATCTTATCGGCATTGCGGATCGTGGAGAGGCGGTGTGCAATGATGATAACTGTCTTACCCTGCATCAGCTTTTCAAAGGCTTTCTGGATCAGATATTCATTCTCCGGGTCGCTGAACGCCGTTGCCTCATCCAGCACAATGATAGGCGAGTCTTTGATAATGGCCCGCGCAATGGCAATTCGCTGGCGCTCGCCGCCAGAGAGATGGATGCCTTTGGAGCCGACCACCGTGTGATACCCGTTGGGAAGTTTGGAGATAAACTCGTGGCATTGAGCCGCTTTCGCCGCCGCAATTACTTGTTCCTCACTGGCCGAAGGGTTGCCCATACGGATATTATCCAAAATGCTCTGCTTGAACAGGAAAATATCCTGGAACACAAAGCTGACATGGTGCATCAGGTCATCCTCCGCCATATCGCGCACATCTACGCCGCCGATGGTAATGCTGCCGGAAGATACATCCCAAAAACGAGAAATCAGATTGGCAATCGTACTCTTGCCACCGCCGGACGGCCCAACAATGGCCGTGATCTGTCCCTGCTTTGCAACAAAGGAAACATCCTCCAGCGCCTTTTCGTGTGTATCTCCCGTGTAGGAAAAGCTGACATTCTTGAAAGCAACATCATCATTGGTGGGTTTCTTGGGATGGCTCGTTTCTGGCATTTCAGGAATATTTAGAATTTCATCCATACGCGCCACATTCCCATCAATCTGCATGAACGACTCGGAGATATACATGATCTTGTTCAGCACGCCGGAAATTGCGGGTACAAAGAGCAGATAGAAAATGAAGGTCATGGCAAACCCAGCAAAATCATCCGACCTGGAGCCGATTAAAATTCCGACAGGTACAAGGATCAGATAAACATTATTGATGATTGTGGTGAAGGCGGGCATACAGTTCTGCCAGCCCAGGGAAAATTTCAGGACCCACTCTGTATATCCGGTAATCGCTTCTTTGAGCTTTTTGAAAGAGGATGCCGTCTGGTTAAATGCCTTCACAACCGACATTCCACGAACATACTCCACAGAAGCGTTGTTCATTTCCTCCAGGGCCTTTTGATACTTGCCCATGTTCTCTTTCATCTCGCCGCTGCCAAAGCCAATAAACTCCGCAACAAACGCCAGAACGATACCGACCAAAGAGGCAAGCCCGAACCGCCAATCAACGGCCAGTAAAATGATGACCATGACGATGGGGGCTGTGACAGACGCCACGAAATCCGGGAATTGATGGGCAATAAACCCTTCCACGCTCTCGATATTCTCATCCATGATTTTACGCAGACGCCCGCTGCCGATGGTCAAATGATAGCCCAACGGAATTTTGGTGATATGGTCAGCGAACAAGACCTTCAGCTCGTACAGTGTACCGAACGCCGCCATGTGGGAACTGAAAATAGCCAGAAAATACAACAGGATATTAGCCACAATCCCGGCGAGCGCCAGCCAGCCATAATTCATGACCATTCCCATATCCAACTGGTCAAGGTTCGGAAAAACACCGATAATTGAGCGGATCATAAAATAGACCGCTATGTACGGGATGAACGAAGCAATGGCCGCCAGTGACGAAAGAACCGCAGCTAAGAATACAAGGCCCTTTCTGTCAGAAGCCAATTCCATGCATCGTGCCAAACCCGTCTTTGGTTTTGCCTGTTTCGACTTTGCGTTTGACATAGCATGAACCCTCCTTAAAAGTGAAAATGGCGAGGTTAGCAACTTCTAACCTCGCCATTCATTTTATCAATCTTTGAAATTGCCTGCTACTCCATATCTCTGTTCCGGTGTCAAAAATAGCCCAAAGATACCAGAGAGTTAGTCGTAACTATATTGTCCTTAGACAATGCCTGCCTTCTGGAAATGCTTTTTGAACACGCCTTTTGCAATCAAAGCGCCGACGATGCCTGCAACGAAGGTCACAACAGCAATGATGACTACCATTGTTCCATTCATAAAGCTATGTAGCTCTGTCAGATACTCGGCACTCACGCCGTTAGAGGTGGACATATCATCCACATAGCCGGTCATAATGACCATAGGGAGATAGGTGCCCAGCGCAAAGAATGTCATATAGACGGAATAACCAATGGTATTCAGCCAGAAGCTCTTGTAGTGGCCGGCGCGGGCCAGCAGCTCCGCAATTACGGCACCGGCAATAAAGCCAACGGCAACCGCCCATCCTGCACCAATCAGGAACTCAATCAAGCCGATTACCACACCGCTCAAAAGGACGCTCCCGGCCTTTGGCACTTTAGCGCGCATCAGCATATAGATAATGCCTCCAGGAATTGCAGCAATGGCGCTCCCAAAGGCGAAAGTCACCACGGTAGCTGCGGAGGCAAAGATGCACACCATTACCACAGCAAAGAATAACACCGTAAAAATGCCCAGCGTGATAAAGTCCTTTGCTTTCATTTTGTCGGATGCCCCGACAGGCTTTGCTTGTTCACTCATACAGATAGCCCCTTTCTATTATTTGTATATAACTAAGATGAAGTCCTTTCATCCACGCGAATGACACGGGAACAAATCTTCATCAGTAGTTCATTGTCATGGGAAATCACCAGGATGGCTTTCCCTCTTTTGGACAGCGCACTTAAAATTCCTGCAACGCTCTCCATGTTTTTGTAGTCCAAGCCGCTTGTGGGCTCATCAAAAATAAGTACCTCTGCATCCCGGAGTGCCGCAACGCCAATCGCGGTGCGCTGCTTCTGACCGCCAGAGAGGGACATTGGATGCCGCTCTTTATAAATTGTCAAATTCAACTCGTCCAGAATATCATCTATTCGTTTTTCATCTTTATCCTTTTGGTCAGACAATGCCAGCAGTAGTTCTTGGTAAACGCTATCAGTAAACAGTTGATAGTCCGGGTCCTGCATGACAAGATACGCTTTCTTGATCCGCCGTTTACTTGGAACCGTACTGTTTTTGTATAGAACTTCTCCATGCAGTTCCTTTTGCAAACCACATAGGGTTCTGGCCAAAGTTGATTTGCCACAACCATTTTTCCCTACCACGCCGACAATTTCTCCAGGGTAGACACAAAAGTTCAAGTGCTGTGCTACGGGTTCCCCTTTCTCATATCCAATCGCAAGGTCTTTAACTTCGACAGCCGGGGTATCGTTTCGAGAGGGTGTTGTTTCGGGAAGCTCTAACCTTGTAGGCGTATAGCTTCTAAGTCCCAGCGCCTTGATTTGCTCGGTACTGAGTAAAGCAAAATCACTGGCGGACCAAGATTGTTTCAGCTTACCATGCTCCATAAGGACAATGCGGTCGGCAATCCCATTCAAGAAGTAAAGGCGGTGTTCGGATACAATAATCGTTTTTCCCTGCGCCTTAATCAGCAAAAGTAGCCGTCGTAGTTCTTGAATGGCCTCCGGGTCCAGGTTTGAGGAAGGCTCGTCCAGAACAAAAATATCAGGGTTTAATGCGTAAACACTGGCAAATGCTATGGTCTGCTTTTGTCCGCCGGACAAGTCAAACAGGTTGCGATCCTTTAACTTTTCAATATGTAATTCCTGGATAGTCTGTTGGTAACGGTCCAGCATCACTTGATAGGGCATTCCCTTATTTTCCATACCAAACACAATCTCGCTGTCCGTATCCAGACTAAAAAACTGACTGCGTGGATTTTGGAAGACAGAGCCTATCTTGTCCGACAAATCGTGCGGTTGGATCGTGCGGGTATCAACTCCGTCAATGAGAACCGTCCCGGACATTTCCCCTTCGTAAAAGTGGGGAATAAGTGTATTTATCAACCTGGTCACACAAGTCTTTCCACATCCAGATTCGCCAGTAAGGACAACACACTCCCCTTTTTCAATCTGCAAATTAAAATTTTGCAGATTCTCCCGTTCAGCACCGGAATATTGAAAAGATACATGGTCAATATCAATCATCATCATATCCTCCCATATATCTGATATTTGCAGAAAAACAGCACCACAAAGGCAACGAGAAAGAAGAACAGCACCATCCAATCTTTAGCATGAACTTTTAGCTGAATGAACGAAGTCCGTTGCGCCGGATTATCAATGCCTCTCGTCACCGCAGAAGCAGATAATTCTTCTGCAATCGAAGCAGAGCGCATCACGATGGGGATAGCGATTGCCTCCAGAATGAGCATGGGGCGCGTGAATACATTTTTCCACGAAAGGGCGATGCCTCTTAACTTCATCGCGTCATAAATATTGTGGATCTCCTCACTGAAAGTAGGAAAAAAGCGCAATACCATAGCGAATGTAATGGTAATGCTCCGAGGAATTTTTAGCGAGTACATGGCCGCAATCAATTCGCTGACTTTCGTTGTAGCGATAAAAGTTGAAGCAAAGAGTACCACGGGTATCATTACCCGGATAAACAATGTGAAGATCGACAAAATAGTTTCGATGGCCTGGGGAAGGAAGGCGCAAAGCTGCTGTATGGCCGCAATCACCACATAAAAGATGATGTATTTCAATACAATCTTTTTCTGCCCCATCAGGCACGAAAGAATACAGATAAAGGAAAAACACACGCTGCCAAGGACAAAATCTTTCAAGCCAAATACCATGAAGTTGATAAGTAAAAATAAAAGCAACTTGATTCGGGTATCTATGGTCAGCAGGGATACCACCTCCTAAATAAAAGCCGATGCGTTAGCATAAACTAACCGCGCCGGCTCATTATATCTTTTTGCGTAAATTTTTTCTGCTCCATTCCTCTGGAAAGACCTGAAAAACAGCCCGTTCTTCCTATCTATTTTTTCCGGTAGTCTTTTGGGAGCATCCCATACACAGATTGAAACGCTTTAGCAAATTTGCTGGCATTGCTATATCCAAGTTCTAAAGCTATATCCCCGATTTTCATTTTATTTTCCGAAAGCCACTGGGCTGCTAAATTCATTTTGTATTTTTTGAGATAGGCATACGGTGTGTCCCCATAGATATGGGAAAACACCAGATGAAAAACGGAGAGGTTCAAGTGTGCCTCTTTTGCCAACTGCTCCAGGGAAACTTTCTCATCCAAGTGAGAAATAAGGTATTCTCGAATAGCTTTTGTAGTCTGTATCTGCTTCTTATCAAAATATTTTAGATCGCACCCGTTGACTTGTGTCAGCTGATCCATGTGATACAGAAGCTCGATGGCCTTAATTTTGAAATAGCCGATGGGCTCCATTTCTGCCGCAGTATACAATTCTGAAAAAAGATGCTTTAATTGTGGCGGGGTCTCACTGACATACCATCTTGTTTCTATTCCCAGTGTAGTTCCGATCTTATCAAGATCAATGGGAATTGTCTGCATCATCCGACGCGTTCCGACCGAAAGTGCCTGCCGGTCTATGACAAGACTGACTCCATAATATTTTCCCAGCGGAAAAGAAAAAGAAACCGGCAAATGCTCTGTTGCTGCAACACTAAAATAGCCCTCTGGCAAATACGACACAGTATGATTGGCAAATTCACATTCATAGCGTCCGGTTTGACAATGCGTGATCTGAATAATATCTGGATTAAACTTCTGAGCCTTCATTGCTCCATCCGTTTCAAAGTCGAGAAAGCAAAGCTGTATACCCTCAAATAAGTTATAGTTTTTCACAATACCACGGCCATTGCAACCATAATCAACGACCACACAATCGTCACTCTGCGACAACACTTTGGCCTGCATACCGTACCAGTCTTGATTAAAGTTGGGTTTGTCCACGCACATCCCTCCAATCGGTTAGTTTCGGCTTACTCACCATTATGATAACACAAGCATGAGCATAATTCAAGAAATTAGCCCATTCCTTAATAGCACTCCAATTCAGTATAGTCAGCCAAAATCTTCGTTTCAAATTGTAGTATTAGTAGAGGGGAAAACAAGGGAAGGGTTACGATAGCAAGCACAGCCAGCGAGTACCCACTGGCGGATTTTCGGTTTAGGGGGACCCCTGCCCCTAAACACGAAAATTGCTTGCTGGGATAGTCCCAGACCCTTATAAGAAACGGAGGCGAAGCGGAATGGTAAGCAGAAAGCGGAACATCCAGATGAAGTTCTGGGTGACGGAGGAGGAGAAGCGGCTCATCGACGAGAAGATGGCCCAGCTCCCCACAAAGCGGTATGGGGCATATCTGCGGAAGATGGCGATTGACGGATACATCATTCAGGTGGACACCACCGACATCAAGGAGATGACAAAGGCCCTGGGCTCCATCGGCCGGAACATCAATCAAATCGCCAAGAGGGTGAACGCCGGCGGCCCAACCTATCAAGCCGATATGGAGGAGATCCTGGAGAGATTGGAGCAGATATGGCAGTTACAAAGACGCATCCTATTAAGTCAACGCTGAAAGCGGCCATCGACTATATCTGCAATCCAGACAAGACGGACGGGAAGCTGCTGGTGTCCTCCTTCGGCTGCACCGTGGAGACCGCCGATATTGAATTTGCATGGACCCGCCGCCATGCCATCGACAAGGGCACGAACCTGGGCCGGCACCTCATCCAGGCGTTTGAGCCTGGGGAGGTCACGCCGGAGGAGGCCCACCGGATCGGCATGGAGCTGGCGCGGGAGGTCCTGGGAGGAAAATATGAGTTTGTCCTCACCACCCACATAGACAGGGATCACGTCCATAACCACCTGATTTTCAATGCGGTCAGTTTCCAGGATCACCGGCACTACCACTCCAATAAGCGGAGCTACCATGAGATCCGCCGCACCAGCGACCGAATCTGCAAGGAGCATGGCCTGTCCGTCATCGTCCCAGGCCGGGACAAGGGCAAGAGCTACATCGAACACCAGGCGGAACAGAACGGCACCAGCTACAAGGCGAAGCTGCGCTCCGCCATCGACCGGCTCCTGCCCGGCTGCGCCGGCCTGGAGGACCTGCTCCGCCGCCTTCAGCGGGAAGGGTACGAACTGAAACGGGGCAAGTACATCTCCGCCAGGGCACCGGGCCAGGAGCGGTTCACCCGATTGAAGGCCCTGGGCGCCGACTACGCAGAGGAGGCCCTGACCGCCCGGATCGCCGGCAGGCCCAGCCCCTCCCGCCAGCCGAAGCAGCGCACCGGGAAGCCCAGCCTGCTCATCGACATCCAGAACAATATCAAGGCCCAACAGAGCGCCGGTTACAAGCATTGGGCAACCATCGAGAACTTGAAGCGGGCGGCGGAAACTCTGAACTTCCTGACGGAGCATGGCATCGGAAGTTTGGAGGACCTGTCCGAGCGGTGCGACGGGGCGGCGGCCGCCACCGCCAGGGTGAAGGCGGACCTCCGGGCAACGAAGAAAGAAATGGAGCGGCTGACCCTCACCATGAAGCACGCCGCCACCTACCGCCAGCTCCGTCCCCTGTATGAGGAATACCGCCAGTCCAGGGACAAGGAGAAGTTCCTCCGGGGGCATGAGGGCGAAATCATCCTGTTTGAGGCGGCGGCAAGAGAGCTGAAACGCCTGGACGCTGTACCCCTGCCCGCCACCAAACGGCTCCGGGCCGAGATGGACGGGCTCACCGCCAGGCGGACCGCCCTGCAATCGGAATATCGGAAGGCCCAGCGGGAGGAGCGGGAGTACGACACCCTCCGCCAGAATGTGGAGGCCCTGCTGGAAAAGCCAAGGGAAGCCGAACCGCAGAGGCAGCGGAATCACGAACTGGAATAGGTAGGATTGTGCGCTTTGCCGGACTTTTCAAAGGCCCCTGGGCGCGGTCTGATTTTATCTGTATAATGGGAGGCAGGAATGGAGGTGCCGCCAATGACGAGAACCGAGGCCGTTAAGGAATTTTTCAAGAAGGCAGTTTTGCCCGTCGCCATCGCCGGGCTGCTGTACTGCATTTTCAAATCCGCCTGCATCAGGAATGGAGAGCTGGATCTTCTCTGGCTCTGGATACTCTGCGGCCTGCCCTTCGGCATCCATCGGATGTGCGTCTGGATCGTGCCGGGCGGCGACTCCCTGGGCGGCGGCGCCGCCCTGTTTGTTCTGAACTTCGTGATCGGCGGCATCATCGGCGGCTTCGTCCTGGTGTGGCGCCTGCTGGTGGCGGCATGGTATGTGCCCCTCACCATCTACCGCCTGATCGTGGGATATTGAGATGGACAAATGATAGAGAGCCGGCTGGCATTGACCAGCCGGCTCTCCTCATGGTGTCCGCTCCAGAATAAATTTTGTTACCAGATCCGCATACTGTTCCAGCCGCACCATCAGCGCCAGGTGGCCGCCGGTCAGGTCGGTGACCACCGTGGGACTTGGCATCAGGGCGATCAGGTCCTCCCGGCAGGCCGGGGTGAAGGTGGTGTCGTCCTCGGACAAAATCAGCAGCACCCGCCCCTCCCACGGGGCAAAATCATTGCGGGTCATGCCAAAGTAGTGTTCTGCGTCACAGAGAAAGTCAATCATGTGCTGTTCATAGGGCTTGGTGAGCAGTTCCATCATAGCGCCGCACAGTTCCTCCATAGCGGCCTTTTCCTGGGCTGTAAAGCCATCGGTTTTCTTTTTCATCACCGCCCATCTCATCATCCGCTTGATGAGCGGAAACGGCAGGAAGGCAAGCCATTTTTTGAACTTCCGCTGGCTTTCGATTATCTTCATCAGATCCTGATACCCGGCCTTGCTCATGTTGCCGGACAGCGAGCAGGTGTTGGAGAGGACCAGCCCCTCCACCACTTCCGGGTGGCGGGAGGCGATGACCTGGGCCACTACGCCGCCCAGGGACTGTCCCACCAGCCAGACCTTTTCCTTCAGGTGGCGGAGTAGTTCAGCCACGGCATCGGCAAACTCGCCGTTGTCCCCGAACTGGAGCTGATAGTCAAAGGTCAGCACCGAAAAATCCCTGGCGAACCGGGCAAAGTGCTTATAAAACAGGTCGGACAGCCCAATGCCGCCCGTGAGCAGGACCAGCGTGGCTTTGGCCTGGGGATTTTGATAGTAGCGATAGGTAAAGAGTTTCCCGCTGCTGACCGTGAAGGCAGCGGTTGGATAAACCCGGCGAAATTCTGCAAGTGTCATGGAACTCCTCCTTTCAGATCCAGGTGAGCAGATACCCGTTGATTAAAGCAACAGCCAAAAACAGAAGAACTCCCCGCAGGAAAGCGTAAAAGTGTTTGCGGGGGTCCGCATATAATTCCGGACTTTCCTCGGTGCCGGAAAACCGCACCCGTTTTGTGTGCCGCCACCAAAGCAGGTCGATCACCAAAAAATCAAACAGATTCAGCGCCTGTCCTAAAAGCAGAGTGTTCAAAAAATTGCCTGCAAAATATTCCTGCCGGGTGAGAAGCCCCATCGCAAACAGGAGCGCAGTAAACAAAAGCAGATTACCAGCGAAGATGGCCGCAGGACCTCGCTGCCGAATATTTCCTGATAGCTCCGGGCGGGCTTTCACAATCTTCTGTACCTCGTCCGGGTAAGTAGAAAAATTACGGATGTTTTTCTCGTCGCTCCCGGTGCCCAGCCAGCAAAAAGCCCAAAACAAGGAACACAGGAGCATACCCTCTGCCAGCAGCATTTGAACCATCTTCCATCTCCCGATTATTTGCGCCCCGCCAGCATCCGGGATGCGCCCAGCATCATCATGGCCGCCCGGCGGCGGGAACCGAAAGCCTCCTGGGCCGTGTCGATGAGCTGCACATCCTCATACCCCATATCCCGCAGCTCCTGGGCGAAGGCCTCCATGTCCCCGTACATGTGGGGCTTCATATCATCGTTAAGGGCGAACACGCCGCCCTTTTTCAGCACCCGCAGGGTCTCCCGCAGCAGGGCCCGCTTGTCCGCGCCCGTGATATTGTGATAGACATAATTGCTCACCACGGCGTCGAAGCTCTCATCCGGGAAGTCCAGCCTATTTGCGTCCCCATGCCGGAACCGGCACCGGGCGGCTACGCCCTCGCTCTCGGCATTTTTCTCGCACATGGCCTGACCATAGCCGTAGGCAGAGCCCCAATAGTCGATGCCCACCACCTAGGCCGCCCTCCAGGTGAGGGCCGCCCGGATGGATAGAGCCCCGGAACCGCACCCCACATCCAGAAGCTGTCCCTGCCCGTCAAAATCCAGATGGGAGAGGACGACCTGGTGGACCTGCTCCATCATGCCGCCGCCCCCGAAGGCATACTGCCGCCTGATCCAGGTGATCCATAAGAGCAGCGCCAGCAAAAGAAGGGCGGCAATCACGAACACCACACCCAGCGCCGTGATATGGAACACCGCAAAGGACAGCAGAGAGATCACCGCAGCCAAAGCCGCCAAGCCGCCCACCAGCCAGAGCATAGAGACCGGCATCCAGTTTCCATAGTCCTCCCCGTGAGCGCCAAGATGAATTTGCTCCTGTTTTTTTCTGCCGTTTTTCATAAGATGTCTCCCTGTTTGTTTTTCAAGTGCTCCGTGTCCTCCCGAATTGCCAGTACGCAGAGCCAGTGCTTTTTTGCATCCTGATCCACGATGACATTAGAAAAACCGGCCTCGGTGAGAAAGCCGACAAGCTGGCTCCGATTGAAAATCCTCATCCCATCAATGATAGAAAGCCATTTGTTGGCCTGGGGATCTTCTCCGTCCGCCTCATTGACGATCAGAAAGGCACCGCCTGGCCGCAAGGTGCGGTACACCTCCCGAAAGCTATCCGTGGGTCCGGGCCAGAAATATACGGTTTCAAATGCGGTCGCCAGATCAAACGCACCATCCCCAAAGGGGAGGCAAGACACATCACCCTGCAAAATTTGGCAGCGGCCTGCTTGGAGTCCCTCGCGGTTCACACTCTTGGCCTTTTCCACGGCTATTTCTGAATAGTCCAGAGCAGTAATAGTTGCAGCCGGATATTTTCGCAAAAGCGCCCGAATGTTCCGACCACCGCCACAGCCCAGCTCCGCAATCTTGGCCGGACCTGTTTCCGGCAAATGACTAAGGCCCCAATCCGCGAGGGCGGCATGGGCATGGTTCATACTGCCCACCATACACTTGCCCAGCAAACCTTCCGGCTTGCGGGTATTATTGAAAAAAGCCTTCCATATCCCCATAACTGCCTCCAGAAGTTGAAATTTAAGTTAGCAAAGACTAACTATACTCATTATACATCTTCCTACACGGAAACGCAACAGACAAGAGCGTTCTCTGACCATTTTGCGCTATGGAAATGTGGAAAACGGCTGCTCCGCCGATGGAAAGCAGATATTCACGGCCCGATGGAAAAGCCGCCGGCTTTCCCACAGCCCGCAAACATCGTTTCCCACAGTTCCGCAAGCATGACCGTTTACGCACATTCCCACAGCGCCTACTACGGCGAATATCCTTCCCGTCCGATCCTGATTGAAAGAGAAAAAAGAGAACAAAAAAAGAAGCGGGAGCGTCACCCTCGGCCTAAACCGAAGGCGGCGCTCCCACTCTGTTATGGAAAAGTGTTCAAAACAGCCTCTTTGTCCCCCCTCAAATCAGAGGGAGAGGCCCACATGGGGAAATCATAAGGGCGGCTCCCGGAAAAGCCGCCACAGGCGATTTTTCAGCCCGTTTTCAACCCCTATTCCCGCATTTTTTCGAGCGTGCGGACTGGTAATGGGGACAGGCGATGAGGACTGCCCGGAAGCTCTGCTTGCATGGGTGGACACAGCCCTTGCAGATCTCATTATATCTGCGGCGGCCGTTCTCCCCGAGGAAGAAGGACCATTCCAGCCGCCACTTCTTGCTCCGGCTCACAGGTCATGCTCCGGGGGCTTCTTCTGCTGGGCCCTGTCCGGGGGCTTGCGCTCGCCGCACTCCCGTTTGGCCTCCGCCAGCCGCTCCCGGATGGAGGGCTTCTTCTCCGGCGTGGTCCTGCGCGCCTCACCCTGGGCCTTCTCTAACTCCTCGCCCTTGCGACCGTTGTTCAGCACCCCGTCGATCATCCCGTAGTCGTCCTCCAGGGTCATCTCTGCGGTGCGGAGCGGGTTCTCCGGCTCCACCGGCAGGGCGATGATCTGCCCGTTCAGGCTGATGAACTGTTCCGGCTGCTTGAAGTGCTCCGTGTATTTCTGCACCTGCTCCGGGGTCAGGGAGGTGAAGCTGTCCTCACTCAGCCCCACCACCAGGAAGGTGCCGGCCATGACGTCGTAAATCTCCCCATGCTCGTCCCGCAGGCCCCGGTTCAGCTCCAGGCCGATGAGCTTGCCCTCATCGTTGCAGACCAGTCCCACCGGGTCGGAGAAGGGATAGGAGGCGGCAATGTCGCCGCCCACTTCCGCCTGTAACGAGTGGAGGCCGGGGTCGATCTCCTTCACATAGGGCTCCTTCATGGGCTCCACCACCAGGACGGTCATCTTCTCCGGGGCGGCGTGCTCCTGAGCCTCCTCGTTTCGGATAGCGAAGGAACGGGAACCGTTGCCCATGATGAGATACTTCCCATCGTCAGACTGATGGTGCAGACCGTACCCGGCCGCCTCCATCTGCTCCCGGCTCATATCCGTCACATAAAAGGTGCCCCTGGGGGTCCGTACCGTTTCGCCGGTCTCCCGGTCATCCGGGGAGGGCGCCGGGGTCTGTCCGGCCAGCTCCGCCTCATACTCCCGGCCCGCCTGCTCCGCAAAGGCCAGCATCTCGTCCACATGGGACTTGTCCGGGTCCTCCAATGCCGCTTTGATTACAGCCGGATCAAAGTCAAGAAATTCCTCATAGCCGGTGGCGTCTTTGAATTTCTCAATCTCCGAAGGGAGATAGTCCTCCTGGGTCTGCCCCAGGGCGGCCAGCTTCTCATCCAGGGCGGAAATGCGGCCGGCCATCAGATTTTCGTAGATCTCCTCCTTGGCCGCGTGCTCCTCCGGGTGCTCGGCGGCATACTGCGGGTCGTGCTGGCGGAAGAACTCGTCCATATCGTAGGCGATGTCCATCGCCCATTCGGATTTTTCCTCCTCGGTCAGCTCCTCCGCGTCCTGGAAGGTCATCACCCGGTATTCCTCCGGGATGCTGCCATGCTCCCCATCGTAATACTCATGGAAGCTGCTCCCGGTGTCCCGCACATACCCCAGGTCGGTGAACTCGCCGCCCTCCTCCAGGGCGACGTCCCGGCCGTAGGCCTCATAGTCGATGTAGTTCCGCAGGTGCTCCGGCACCTGCATGGCGTCCAGCTCCTCGATGTAATACCGGCCCAGGTCGTCGTGGTCGTGGATGTCGGGGTAAATGTCGTAGCAGTCCAGGTTCTCGGTCAGGTTGATGATCTCCTGCAAGCTGCCCGAATGGTCGCCGATCTCCATCGCCGCCTGGAACTGTTCGTACTCGCCCTGGCTCATCTCGTCCAGTTTGGAGGCCAGGTAGTTGAGCTCGTCCAGGTTCTCATACTCGCCCAGCTTGTCGTAGAGGCCGTCCACATAGCAGTCATAGTCAGTGATGAACCACTCCTCATAGGGCTGGCCGAAGTCATCCTTCTGCCCAATGCCGATCCGTTCAAACACCTTCTGCATCTCCTCTGGCGTGGTGGGGAACTTCACCCATTCGCCTACCAGGTCGCCCTCGTTGTACTTGCCCAGGTTGGTGATGAAGGCGGCAAAGGGATAATTCTTGTCATATTCATAATGGGGCATATACGCACCTCCTTACAGCTCCGGCTCAGACTTCCCCTTGCGGGGCGCCTGGGCCTTATTTTTGTTCCTGCACTCCTGTTTGCTCTGTTCCAGCCGCTCCCTGATGGAGGGCTTGCCCGTGTAATGGCTTGCCGGATAAATTCGGCTTGGCTCATGTCATAGTGTTTCAGCCGCTCGGTAAAGTCGGCGTATTCTTCCTCGGTCATGCGGGTTTTGACCACATGGCAGCGGTGGGGCGTGTTGTATTTTTTCTTCAAGCGTTGACCTCCTTTCTCGCCCGACAGGGCGCATGAGCAGGGTTTGGGGAAGGCACTCCCCAACAAGATTTACCAAAGGGGGCAAAACCGCAGATATGCGGATTTTGGCACCGTGGTAGAATCTTGCTCTAAAAAACTACCGCTTTCCTCGGCGGCTCTGGTTTGCGGATATACTGGCTTGCTCCACCAATATAGCGATTGCGGCGGCGTGTTCTGCCCGCTGTTCACCACTACAACGGTGAAAAGGGGGCGTTTTGGCAAACGCAGCGAAAATTTTTTTATTTTCCCTGTCTGCTCCCTACAACAATCCGGCGGTGTGGTTTGCCAAAGATTTTTGAAAATGGGCGCAAAAAAAGCAGTAAACCTTTTCAAGATTTACTGCTTATCTGCCGCTGTGATGGGCGGCGGTATTAAATTGTCAGCCGTTTTTCAAATGGAATTTATCTGCAATCGCTTTCTTTCCGCTTTCCAATTCCTTTTCTGTAATCTTCCATAATCCTAACGCAATGATCTGCTATCTTTTGCATTCCGAGTTCTTCAAAAAAGGCAATTTGTATTTTCATCAGTTCTTCACAAACAGTCAACTTCTGCTCATCCATATTGCTAATAGCAAGCCATGGGAACGCTTTATATTTCTTAGTGTCCCCAATGAGAAAATTGTACCCTATCAACTCATTTTCACGGAAAACGAAATAGAATTGTGGGCCTGAACCTGGAACTGACTTTTCCATAATTTGCTGCATTGTTTTCACGCCGCCGTATGCCGGAAAAAAACCTATTCGCTCAAGAGCATTTAATATGTCAATCCTTTTATCTGTGGGTATGTCTCTATAATTGATAATCTGTTCCATTTGCTCTACCCTCATTGAAGTTTAATTTGTCAGGCTCTAATTATACAACTTTTCTGTTTAGCGGTCAAAGTGGAACTTCAACAGGCTTTCTATCAGTTGCCTGACGATATGCTCCTGCATATCCGTGTTAATCTGTCCGTCCATTTTCGCACAAGAGCGGATATATCCCGCATAATGGGATAGGACGGCGGCAACAGCTTCCGGGTCGCCCTCGCTTGCCTTAACGATTGTCTCATAGGGAAGTAGCTGGCTCATAGGACAAACCCTCCAACTCTGCCCGTAGCCGCCGTAAAATCATCTGAATACGCCGCCCGGTTGTGTTGCCAGCCCGTCCATATCTCCGTCCAATCTCCCTATGCGTCAATCGTTGGAAGTAGTACAAGAAAATGATTTCCTGTTCCATCTGTGATAGTGCGGACAGGGCTGCGGCAAGCTCTGGACTTTCCAAAAGCACCATCTGACCACAGACGAAAAGCGGATAGCTGGTCATGCCGGATTGCTCCGCAAAGTATTTATCTGTGGTACTGAATGGATAGTGTTTTTCTTCTATCAGATATTCAAGCGAGATTTCCCGCTTGCGGCGGCTCCGTATGCTCCGGGCTGCGTCTATGGCAGCGTGGCGAATAACAGTCTTGCAAAAGGCATCGTGTGTATGCCGGATATGTTCTTGATACTTTTCGTGTTCGGTCATGGAAAATCCCCCTTTCTGAATAATGGCAGAGGGCGGCAGCATCTTGTGCTGTCGCCCTCTTGATTACCGAACAGCAAAGACGGGCGGGGCTGTCAACGGCGGCGCATTTGCGCCGTTCATCTTGACCGTTGACAGGCTCGGCTGGGTTTGCTATCTGCTCACGGCAATTCACTCTCATTGATAGGAATTGCCTCAAGTTCCGTATTCAAATTGTTCCAATAAGAGCCGATATCCGCACTTGTGAAATACTTAAAACCGCCTGCTGCTGACTTCAATTCGCCGTTTTTAACCCCATAGCAGGCGTAAATCAAATCGTAGCTTGTTCCATCTGAGAGGTTAAATCTAAAGCTGGTCACATCTGCTCCGGCAGTTTCCTCAGTCGTTTTGTCTTTTAGGGATAAGCCCTTGAACTTATCATACAGGGTCTTTATATCATTTTCAGCAACAACTACTTTCTTTTCTGCTGATGCAGGCACTCCGTCATAGTGGTACATTTCAACGCTTTCGACATCTTCAACCTCAAATGGGAAGTCGATTTTGACAGGCTCATAAGCAATGTTTATAGGTAACAGAAAGAGAGCTGTAAAAATTGCAATGATACAAAGAGCGATGGAAACGAGAACAGCAATCGTTATCTTTTTTCTGCCTCTCTGCTTTTCTTTTGCCTCATGGCGCATAATAACGCTTTCGCTTTCTTCGTGAAGAACATCTTCGCTCGTGTGAGAAAGCAATTTCTGATAAATTGCGTTACAGTCAGCACAGGCGTTCAAATGCTCTTTTACCATCTCTGCGCTTGCTTCGCTGCAAGCACCGTCAACATACAGCGGAAGAATATCTCGAACAATATCGCATTGTTTACTCATGCTTTTCATCCATCCTTTCTTGAATTTTTAGCTTTGCACGATGATAAGTAACTCTCGCCCATGATTCTGTTTTTCCAAAAATTGCAGCGATTTGTGAAAAAGATAGTTCCCCGAATACGCGAAGCTGAAAGACTTCTTTGTATGGTTCTTCCAAACGGTGAAGAACGAGGTGTATGCGGAACGCCATGTCAGAATCTGCAACTGAGTTCTCAACATTTTCATTTGATGGCAAGTCATTGATTTCACTCACATCAGCTACTCGCTGACGGCTTCGCATTTCATCATGGTAAAGATTTTTTGCTATGGAGCAGAGCCATGTCAATTCATCTGACTTACCTTTGAATTGTGATGTTGTAGAAACAGCCTTATAGAATGTGTTCTGCGTGATTTCCTCTGCTATCTCACGATTTTTGGCAAGAGAAATAGTATACGAGTATACCTGTAAATAGTAGGCTTTATAGAGCTTTTCATAGTCCATACTTGTCATCACCTCCTTCAGCTTCATAGGTTAGACGGAGAAATCGGAATTTCGTTACAAAGAAGTTTGAAATTTTTATACCTTTACGCTACTCTTGCTTTCTGCGGACTATTGGTAGACGCGCATTAACGGCAAGCAAAGAGATTGCTGTGTCAGCTTGATATGTTCAAATGCTAATTAAGTATAGCATACAGCTATGAATTTTTCTATTGCGTTCCCCTGACTTCGGAATAGTGGCAGGGCTGGCTGTCTTTGTTTTGCTTTGTGCTTCTCTACCGTACATGAGCATTACTGGCAGGGTTGTCCTGGCCGTAACCTTCCAGGAGGTTGATGCCGCCCCACACGCACAGGCCGCCGCCCAGGGCGATCACCAGAGTCTGCAATACGTCGATAGCGTTAGTGAAAAAATCCATAAATCATATTTCCTTTCTTCGTTGTAGAATTGTTATTGAAGGTCCGTTGCTGTCAATTCGTACATCTCGAAAGGCTCATCCGGCTTTACGATGGCCGGTTTGCGTTTCATGTACCGTTCCATATCAAAGAGGTACTTCTTGTCGGCGTCGGCGGTGTATTTGTAATTCGGATGCTTTGTCAGGTCGTACTTGTCCGAGAGGAACGGGCGCACACCCCGCAGCATGAAGATACACTTGCCTCCGTCCATCACTGCCAATTCGTCTTGTGTCATCAGCTCCTTTCCCAGTTTTTGATAGGTGAGGCCGTGGGAAACCTGGCTGCCGCGGTTCTCCGATTGATTGAAACTGTCGATCGTTTCTTTCCCCAGCAGCTCCGAAATTTCCTTGAGCGTGGATTTCTCCTTGCCTCCCAAAAACAAAGTGCTGTCACAGTTACCGACAATGGTATCTGCCGCATCCTTGTAGATGGTCTTTAACTGGCTCTGCGACTGCAAAATAATAGAAGCCGATATCTCACGGCTTCGGATGGTGGCAATCAGCTTATCGAAGTTCGGTATCTGGCCGATGTTGGCAAACTCGTCCAGGATCAAACGGACATGGACAGGCAGCCGCCCGCCGTAGAAGTCATCCGCCTTGTCGCAGAGCAGATTGAAAAGCTGACTATACATGAGGGCGGCCACGAAATTGAAAGTGCTGTCCGTATCCGAAAGGATCACAATCAGCGCCGTCTTTTGGTCGCCCAGGGTATCCAGTTCCAGTTCGTCATATTCCATCAGGTCCCGCAGCTCCTTGATATCGAAGGGCGCAAGCCGGGCACCGCAGGAAATGAGAATGGATTTTAAGGTCTTGCCAGAGACAAATTGTCAAGGACTTTTTAATCAAATTCACAAAAAATCCACAAAAAAGGTGCCAGAAGCACCGTATGGCTCCTGACACCTCGTTTGATAGATTACATTTTTCCGTTCAGCAGGTCTTTGCAGAGATACGCATAGTCTGGCAGCTGGTTGATATATGGCTCCCAGCGCCGCTTGATTTCGGCCAATTCCAGCGGGTCGGCTGCTTCCAGTGCATGATCGTTGCCCGTCATATACAAAACATCCATAGCAACATCATCCAAACACTTGCAGCAGAGATCGGCGGCTGATTCGATTCTGATACCGGTATCCACATAGACTGGATTTACGCCAATCGTCAGCCAGACATAGCCTACCTTGTCCGACCAGAGCAGTTCAAAATCAGGGCTTTGCCGCAGATGTTCCGCAAAGACTTCCTTTACTCGCTCAATTTCATGTTTCTCTTTTTCTGTGTAAAGCATTTTCGTGTCCTCCTTGACAAAAATTTTGGTGCGTACCATCATCAGTTTAGCACAAGGCGGCTTCGTTTATCAGTCTGTCACATCTGCTGAATTTCATTTTTGAGCATACGCTTGATTTTATCGCTCATGGTTTCTGTGCTGGTATTGCTGAAATGGACATGAACCTTGTAGGTTGTCTTACCGATTTTCTTTACCATCGCTGGCGTGTTTTCCGGCGCTCTGGACGCAGTAGCGGCGTCTGCCACCTGCATAGTACGGGGTTCTTTGTTCATGGCGCTCCTTTCTCCGAACGGGTCTGTGCCGCCCGGTAAAAAATCAGTCGTGCTTACTGTTTACAATGTCTTTTGCTGCCTGTCGGGTAGCACCGGCATTTTCTTCCCGGAAATTCTTCCCGTCAAAAAGAATCGGCGCACACCGTTCCAAAATACGGTCATAGATACGGGCGTGAGCCAGATCAGGCGGGTTTTTCAGCTCGGACAGTTTCAAGTTTGTTGTGATAATCATGGGCCTGCGGCTGCGGTAGCGGCTGTCGATGACGAAAAACATCTGCTCCATAGCATATTCGGTACTGCGCTCTACTCCCAGATCGTCAATGATAAGCAGGTCATACTCGTCAAAGCTGGCAATAAACTCCGACCTGTCCTCAGAGAACATCCCTGTCAGGCGGTTCAGGATGGTGGGAAAGTTCGTCATCAGCACAGGCACATCCCGGTCAAGTAGAGCATTGGCGATACATCCGGCGAAAAAAGATTTGCCGGTTCCCACATCTCCAAACAGCAAAAGCCCGATATTGCTCTTATATGCCTCTTTCCAGTTCTCCACATAGGCGTGAGCCTTGTCCATCAATGGGTTTTGCCCGTTATCATTGGAAAATGTGTAGTCGTACAGATAACGGTCTTGCAAGCCCTGTGCCTTTCGGCGTTTGATACGCTCCATGCGGCGCTGCCGTTCTTCAGCAGCCTTGCGCTGTTCCTCGGCCTCCTGCTGGCACTGGCAGATGCAGCGGGGCATGAAGTAGCCTGGTTTTCCAAAGCATGGCACAACGGTCTGCCTCTGGCCGCCGCACTTCTTACAGTGAATGAGGCCGTCTGCCGGGTCTATGTACTCGTCCCCGGCCAGTTCCACACCGGCGGCTGCCTTGTCGATCAGCGCCCGGATTTCTGCGGTAATCTCAATCATACGGTTTCATCTTCCTTTACGCTGTAATCCCGGTTGCGGGTGGGCGGGGCTGCTTTCTTCGCGTCCTCACCGGCCCAGCGCCGGATGGTCGCTGCATGGCTCTGATAACGCTTGCCGGTAGAAGCCATGTACTCGGACAGTTTTTCGATGTACTGGCCCCATACAGTGGGAAAGCTGGCCTGCAAGTCTGCCATTTCCTCGTCCGTCAGGAAAACATTCTGGTAACGGCCATAGGCGCGGGCGGAGCGTCCCTTCTCTATCTCTCTCTTTATCTCTATCTCTTTCTCTAACTCTATCTCTATCTCTGGTGGACGAATGTCGGACAAATGTCCGCCGTTTGTCCGGGGCGCAGAAAGAGACTTATTTTGGAGCCTCGCAGCCCGCTTTCGCTCAGCCTCGGTAGAGGACTGGCCGATTAAAAGTTCGATGTTGCTCATGTAGAATGTGCCGCTGTCCAGCACTTCCACAAGACCCAGCTTCAAAAAGATCTGCAAGGCTCTCTCCACAGTGCCGATCTGCTGGCGGGTAATGGTGGCGATCATCTGCGCCGTGTAAGGAATGTCCTCGTCAAGCTGGAGCCGCCCGCCATGTTTCAGCGATTTCAGATACAGCTTGAGCAGAATGTTGGAATACAGCACACCGTCCTGCATACTTTCCAGCAGCACGATGGAATCATCGTCAAAATAGTTTTCTTTGAGTTTCAGGTAATAATATTTTCGATTGTCTGACATAGGGTTCCTCCTTGGGGTTTCTCTTGGGATTCTGTACGCATTTTAAGGCTATTTTAGGAGTCAGAGGATAAATCTATCAGCCTGCCTTTGACACCCTCGAAAAAAGCCTTGATTTACAAGGGTTTTTCAGCCCCTAAAGCGTGACATTTCTCCCGTTGTTTCCGCTTGCGCTTTGCGGCGTTGATCCGCTTCATGCGTGCGGCACATTCCGGGCAGTATTTGGCCCGGTTGGAACCGGGGGTAAACAGCGCCCCACATACGGCGCATTTCTTAGCATTCAGCCGGTGGAACAGCGCCGTTTCCAGTTCCTTATCCTGCGGCAATACCGCCGCCCGAAACCACCTGCACAACAGGGAGTAGGAAATGGACTGGACACAGATACATTCCTCCCCATCGTCCAGGGCGATACAGTTTCCGGCAATGTAGTTGCAGCACTCATGCACCAGTTTCCGCGCTCTGCGGTACTGGCGGTAATCCATGACAGGGATAGGTTCAGTCTTGTTGTTCTTCATAAATGATTTCTTTCATAAAGCGTGTAACCTCCTCGAATGAATTTATTGTTAAATATTCGTGCAAAGTATTGTTTTCTTCGTGCAAATGGCATATACTATAATTGCCAGCAGAAAGGGGTTGATCGTATGGCTGGAAATACCACAAACATCAGTATCCGCATGGACGCAGATTTGAAAGCGCAGGCGGACGCACTGTTTACTGAACTTGGCATGAACCTGACTACGGCGTTTAACATCTTTGTGCGCCAGTCGCTTCGTGAAGGCGGCATTCCCTTTGAAGTAAGGCTGGAACAGCCGAACAAAGAAACGGTTGCTGCCATGCTGGAAGCGGAAAGGATTGCAAAAGACCCGTCTGTAAAGGGCTACAATGACCTTGACGAGTTGTTTGCTGACCTGAAAAGATGAAAGAAACCAAATATACCGTCAAGTACACGACCAGTTTCAAAAAAGACTACAAACGAGCCATCAAGCGTGGCTTGAAGATCGAGCTGCTGGAGCAGGTCGTAGCGTTGCTGGCGATGGGCGAACCGCTGCCGGATAAGAACCGTGACCATGACCTGTCCGGCGATTGGGCAGGCCATCGGGAATGTCATATTCTCCCGGACTGGCTGCTTGTCTACCGCATAGAAGATGATGTTCTGGTGCTGACGCTGGCCCGCACCGGCACACACAGCGACTTGTTCGGCAAATAAACAGTCTGCCGCCGTATGGGGAAACCTGTACGGCGGTTTTTCTGTATGCAAAAGTATGTCGTGAAACGCGACGCACTTGACAGGGGTACGCCAAAACGCGGTAGCCTTTACCGCTCCGGCCCACGGTCGTGAGACTTGTCCCTTTCCTGTCGGGACAGCTGCTCGGCGGTTTTGCGGAGCCGTTCCACTGCTTTCAAATCCTCCCGCATGGATTTCATGGCAAGCGTGTCCGTCTGCTTTCCGGCGGTCAGCTGGTCGATTTCCCGCTGCCATGCCTTCGGGGTTATCCCCTCGCCGCTGTCTTTCAATTCTTTCAGATACCGGGCTGCTGCGTCATACAGGATCAGTTCCCGGCTGTGGCGCTGCTCAAACTGTTCCCGCTTTTCCGGCTTTACTTTGGCAAGCTGCTTGTGGATGGACTTGTACTGGTTGTACTGTTCCCACATCTCCCCGCGCTCGGTAAGGGTAGTGATCCGGCGCTCGGCCTTGACGATCTTTCCGCGCAGGTCATAGTAACGGCTGTTCATATCAGCGATTTTTTCATGAAGCTGCTGCATAGACTGGATGCCGTTTGCCTGCAAAAAGCTGAATAGTGCAGCGCTTTCCTGCAAAGCCCGGATTTTGCCGGTGCGGGTGCGGGGAGCGTTCAACTGCTGCTGGGCTTCCCACAAGGCGGTCAAGCTGCTTTGCTGCGTTTGTGGTTTTTCCGCTTCGTCTTTCGACCAGAGATAAAGACGGGTAATGCGGGCTTTGATTTCTTTCAGCAGCTTGTTGTCGGCGGCGATCTGCCGGTTTACTTCTCCCTTGTCGGTGCGGATACCGCGCTTTTCCATTTGGCTGGCAGCTGGCCCCAGATGGACAGAGGGGATTTTATCAATGCCCTGCCGCTTGTAGCTGCGGTGGTCAATGCGCTCCGGTCTACCGGCAGATTCCAGCGCCCGGTTGGTGTAGGCTGCCCACGCTGCCCGCCAAATCTCCACATTTCCTTTATCGTTCCAGTCGGTCGTATCCTCCCGATGATTTTTCCAGCCGCCTTTCCCATCCGGGATACGCTGTCCATTCTCGTCCAGATCGTATGCCTTGCGGCACTTTGCGCCCCACTGTCCATTTTCTTTCAGAGGCCGGAGCGTCAGCATGATATGGACATGAGGGTTGCCGGTTCCCTTGTCATGGATAGCAAAGTCGGCGCACATTCCTTTGTCTACAAAGTTGTCCTTCACATAGGCACGCACAAGGGCAAGCTGTTGTTCGCCGGACAGTTCACGGGGCAGAGCTGCTTCGATCTCGCGGGCAAGCTGGCTGTCCCTTGCTTTCTCGATTTGCTCCACGCTGTTCCAGAGGATAGAACGGTCTGCAAATTCCGGCGGGGCGTAGGCAGGCAGCATGATCTCCGCATGAACAATGCCGCCTTTCCGGGTGTAGTCGTGGGTCATTCCGTCCCATTCATTTGTCAGCTTGGTTCCGCTGCGGTAAGCAGCTGCGGCAACGGCAGAACGGCCTGCGCTGCGCTTGATGATACTGACGGGGATATGACAGAAATCTATGGGGAACACCTCCTTTCAGTGAGGGGATAACAGGCTCTGTGGAGCCGGACAAACGCAAAGCGGGTGTTTGGCTGCGCAGAGCGCACAAGGGGTTTGGGGAGCGTAGCTTCCCATCGCGGACGAAGTACGCAACGCCCCCGGCAGGGCGCACAGCACCGGCAACGGTGTATAAGTGCGCCCTTGTAAACAAGGGACTTATGGCGTGTCCCCGGATTTTGGCAGGTTTGCAGTCAATTCCGCAGCCCCCGGAAGATGGGACAGGGCAATCAGAAATGCTTTGACCTCTGCGCCGGAAAGGTTGGGAGCCAGCGGAAAAATACCCTCCAAAATGGCTCCGCGCTCAATCAGGCGGCGGGTGCGAACCCTGCGTTCTTCGTTCCGCTGCTTGTTCTCCAAAATCTTCTTTCGGTTTTCAAGCTGCCGAATCTCCTTCAGGACTTTCTCCCGTTCTTCTTTTTGGGGGTGGGCTGTAATTTTTTCGTTCATGTCAGGCACCTCTTTTCTTTGGAAATACTCATAGATTGACCGTCCATTTCTGTCGAGCAAAGTACCGGCGCAGCCTCCGCAGTGCGGCATGGATGGATTTTCCCGCCTGTGATGGCGTGATACCCTCCATTGCGGCAATATCTTTCACTTTCATACCCAGCATATAGCGGGCATGGACACGGCGAGCCTGCATAGGCGGCAGGGAAGAAATGGCTTCGTACAATCGCCGTATCAGTTCTTCGTATTCGGCTAATTCTTCTTTTTCTATCAGGTAGTCCTCCGGCGATGGCTGCGCCCAGCCGATGGCGGCATTTTCGATTCCATCGTTACAATCGAGGGAATAAAACGCCTTATACCGGAACATCTTGCGATCTCTGGCGGCCTCGGCTCTCTTGTCCAGAAGAAACGCTTCGACGATCTCATCGGACACCTCCACAAAAATGTCCTCTTTGCAAAATGGATAATATTGTTTGAGATTGATGGTCTGCATAGGCACGCCCTCACTCTGTTTGAAAAAGGTCATCATAGCAGCGGCGCATATTCCGCAGCCCCCGGTGGATGGCAACGCTGACCTTACTGCTATGGATACCCTCTCTCCGGGCGATTTCCGGCTGCTTGATACCGGCAATGTAGTAGGCGTGAACACGGCGGGCCTGTGTCGGAGTGGCATGAGCCAGAGCCGCAGGCAGAGCTGCAATCAGGTGCAGGCGGGTGGTCATTTCTTCTCGTTCCAGCAAAATATCTTCCGACGATCTGCTGTGTTCCAGTGCGTAATTTTCCAGCCAGCTGTATGCGTCCAGAGAGTAGTAGGCGCGGTGGTAGACTTTCCGACGCTCATAGTTCTCCATCTCCCGCTTGGCCTGATACATCGCTGCCCATACCTCGTCCGTAACATCCACAAACTCGTCATGCCGGTAGTGGGGATACATCCACCGCAGATTGATTGTTTTCATAGGCTTACCTCCTGAAAATCGGAGAGGCGGGCAGCTCGTCCGCTGTCCGCCCCTCGCTGAGATAAGGGAAATGATCCCTTTCACTTGGTAGCCAGAAAACAGGTCATTCGTTAAGCCTGTTCTCAAAGAAATTTATAAATTTTTTTCTGACCGCCTCCACACTTTGATACACAGCCACTTTGGAGCAGCCGCACAGCACACCGATCTCTGCAAGGCTCAGCCCGTCAAGCGCATAGAGCAGGAACCGGCGGCGCTGGGCCTCGGTACAGGTGTCCAGAACAGCCATCAGCTCATGCAGCGTTTCCATGCGGCAAAGGTATTCTTCCGGCGTTTCGCCGTAGGCTCCTACACCCTCGGTGGTAATGATGTACTCGTCAAACTCCCGGCCATCCCAATGCCGCCGCTGTTCATGGAACAGGTTCTCCGTTTTGTGATCGGCCCGGTCAAGAAATTCATAGACTTCCAGCGTGACCTCCACGGCCACAGCTTGTCCGTTATAATTGATGGTAACTTCCATCTGCCTTTCCTCCATTCAGATTTTTTCGGGAAAATCTGAATGGGGCGGCGGAGAACGGCACCGGGGATAAAGTTCGGGCCATGCTGACCCGATGTTCCGGCTCCATAGGGACAAAAAAGCGCCCGGACGGCATAAAGCCATACGAGCGTAATAGAGTATATTTTGCTGTTTAGTTACATGGTATAGTGCATACTTCTGACCGCATTGCTCCGCTGCTGGGAACAGGCTTTTTTTAGCTGGTGCAGGTCATGGGTACTGTGAAAAAAGACAAAAATAGACACGGCGATACCTCCTCGGATACCGCCGTATCCTTAAAAAAGGGCGACTTTAATACACTACCCGCAATCCATTCTATAATAGGGAACAGCGGCTTTTGCGCAATATTAAATAAAAAAGCCGATAACACATAGGTTTTTTGACCTAATGCGTTATCGGCTCTGCGTCTATGCGTCTGGCACTTTTAATCATTTTTTTTTGAATTTATTATATGTGTTAGCTAACTGTCCACAAGCCGCGTTAATCTCTCTGCCATGAGAAACTCTCATAGTAACTTCAAGTCCTGCTTGCTCTAATTGATGTTTGAATGCAACTATTTCCCGTTTCTGTGGTGCTTTAATTCTTGAATTGCTTGTTGGGTTGTATTGTAACACGTTAATCATAACTTTTTTGCCCCGAAACCATTTTGCAAGTTGTCTTACATCTGAGGGCCGGTCATTTATACCCGGTAAAAGCAAATACGCAAAGACAATTTTGCGATTATGCCTTTCAGAATAGGATAAGGCTTGCTTAACAACATCTTCAATAGCATATATGCGCATGTGAGGAATAATACGATTTCTTGCAGATTGTGTTGCTGCGTGTAAAGATATTGTCAACTGAATTTTAAGATGTTCCTCGCGCAATTTTTTTAATTGATCGACCGGACCAACTGTTGATATGGTAATGCCGTCGGTTGGAAAGTTGAGCCCATATCTATCTCGGAGAATATGGATTGCTTTTATCAAGTTGTCATAATTGAATAAAGGCTCTCCCATACCCATAAAAACGATACGGTTTACTTTTCGACGCAACAATATAATCTGTTGTACGATTTCTGACGATGTTAGATTACGAACAAAGCCATTTCGCCCGGACTCACAAAAAATACAACCAACAGGACAACCGACTTGTGTGCTCACGCAAACAGTTCCACCATCTCGCCGCTTGATAAAAACCGTTTCAATGTATTTGTTGTCTTTCAGTTCGTAAACATACTTTTCAGTATCACTGCTTTTGCAAATATTTTTTACCAACATTGATAGATTTTTTTTGCGTGGTAATTGCTTATATAATTCTTCATATAAGGCTTTTGCTTCATTCTCGCCAATAACTTCCGACATTTCTTTGTAAGTAAATCCGTATGGATCATTCCGTACTTCCGCAGGCGTATATTTAGGTAAACGTTTCATTTTTATATCCTTTCTTCTAAATAATAAAAGTTTGTTTTTCTGTATTTTTGATTACAATCTCTAATTTTTCTACATCAATGATATGCGTCAATTTGCATTTAGGGCAGAAAAGAGGAAAATCTTTTAATACAGTATTATGAAATACTTGAACTCTCGTCTTTCCGTTACAAATCGGACATTTTATCCAATATTTTTTAAGCATTATATTTCACTCGTCCTTTTTACACAAAAAAATGCAGGTCAATCCTCAACATGAGCATTGACCTGCATTTATAATGCACAGAGCAGTACAACAAAACTAAGGCATAGCTTGCACTATGTCTATACTATATCTATACGTCGTTAGTTTTTTGTATAGCATCCGCAAAATAAGCATGACAAAAAAGCCCATGTTGAAAATGGGAAAATCCTTTTTTTCAATGCTTATCTAATACGCATGCTATGCAACATAAACGCCGCCTC
>OIIP01000006.1_pt1 | contig 87359 bp, 72 predicted proteins | sample 1583261 | NCBI WGS metagenome assembly OIIP01 (sample SAMN02675049, study PRJEB24791) | human gut metagenome, SKBSTL061 | isolation source: stool | host: Homo sapiens | place: USA
CAGCCGGGGAACAGGTTTCCAGGATGAAATTGAAAAATCTGTGTTGTAATGACCGATTTGGGGTTATTTCATGTATCTGTCATACAGCACCACAGCCCACACGGACAGCACGAAAGGCGCGGTGAGGGTGACGAGACCAAGCCTCATGCCGGCATACTGGAACACGAAGGAAAGCAGCAATGCGGCAAATGCCTTTGTGCGCCTGAAAGACGACACCGGCACTATGTCCGTAACAGCCAAGAAGGCGAGAATCGCATTATAGCCCCACATCCCGTCATTGACAGATGACACACCTATGAAAGGAAGCAGCACAACAGTTAGCGACAGCACGCACGCCAATGCCGACTTCCATGCCATGCTGACCGAGTTGACCGCGATGGCAACGAAGAACAGCAGCCCGGTGAAAATGCTGCCTCCCTGAAGCATTATCTGACTGTAGCCGAGAGACAACGCCCTGACAGGGGCAAAGGCGACTGCGCCAGCGCCAGCGGCCTGCACGCCAGGCTGCAACACGGGGAACACAGATGCCACGAGCAGCAGCGCCCAGGTGATTACGACAAAAGGCGCGGTGAGACCAGGCAGAAGTTTCTGCTTACCGAAGACATGCGCGACGAGTGTTGACGCGACAGAAGCAACCACCATAAGCATGACCGACCACACGTTGACAGACAGGAAACACGGGACGGCTATTCCGGCAAGTGTTCCGTTGAAGCCGTACAGCCCGTCACGGATTTCTTTGCCGTCATACCTCAGAAGCCTTGCCGCAAGGGTCCCTACCATAGAGCCAGCAAGGGCGAATACGCCCATCGTCAGCGAGTTGCAAAATATACCAGCGAGAAATAACAGTCCCGAGAGGGCACTGTCCTGGAAAACCACCTGCCCTATGCCACGGAGTGACACCATGATAAAATGATGGAACGAACGCATATCTGTAATACAGTGCTTGTTTTTTTTACTGTCCTTCGCACGCGAGGGCAAGACTGCGAGTAGTCTTCACCAGGTGCTCGGTGTAATGGAAAAATATATATTCACCACAAATTTATTCCAAACCGCCGTAACGGCAACGAATATCAGGAAGTTTAACACAAATCTTTTTTATTTTTAACGGAAATGCCTTGTCATGCCGTCATGCGAAAACAGGCGGCGCAAAATTCCACAATAAAAAAAGAATGGCAAATGTTTGGAGAGTTCAGGGATTATCAGTAACTTTGCAGCCCATAACGCATCATAGCGCGAAAGGACAGATAATAACAAACAAAATAATAACAAGTAAAGAAATGAAAAAAGGTATTCACCCGGAAAACTATCGCCCCGTCGTATTCAAGGATATGTCCAACGGCGATATGTTCCTTTCGAGATCCACATGCAAGTCGAACGAGACTGTGGAATTTGAAGGAGAGACTTATCCTTTGGTAAAGTTGGAAATCTCAAGCACCTCACACCCGTTCTATACAGGCAAGAGCAAGCTCGTTGACACAGCAGGTCGCGTTGACCGCTTCATGAGCCGCTACGCAAAGAGTACCTCCAAGAAATAACACATACATATTATACTGTAATTCCGACGCGTGAGGGTGTAGTTGCATATACACTCTGACGCGTCTTTTTTTTGAACAGGCATAAACATCATTCACTGTGAGAGCCAAGAACTTACTTTTACTTGCAGCCACGGCAATCCTCACGCTGCATGGATGCGGCAGCGACACAGACGACAACCAGGCTGGAGGAAACGGAGGCAACGGCAGCAAAAACACGAACAAGAACATCGTGGCCGCAGGGATGCCGCCGGAAATCACGCGCCTTGAATTTCCACACCTGAAAGACAAGGGCAGCAACATCGTCGTGGTGCACAAGACAAGCGATGCCTACGGAGTCAACTATGCCATAGAATGGGACATCAACAAGAAGTCGCAGCGGTGGTCGTGCTACCAGATGCGGAAAGGCTACCAGGGGAACGCCGGGAGGTACGACACATATAACGGCTACCCTTTCGACCCTGTCCTCGAGGAGAAGGGACTCTATCTCGACCGTGACTATTTCTATCGCTCGGGATTCGACCACGGACACGTCTGCCCGTCGGCAGACAGGCAGTACTCATACGAGGCAAACAAGCAGACATTCTACCTGAGCAACATGCAGCCGCAGTACAATAAGTTCAACGCAGGGATATGGGAGAAACTCGAGAGCAAGATACGCAAGTGGACACCGAGGAACAATGAGGACACACTGTATGTCTGCAAAGGCGGAACGATAGACGACGAGGAAAACATCATAAAACGCATCAGTGGGAAACTGATCGCACCAAAGTACTTCTTCTGCGCCCTGCTGCTGAAGAACGCCATGGGCTACCGCGCAATCGGCTTCTGGATGGAGAACGAGAACATAGACCGCAGCAACGACAAACTGAAGATATATGCAAAGAGCATCGACGAGCTGGAAAAGATCACGGGCATTGACTTCTTCTGCAACCTGCCGGACAACATCGAGGACAAGGTCGAGGCAAGCGTGTCAACAAGCGCATGGGGACTGAACTGAGCGGCGGCATGAAATATTACAAATGGCATCATACTAAAAACGTGGCGCACACGTTGTATGATGTGACAGCTAAAGACATCTGCGATATATCTATGAACGGGAAAACAATATTACTGCTGGTCTGCGTCATGGCATCGGTCAGCGCATGGTCGCAGGAAAAAGTCACGAAACCGAAATCCGGCAGATCATGCGGGCTTGAATACATGGTGGAGGCACAAGGCTCGCTCGCGCGCAACGCCACCCCACTGTGGCTCAATGCCAACAAGCACGGCCTGAGCAGCCTTGAGAAGAGCAACGGCTATCTACGCGCCGCTATGTCACGGCCGCTGCGCGCCGACTCGGCAAGACGCTGGGGAGTGGGCTGCGCGCTTGACGTTGCCGTGCCGTTCAACTACACGAGCAAGTTCATCGTGCAGCAGGCATACGCCGAGGTGCGGTGGCTGAGCGGCACACTCACCGTGGGAAGCAAGCAGCACGACATGGAGATGAAGGACGGCGCCCTCTCGAGCGGCGCGCAGACATTCGGCACCAACGCGCGACCGGTGCCGCAGGTGCGCCTCGCACTGCCGGAATACTGGGAAGTGCCTCACACGCGAGGGCTGCTGCACCTGAAAGGACACATCGCATACGGGAAATTCACCGACGACGGGTGGCAGCACGACTTCACGCGGCGAAAGAGCAGATACACAGACGATGTGCTGTACCACAGCAAGGCGGGATACCTGAAAATAGGAAACGAGGACCTGTTCATACCATGGTCGCTGGAGTGCGGACTGGAAATGGCATCACAGTTCGGGGGAACGATGTACAAGCCGGGAACGGGGGGCAACATGAACGTGCTGGAGAACTCAACGTCATTCAGCGCCTTCTGGCACGCATTTGTACCCGGCGGCGGCGACGCCAACGAGACCACATACCACAACAACGAGGGCAACAACCTTGGGTCGTGGCTGCTGCGCGTAAACTACGATGCCGACTCGTGGAGGATTGGCGTATATGCCGACAAGTTCTTCGAGGATCACTCCGCAATGTTCCAGGCAGACTACAACGGCTACGGGACAGGTGACGAATGGAACAAGAAAAAGAAGATGCGCTTCTTCATCTACGACTTCAAGGACACCATGCTCGGCATCGACTTTCACTACAAATACAACAAATGGCTGAAAGCCGTGGTGCTGGAATACATATACTCAAAATACCAGAGCGGCCCGGTGTACCACGACCACACGCCATCGCTGAATGACCACGTCAGCGGCCGCGACAACTACTACAACCACCACATTTACCCCGGATGGCAGCACTGGGGGCAGGTGATGGGCAACCCGCTATACCGCTCGCCGATATACAATGACGACGGGACGGTCGAGGTGAAGGACAACCGCTTCGTGGCATTCCATCTCGGAGTGAGCGGAAAACCGAACGACAACCTCGCATACCGCCTCCTGGCAACATACCAGGAGGGACTGGGGACATACAACTCGCCATACACCAAGCCACGGCACAACGTCAGCGTGATGGCAGAGGCGACCTACATGTTCGGCAAAAGCCTCAAAGGCTGGAGCGTGATGGGCGCCTTCGGCGCAGACATGGGCAGCATACTTGGGCACAACTACGGCGTGCAACTGACGATAAGCAAGTCGGGACTATTGTAATATAAAAATATAAACGGAACGGCATGGAGAAAAGAAAAACAACACTATCACTGATCCTGGCGGTGCTTGCCGGCATCTCGGCGATGCTTGCCGGCTGCACACTGGAGACCTCCGGCAACGGGAAACTCGATGGCTTCTGGCATCTCACGGCCGTTGACACCATTGCCACCGGCGGAAAATGCGACCTGTCGCACAGACTGTTGTTCTGGGGCGTGCAGGCAAGGTTCGTCAACATGAGCGACCGCGACAACGAGGCATTCGATTTCATGTTCCGCTTCGAGCATTCCGACAACATGCTGAGGGTCTACGAACCGTTCATCAACGACCGCGAGTCTGGCGACACGCCGGTCAACGACGCGGAAATGCTCGCGCCTTTCGGGGTGAGCGCGATGGAGCAAATTTTCAAGATAGAGACCCTGACATCAAAGAAGATGACGCTGTCAACAGAGCATCTGAGATTATATTTCACTAAAATGTAAAAGCAAAGGACATGAGAAAAATAGCCGTTGCCGGCACAGGATATGTCGGCCTTTCGATAGCAACGCTGCTCGCGCAGCACAACGAGGTAACCGCAGTGGACGTGATAAGCGAGAAAGTCGACATGGTGAACAAGCGACAGTCGCCGATAGCAGACCACGAGCTGGAGGAGTTCTTTGCCACCAAAAAACTGCACCTGCGCGCCACACTCGACGCAGAGGCGGCATACAGAGATGCCGGGTTCGTCGTCATAGCGACCCCGACAAACTACGACTCGCAGATGGACTTCTTCGACACATCAGCCGTCGAGGCGGTCATCAAACTGGTGATGAAAGTGAACCCAGACGCAATAATGGTGATAAAAAGCACCATACCGGTTGGCTTCTGCGAGCATGTGCGCGAAAAATACAACTCGCACAACATCATCTTCGCACCGGAGTTCCTGCGCGAGAGCCGCGCACTATACGACAACCTCTACCCGTCGCGCATCATCGTAGGCACGGTGATGGGCGACGGGCGGCTCGTCGCTGCCGCGCACGACTTCGCCTCGCTGCTGAAAGAGGGAGCGGCGAAGAAAGAGATCGAGACGCTGTTCATGGGACTGACGGAGGCAGAGGCGGTGAAACTGTTCGCCAACACATACCTCGCGCTGCGAGTGAGCTATTTCAACGAACTCGACACTTACGCCGAGATGAAGGGCCTCGACACCGCCGCAATAATAAAGGGAGTGTGCCTCGACCCGCGCATCGGCGACCAATACAACAACCCGTCGTTCGGCTACGGAGGCTACTGCCTGCCGAAAGACACCAAGCAACTGCTGGCAAACTACCGCGACGTGCCGGAGAACCTCATCGAGGCCATCGTGGAGAGCAACCGCACGCGCAAGGATTTCATCGCCGACAGGGTGCTTAAGAAGGCCGGCTACTACGACTATTACAACCGTGGCGACTTCAGCCCGGCGGAAGAGCGGTCGGTCGTGGTGGGCGTTTTCCGCCTCACCATGAAGAGCAACTCCGACAACTTCCGGCAGTCAAGCATACAGGGGGTCATGAAACGCATCAAGGCAAAAGGCGCGCAGGTGGTGATCTACGAACCGGCTCTCGAGGACGGCAGCACGTTCTTCGGCAGCAAGGTGGTCAACGACCTCGGCAAGTTCAAGCAGATGAGCAATGCCATCATTGCCAACCGCTACGACACGTCACTCGACGACGTGCGCAGCAAGGTATATACGCGCGACATCTTCCGCAGGGACTGATAACCACATTTGGGATAAAACGGAGTGGGAGGAAAACGATTGTTTCCTCCCACTCTGTTTGATGTCATGGCGGTTGTCATGGCCCTACCCGGCATGGGATGCCGGGAGGTGTGACACATGTGCCACCTCAATCATTATTTTGGCTGTCGTCCTCGTCCCACATCTCCATGTCGTCCTGCCACTGCTTTGAATATGCCTCCCCTGTATTTTCATCTTTCCTTGGAATTGAGATCAGTTCGTCTTTCATAAAGCCGCAGTCTGCACTCATCTTGGTTATCCCGGTGCGTGGCGGCAGGTATGCGCGCCTGCCGCCGGCAGCGTTGTTTATGTTTTTATCTTCAGTATTCATATTTATTTCGTCTTTAATGTTTTCTTACCCTTTATAATATACATGCCAGATGGCAGACTGTCGAAGTTTGTGCCTACATAGCGGCCGTCCATAGTGTATATGCGCTGTGCGCCTTGCTGTGCATCGGTGTTTCCTGTCACATCGTTGATGCCCGTAGCCTCGCCTTCCGAGAGCAACACAAGCTGCGTGACAGCGCTAATAGCAGATTTAGGCATAATAATTCCTCGGAATGGTGGTATGAATGTACCAAAACCGTCCTTGTCCGGCATTCTTTTCCATATATCGTTTCCATTTTCATCGCGGCCCAGCGTCCAAGGATGATACTGTACATCAGATATTTCATTTTCACGTGGAATCTTTTCGGTGCTGCCAGTGAAGTAGTAGCTCTGGTCAGACGTGGCTTGGATAAAGACTTTTGGCTTTAATCTTCCACTTATCTTATACTTGTCGTTGCCAGATGCAGCTATTTGTACGGGAGTAGTGGTGGCATGAAAGTCATTCGAGCTGAATTTATTACTACCATTGGTGATGCGCAGCAGATAAGGTCTGTTCGCATCGAGCGTGCTGCCGTCGGGGATTGACTTGAACACATAATACTCTTTGCGAGATAATACCTCCCCCCATTCGTTTTTAGTTACATCTTCTCCATATTTATACAGGTTGTATGCACGAATGCCCTGTGGTAATGTCACGGCGTATGGCAGGAAGATGGTGAAGCAGTTCTTGCCAGAGGCAAAGGGCGAGAAGTCGCGGTAGGAGGACAGGGAATTATCTCCCTCATAATGAGCAACTGCTAATGCGGTGTTGTAACCACGATCTATGGTTGTGTTGTTAATGGTCATGTTGCATCTGTTGTAAACCACTTCGTTCGCTGTGATGTCACAAAGGAACTCGTATTCTGCACCATCTTGCAAGCTCAGCTTGGTGCATGTGCCGTCGCTCCTGACAAAGTTCACGTCCTGGCCTGCTGCAATGGTGATGCCCTGTGCTTTGGGAAGAAACACGAGGGTGTGGGTTGGTAGTCCTGCCGTGATAGTCTTGTTCGGATTGGCAGCCGTGTTAAATGCTCGCGACAAATTCTTCAGCTTGCTTTTGGCATCTGCGCTGTTCATGTTGCGCAAGTCTATAAATTCTAATTCGGGGCAACCTTCAAGAATTCCCGCACCAACCTTGCAGTTGGCAGTACCCTTCAAGGTAAATCCTGTCAGTTTGGTATTTCCCGCAAAGGCACCATCGCCTACTTCCTCAACTTGCTCTCCAATCACAAAATCACCTGACATAACGCCATTTTCAAAAGCCCTTGCACCAATCTTCGTTACTACAGACAATTCGTTGAAACTGATGATACCCGTATTTGCGAAAGCTCTTTCTTCTATAGTAGTCACAGAAAGAGGAATGAAAAAATTATCTTTTTTAATAAAGGCTTTTTCAAACATGCCTGCTGGGATCGTTTTTGGACCCTCTGCCAAAACAGGTGTAACTATTCTACCCAATCTATAAGAACTTAGATCATACGAATATTCTGCAAAGGATTCCACACCCGACCGATAGTCAGTAACAGCAGGGTCGAGATTGTTATACATCGCTTTAATTGTGGCATCTGCTGTGGTTGCTTCGCCAATTTTTGCTGTTGCAGGGATGGGTGTTGTTATATTAAATTTGTCTCCCTTGAAAGCCTGATATCCCACGAATGTTATATTTGGACACTCAAATTTTGACTTTGAAAAACTTCCCTCAAAGGCTTGGGGGCCTATGGCAGTTGCACCAAGAATTTGGATAGGTTGATCTTTTTTAGAATATTTAAATTTCTTTGTGCTACCTTTTTTTTCAATTATATAAGGTGCCAAATTGGTCTTGTAGAAGGCACGCCAACCGATGTACTTCAGGCTTGCTGGGAAATTCAAAGTGTTAACACTACACTGATAAAAGGCGGCGTCCTCAATGGCTTTTATCGATTCAGGAAGCTCCACTTTATCAATTCCCCTTTCATTGATGAATGCATAGGAGCCGATGGCTACCACTGTCCAGTCAATATTGTTATGCTTGACAGTTGCCGGAATGATTACTACATGAATATTATGTTTTGTTTCTGCTTCTGGAGTTTTGTCAGTATAAATTCCTGGTTTCAATTCTTCTTCTAACGTAACTTTCGGTGTCCCGTTGTAGCCTTTCCACTCATTAGGGAGGTCAGCCGTTTCACTGGCTAACACCTGCCGTGTTGCTTGCGCCGTTGCAGCATTTGAGTTTGCCCATGTTACTTTCACGGTTTTCTCCTGGGCATCCACCACCTCATACCAATAGCCATTATCGACTTGGAATCTGTCTCTTACGTTCTGCGCGTTGACTGGCAGAGCCGTTATCATCAGCAGCACAAGCGTGAGCCATGCACTGCGTCGCTTTGTCTTGTAATTTTTCTTCATGATTTTAAGTAATTATTTAATTGTTATATTTTATACAGTTTGGTTGTGAGCATACATTATTGCCGCACATGGTTTATTTGTAAGCCGTGTGCGGAATTTATACCAAACTTATTTGCAAATGGTGATTTGCAGAGCGCGGTTCGTGAACGAAGGTTAACAAACAGGGGGGGGGGCAGTAACGTTTGTTAACGCCCGCGTGCTGCAATCCTTATCATATTGTTGCCTGCGTGCTGCTACCTTTACAAGGTATGTTTTATATATAAATGTATGAATTTTCATAACTCTGTGCAAAGTTATGAAAAAACACTGAATAACAACAAACATTTACCGAATTTTTACACATATTTAACCTGAAATCGAACATTGTACCCAAACCGGTCCTTACGACACCGATTTTTCCATCTCGACTTGGCAATCAGTGCCCCCGGCGGCTGCTTGCAGCCGCTTGCCGGCATGGAAAGGCTTGTCATTTTGCATGCCTTATCAACCTGACAGACGAAATTCCGGACTGCGCTTTGATACGAGCGGAGATGCAATCTCGCCGTGTTTGGCGAGCAAATTCGCCGTGTTTGACGAGCAAATTCGCCGTGTTTGACGAGCAAATTCGCCGTGTTTGGCGAGCAAATTCGCCGTGTTTGACGAGCAAATTCGCCGTATTTACATTGCAAATTCGCCGTATTTGCATTGTAAATTCGCCGTGTTTGCACGGTGATTGGACGCAAGTGCGGATGCCTGAAACATGTTTCCGTGACACCCTTCATCATCCATCGGGAGTGTTGTCCTTGCTGATTTGACGCAAACCGGTCATTACGACACTGGTTTTCCCATTCCGTCTTGCCAACCCGTTCCCCGTCTGCTTTCAGCCGCTTGCCTGCATCACGCGTTTTCAAGAGTTTCCCTTGAAGTTTTCCATCCCGCGAAGGATTTTCACCGCCTCTCCCACTGACGCGACACCTTCTATAACCATAGATCGTCTGGGTGCTTCGCGCAGCCGGCACCGCTTCACGTTTGCCTTCATGAAGTCGATTATATTCCCGAACGTGCGGCTATGGAAATACCGGCTCATCGCGTTTCCGGGGAAATACAGAATCATCTGCCCGTTTTTCATTGTCACCTTCTCGCATCCCAGCCTCCTGCCCACTCTCCGCAGTGTCACCACCTGCAGCAGTTCCTCGCCCTCGCGCGGCACCGGCCCGAAGCGGTCGATCAGGTTTGCGCGGTACTGTTTCAGGCCTTCGTTGTTCTTTATCAGGTCGAGCTCGCGGTATAGCAGCATGCGCTCTGACGACGAAGGCACGTATGTGTCGGGGAAATACATCTCGAGGTCGCTGTCGACGGAGCATTCCGCCACCCAGCAGTCCCCGGTGCCGCCGGGTCGCGCCGCGCCGCCGTGAGGCTCGCCGCCGGTCTTCGCGCCGCCGTCCTCCCCTTGCGTTTGCGCCGCCTCCTCATCCCGTAGTTCCACCATCGCCTCGGTGAGTATTTTATGGTAAGTCTCATACCCGAGGTCCTCCATAAACCCGCTCTGTTCCGCGCCGAGCAGGTTTCCCGCGCCCCGTATGTCAAGGTCCTGCATCGAGAGGTTGAAGCCGCTGCCCAGTTCCGAGAACGTCTCGAGTGCCTCGAGCCTCCGCCTTGCCTCCTGCGACAGCGACGACAGCGGCGGTGCGAGCAGGTAGCAGAACGCCTTCTTGTTGCTGCGTCCCACGCGCCCCCGCATCTGGTGCAGGTCTGACAGTCCGAAGCGTTGTGCGTCGTTTATTATTATGGTGTTGGCATTCGGGATGTCGATGCCGTTCTCCACGATGGTTGTCGAGAGCAGCACGTCGTAGTCGTAGTTCATGAATCCCATCACCGTTTTCTCGAGTTCCTCCGGCTTCATCTGCCCGTGTCCTGTTGCGATGCGTGCGTCCGGTATGTTGTTTTTAATAAGGTTTGCTATCTCCGGCAGTGAGTTTATGCGGTTGCTGACGAAGAACACCTGTCCGTTGCGGCTCATCTCGAAGTTTATCGCGTCGACGATGACCTCCCTGTCGAAAGTATGCACCTCGGTCTGCACGGGGAAGCGGTTTGGCGGCGGTGTCTGTATTATGCTCATGTCCCTTGCGCCCATCAGCGAGAACTGGAGGGTTCGCGGTATCGGCGTTGCGCTCATGGTGAGTGTGTCAACGTTTGTCTTCATCTTTCGGAGTTTCTCCTTCACCGCCACTCCGAATTTCTGTTCCTCGTCGATGATGAGCAGTCCGAGGTCCTTGAACCTCACCGTCTTGCCGATCAGTTTGTGCGTTCCTACGATTATGTCTATCCTCCCCTGCTCGAGGTCCTCGAGCACCTGCCTCGTCTGCTTTGTCGATCGCGCCCTCGACAGGTAATCGACCCTGACGGGCATTCCCTCGAGTCGTTTTCTGAACGTCTGGTAGTGCTGGTATGCTAGCACCGTGGTCGGCACCATCACCGCCACCTGCTTCGAGTCGCACGCCGCCTTGAACGCCGCGCGCACTGCCACCTCCGTCTTTCCGAAGCCCACGTCGCCGCACACCAGGCGATCCATCGGGCGAGGTGCCTCCATGTCGGCCTTGACGTCGTTTGTCGCCTTCAGCTGGTCCGGGGTGTCCTCGTAGAGGAAGCTTGCCTCCAGTTCCTGTTGCATGAACGAGTCGGCGGCGAAGGCATAGCCCCTCTCCCTCCGTCGCTCGGCATACAGTTTTATCAGGTCGCGTGCGATGTCCTTTATCTTCTTCTTCGTCCGCTCCTTCATCCTGTCCCATGCCCCTGTCCCGAGTGTTGACAGCCGTGGCGGCTTGTCGGTGTCGTGGCGGCGGTACTTGCTGATTTTGTACAGCGAGTGTATCGACACGTCGACCTTGTCGTTGTTCTGATATACAATGCGTATTGCCTCCTGGTAGGTCTGCCCCACCGGCGTGCGCACCAGTCCCGCGAATTTTCCCACGCCGAAGTCCACATGCACCACGAAGTCGCCTATCTCCATATCCTGCAGTTCCTTCATGGTGAGAGCCATCTTGCCCGCCCTCGCCGCGTCTGACTTGAGGCTGTAGCGGTGGAAACGGTCGAAAATCTGGTGGTCGGTGAACAGGCACATCCGCAGTGAGTTGTCCGCGAAGCCCTCGTGTATCGTCGGGCTAACCGGCCCGAACTGCTCGCTGACAATTCCCTTCAGCCTCTCGTGCTGTTTTGCGCTGTCAGCGAGTATGAACAGTTTGTATCCTTTCAGCGTGTAGTCTTCGAGCGTCTGTCTGAGCAGGTCGAAGTTCTTGTGCAGCAATGGCTGCGGCGATATGTCGAATTTTATCGTTGCCTGCGGCGTGGCAGCCGGTTTGTTGCCAAACTCTATGCGCCTGAATCGCAGCGCGTCCTCTGTGAACTGCGTCCCCGGGCAGAGCGTGCTTTCCGCCGTCATCTGCGTCGTCAGCGCGTGCTGTTCCATCTCCGTGAGTCCCTCGGCGCGCTCGGCAAGTGCCTGCCGCGAGAATCCCTCGCGGTAGATGCGGTCTATCGTCTCGCGGACATATATGAAGTCCTTCATGGCAATGACGGTGTCTTCCGGCAGGAATTGCAGGAACGGTGTCTTGTCGTTGGTCAGCGTTGCCATCTCCGGCACGATTGCGACCCGCTCTCGGCGTTCGCGCGACAGCTGGGTCTTCACCTCGAAGGTGCGTATGGAGTCAACCTCGTCGCCGAAGAAATCGATGCGGAACGGATATTCGCTGCTGTAGCTGAACACATCGACGATGCTCCCGCGTGTGGCGAACTGCCCCGGCTCATACACATAGTCAACCTCGGTGAAGCCGAAGTCGAGCATCGTGTGCCTCATCTGCGTCGTGTCGACGGTCTGTCCCACGGCGATTGATATGCTCCTCTCGTCGAGAAGCCTCTTCGACACCACTAACTCGGCGACGGCGGAAGGTTCCGAGACGATGTACGATGTCCCGGCTGCGGACTGCAGTCTGGTGAGCACCTCGGTGCGCAGTATCTCGTTTGCCGCGTCGCGCTGCCCGTATTTCACCTGCCTGCGGTATGACGACGGGAAGAAGAACACCTTTTCCGCGCCCATCATCTGCTTCAGGTCGTTGTAGAAATATGCCGCCTCGTCGGCGTCCTGGAGTATGAAAAGTATTGTCTTGCTGACCTTCATCGCCGCAGCGGCGAACATCATAGGCGCGGCGGAGGCGACAAGCCCTTGCAGGAAAACGTTCTCTGATGATTTGTCTTCCAGTATGTGCGCCAGCGCGGAAACTTGCCGCGACTTGGCATACTCCAACAATAATTCCTTTATCTCCAAATCAACATCCGCTTCGCCAACGTGAATTTACGTTCAAATTAACGTTTAATTTACGTCAAATTTACGTTCAATTTACGTTCAATTCATGTTTTTTAACGTAAATAGTCGTAAATTATCCGTAAATTTGACGTAAATACTGTATATTCCACAGTTGTTCAATTTACGTTCAATTTACGTCAAATTCACGTTAAATTTACGTTAAATATACGTCAGATTCACGTCAAATTCACGTTTCAGAGTGTTTGCAGGTAGCGTTCCGCCTCGAGTGCCGCCTTGCATCCTGTTCCGGCTGCCACGACGGCCTGCCGGTAGGTGGGGTCGCACACGTCGCCTGCGGCAAACAGTCCCGGCGTGCGTGTCTGCTGTGTGGTGCCGATGGTCTTTATGTATCCCACCTCGTCGGTATCCACCCACTTGGCGAACACCTCGCTGTTCGGCTTGTGGCCTATGGCGAGGAAGAAGCCGTCTATCGCCACGTCGTAGTGCTGCTCGTCGGGCTCGCCCTTGCGCTTTACGACGTGCATGCCCTCCACGCCGTTCTCCCCGTAGAGGCCCGTGGCATTGTGCTCGAAAAGTATCTCTATGTTTTCGGCAGCCATCACGCGCTCCTGCATTATCTTCGAAGCGCGCAGGAAAGGCTTGCGCACCACGAGGAAGACCTTGCTGCACAGCTGCGACAGATAGAGCGCGTCCTCGCACGCGGTGTCACCGCCCCCGACGACCGCCGTAACCTTCTTGCGGTAGAAGAATCCGTCGCATGTGGCGCACGCCGACACGCCCCGCCCGTTGTATTTATCCTCGTCTGGCATCCCGAGGTATTTCGCAGAGGCTCCCGTCGCCACGATCACCGTGTCGGCCTCTATCTTATCGCCGCTGTCGAGTGTCGCGACGGCCGGTCTTGCGGAGAAGTCGGCATCGGTGACAGACCCAGTGAGGATTTCCGCGCCGAAGCGTGCGGCCTGCTGCTGCATCTCCGTCATCATCTGGTTGGCGTCAACGCCTTCCGGATAGCCTGGGAAGTTCTCCACGATTGTTGTCTGGGTCAGCTGTCCGCCCATCTGCATTCCGCACACCACCACCGGGCTGAGGTTTGCCCTGCCGGCATATATGGCAGCGGTGTACCCTGCTGGCCCGCTGCCCACGATCAAGCATTTTGTATGTTTCATTTCAGCATCACATGCCGCCTGCCGTGCGTTGTGCGCGGCCAGACGGCATGTATTGGTTTTAAAGAAGTTCTATGATTTGTTTCTCGATGTTCTCTATCTTCTCTGTCGGCTCGAAGCGTGCCACCACCTGGCCTTTCTTGTTGATGAGGAATTTCGTGAAATTCCACTTTATGTCAGCCTTCTCCTTGTACTGCGGGTCTGCCTCGCCGAGCATCTTGTCGAGAACCGGCGCTATGGGGTGCGACATGTCCCAGCCTGCGAAGCCCTTCTGTTCCTTGAGGAACTTGTACAGCGGCTCGGCGTCATCCCCGTTCACCTTTATTTTCTTGAAGCGCGGGAACTCTGTGCCGTATGTCATCTTGCAGAAGCTGTGGATGCTCTCGTCTGTGCCGGGAGCCTGCTGCCCGAACTGGTTGCACGGGAAATCGAGGATCTCGAAGCCCTGCCCGTGATGTTTTTCGTAGAGTTTCTCAAGCTCTTCGTACTGCGGTGTGAACCCACACTTAGTTGCCGTGTTGACAATCAACAACACCTCGTTGGCATACTCTTTCAGCGACACTGTCGCGCCTTTCCTGTCCTTGACAGAGAAATCATAAACTGTTTTCATTTCCATCATGTGATTTGTTGCTATATTTATTGTAATGCAAAGGTAGTAAAAAAGACGCAAACAACGCATACATGATGGCGGTTTTAGTTTTTTTTATGAATGGGGCAAGCCTCTGGGGCAGGTTTTTCCTGCGGCATCACGATTTCCTTATGCCGCGCCACCACACCGCGAGATAGGGTTATCCCCCGCAACAGTATGGATATTCCTACGCGTTTTTCGGGATTTTATCAACGGCAAGTCGCGGAAAAATGCTATCTTTGCAGCAGATAAACAAATAAAACAACAAAGTTATGAAAAAGATAATCTATACATTGGCAGCGGTGGCTATGGCGGCGGTGACACTATCATCGTGCGAAGACGAGAATATCGCACACACACTCTCCGGGTCGTTCTGCAAGACTTGGGAGGGGACGATAAGCACATACTACGAGGACCGGTGGGGACTGGCCGGCGACGACTTCAGCACGGTTATCGCCTTCTACAGCGACGACTACTACCTTACGAGGGGCACCGGATCGGAGGTGGACTACGACATCAACGACCCGTACGGCAGCTACTGGTACAGCGATTTCGAATGGCGCGTGAGCAACGGTGTCATCGAGCTGCGCTATGCCGACACGGATTACGCGCCGGTGTATATCTATGACTACAGCCTCGGCGACTGGTATTTCTCCGGACACATGGACGACGGGACAAACAAGGACATCGTCTTCGACCTAAGGGCAAGGGGCGAATTCGACTGGGATTCATATTACTACGGGTATTACCTGCCCGGACAGAAGAGAATCGCCCCGGCAAGAAAGGACAGCACACCAGCCTCAGCAAGAGGGAAGTTCGGGAGCAAGGGCGCGTTCGCGAAAAAAAACAATGATATGCGCCCCATTATTTTGCAAAAAGGAAAATAGTTAGTAACTTTGTCGCAAAAATAGAATTGGGGCTATGAACAACGGCACGCGCAAGGATGAAGGACTGCAGGCACTCGGGGAAAAGACGGGATACCGCGACGACTATGCCCCCGAGGTGCTCGAGACCTTCGAGAACAAGCACCCCGGGAACGACTACTGGGTGAGGTTCAACTGCCCGGAGTTCACAACGCTATGCCCAATAACAGGGCAGCCGGACTTCGCGGAGATAAGGATAAGCTACATCCCGGCGGAGAGAATGGTGGAGAGCAAGAGCCTGAAACTATACCTCTTCAGTTTCCGCAACCACGGCGACTTCCACGAGGACTGCGTGAACATAATAATGAAAGACCTCATAAAACTGATGGACCCGAAATACATCGAGGTGAGGGGACTGTTCACTCCGCGCGGGGGAATCAGCATCTATCCGTTTGCAAACTACGGAAAGCCAGGGACAAAATACGAGCAACTGGCATGGCAACGCTTCGCAAACAACGAGTGAGAAAAACAGCCGCGACAAAACGACGTAAAGGATAAGGACATGAAATACAGACTGAACTCAGTTGTGGCATTCCTCGGACACAACAAGTACTGGATAGTGCTGGTCGCCGGAGTGCTGGTGGTCGGAGTGCTTGACGAGAACAGTTTCTTTAAAAGGATAAGGCTGGAAAGCAAAATCCGCGACCTGAACGAGCAAATCGACAAGTACAACGTGAAATATGAGGAGAACACGGCAAGACTGCGCGAACTGGAAACCAGCCCGAAAGCAATAGAGAAGATAGCACGCGAGAGATACTTCATGAAAGCAGACGACGAGGACATCTTCGTGCTTTCTGACGACAAGCAACTATTCACACAGGAAGATGAGACAACTGAGTAAGGCAGAGAGCATCGTAATGGTGGCAGGAGCCGTGCTGATGGCGGTGGCGGCAGTGGCATACGTACTCGCCATACGCAAGCCTGCGGCATGGATGATGATGGCAGGCACGGGGGCATTCGTGGCAATGCAGATGAGACAGACCTACAACGGCAACAGCCTGGCGATACGACGGCTGCGCTCGATAATGAAAATGGGCAACATATTCTTCGTGGCGGCGGCGCTGCTCATGCTGGAGAACGCATACCAGTTCCTGCTTCCAAAATTCATGGAGAACGGAATAAGCGGATACAACGCATACGTGCACTACATACACAACAACTGGGTGGTGGCACTGCTCATCGCCGCAGTGATAGAACTATACACAACACACAGAATATCGTCGGAACTCGACAAAGAGGCAAAAAAACCATAAAACACGCACCAAATGTTTTAAATAGCATAAAAAATTTTCCTTTCCTCAATAATACATCGTACATTTGCCACGCTTATCAGAACGAACAACGTATGAACAGGATTCTTTACGCATTGATTGCAACGACACTACTTGCCTCCTGCGCAAATTCTTACAACATAACGGGAACGTCGAGCGTGCAGATGCTCGACGGGAAAAAAATGTACCTGAAGAACGCAAGACCCAGCAAGAAGGAAAGCATAGACTCATGCGACGTGGTGCACGGGCAGTTCAGGTTCAGCGGAAATCTCGACTCAGTGCGAATAGTGAACTTGTTCATTGACGATGAATATGTCACGCCGCTGGTGCTCGAAAGCGGAGAAATAACGGTGAAGATAGACAACTCGCAGACAACGGTGGGCGGGACGGAACTCAACTGCACACTCGACAGGTTTATGAAATCATTCTTACGGCTGCAGGACATGGTAATGGACATTGAGCACGAACAGAACCAGAGTATCATGGAAGGATGCGACGAGCAGGCAACCATGAAACAACTCTACACGAAACTTATCGGACTGAGCGAGAGGAAAGACACGCTGTTCACAAACGTGGTGACAAGCAATTTCGAGAATGTCATCGGCCCGTGGGCCTTCGTATACAGGGTGTCATACGACACCGACCCGTACAGTTACCCCTACCCTTCGTGGATGACGAACGTGCTTTACTCGAGGGCTATGGAAGAGCTGCCGTCGTGGATAGAATACATCATGGCAAAGGCGCCAGCCGAGTTCAGGCAGGACACTGAGGTGGAAAAACTGTACAAGGCATTCCAGGAGCAGCAGAACCTGGTCGGCAGCACCGGGGACGCCGCGCCGCCCGTGGAACACGACGTGCTGCCGGTGACACCCACACCGAACGACCTTGCACGGCCGGCAAACGACGGGAATGAGAAATAAGCACTATGGCAAACAGGACACTTATAAGAAATGTAGATATTGTGAATGAAGGATTGAGCCGTCACGGTTCAATCCTTATTGGTAATGACCGCATAGAGGAGATATTCCACGGCGACGCGCCAGACATCGGGGACGCCAAGGTGATTGACTGCCAAGGGGCAAAGGCTCTGCCGGGGATAATAGACGAGCATGTGCACTTCCGCGAGCCAGGCATGACGCAGAAGGCCGACATCGGGAGCGAGAGCCGCGCCGCAGCATACGGCGGCGTGACATCGTTCTTCGACATGCCGAACACCGTTCCGCAGACCACCACAATAGATGCCCTGCGGCAGAAACTTGACATCGCGGCAAGGACAAGCCACGTAAACTATGCGTTCTTCTTCGGTGCGACAAACGGCAATGCCGCGCAGACCCGCAAACTCGACAGGCACCGCGTGCCTGGCATAAAACTGTTCATGGGAGCGAGCACGGGCAACATGCTCGTTGACCGCAAGGATGCCCTCGAGCAAATTTTCCGTGACGCGGAGCTGCCGGTGATGACGCACTGCGAGGATTCCGTAATAATCTCACACAACATGAAAGAGGCGAAGGCACGGTATGGCGACGACCCGGACATAAGCCTCCACCCGGCGATACGCTCTGCCGAGGCCTGCCACGCAAGCACGTCACTCGCCGTGGAGCTCGCGCGGCGGTACGGCACGCGGCTGCATGTGGCACATCTCACCACGGCACGCGAAACAGAACTCTTCACGCCAGAATATCCCGGCATCACCGCCGAGGCCGTCATCGCACACCTCATGTTCACCGATGCCGACTACCAGCGGCTCGGCACGGCAATCAAGTGCAACCCTGCGGTGAAGTCGCGCGCCGACCGGGACGCGCTGCGCAAGGCTCTCACCGACGGCAGGATATACACCGTGGCGACCGACCACGCGCCACACCTGTGGAGCGACAAGCAGGGTGGCTGCGCACACGCCGCGTCAGGCATGCCGATGATACAGTTCTCGCTCGTCTCCATGCTTCAACTCGTTGACGAGGGGGTGCTGACAATAGAGCGCGTGGCGGAACTGATGTGCCACGCGCCGGCACGACTGTTCGAGGTGCGCGACCGTGGCTTCCTGCGCCCCGGGATGAAGGCAGACATCACTGTCGTGCGGCGCGGAGCGCCGTGGCGCGTGACGAAGGACATCATCCAGAGCAAGTGCGGATGGAGCCCGTTGGAAGGACACGAGTTCGCATGGCACGTGGAACACACTTTCTGCAACGGGCGGCACATATATAACAATGGCTCGTTCGACGGCGGCAGCCTCGGCGAGGAAATACTTTTCAGATGAAATGATAGCGAGAATCTCCATACTTGCCGTAATTGTCATCCTGTTGCCGTTCATATACGCTGACCGGCGCATGGCACGCCGCCGTCCGGGCAGATTTCACATGAAGCGCGCGGCGATGTGGCTTCCCTGCATTGCTATGCTGGCATACACGGCAGTACTGGCGTGCCTGCGCGGTTTCGCGCCAGCGGACATACGGGTGCTTTATGTGTATCTGCTCATACTGGGAGTCGTTTTCATACCTGCGGCGATATTCACGCTGTTTTCCTTTGCCGGCAAATTGTTTGCAAAGAGAAGTGCGGCGTGGCATGGCAGAATGAGAACAGCGGGAGCATTCCTCGCCATTGCAGCCGCAGCTGTCGTGGCCTATGGCTCGTTCTTCGGCAACAAGGGGGTCAACGTGCGCAGCGTTGAATATGCGTGCGACCGCCTTCCCGCCTCCTTCGACGGCTACCGCATCGCCCTGTTCAGCGATGCCCACGTGGGGAGTTACGTATGGGGAAGCGCCAAGAGGCTTCAGGCTGTGGTCGACACCATCAACAACCTGCGCCCCGACATGATAGCATTCGCCGGCGACTTGCAGAACATGCAGCCCGACGAGCTACTGCCGGTGATGCCGATGCTGAGCGGACTGGAAGCCCCAGACGGTGTGTTCTCGGTGTTAGGCAACCACGACGACGGGCACTATCTCAATGCCGGCGCTGCGGCAACCATGCGCAGCGAGCGGGTCATGTGCGACAGGCAAAGACAAATGGGATGGCGCCTGCTGACCGACGGCAGCGCAACAATAAGAAAAAACGGCGACAGCATATTCATCGCCGGCATGTATTGCGATGGGAAACTGGCGGGCCCGCGCAGGACAAACCCACACAAGGCAATGGCAGGAATACCGCATGAGGCATTCACGGTGATGCTGCAGCACGACCCTACATCGTGGCGGCACACCATCCTCCCTCAAACCACGGCGCAGCTCACGCTAAGCGGGCACACACACGGAGGGCAGATGCGGATAGCGGGAATGTCGCCTGCGGCAATGGCTTACGACGAATACGACGGGATGTACTACGCCAAAGACGGGCGGGCATTGTTCGTCACCACCGGCATAAACGCCCTCGTGCCGTTCCGTTTCGGAATGAAGCCAGAAGTGGTCGTCATCACACTGCGAAACAAGAAAAGAGGAAAGTAAGCGTGCCGTGGTGTGATGCGTGGTCACAGGCGGCAAATGGCAAAGACACATGCGTAATGGGATTGCGACACCGCGCCAACGCTCCTGACATAAAGAAGCGTGGCGCGGTGTCGCATTGCACGGTGGCAGCCCCATTTGGTGGGAGGCCGTCATCTGATGTCCTTGAACGGCTCGAACACGGGGTCAGGCAGCGTTGTGCTGCTTTCGTCCCATACGGGACGTATGGCCTTGGCCTGGCCCTTTCCGTTGGCGGAGAAGTTCCACTCGGTTGTACCGAAGAAGCCATCCACGGACAGGTCGGCAGTAGTTGATTTCGATGTCATGTACTGCCCGTAGGCACCATATTTATAGGTCATGTCACGGTAGCCTATATCTTTATTCAACACCAGCCTTCTACCGGTTATGGGGAGGAACAACCCCTTTCCGGCCCTTACCAGCGCCGTGACGTTGGTGTATTTGTAGTATTTGCCAGGGCGTGTCGGGAATGTCTTCTTTCGTGGCTCTCCGTGGTTTGTGTAGAAGTATGCGCCGTATATTGGCAGACCATTGTCAGAGTAGCAGTAGCCTGGTATGACGTTGGCTCCCTTGAACAGTGTTCTCATCTCGTCACGGTTCGGCATGCGGTATTTCTGATTGTTGTACATCGTGTAATACCATACGATGTCACCGCAAAATGCTTTGTCGCGGGTAGTGGTCTTGTGAGTGCCTGTTGACTCGTAGAAATTCTTTGCGATGTCGATGGCAGTGCCAGCCTTGTAGTAACCTCCTTTCAGGTTGAGTGCATTCTTGATGTCGCCGAAGCGGAACAGGTCAAGGTCATTGGTTACGGATTCACGGTTTTTATCCTTGAACTGCGATGTTGGCCACCATCCCGGAATTTCCTCTCCGGGGATATAGCGCTGCGAAATCCACCACTGTGCGGGCGCGATGCCCCAGTATTCCTTTGAGGCGTCGCCGGGATCCTGATAATGTATGAAGTTGCCCGTGGCCCATTTCACGCCCTGGACTTCAACATAAGGCTTGGGATTGACCTCTTCCATCTGCAGCACGTCAGTGCGGTAAACCCTGTCGGCCTCAATGTTGATGGCATTATATGTGCGTGCATAGCATTTTCCCCCGACGTATGCCGTTATCAGCACGTCGCTGTAATTTCCCGGGAACAAGGCCGCATAGGTGTATTTGCCGTTGGCGGAGGTGAGTTTGCCGCTGGCTGGCTTTATGACGATGTTTTCCGCCTCGTCGTAGGTGTTTTCCTCAACGAAACGCCCCGTGCCAAGGTCGAACACGTCGATTGAAGTCATGTTCGAGATGTATATCGAGTCAATGTCGGTCAGTATGCGCCCGTCTTTGCTGGCAAAACGCAGTCCCCATATTGCTATCTGGCGCTGCATCTTCCCGACATTAACGTTTACTTCCGCCTCATTCACCGTCTCTGGACTCGCCTTCGCCCACTGGAAGTCGAACTTCCTGCCTATTGTCTCTGCCGTGCCGTCCTGCCTTGTCAGGTCAAGCTCCACCAGGTGCTTTATGGTTTCTTGCCTTTCGTGATATACATACTCAAATGTCCTTTTCTTTTCTTTTCCGTTTTCATCTTCTTCGATTTCCGTTCCCTTGTCTTTGAAACCCATGGCGGCAAATATGGTCTTGCCATTGCCCTTGGATGCTGAGCCTGGGTAGAAGAAGCACAGTTCATCGGTTGTGGTGATTTCGTTCACGGTCTTTATTTCCCCATCGAATCCCCCGCTCTTTCCCGTGCTGGTGTTTGCCAGCAGGCTATAATCCTTCTCCCGGCTTTTGTCATTGTCTCTCAGGCAGTATGCCATCAGTTCGTCTTCGCTCGCCCATTCGGAATGCAGCAGGCTTTGCGCATCCTCACTCATTGCCCTTCTCTGTGGTGATTTTTCCCTGCCGTCCTCCTGCGTATTGGTAACGCCTGCTGAAATGTGGTATATGTGCATGCTGTCATTGATGTCGTCAGGCGACGTTATTTCGTCTGCCTGGCATCCTGACATCATTAGTGCCGCGATGACCATGGCACTGGCTGCGGTGGTTGTCTTATAGATTCTGTCCATTGTTTACTTTTGTTTGTATTTTTTTCAAGTCTTTTTTTATCACTCTCTTGCTTGTCCGCCTTTTCCTTGCATGGCTACATGTCGAGCTCCTCATCGTCGAACTGCCATACATTCGATTTTCCAGGATTGAATGGGTTTGGCGTGTCGCCATCCCCTCCTGCGGGATCTCCGCCCTCTTTGGGGTCCGAAGTGCCTGCACTGATTTTTAGAAGTTGGTGCTCCGCACTCAGCAGGCATACCTCTGTCATCGGTCTTAGATATTTCCTTTTCATGTTTCTATATGAGATTTATTTGTTATTTATGTTTGTCGGTATTTTTTGTGTGAAAATATTTGCATCGGAAAAAATGCCTTGCCAATGGCAGGGAAGCGAATACGGAAGAATGGGAAAGAAAGTTTTTTCCCCCCCCCCACATTTATTAACACTCTGTGATACAGTGTGTTACGAACAATGATGAATTTACGGAAACCACTGGCGGTCTTCGCGGAAAACACTTGTCCTTTTACATATTGTGTGGGGGCAAGCCCTGGATAGTATGATTTAACTTTGCCCAATGCTTTGTATGTTCCAAATGGAAATCTGGGGCAAAGTTAGTCATAATACCCGATACTTGTAAACAAAAAGGAAAAAGAGGACAGCCTTGTCCTAAAACGGATTAAAGAAATGTCATATCACATGTTACTGGGGTGTAAAATGGTCAAAATCTCGGTATTCTGGAACAAGTGCCGAACTGATTGCGGCATAACTCTTGTCCATGGCGTTCCTGACGTTGTCCGCCCCCTGCCCCACCGGCTCTATCGGTTTGTGGATGGTGAGCGACAGCCGGTGCCAGCGCACGAAGTGCCAGTCACTTGTGCGCGGCATTATGTTGAACGAGCCGTTGATTGTCAGCGGCACCACGGGCAACCCCAGCTCGTCGGCAAGCATGAACGCCCCCCGGCGGAAGTTGCCCATGCGTCCCGTGAACGTGCGCGCCCCCTCGGGGAACACCACCACGCTCGTGCCGTGCCGAAGTATGTCGCGGGCATGGTCGTAGGCCTGCTTTATTTTGCTCGGGCCTCGCTTGTCAACGAAAATCTGGTTGCTCTTAATGCAGGCATAGCCTACGAATGGTATCTTCTTCAGTCCCTGTTTCATCATCCACTTGAAGTTGCGGCACAGGTATCCGAAGATGAGGAATATGTCGAACGCCCCCTGGTGGTTTGAGACGAACACATAACTCTGTCCCTCCCTCAGGTTTCCGCGCCCCTCCACCTTCACCGGTATGAAGAGCGTCCATAGGATGAAGCGCGCCCACAGCTTGCCGGGGTAATATCCCCAGAAACCAGCGTTGCCAACCAGCGTGCCGATGACAACGGCAGTGGCAGTTATCACCGTTGACAGCAGCAACAGCGGAACGAACACCAGCAACTGGTATATGCAGTATAAGATGCGTGTCATATCGCCGTCCTCCCTCAGTCCTGTTCCTTTGGCAATGCCGGGTATTTCCGCGTCCATCCGTCCCATCGCAGCCTCATCACGCCGAAGAAGGCCTCGCCGAAAATCCCTCCGCTCATCTTCGACACGCCCTCGCGGCGGTTGATGAAAATCACCGGCACCTCCTTTATGCGGAACCCTATCTTGTGTGCGGTGTATTTCATCTCTATCTGGAAGCCGTAGCCCTTGAAGCGTATCTTGTCCAGCTCCATCGTCTCGAGAACCCTGCGTCGGTAGCACTTGAAGCCAGCCGTGGTGTCGTGTATGTTCAGTCCGGTGACGATGCGCACATACTTCGATGCGAAATAACTCATCAGCACGCGCCCCATTGGCCAGTTGACGACGTTCACTCCGCTGACATACCGCGAGCCGATTGCCACGTCGTAGCCCTCGCCGGCGCACGCGCTGTATAGGCGCGGCAGGTCTTTCGGGTCGTGGCTGAAGTCTGCGTCCATCTCGAACACATAGCCGTAGCCATGTGCGAGAGCCCACTTGAACCCGGCGATGTATGCCGTCCCAAGTCCGAGCTTCCCTGCGCGCTCCACCATGAACAGCCGCCCGGCGAACTCACCTTCCATCAGCGAGCGCACTATCGCCGCCGTGCCGTCCGGCGAGCCGTCATCGATGACAAGTATATGGAACACCTTGTCGAGGTCTGCCACTGCCCGTATTATCTTCCCGATGTTCTCCTTCTCGTTGTAAGTAGGAATTATGACGATGCTGTCACTGTTTTTTGTTTCCATAATATCCTGTTTATATGTTAAGCGGAAAGATTTGCCATTCATCCCGCATTACCTTTTCCTCCATATCAATACCACCGCACCGCGTTTGAATATCCCGAGCGCTTGTCATACTTCAGCGCGTCTGCGAGTGTCGCGGCGTTGCACCTGAACGTGAAGTTGTAGCTGGTGTACGGCGCGAGCACCACCGAGCACGACATGTTGAAGCAGTGCAGGTCGCGCGACAGCGACGCCGTCGTCATGCTCACCTTGTGTGTGTCGAAGTCGTAGCCGCTCGCGAAGCTTATGTTCCACCCGTCGCTTATGCGCACGTTCCCGCTGACGTTGAGCGTCTGCGTGTACTTGTACGGGTAGCGCATTGTCTTGGTGTTGAACCTGCCTGCGGTGTTCTCGCTCATCGTTATGCCATAGCCTATGGTGAGCGACCATGGCATCGAGAACGCCATATACCCGTCGTCGTCGGTCTCTGCCTTCCCGGCGTTCTTCTTCCTTGCCCCGCGCTTCCCGCGCTCCATACTGTCGTCGATGTTGCTCTCGATGCCTGTGTCATACTCCTCGCCGTCCTCGTCAACATCATTGTCCCTGTCCTTTCCTCCCCCGAACAGTTTCCTTAGTTTCTCCGGTGTGAGCGTGAACGAGAAGTTCTGCGACATTCCCTGGAAGCGTCCGAAGCGTCCGTATCCCCATTCTGTGTGGTTGCCGACGTATGGATGTCCGTTCTCGTCGAGTTCGTATGCGTATGTCGCGAAGCGCGCGTTGACGTTGAACGTGTAGTTTTTCCACCATTTCAGCCTCACGTTCATGCCGAGGTCGCTCCACGGCTTCTCCTTCGCCGCCATGTTGTATGACATGTTAAGGCTCAGGTCGTCTATGATGCTCAGTTTCCTGAATCCCGTTGAGTCCTTGTCGGAGCGCACCTTCATCTCGATGTTGTTGCCCAGCGTGAACGATATGCTCCCGTTCTTTCCCCTCCCCGGCACGCCAAAGACGTTGTTCTGGAACGGCGAGTAATCGACGAGCGACACGTTGCCGTTGGCATCGGTCTTCTGGTAGGTCTTGTAATATCCGTAGCGCGACGCGCTGAAGTCAGGCGAGTAGTTGAAACTCACGGTCGGTGTCAGCACATGCCGGACCGCCACGATCTTGTCGCCGAATATTTTCCGCGACGGGACGAACATCCCATACAGTTTCGTCGACGCGCTGATGCTGAAGTTCCAGTCGTAAATGTTGCTGAATGCGTTCACTGTGTCGCAAACCTCCCTCTGCGCCACATTGTCCCACGAGCGCATCACCTTGTTGGAATACATGCGGTCGGTTATGTTCAGCGACGGGTTGATGTTGATGTATTCGAAGAGCGAGAAACTGCCCTGTATAGGTATGCTGTGGCTGATTCCGTTGCGCCAGTCCCTTGCCAGGTTTGAGTGCAGCAGCCTGTTCTCCTTCGTTGATATTGAGTTGCGCACCTGTCCGGTGTAGCTCATTGATATTTTCTCGTACCACCGCTGCTTGCCAGCCGCGTGCCTGCGCTTGAACGGATGGAAGCGCGAGATCGATATGTTGAGGTCGGGCAGCGTGAGGTCTATCATGGAGTCGCGCATGTTCTGGTTGAGGTTCACCGTGCTGCTCAGCGTCATGCCAATGCTCGAGAACGTCGTGCTCCAACTCACCGATGACGTTCGCGTGCTCTGTGTCATGCTCTGCGGGTTGTACATCGAGTTGAGGTTGTTGCGCTCATAGCTCGACGTGGCGAAGTTTACGCTTGCCGAGAGGCTGCTGAAAGGGTTCGCCTTGGGGTCCTGTCGGTGGTTCCACTGTATCTTGAAGCTCTCCTGCTCTGTGAAGTCCGGCATTCCCTTGTCACCGTTCTTCGTGTCCTGGTAACTCACGAAAAACGAGCCGCGGTACTTGTACCGCTTGTTGTAGTTGGACGCCGCGCTGATGCCCCACGAGCCTTTCGTGTATATCTCGCCGAGCAACTTCAGGTCCCACTTGTCGTTTATGGCAAAGTAGTAGCCACCGTCGCGCAGATAGAACCCCCGTGCGTTCTCGTCACCGTATGACGGCATGATGAAGCCGCTCGAGTATTTCTTTGTGAATGGGAAAAAGCCGTATGGGACGGCAAGCGGCAGTGGCACGTCGCACACCACGAGGTGAGCCGGGCCGAACACGACGTCCTTCCCCGGGCGCACCTTTGCCCTCGAGAGTGCGATGTAGAAGTCGGGGTGTTCCTCGTCGCACGTCGTGTACCTGCCGTGCTCCAGGAAAATGACGCCTGTGGAGTCGTACTTTGAATGCTCGCTCCGCAGGAAGCCTTCTTCCTGCTCAGAAAAGACATTCGTGACGAACCCTCTCTTTGTCTTGAAATTGAATGCCATCCGCTCGCTCTCATACTCGTCGCTCCCCATCTTGAACACCGGCCTGCCCTTTATGTCACCCGCAGTGTCGGCAACGCCATTTGCGTGAATCGTGTTGCTGTCCATGTTGACATAAACCCTCTCGCTTTTCAGGTCCATGTTGGTGTACTTCACCGCCGCCGAGCCATAGAGGTGGGCTGTGCGGGTGTCCGCGAGATACACGAGCGAGTCCTTTGCCGAGTATATCACCGGTGCGTCGATGCCGCTTGACTTGCGGCGGTTGATGCTGTCGAGGCGTATCGAGTCGTCGATCACCTTGTTGTGCATCATTATCGCAAGGCGGAGCGAGTCTGTCGCGGCAGTGTCTGCCAATGACGTGTCAGCCACTGCGTTTACAGCAACGGTCGTGTCACCCACTGCCACGCCCTGCTTGCCACGGAGCGCGGTTACGTTGGCACCTGCCATCATGAAGATGAAAGCACCAAGCAACAGAAAAACCAGCGTGTTCCTTCTCATCAGAGCGTGTTTGGCTGCAAAGTTACAACTTATTTTTATTATTGTCCATTCTTCACTGCGATTTTTTCGGCATCACGGAGCGAGTCGTCGCCCGTATCTTCCGCAAACATCCTGTGCCACTCGCGGAAGCGCGCAAGTCCCTCGCTGCCATACTTTGCGATCGAGCGTTCCGCCTCATCGAATGTCTTCTCGCGGTCGAGCCGTGTCTTTGAGAAGAACTTGTCGGCATAGCATACAAGTATCTCCTCGATTGTCTCCGGCAGGAACGACTGGTGTGGCAAAGGCAGGTCGTGCGACACTATATCTTCGAGCGACAGGCCTGCGCCGGTATGCCTCTCGCAGACCCGCGCATGGCGCGGGAAGCCCTCCGCGCGCAGCAGTTCTGCGCCGATGCGTCCGTGCCGGATATAAGGTTCCGTGCCGTGGCACTCTATGCCCGGCGCGTCGCAGCGGAAGATGCCTATGTCGTGAAGCATGGCTGCCTCCTCGACGAACTGCCTGTCAATGCCGAGTTCCGGGTGCGCGTCGGCAATCCTCAGCGCCTTGTCTGCAACCGCCCTGCTGTGTTCAAGCAGTATGTGCCGCAGCGAGTTGTCCTCACAATAATAATTGTCTGTTATCGCTTGGTAATTCATGGCTGCAAAGGTAATGAATATTTGGCGGAAAAAACTCGTGCGGCTATTTTTTCGCGCTTATGCTGATGTTTTTCCTCAAACCTCCTGCCTTTTATCACAAACCGGTCATCGCGGCACTGATTTTTCCATCGTCTTATAGACCCGCCCGGCTGCTTGCATTTGCTTGCCGGCATACTTGCCCGCCGTTTCAGTTTTGCAGGACAGCAACAAAAAGCGGGGGTGTCAGAACCTGTGACTGACACCCCCTTGTTTTTGTCAAACGCCTCACGGGCCACTCACTCGCGGGCCCGTGAATGTGTTTTACTCATGGTCGCGCTCAATGTATGCGAGGGGCTGGCCCTTGCTCACCTTCGCGCCCTGCCTTGCCACAATCTCAACGAGTTTTCCGCCGAGGGCGGCAGGTATCGTCTCAATCTCTCCCCACGGGGTCTGTATGTAGCAGAACGGCTGTCCCTCTTCGTAGCGCTGCCCGATGAACGGCTCCACGCATGGCGCGCACTCTCCGTCGCCGTTGAACTCGTAGAAAATCTGTCCCTTCACCGGGGCAACCAGCGCGTCGGCCTTGGCGTGCTTGAATGCGGTGATTTCCTCCATCGAGAGCGAGGATCCCAATTTCGCGTCCTTTGCCTTCTGCAGGTCGGCAAGCATACGCTTCTTTGCTATGCCGCTCTTGAAGTCGCGATACTGTTCCGGGTGCATTGCCAGTTCGTAGAGTTCCTCGTCGTCCTGACCGTATTCCCATCCGTTCTTGTCCATCTCCTTGCGGAAATCGTCGAGTGCGTTCGGTATGAGCGTGTGCGGGTCGGCGTCTGTGAACTCGCGTCCCTGCTTTGCGGCAAGTTCCTTGAGTTCGGGTGCGATCTCTCCCGGTATGCGTCCCGACTTGCCCAGAATCATTCCCCACATCGAGTCGTCCATCATCACGAAGCGGCCCTTGCCCTGCTCAATTGTGAGCAGGTTCATCAGTGCGATGTTCTTGGTGTACTGCGAGAACGGTGTCACGAGTGGTGGATAACCCACGCGTGGCCATACGTATGCCACCTCGTCGAAGAGTTTCACGAGCAGTTCGTCTGTGGAATACTCGTGCAGCCCCTTCTTCGCGCGTATCGAGTTGATGGTGCGGTGCATGCCGGCGAGGTCTGCCATCATGGAGCCCATCATGCCGCCCGGGAGTCCGCATCCGAGCAGCAGCGACGACATGTGCTTGTTTCCCGGGTTGATGAAATAGCCGAGCCAGTCGTCTATGAACTCCTGCGTGAGCGAGCGTGCCTGCATGTATGCGTTCATGTTTATATCCTTCACCTCGAAGCCCTCGTTCTTCAGCATCGACTGCACGGAAATGATGTCCGGGTGAACCTTTCCCCACGACAGCGGCTCGATGGCGGTGTCGATTACGTCGGCGCCGTTGTTGCACACCTCGAGTATGCTTGCCATTGACAGCCCGGGGCCGGAGTGTCCGTGATACTGTATTATCACATCGGGGTGCTTTGTCTTGATTGACTTGGTGAGCGCGCCGAGCATGGCCGGCTGCCCGATGCCCGCCATGTCCTTGAGGCATATTTCCTCTGCTCCTGCTGCAATCACCTCGTCTGCCACCCGTGTGTAGTATTCCACCGTGTGCACGGGGCTTGTCGTGATGCAGAGCGTGGCCTGCGGGGTCATTCCGGCAGCCTTCGCCCACTTTATGGATGGTATTATGTTGCGTGTGTCATTCAGTCCGCAGAATATTCTCGGAATGTCTACGCCCTGTGCGTGCTTTACCTTGTATTGCAGTTCGCGTACGTCGTCAGGCACTGGGTACATTCTCAGTGCGTTGAGCCCACGGTCGAGCATGTGCGTCTTTATGCCCGCCTCGTTGAAAGGCTTGCAGAATGCCCTCACTGCCGCGTTAGGGTTCTCTCCCGCCAAGAGGTTCACCTGCTCGAAAGCGCCGCCGTTGGTCTCCACACGGTCGAAAACGCCCATGTCTATGATGGCCGGCGCCACTCTTTCCAACTGGTCTTTCCGTGGCTGGAACTTACCGGAGCTCTGCCACATGTCCCGGTATACGAGACTGAATTGGATTCTCTTCTTCATAGTTATTGATTTGAGTATGATAAAACTTTAATGTATTTGTATATAAATTTATACTTGCAAAAGTAGCGTTTTTTTTTCAAAGAAACTAATGTTTTACAGAAAAAAGTGCTTGTTTCGCCATAAAAAACAAAAGAAAGCCAAAACGTCTGCCCCAGCGGCAATGTTTTCCGCGCCGCATTCACTGCATTGCATGGCGCAGCGACTCTTCCTCGCCGACAATCCACACGATGTCTCCCTTGGCGAAGACGATCTCCGGACTTGGCTGCAGCAGGTTCTCCTCGCCGCGTTCCAGACCCACCACCATACAGTTGTACTTGTCGCGTATGCCACTTTCCTTCAAGGTCTTGCCCACGAACTGGCTTGTCTCTGTTATTAACATCTGCTTTAGTTTCATCTCGCGTTTCTCTATGTCGGGGTCTCCTCGGAACACCTCGTCGTTCAGGGACATCTCCAAAGCCTTGAGCTGTTCGTCGCTGCCGATGACATGGACTTTGTCGGCGGGGCATATTACAGTCGCCCCGGACGGTATGTTGATGCGCTGCTTGCCGCGCAGGATGCTGCTCACATGCACGCCGAAGCGGTTGCGCAACTGAAGGTCACGCAGTGTCCTGCCAGCCCAGAGCGAGTCCTCGGGTATATCGAAGCTGCCGATGTGCATGTCGCGGTCGAGCAGCCGCCCTTCGTAGAGAGGCCTGCGCTGCCCTGTCACCTCTGCCTCGATGTCGCGCGACCGCAGGTTCTGGATGAACGTGCGCTCTATCCTGGCGCTCCTGTTCCTGAGCCTGCGCGACAAAGTCATCAGCACCACAATGACAACGGCAACCGTAATGATTAGTGCGTTGGCGAAACGCGAGAGGTAGTTGATGATATAGAATATGAACGATGCCGCGAATGCGACGCGCACGAGAGCGGTGAATATTAGCGGGAAGCGGTTGATGCGGCTGGTGCCCCACAGTTGTTTCGCCTCCTTGCGGTGGTTCTCGTTCACCACTATAGACCGCAGGAAAGGAGAAATAAGCAGCACTGTGAGCAGCCCCGTTATGGCATTCGCATACCAGTGCAATCCCCATCCGGGCATAACGCCGCGCACGAATGGCAGCACGAAGGTGAACATCAGCGCGATGGATGCTGCCGACAGTATGCCATATATTAGCATCGTGCGCAGCATCGATGCGAGCAACTTGTGCCACAGGCTTTTCTCACCGCTGGCAGGGTGGCTGAGGGTGATGCGGTTAAGGGTGAGAATCCATGTCCCGGGCATGTGGCGCTCAACGATGTTGTACGCTGCACCCGATGCACGTATCATATACGGCGTTAGGAATGTCGTTATGACGCTCACGGCAACCACGACAGGATAGATGAAATCGCCTATGACGCCGAGCGACAGCCCGAGCGACGCTATGATGAACGAGAACTCTCCTATCTGCGCCATGGAGAATCCGCACTGCATCGCCGACTTGAGCGTCTGCCCGCTTATCAGGAAGCCGAACGTGCCGAACGTGGCCTGCCCGGCGAGGATTGTCAGCACCAAGAGCAATATCGGCACGGCATAGTCCACCAGGATGTGCGGATCAACGAGCATACCCACCGACACGAAGAATATCGCGCCGAACAGGTTCTTGACCGACTCGACAATCTTTATTATCTTGTCCGCCTCGACTGTCTCGGCGAGGATACTGCCCATGACGAATGCCCCGAACGCACTCGAGAACCCCACCTTGGTGCTAATAACGGCCATTGCGCAGCATAGTCCGAGCGACAAGACGAGCAGTGTCTCGTCATCGATGAGCCGCCGCACGGAGCGGAGGAAGAGCGGTATGGCGTAGATGCCGACAACGAACCACAGCACGAGGAAGAAGCCTGTCTTCAGCACCGACCCCAACATACGTCCGCCGTCGGGGCTGCCGCCGCCGGCTATGGCGCTGAGCATGACCATCATCACGATGGCAAGTATGTCCTCGAGGATGAGAACGCTCATAACCATGCCTGCGAAACGTTGCTGCCGAAGCCCAAGGTCTCCTAACGCCTTATATATTATAGTGGTGGAACTCATGGCGAGCATGCCGCCAAGGAAGATGCAGTCCATACGGCCCCACCCAATAATCTTGCCCATGGTGACGCCCAGCACTATCATGCAGAAGACGATTGTCAGGGTGGCGATGACGGGCTGCATACCCATCTTGAGTATTTTCTTGAAAGAGAAATCCAGGCCGAGCGAGAACAGCAGGAACATCACACCGATGTTCGCCCAAATCTTTATGTCGGCCTGGTCAACGACAGACATGGTGTAGGGCATGTGTGGCGAGACCAGAAATCCCGCCACTAAGTATCCTAACACCAACGGTTGCTTAAGTTTCTTGAAAAGCAACGTAACCGCGCCTGCCACAACAAGTATCAGGGCGAGGTCTTTTACCAATCCGGGTATATCTTCCACCTAAAGTCCTACATGCACATGAAAATGAAACGCCACGCCGTTTGCCACGGCGACCGGCTCAATGGTTGAACTTGGAGGTTATCTCGCAGATCTTAACGATGACCTGCATGGCCTTCTCCATCACCTGTATGCTTACGAACTCATACGGACCGTGGAAGTTCACTCCGCCGGCAAAGATGTTCGGGCAGGGAAGTCCCTTGAACGACAACTGCGCGCCGTCCGTGCCGCCGCGTATAGGCTCAACCTTCGGCGGGACGCCACACTCCTGCATCGCCTTCAGCACGATGTCTATGACGTGCATGTTGGGCTCTATCTTCTCCTTCATGTTGTAGTACTGGTCGGTGACAGCAGCAATGACAGTGCCCTCGCCGTATTTCTCGTTCATCCTCGCGGCACACTGTGCGAACACCCGCTTGCGCTCCTCGAAACGCTCGCGGTCATGGTCGCGTATGATGTAGTTCATCTTGGCATCCTCGATGTTCGACTCTATGGCGAGCAGATGATAGAATCCCTCATAGCCCTCGGTCTCCTCCGGTGTCTCTCCCTGCGGCAGCATCCCCGCGAACTCCGCTGCGAGGCGGCTGGCGTTGATCATCTTGCCCTTGGCATATCCCGGATGCACGCTCACTCCCTTTATCGTCACCTTGCCCGATGCGGCGTTGAAGTTCTCAAACTCAAGGTCGCCGAGGTCGCCTCCGTCGATGGTGTAAGCCCACTGGCAGCCGAACTTCTCGACATCAAAGTGGTGTGCGCCCATTCCTATCTCCTCGTCAGGGTTGAAGCCGACGCGTATCTTGCCGTGCTTGATTTCCTTGTGGTCGCGCAGGTAGCACATCGCCTGCACAATCTCTGCGATGCCCGCCTTGTCGTCCGCGCCGAGGAGGGTTGTCCCGTCGGTCACGATGAGGTCCTCGCCGATGTGGCTCAGCAGCTCGGGGAATTTCTTCGGGCTGCTCACTATGCCCGGAGAGAGCTCGATGTCGGTGCCGTCATAGTTCTTCACGATGCTCGGCTTTATGTTCGCGCCGCTGCAGTCGGGGCTGGTGTCGTAGTGGCTGATGAAGCCAATCGTAGGTATGTCGTCGCTCGTGTTTGCAGGCAGGGTGGCATAGATGTAGCCCATCTCGTCCATCTCAACGTCCTCGAGCCCCTCGCGCTCAAGTTCCTCCTTCAGGTATTTTGCAAAAATAAGTTGTTTCTGTGTGCTCGGCACACTCTCACTTTCCTCGCTCGACTGTGTGTCGAACTTGGTGTAATTGATGAAGCGTTCTTGTATATTCATTGTCGTAGCATAGATTAAAAGTCGATGAATGATAAAAAGATTTTCACAATCATGGACATGTGACTCCGCTGGGACTCAAACCCAGGACCTTCGGAACCGGAATCCGACGCTCTATTCAACTAAGCTACGGAGCCAAATGCTGCGCAAAGGTACGTTTTTCCAGCGTCATACCAAAATTATTTCGTTATTTTTTCAACTTTCCTCTTTCATTAATGCCTTTTATGAAAAAAAAGATTAACTTTGCAGAGTGATGCGAAAATACATTATCTGATAACGAAAACATAAAAGACACGACTATGAGGAAACGTAAATTTTATTTTGCCGTGGCATTAATTGCGGCAATGTTCACACAGACAATCATGGCACAGCCGGCAACAGTGAGAGTTAGGTTTTCAGGCAAAGCCCCAGACATCAACGACTTCGTGACGAGTTTCGCGCGGGCGTACAATGGCAGCGAGGACTTCAGCACGTTTTCAAGCGAGGTGGTGAAAGGAACGCACGGCTATGCCTACGCGGAGATTGTGAGTGACAAGAGGAACGGCTACGCGTCATACAAGACCGAGAGCGGAATTGACGGCTCGGTCAAGAAACTGGAGATGTGCTACTGGAACTGCACCGGAGGGAAGTCGAAAATCGTTGCCGTGAACGTACTGTCACTCTACGGCGGGAAAACAGACAGAAGCGTGATGACCTTCTACCGTTACGACAATGCCACCCGCGTGATGAAGAAGATAGCGGCCCCGTTCGACCGCAAGGTGCGCCCCGTGGACTACACCGGGCCGCAGAGGACGAGGCCGTCTGTCAGGAAAAAGGCGCGCTCTTTTGGCAACAGGGAGGCGACCGGGGAATGGGCGCCCATCTACACCCTGCCACAGCAGGGGAAGAACATCGAGCTGCGGATTGCCAACGGCTCACTGCTGACCCTCGCGGAGAGACAATGGATAAGGTATAACTGGACTGGAAACGGGTTCAGACTCGTGGTGGTGGAAGACTGAAAGACAACATTAAATCAGCAAAAGACATGAAAAAGACAATATTGCTATCATTGATGCTGATGCCGCTTTGCCTGATGGCACAGCATCCTTTATCCGCGAAAGACATGTACTGGACAAACGGCGACATTTTCTTCTTCTTTCCGGAACATGCCGCCAGACCTGGACTTTATGCCGGCCTTGGCGGGACATTACATGAGGGCGGCATCATTTTCGGCCTGGCAGGCAAGGGGCGGAAATACAAACTCGTCGAGGCTGACAACGGCGAAAAGCCAGGCTCGGAATTATACTCACGCGGACAAACCCTTTTCTATGCCAAAGAAAATGTCACGGCGGAACTGAAGACAATAATGGGGAAACGATACTTGCTGTTCTATGACGGCAACAGCTTGCTCGACGTTTACCACGAAGAGAGTGAAACAGGCAACGATATAACAAAACTGGAAACAGGCCTCATAAGGAAAATATTTCTCGCCGGGGAATACATCGACCCAAAGGGCGACCTGGTGACATTCGACGGCAACAGCCAGAGGGTGCATGGACTGCGCAACGGATGGGAAAACTATACCATAGAGAAGATATTTGACGTGGTGCCATCAAACATAATAAGCATTGACAAGGAAACGTCATTCTCAGTGTTTCACGAAGATGACGGGCTGCTGCTAAAGAAAATGGAGCACTGCGGACAAGACCCGACGGACTGGAATGAGAATGGCGCCTTTATAAGACTGTACCATGTGCTGCCCAACAATATGCGGGGAACGGCAGGCAAGACATCGCGTTTCGACTTTGCCAGCAACGGCGTGCTTTACAGTTCTGTGCTGGGTTCTTTCACAAAAAGCGAACTTCGCCTGATGAGGAACGAGATATTCGCACGCCACGGCTACAGTTTCCACGCAGAAGATCTGAGACAATATTTCGGGCAATGCCCATGGTACTCGCCGCTGGAGGACAACGACGCCGCATTGGCAGGGCTGACCGAGACCGAGAAAATAAACATCCAGCTGATGAAACATTTCGAGGAAATGCCACTCCCCTAATGACCTGCAAGACCAAGGTAAAACATAAAAAAAGCGAACACGATTAAACATAATGCCTCTTTTATCATCGAACGTAACAAAAGGTGTGGCAAGGCGGCTCGCGCTATAGCCATATCCTGCGGACAAGATCATAAAAAAGGTATGCTATCAAGAAAGATTGTTCTTGCCGTCGCGGCGACATTCGCAGCCATGACGGCAATGGCACAGTGCGGAAAGATTACAGGAAAAATCATTGACAACAGTACGAGGGAGGCCGTGATGCATGCCACCGTGCAACTGCTCGGCGGCGACTCGGCGTTCGTGGCAGGCACGGTAACCGACGTGAACGGCGAGTTCGCCATTGAGGCGGGGGGCAACGGGAAGTTCATCGTGAAGGTGTCCAGCATAGGATATTCAGTGATTACGAAAACGGTGAGCGTGACCGGCGGCATGGACGTTGCACTCGGCACGCTGACGATGAGGCCCGACGCGGTGATGCTGGAGGGAGTGACGGCGACGGGGCAAGCAAAGAAGGTGGTGCTGAAAGAAGACACGTTCGTTTACAACGCGAATGCCTTCCGAACGCCGGAGGGGTCTGTCGTGGAGGAACTTGTCAAGCGGCTGCCGGGAGCGGAGATATCCGACGACGGCAAGATCACCATCAACGGCAAGGAGGTGAAGAAGATAAAGGTTGACGGCAAGGAGTTTATGACGGGCGACACGGAGACGGCGTTGAAAAACCTGCCCACATCCATAATAAACAACATAAAGTCGTATGACGAGAAGAGCGACATGGCGAAAATGACGGGCATCGACGACGGAAACGAGGAAACGGTGCTCGACTTCGGCATAAAGCCGGGAATGAACAAGGGGACGATGGCAAACACCGACCTCGCGGTGGGAAACCACAGCCGGTATGCGGAACGTCTTATGGGGGGATTCTTCAACGACAAGGTACGCACGATGGTCTTCGGGAACTTCAACAACACCAACGACCGGGGATTTCCCGGCGGAGGCGGCGGATGGAGACCCGGCAACGCGAGGAACGGACTGAACACAAAGAAGATGGTTGGAGTGAACTTCAACTACGAGGAGAAGGACAGGCTGGAGATTGACGGACACGCGAGATGGAACCACACCAACAACGACACGCGCGCGGAACAGTCGGCAGAGTATTTCAACGGAGGACGCTCATCGTTCGCAAACAGCCTGAACCAGAGCTACTCGCGGCGCGACAGATGGGTGCTAAGGATGCGCATGGAATGGACGCCGGACTCAATGACGACGCTGCTGTTCCGCCCGGAACTGTCAACAACGACGATCGACAAGCGAGCGACGGGACTGTCGGCCAACTACAACAGCGATCCGTTCCTGCTCTATCCGTCACCACTCGCCACCCACGCAATAGAGCAAATGGCGGAGGAGGGCAGCATCGTAAGCACAAGCGCGAGCAACTCTATTTCCTACGACAACCAGAAGTATGCCGGCGCAACGCTGCTGGCGAGCCGGAAACTCAACGGCGAGGGACGCAACATAACAATAGAGGCCGAGGCCTCATACAACAAGGGGGCAAACGAGGGGATGTCGCTCGCAGACACACATCTTTACGGGATAATCAACACAGAAGGCAACGACTCGACATATCAGACAAACCGGTATAGCACAACGCCCACAAAGTCGTACAGATACAGCGTTCAGGCGACATACAGCGAACCGGTTTTCAGAAAGACCTACCTGCAAGTAGGCTACAAGTTCGCATACGGACACGACAAGAGCGACCGATCAACATTCGACTTCAGCAAAACGGGCGGCGACACATTCAGCGGACTGGCACCCGCATACCGGGGCTGGGGCCAGTATCTCGCACGGCTCGGCAACCCCATCGGGACTTATTTGGACAACGACCTGAGCCGCTCGTCAGACTACCGCAGCTACATACACGAGATGCAAATGACCTTCCGCATGGTGCGCGGGAAATACCAGATGAGCGCCGGCGTGATGCTGCAACCACAGCGGACGAGATACAGGCAGGTGTTCAAGGGCATCAGCGTCGACACAGTGCGGACGGTGACAAACTTCTCGCCGACATTCGACCTGAGATATAACTTCAGCAAGGTGTCACGCCTGCGGATAAGCTACCGTGGAACGGCGGCGCAGCCGGCAATGGCAGACCTGCTCGACATAACCGACGACAGCGACCCGATGAACATCAGGAGGGGAAACCCGGGGCTGAAACCGGCGTTCACGCACAGCATGAGGCTGTTCTACAACAACTACATACCACGCCACCAACGCGCCGTAATGACTTTCGCACACTACAGCAACACGCGCAACGCGGTGGCGCAGACCGTGGCATACGACGAGAAGAGCGGAGCGAGAACATCACGGCCGGAGAACGTCAACGGCAACTGGAACGCTAACGCAGGCGTGATGTTCAACACGGCGATAGACTCAACGGGCTATTTCAACGTCAACACGTTCACAATGCTCGGCCACAACAACCACGTGGGGTATGTGGCCAAGGGAAGAGACGCGGCATCGGTGAAGAACACCACGCGGACGACCAACGTGACGGAGCGGCTGGGACTGAGTTTCCGCAACTCGTGGATAGAGGTGGAACTGGACGGCTCGCTCAACTACACTCACGCACGCAACCTGCTTCAGGAACAGAACAACCTCGACACATGGCAGTTCGGCTACGGCGCAAGCACGACTGTCCACATGCCCTGGGGAATGTCGGTGTCAACCGACCTGCACGAGCAGAGCCGGCGGGGGTACAACGACAGGGCGATGAACACAAACGAACTGATTTGGAACGCGCAGATCAGCCAGGGCTTCCTGAAGAACAAGGCTCTCACGGTGATGCTGCAGTTCCACGACATACTGCACCGGCAGAGCTCGTTCACACGCACGCTGAACTCGATGATGCGCAGCGACACGCGGTACAACAGCATCAACAGCTACGCAATGCTCCACGTCACCTACCGCCTCAACGCGTTCGGCGGAGGAGGAGACAGGGGACAATTCCACGGCAACGGCGGGCGCGGCGGACATGGCTTCGGCAGGCCGGGAGGCTTCGGCGGCAGACGCAGGTTCTGAAAACAGCAGGCATGGGCTGTCTTCCCGCCGACACCAACCAAAACGGTAAATACGGCGTAATTGCTGACCAAATACGGCGTAATTGCTGACCAAATACGGCGTGTTTGCTGACCAAATACGGCGTGTTTGCCATGCTGCCGGCACCAAACGTCACGCCGGGTCGGTGCCAACTGGCGGGAAAGAGAATACTAACCGGGAAAGCACTGGATATAACTCACAACAAAACAGGGTGTCGTATTGGCGGGCCTTGCTTATTGGCCGCCTGACTCAAAAAAATGGATTCGCAGACGAGTCACCCGAAGGTCTTCCTTATTTCGTCCTCTATCGTACGGGGGAAATGCTTCATCTCGAGGACGTGTATCTTCGCCTCTATGTCCCCGGCCGTGTCTGTGCTTGCGAGCGGTGTCCTGAACTGTGCCACGATCTCGCCGCCGTCGCATACGCTGCTCACGCGGTGGATGGTTATGCCGGTCTCGGTTTCCCCCGCCGCCTTCACCGCCTCGTGGACGTGATGCCCGTACATGCCCTTGCCGCCATACTTCGGCAGCAACGCCGGGTGGATGTTGAGCATCCTGCCATCGTATTCTCGTGTCAGGTACTCCGGCACCATTAGCAGGAAGCCGGCGAGGACGATGTAGTCGATGGAGCGGCTGCGCAGCAGCGGCAAGACGTTCTCCTCAACGGCAAGTTGCGCCTTGCCTGCGACGGCGGTCTCCACACCGAGGTTGGCGGCGCGCGTCAGTGCGTAGGCGTCGGCGCGGCTGGAAATCACAAGTCGCACGCGCGCCAGCTCCGAATTGCTGAAGTGCCGTATTATGTTCTCACAGTTTGTCCCGTTCCCGGAAACGAAAATCGCAATGTTTTTCATATTTTGTCAATGGTCTGTTGTCGTTCATTCGTCAAGGTCGAAGTCGTCATCATCGTCGTCGAAGCCAAACATCACAGGCTCTGTGAACGCGTCCATCGCGCGGCGTTCCTTCTTGGTCGGTCGCCCGGTGCCCCTCGCCCGGTCAACGAATCCGCTGATGCGGCTCATCTCGAGTATCTCGTACTGTTTCGGGTCGGTGACGTTCTCGTAGATGCCGGGCAGCATTTTCGCCCCCACACGCTGCTCTATGCACTTCAGCACGCGGAACGAGTAGGTGACGGGCGGTTTCCTGACGCTCACCGTCTCCCCGGCCTTTATCATGCGCGAGGGCTTCACGCCCGTGCCGCCCATCGTCACGCGTCCGTTCTTGCAGGCGTCTGCCGCCATCGACCTGGTCTTGAAGATGCGTGCCGCCCACAGCCACTTGTCTAACCGTGCCGTCGCCGTCGCGCCGTTCTGTATGTCCGCCTGCCCCTTGCCTTTTCTTTCCTGCATTGCCTTATGTTATTCCGTGTCCGTTGGTTTCCCGGCTTGTCCTTCCGTTTTTGCCACGGGCCTTTTCTTGTTGAACTGGTTCATGGTTATGTCTATGCCTGCGAGCACGAAACTCCTTATCTCGTCCACCGCGACATCCATCTGCGGCTGCAGGACGCTCATTTCGTCATCTGAATACCTTCCAAGCACCCAGTCAACCTGTCCTCCGCGCGGGAAGTCGCTGCCGATGCCCACCCTGAGGCGTGCGTAGTCCTGCCCGATGAGTTGCTGTATATGCCCCAGGCCGTTGTGACCGCCGTTGCTGCCGCTGCCCTTCAGCCGCAGCGTGCCGAGCGGCAGGGCTATCTCGTCAGCCACGACGAGGAGTCTCTTCTGGTCGATGTTCTCCTTGTTGAGCCAGTATCTCACGGCATTTCCGCTGAGGTTCATGAATGTGGTTGGCTTCAGCATGATAACCTTTCGCCCCCTCAGCGATGTCTCTGCCACGAACCCATATCGCCGGTCACTGAAAACGACATTGGACGCTTTGGCTAAAGCGTCCAATATCATGAATCCTGTGTTGTGCCGGGTCCCGGCATATTCGTCGCCTGGATTTCCCAGCCCCACTATCAAGTATTTGTCCATTTGTCTGTCAAAGTCCCTGCGCTTGATGTTTCAGATGCAGGCCCGCCCGAGGCATGGCTTGCTGTCATTCGGCAGCAGGCGCTTCCTCCTCGGTCTTTTCTTCCTCACCCTCAGTTGTGGTATCCTCGGCAACAGTGCTCTTGCGTGTGGCCTTGATTGTGCATACGACAACGTCCTTGCTTGTTGCCATCTCTATGCCCTCGAAGTCGAGGTCACCCACCTTTATGCTGTTGCCGATGGTCATATTCGTAACGTCGATGTTTAGCGTGTCAGGAATGTCCTTGTACCTCGCGCTCACATCCACCTTGCGCACGATGAGGCTCAGGCGGCCGCCGTCGCGCACGCCCTGTGCCAGTCCGTTGAGTTTCACCGGTATGCCGATTGTCACTTTCTTGTCCTCGTTTATGGCATAGAAATCGACGTGCAGCACGGCGTCCGTCACCGGGTGGAATTGGAGTTCCTTCATTATGGCGAGGTGCTCCTCGCCGTCTATGTCAATATTCACTACATACACGTTCGGCGTGTAAACCACCTTGCGCAGCTCTGCCATCGGCACGGCGAACGCCAGAGCCTTTGGCAGGCCGTTCTCGTCCTTTGCCTCGCCATAGATGTTGCATGGCACGAGGCCTTCCTTTCTCAACAGTTTTGTAGCCTTCTTGCCAAGGTCGCTACGCTTGTGACCTGTCAGGTTAATTACCTTCATAATTGTGTTACTCTAAATTAAGTTGTTAAACGATACATGCTCTTAATTCGCCATCACACGAGAGTACCTCAAACGATGCGTCTGAAAAAGCGGTGCAAAGATACTGCTTTTCGACGAAACGGCAAAGTTTTCTATTAAAATTCATATAAAATCACGGGGTTTTCTTGCACGAGATAACTTTTTTGCATACCTTTGCCCAAAATAATGATGCGCTAAAGACGATAATCCACATACGGAATTTCAGATATGATAAACAGAGAACTTATAAGGAACAAGGTGGTTCAGTTAACCTACGCATACTATCAAAACGGAAACCGCAACATGGAAAATGCAGAGAAGGAACTGATGTTCAGCCTGTCGAAGGCATACGACATGTACAACATGCTGCTCGCACTGATAGTTGCGATAACAAACGAGGCACGCAGGCAGAACGAGATAGAGACGGCAAGGGCAAGGAGGGAAGGACGCGAGGACCCGCCGCAGAAATTCTGCAACAACAAGTTCGAGATACAACTGGAGGGGAACAAGATGCTCCAGGAGTTCGTGGAAAGCAAGAAAACGACGTGGAGCAACGAGATTGACGTGGTGAGGAAACTGCTGTCGCACATCGAGCAGAGCGAGATATACAAGGAATACATGGCCAACCAGGAGGAGGAGACGTATGACGGCGACAGGGAAGTGTGGAGGAAAATATACCGCACGCTCATCATGGACAACACCGACCTCGATGCGTTCTTCGAGGAGAAAAGCATATACTGGAACGATGACAAGGACATCGTTGACACCTTCGTGCTGAAGACCATCAAGCGATTTGAGCCGAAGAACGGGAAAAGCCAGGAACTGCTGCCGGAATACAAGGACTACGAGGACAAGGAGTTCGCAAGGAAACTGTTCCGCGCAACAATACTGAACGCAGACCAGTACCAAAGGTACATGAGCGAGACATCGCGCAACTGGGACTTCTCGCGGCTGGCATACATGGACGTGGTGATAATGCAGATAGCGATAGCGGAGATGGCAACGTTCCCGAACATACCGATAAACGTGACCATAAACGAATACGTGGAGATTGCGAAGGCATACAGCACGCCGAGGAGCTCGGGCTACATAAACGGTATGCTCGACGCAATCGCACGTTACATCATAGACACCGGCAAGGTGGTCAAGGCCATGAGGCCGGCAAGGAACGACGACGCGAAAGACAGCGGCGAGGATGCCGGCAACGGGGATGACGCGAAAGAAAAGCAATGAAAGTATTAACAATGTAAACAATAAAACAAGAAAATGACAACGACAATGCTTTTAGATGCCGCACAACAGGGACAGGGGGGCGGCTGGACAATGATCCTCATGCTGCTCGCAGTATTCGCGATAATGTGGTTTTTCATGATAAGGCCGCAGCAGAAGCAGCAGAAAAAGCTCCGCGAATTCCAGAACTCGCTCGAAGAGGGAGCTAAGGTGATCGTCGGAGGTGGCATTCACGGAACGGTGAAGCGCATAGACAACAACATCATAGAGGTGGAGATAGCAAAGAGCACCGTAATCCGCGTGGACCGCGCACAGGTGTTCGCCGAAGGCACGCCGGCCGCCGAGACAAAGCAGAAATAACCCCATACGGACACGGCCATGAGGAAAGACGAGGGACGGAGAATTTTCCGCAAAGTCAGGGACTTCCTGTTCGCTGCGGTGAACAAGGAGTTCCTGATTTTCCTGTTCTTCCTCGGAGCAAGCGGCGCATTCTGGCTGGTGCTGGCACTAAACGAGGACACCGACCGCGAGATAGCCGTGCCGGTGAGGCTGGTCAACGTGCCGAAAAACGTGGTTGTGACGACAAACACCGAGGACACACTGCACGTCAACGTGCGCGACAAGGGTTTCCTCGTTGTGGGATATGTGTATGGGAACAAGATACAGCCCTTGGAAATCGACTTCTCGAAATATGCAAACGAGAAGCACAGCGCCACAATAGGCAGCGCCGACCTGCAAAGAATGGTTTACCAGACACTGTTCAAGTCAACAAAGATAACGGGGATGAGACCCGACAGGTTCGACATCGTTTACAACTACGGGCGCAGCAAGAAAGTGCCGGTGAGGATGAGCGGAAGGGTCGACCCGGGAGAGAGCCACTACCTGGCAGGCATCAAGTTCTGGCCGGACAGCGTGCTGGTGTATGCCTCAAACGAACTTATCGACAGCATAAAGGAGGCGTTCACGACGCCGATATACTTGCAGAATTTCACCGACACCTTGATACGGGACATATCGCTGAAACGCATCTTCGGGGCGAAGTTCATCCCTGAAAAGGTGCGCGTCGGGCTATATCCCGACATTATGACAGAGCAAAGGCTCGAGATACCGATAAAAGCCATAAACATGCCGCCGGGAAAGGTGCTGCGCACATTCCCGCAGAGGGTGAAGGTGGTGTTCGTCACAGGGGCAAGCATGTACCGCTCGATACGCCCGGCCGACTTCAGGGTGGTGGCAGACTACAATGAAATAACGGCGAGCCCGTCTGACAAATGCTCGATAAGAATTGTCGCCGTGCCACACGGGGTGAGAAACGCGAGGCCGGAGATCAACAAGGTGGACTATCTCATCGAGGAGCAATGAAGACGGCGGTGACAGGCGGCATCGGCAGCGGAAAGAGCCACGTCTGCCGGCTGCTCAGGGAGCAGGGCATCGAGATTTACGACTGCGACAGCGCAGCCAAGATACTCATGCGCACGTCGCAGGAGATAAAGTGTAAACTGAAAAGCCTCGTGGGGGACGACGTGTACTGCGGCGATGGAATAAACAAGCCAGTGCTGACAAGATTCCTGCTTGCATGCGAGGATAACAAGAGAGCCGTCAATGCAATCGTGCATCCCGCCGTGGCACGCGACTTCGAGAAATCAGGGATGGAATGGATGGAGTGCGCAATACTATTCGAGAGCGGCTTCGACCACCTCGTTGACCGCATAGTGTGCATCACGGCGCCGAGGCAACTGCGCATCGAGCGAATAATGCGTCGCGACGGCATAACACGCGAAAAGGCGGAGCAGTGGATTGACTGCCAGATGCCGCAGGAGGAGATGGCACGCCGCAGCCATGTGGTTATCAACAACGACGGCTCGCCGCTGCCGCCACAGCTCGCCGTACTGCAAGTGGCATCTGACACATCCGCAGAAAAGGTAACAAAGGAAAACATTATGAACAAATAAAAAAAGCAATATGCAACAGACAATCCTATCAATCGCCGGCAAGCCCGGACTTTACAAGCTGGTATCGCGCGGACGCGCAAACCTGATCGTGGAAGCAGTCGACGAGACACACCGGCGCATGCCGGCATTCGCCACCGACCGCGTGACAAGCCTCGCCGACATAGCCATTTACACCGACTCGGAGGACGTTCCACTGATGACAGTCCTCGCATCGCTGCGCGACAAGGAGAAAGGCGGAGAGGTGTCGGTAAACTACAAGAAGGCGCCGAGCAAGGAACTGCGGGAATACTTCGCCGAGATACTGCCGAACTATGACCGCGACCGCGTTCACGACAGCGACATAAAGAAACTGTTCCAGTGGTACAACATCCTCATAAAGAACGGCATCACAGACTTCGAGACGGAGATGAAACCAACAGAGGGGGACAACATCGACGACCGCAGGGAACAGGAGTGACACGCACGGACGGGCATCACGGATATATGACATACGGAGAAACGGACGGGTTCTCATAATCAAACCCAAACCGGTCATTGGAGCCAGGACTGATTACAGTCTGTTTCCCATACAGATTAGTTGTTGTTTTTTGCAGGCGTAGCGGTCTGCGTCAAGAAAGAACGACGGGCAAAATGCCGGCAAGCGGCTGCAAGCAGCCGGGGAACGGGACTGCCAATACAAGATGGGAAAATCAGTGTTGTAACGACCGATTTGGGTTAAACTGGCGGATAAAAAAACATCCGCCAGTTTCAGATCACAACGTGCGCATATCAGCCGCATAAGGATTTTAACGGCAATGCAGGTACGCGCTTTTAATATTGATTAACTCTGCGCACATGTGATTTTCTCGGCTAATATGTTTATCTTTGCAACCTGTAAACATATGAATATAGTATATATAATATTCGGAATAGCAATGGTGCTCTGGGGAGCCGGAAAACTCACCGACGGAGCGACGGCGATGGCATCGAGGATGCAAGTCCCGCCGATGGTAATCGGGCTGACCGTAGTGGCGATGGGCACGTCGATGCCAGAGTTCTTCGTCAGTCTGGTGTCCGCGCTGAAAGGCACGGGCAACCTCGCCGCAGGCAATGTCGTGGGTAGCAACATCTTCAACGCCACGCTGATAGTGGGAGCCACGGCTCTCGTCGCTCCGATGGCGATAGCGAAATCCACCGTCACCAAGGACATACCGTTTGCCGTGCTCGCCTCGGTGCTGCTCGTACTGTTGGGGCTGGACGGCAACATCTCGCGTATGGACGCCGCGCTGCTCTTTGCGGTGTTCATCGCTTTCATGGTCTGCACGGTGCGCTCGGCAAGGAAAGGCGGCGGCGGCAACATGGAGGACGTTAAGGAGATGCCAGTGTGGCGCGCCGCAACATTCTTCCTGCTCGGACTGGCATGCCTCATCGTTGGCAGCAACCTGTTCGTCGACGGCGCGACGAAAGTGGCATCGCTGCTCGGCGTGAGCGATGCAGTGATCGGCCTCACCGTCGTGGCCGGCGGCACGTCGCTGCCGGAACTGGCAACGAGCATCGTGGCGGCACGCAAGGGGCAGTGTGCCATCGCTATGGGAAACGTCATCGGCAGCAACGTGACAAACATTCTGATGATCATCGGCATTACGGGGATAATAAGCCCGATGGAGATAAGCGGCATATCGTGGATTGACCTCACGGTTATGCTCGTCAGCATGGCACTACTGTGGATGTTCTCGTTCACCAAATACACGGTGGCAAGGTGGGAGGGCGCGCTAATCGTCGCCATGTTCGCCTGCTACATGTCATGGTTAGTGATTCACGCAGTGTGAAAGACAACTTAGTATAAAACAATAAAAAACGAATGAAAATGAAAAGAACCGCATTTGCTGCTATGGCAGCCTTCGTTGTGACAATGGCATCGGCGCAGGTGGCAACCTCAACGCAGGCATGGCAGAACCGTCACGACGCGATAGAGAAGCGCGTGAGCGAAATCGGAAAGCAGTATGAAGAACTCTCGAAAAGCGATGCCGGCAAGGAGAAGCTGAAGCAAATCGCAGACGAGTACTATGCCGAGATGGACAAGCTCGTTGACCTTGCCAAGGAGGTGGTCAAGGACGGCAGCGACATGGAGATGGCAAAGAAACTCGTTGGCGAGGTCGGCGAGATCGTTGAGACCGAAGACCTGGCGTTGCTCATGCCAAAAGATGCGCCATACTACAACGCGCCCGAGCTGGAAAAGGTGCGCAAGCGTATTGAAATGCTTGCCCTGCGCGCACCAGGAGTGACATACACCGACCTGAAAATGCCAGACCTCAACGGCAAGGAGCGCGCCCTGTCAGAGTGGTGCGGCAAGGGAAACTATGTGCTGGTGGACTTCTGGGCAAGCTGGTGCCGCCCGTGCCGCGAGGAGATGCCAAACGTGGTGGAGGCATACAAGCGCTACCACGGCAAGGGCTTCGATGTGGTCGGGGTGTCGTTCGACGCAAACAAGGACGCATGGCAGAAGGCCGTCAGCGACCTCGGGCTGGAATGGCACCACATCAGCGACCTGAAAGGCTGGCAATGCGCCGCAGCGCCGGTATATGGCATACAGAGCATCCCGTCAAACATCCTCGTTGGCCCCGACGGCAAGATTGTGGCAGCCGACCTCCGCGCAGAGGCTCTCCTCAGCAAACTCGCAGAGATATACAAGGATTAGCCACCGGCAAGCGACAACGGAAATGCACCCCACACCGGCCTCACTGCAGCGTTCGATAGACGCCGAGATAGCGGAATATGCCCCCGACCGCATTTTCATTCTCACGGACGGGAACACCGCCAGGCACTGCCTGCCGGTGATATGCGATGCCGGGGCACTGCGCGGCGCGCACAGCATCGTGACCGGCTGTGGGGAGGAGAACAAGAACATCAGTTCCCTCACCGGGATATGGGAAAGCCTTGGCAGCAACGGCGCGACACGCCACTCGCTGCTGATCAACCTCGGCGGAGGGATGATAACCGACCTCGGGGGCTTTGCCGCAGCGACATTCAAGCGCGGCATAGCCTTCATCAACATTCCAACCACACTGCTCGCGATGGTCGATGCGGCCGTGGGAGGAAAGACGGGGATAAACTTCAACGGGCTGAAAAACGAGGTGGGGGCGTTCTGCGAGCCGCGTGCCGTGCTGACAGACACCGTGTTCCTCAAGACGCTCGGCGCGAGGGACATACGCTCGGGGTATGCCGAGATGCTGAAACACGGACTGATTTCCACAAGGCGGCAATGGGCAGAACTCATAGACTTCGACCTCGCACAGCCAGACACGGGCGCGCTGCAGCAAATGGTTGGCACATCGGTGGAGGTGAAGAGGCGCATCGTGGCACAGGACCCACACGAGCGCGGCATCCGCAAGGCTCTCAACCTGGGACACACCGTGGGTCACGCGATGGAGTCGTTCGCCATGACTGAAGGCAGGCCTGTGCCACACGGCTATGCCGTGGCCTACGGAATGATTTGCGAGCTGTATCTAAGCGTGGTGCGGGAGGGATTCCCTGCAGACAGGATGAGGCAGACCGTGAGTTTCATAAAAGAATACTACGGGCAGATGCCAGTGACATGCGGCGACTACGACACCCTGCTGTCGCTGATGCACCACGACAAGAAGAACGTTGGGAGCGAGATAAACTTCACGCTGCTCGCAGACATAGGCGACATACGCATCAACCAGACCGTCACCGACGAGGAGATAAAGGAGGCTCTGGATTTCTATCGCGAGGGAATTGGTTAGTACAAGACGTGTCCGAAGTCATATCCCGGTTGCCGGTTGAAAAAACCGACCAAGCGTGGCGCTTGATGCCGTCGGTACGGCAAACACGCCGAATTTGGTGAGCAAACACGCCGTAATTGCTTTGCAAACACGCCGAATTTGGTCTGCAAACACGCCGAATTTACCGTTTTGCTTGGCATCGGCGGGAAAACAGCACGCACCTGCCTGTTTTCATGTTTGGGTTAAACCCAAATCGGTCATCAGAGCCCGGACTGATTGTAGTCGGTTGCCCAGGCAGGTTGGTTGTTGTTTTTTTGCAGGCGCAGCGGGCTGCGTCAAGAAAAAACGACGGGCAAGATGCCGGCAAGCGGCTGCAAGCAGACGGGGAACAGGTTGCCAAGATGAAATAGGAAAATCTGTGTTGTAATGACCGGTTTGGGTTAAACTGTGCGCAAGTCCCTGCCAAAACGGGCACGCCTGCCAGACCGCAATAAAGAAGTATGGAAGCGGACTTCCACCTGCCGGCAGGGGTCCGCTTCCATACTTCTTTATGCTCAACACGCTGGCGGTCAGTCTTGCCAGGCCTTGTATTTGTAAATCGGGAGCGGGTTTTCATTTTCCTCCTCGTCCTCCTCGTCCTCAATCTCAATGTCAGTGGGCTTTGCCAACGGGCCGCCGGTATTGCCGTCTATGGAGCCCGGCTTTTTGCTGAAGAAGACGAAAAGGCCATCCATAAGTTCGGGATATTCCACATTGCACACCTCCGGCGCGCTGTATGTTTTCTTTTTCATATTGTTGCGTTTTATGTTTCTTATTTCACAATCACTTTTTTGCCGTTCCTGATATAGACACCTCTCTGCGGCTTCGTCACGCGTATGCCCTGGAGTGTGTAGTATGCGCCGTCGCCGTCAGCATCGGCGGCTGTGGCGTCAATGCCCGTCGTCTCCTCGAAGCCGACGAACGAAGGCTTTGCGCCACCTGCCGCGCCGTTTATACGGAGGTAGCCCTTGCCGGCCTGCAGCGTGTTCCGTAACATGTAGAAGCCGAGACCGCTGCCGCCGTTGCCGAGCACATAGATGTCGGTGGATGTCTCGCTGCCCGTCATGCCCGTCACCGAGGCATCAGTGCAAGCGAGCATCTTGTTGCCGGCGAGCGGTGCAACGCCCGTGGTGCGCTTCAGCGTCACCGTGCCGTTGCCTTTCAGCAGCACCGCCGCGCCCTGCGGGACGCCTGCCACCTCCTCGGCAGTCACCTTCTCTGCCGTGGCCCCGGTTATCTGGTATGCCGTTACGCCAGCCGTCTGCGAGAAGTCGATGTCGGCCGTGGCGACCCATGTCAGGTAACCTGCCGCGCCGAACGTGAGGTTTATCTCGTGTCCGTCTGACGGAGCGTTCACCGTGAGCTCGTAGCTGCCGCTTGCCGCATTTCCTGGTACTGCCGCCGTTATCGTCACCGTTCCCGGTGCCAGTATGTCAATCACGTTGCTGCCATGGAACTTCACCTTCGTTTCATCGCTGCTCGTGTAAACAAGAGTGCTCGCGTCACCGCTGAACTCCGGTGTCTGTGCCTTGTAGTTGTCGCCGTATGTTATTTCCTCCGATGCGTTGGCAAAAGTGATTGCCGCATTGTCGCTCTTACGGTAAATCTTTATCAGCGGGAATTTGTTGGTGCTCTTGTAAGTTGAGAACAAGCTAGTACTAGAGGTATTGTTGTATTTCACAATCCGACCGAATTTTGTGAAAGTAACCTTGGCATCATTGTTGTCCACAATTTTTATGGTCGCTGTGACTTTATCATCAACAGTCCCGGTTGTTACCAATGTGTTTGCATCACGCGGAACACACAGATAACCATCTTTTGTATGGAAATTCCATGCTCCCGCTGTTCCGCCAAGCACCATTACCGCTACGTTTGCTGCTCTGTCTTTCTCAACCTTTATAATATTGGTATGTTCCCCGTCAAGGAAAGAAACCGCCGTTGTTTTGAAATTGTTTGTGTCTTTTGGCCCCATTGCCGACGGTACTCCCCCTCCATGCTCAATTGTCGCATTTTGATATACGAATATTAGTTTGTCCCCGGCCTTGAGCGTTGAGGCATCCGTCACCATCTCGTATATATCTACTCCAGACACCGGCCTCTCGTCGACGAACAGCGTGTATGATGCGGAAGAGGACCTGTAGGCCTCGTTTTCATCCGATGTCGCGGTGACTGTGGTTTGCCCCACGGCAAGTGCAGTTACCATGCCATTTTCATCAACAGTTGCTATGCCGCTGTTCTCCACGGAATAGACCACACTGATGCCATCGGGCTTTTTTGTCAGTGCCGGGCCAGCCGCATTCTCATCCTTATAGACATGGAAATCTGCGGAAGCAAACTTCAATACGGGTGTGCCTTTTGCCACTATGAGTTTGTAGGACGCGGAGCCCTCCCTGTAAGTCCCGGTTGCATAAGTTGTGACTGTGATATCCGTCTCGCCGGACTTATGCAGTGTTATATTCCCGGCATTGTCGATTGATGCGACGGTAGCATTGCTGCTCTCATAACCCCTGCCTCCGTCGCTGAGCGTCGTCAACTCCTGTATGGTGTAAGGCTCGCCCACGGTGGCGTTTTCCGTCGCGTTGGCAAAACTGTTCTGCGGGTCTTGGGTCCCGCCAAGGGCTTCGGTCGAGTATGTCACTACAATAGACTTCACATAAAGGGCTTTCTTTGCTTTTGCTTGCTCAAGCCTCACGACAATTTGCCCGGTTGCCCCACCATCGTCGTTTCCAAATGTGTACGGAGCATTCGAATCTGTAAGACTTTGTTCGCTGCCAAAGGCGACCCCACCAACAGTGACATGTATCTTTGCCTTTGTATCCGAATTGCCGGCGGCATTGACAACTATACTCTTTATGGTTCCTGTGATATCAGAAGTGGTCAGTTGTAAATAACTAACCGCTTTCCCACCTGTTCCATAATGGATACCCCTGGAAGAGTCATAAGAGGATTCCGCAGCATCGGAAGTCACAATCCACTTCACCCCATCGTCAGCCTTGCCACTGCCATTGCAATTGCGAGTGAAAACCAGCGTGCTTTTCTTTTCCTCCGCATTGGCGCCACAAACGAAGAGAGCCATAAGGAAGACAAGAACTGTCTTTAAGAAATAATTTTGTCTCATATTAGTCTTATATTAATAATGTTACCACAAATATCTTCTTTTGGCAAAGTTATTAAATTTTCTCTAAATGTTCAAGTAATTGAACTGTCAACATAATAATATATATTGTAATTTGATACTCGTTTCAGCCATGTTACGAAAAGGATTGCTTTCATAACTAAAACAATGTTAAAGATTGTTTCCCACGGAGCGGTTGTTTGTTTTTATGTTTATCTTTGCAAAACGTTCAACAACCAAACTAAACAAAAATAAAACTATGGGATTTTTAGATTTTCTTTCCGGTAACAAGTCGAAAGACATTGTGTTGCAAACATTGCCTAAGAACATCAACGAACTTAAAGCCATGCCGCAGTCAAGGCTGAACGATGAGTTTGAGGTGGCAGCGCTCGTTGTTGCCGCGCTGTGCCGCTACGAAGAGAGCATGGAGGACTCGCTCGAGATGCTCAACTTCCTGAAGGGTCCGAATCCGATAAACAATTCCGACGTGCAATTCCTGCGCGACAGGCTTTGCGGCAAGACATACAAGACACGCTCTTTCATCGCAGGCGCCACACCGGAAAATGGCTACACGCCGTCGTTCCCGCTCACGATAAAAGTGTCGACAAACCCTTATTCCTACGTCGATACGATGGCGACACTCTACCTGCATTCGGGAGGAGCAGACAGTCCGCGCCCAATCAGCCTGCGCAAAAAGCCCAGCACCGGGCAGTGGTTCGTGACACAGTTCAGTTTCCTATCAGACATCAGGCTGCCAGTGGCGGAAAACCCGTGGGCATAAGTGCCTCCTACCCTGCCATGACCACCGAATAGAGATATACGAGTGATGCCGGCAATGCCATGAGCGAGGAGTCGAAACGGTCGAGCATACCACCGTGACCGGGGAGTATGTTCCCACTGTCCTTTATGCCGAGTGTGCGTTTGAAAAGGCTCTCCACGAGGTCGCCCCATGTGCCGAAGACAACGACGACGAGCCCCAGCCCGAGCCATGCCGGCAGCGTGAGGACGCTTTGCCCATCGTTGCCGCCGGTGAGAAGCCACGTCACGGCAGCCGCCACCAGCACGAACACACCTCCGCCGACGCTTCCCTCCCATGTCTTCCCTGGCGAAACACGCGGGAAGAGTTTGTGGCGTCCGAGCAGCGACCCGCAGCAATATGCGCCGGTGTCGCTTACCCAAAGGAAAATGAAGACGCTAAGCGGCACAATCATTCTGTATGACACGACTCCGTCACCGCCCTGTATGAAGGCGAGGGCATTAACCGTTGACAGGGGCAGCGCGACGTACATCTGCGACAGCATCGTGTATGCCCAGTTGTTCAGAGGATTTCCGGAACGCAGATACAGCTCGCTTATGAAGAGGTAAACAATCGTGAGAAGGTATGGCACGAACACCGCGCTCGTCGTGACGAAACCGCTGACATACCCGGCCATGGCCAGGAAAAGATAGACACCGCCAACGGTGCAGATGAAACGGTTGACGGTAACGCCGGCATACGTGTTGACCAGACCCGTGAACTCCCACAATGTCAGTGCGGTGACAATAGCGAAAAGGACAACCATCGTGAAAGCGCTGAGGAAGCATGTCACTATTGCCGCAACAAAGAATATGCCCGTTATGGTTCTAACAATCAGGTTCTTCATAGCCATTCTTCTCCGTGTTTGTTTCTTTCGCAGGCTGCTCCTTGACTTCCGTTGGCGCCGCCTTGTCATCATCCTGCAAAATCTCTGACGACCTGCTCTCCCACGGACGCTTGCCGAATATTTTCTCTACGTCCTCGGCGAAAATCACCTCGCGGTCTATCAGCAGTTGTGCCAGCTTGTTGTGTCCCTCCCTGTGTTCCGTCAGGAGTTGCTTCGCACGCTCATACTGCCCGGATATAAGTTTCATCACCTCGTCGTCTATGACCTGCGCCGTGGTGTCCGAGTAAGGCTTCTGGAAATTGTACTCCTGGTTGTTGTAGTAACATATATTAGGCAGTTTGTCGCTCATTCCGGCGTATGCGATCATTGAGTACGATGTCTTTGTCACGCGCTCGAGGTCGTTCATTGCGCCGGTTGATATCTCTCCGATGAACAAATCCTCGGCCGCACGCCCTCCCAAGAGTGCGCATATCTCGTCGAGCATCTGCTCCTTCGTCGTTATCTGGCGTTCCTCCGGCATGTACCATGCTGCCCCGAGGGCACGTCCGCGAGGCACGATGGTCACCTTCACGAGCGGGTTGGCGTGTTCGCAGAACCACGACACTGTGGCGTGTCCGGCCTCGTGTATCGCGATGGAGCGTTTCTCCTGTTCGGTCAGCACCTTTGTCTTCTTCTCCAGGCCGCCTATGATGCGGTCAACGGCATCGAGGAAATCCTGCCTCCCCACCACTTTCTTGTCATGGCGCGCGGCAATGAGTGCCGCCTCATTGCACACGTTTGCTATGTCGGCTCCTGAGAATCCCGGTGTCTGCCGCGCCAGGAGGTCAATGTCAAGGCTGCGGTCTATCTTTATCGGCCGCAGGTGAACCATGAATATGGCGCGCCGCTCGTTGAGGTCGGGCAGGTCAACGCTTATCTGTCGGTCGAACCGTCCGGCGCGCAGCAGCGCCGAGTCGAGCATGTCAACGCGGTTGGTCGCGGCAAGGATAATCACTCCGCTGTTCGTCCCGAAGCCGTCCATCTCGGTCAGCAGGGCGTTCAGTGTGTTCTCGCGCTCGTCGTTTCCGCCCATTGCGGGGTTCTTCGACCGCGCCCTTCCAACTGCGTCAATCTCGTCGATGAATATTATACACGGTGCTTTCTCCTTTGCCTGGCGGAAGAGGTCGCGCACCCTGCTGGCGCCGACGCCGACGAACATCTCCACGAAATCGGACCCGGACATCGAGAAGAACGGCACGCCGGCCTCGCCGGCAACAGCCTTGGCAAGCAGCGTCTTACCCGTTCCCGGCGGCCCCACGAGCAATGCCCCCTTGGGGATCTTGCCGCCGAGGTCGGTGTATTTCCTTGGGTTCTTAAGGAACTCAACTATTTCCTGCACCTCCTGCTTGGCGCCCTCCTGCCCAGCCACGTCCTTGAACGTGACGTTTATCTCGCCTCCTTTTTCATACATCTTGGCTTTGCTCTTGCCCACCGAGAACACTCCCGACGAGCCTCCGCCACCACTCATGCGCCTCATTATGATAATCCATATCACAATCAGCACCACAAAGAAAGCGATGTTTATCAGTATGTTCGTAAAACCGTTGTCCTTGCGGTTCTTGTAGTCGAGCTGTCCCTTGAATTTACCGCTCTTCTTCGCAGAGTCTATGAATTCCTCCAACTTGTCAGTGCTGCCGTACTGCACCTCGAGGTAAGGATTTTTCCCCACCTTGTCGACACCAGACCTGAACACCTGCCTGATGTGCTCAGGCACGACATACATCTTGAGGATGTTGTCGCTGTTGTTCACCTCCACCTTCTGTGCATATCCGCTGTTGACATACATCTTGAACTCATCGTATGTGGCGGTCCTGCTCATGCCGCCCCCTATGGCGTCGCCCCCCGAGAGATAGAACGTTACGAGAGCCAGCAATATGAGTATGTAAATCCAACTCATGTTGAACCTCGGCATCTTCGGTCGGTTGTTTTTGTTCTCTTCCATGTCTTATATCCGGTAGTCCTACCTGCTTTTCAATTCAAAAACCAATATTGTTTTACGCTTCAATCCAAATTCCGTTCGCCCGGCGTCAGTCAGCGTCGGGGATATTCTCCACCCCGGCGTCCTCCCATAGCCGCTCTATGTTGTAGAAGTCGCGTGCCTCGGGCAGGAATATATGCACCATGACGTCTATATAGTCCATCGCTATCCACTGCGACTGCTGCTCCCCGATCACGCGGACAGGCTTTTCACCTGCCTTCTCCAGCGCAGTGTCTTCCACGGAATCCATTATCGCGGACACCTGTGTCGGCGAGTTGCCGGAGCATATCACGAAATAGTTGCATATCGCCCCGTCGATTCCCTGCATATCCACCACCACGATTTCCTTACCCTTCTTCTCCTGGATACCCTTGGTAATTACTTCTACAAGTTGCTTTGTTGTTGTCATTTACGTTACTGAATATTATTATTTCCACGGGCTGTGTCTTTGCACAAAACCTTATGCAAAGGTACATCTTATAATCGTAAAACCATTAATATCGTGTGTTATTTTGATATTTTTTAGAAAAAAGTAGGTGAAAACGCTTGCGATTAAAAAAAAATGCGTACCTTTGCATCCGAAATTCAGGTGATGCCCTTGGGCGGGCATGCGGCAATGCCGCCACTGGGTTGTCTTTGGTTATTGGGGTATGGTGTAATGGTAACACTACAGATTCTGGTCCTGTCATTCTTGGTTCGAATCCGAGTACCCCAACAAAAGGTGTCTTTCCCGATAGTGGAAAGACACCTTTTTTGTTGGTCACACTAACAATATATAAAACCTTGAATGTTATTATATGATTTGGTGGACGCACGGCCAGTGTGTCCACCAAATCATAAAACTCTTAAACCTAATTTGATATGGCAAATAATCGCCATGGATTCATTCCTTGTCGCGGTTTTCCGCGTCGATGGTCTTTATCTTCTGGCGCACGAGTTCGCACTCATCCTTCAGTTTCTGCACCTTGCGGTTCATCTCGTCGATGAGCGTGCTGCCTTTCTTCGACGCCGCGTTGAGGAATCCGAGGTTGTTCTCGTAGGTCTGTATTTCCTGCTTCAGTCCCTCGTACCGCCTCATGAGCCTCGACCGTTCGCTGTCGAGCGTTCCCTCCCCGCGTTCCGCCATGCTGCGCACCGAGCTGCGGAAATTGTCGAGGCGGCGGCGGTTTGCGCTGATGTTCAGTTCCTTGAACACGCGGTCCAGCACCTCGCGGTATTCTTCATACAGTTTGTCCTTCTCCTTGAAAGGCACATGCCCGATGCTGTTGTATTCATCAATCAGCTGATACACCTTGTCCTTTGCATCCTCCTCCGGTGTCTCGAGCATGGCTTTCAGCTTGTCTATTATCTCACGTTTCTTCCCGAGGTTTTCCTTCTCGGCGCGCCTCGTCCCTGACGTTGCCTCGTTTCGTGCCTCGAAGAATTTGTTGCATGCCGAAATGAAATCCTCCCAGAGTTTGTCTCCCAGTTTCCTCGGCACCACGCCTATCGCCTTCCATTCCTTCTGTAGCGCGATGAGTTTGTCGGCTGTTTTTTTCCAGTCGGTGCTGTCCTGCATGGCCTGTGCCTGCTCGACGAGCGCGCGTTTCTTCTCTGCGTTCTCGGCCATGTGCTGTTTCATTTCCTTGAAATATTCTGATTTTCTCCCGAAGAAATCATCACATGCCTTGCGGAAACGCTCGAAGATCTTCACGTTCATCTTCTGCGGAGCGAAGCCTATTGTCTTCCATTCGCCCTGGATTTCTATTATCTCCTTGGTGTTCCTGTCCCAGTCGGCTGCTCCATTGTTTTCCCTCTTCGCTATATCTTCCACCTTTTCGCACAGTGCGGTCTTGAGGTTGAGGTTCTCCTCCTCCTTGGCACGCAGTTCTTCATAGTGTTTCTGGTGTTTCTTGTTTATCACTGTCGATGCCGCCTTGAAGCGAGCCCATAGTTCCTCACGCAGTTCCTTTGCCACCGGTCCCGTCTCGCGGTACTCCTGATGCAGGTCCTGCAGTTGGTGGAATGCGCTTATCACGTCCTCCTCGTCCGCGAGTTTCTCCGCAGCCTCGCACAGTTGTGTCTTTTTCTCGAGGTTTTTCTTGAAGTCGTATTCGCGCGCCTCGCTGTTAAGTTTCAGCAGGTCGTAGAACTGCTCCACATAGAGTTGGTAGTTGCGCCACAGTTCGTTTGCCTTTTCCGCCGGCACTTGCTTTATCTCCTTCCACTCCTGCTGCAGTTGCTTGAACTGCTGGTACGACCGGTTGGCCTCCTCCGGCGAAGTCGCCATGGTCTTTATTTTTTCGATAATCTCCTGTTTCTTCTTCAGGTTGTCCTGCTTCTCCTCCTCCTGCTGCAGGAAGAAGTTCGAGCGTTTCTCCTTCACGAGCATCATCTCGCTCTTGAAGGCCTCCTCGTAATCATCAGGCACTATCTGGTATTTATCGGGGTCTCCGCCTGCATCGAGATATTCCTTGAGGCTTGCCTCGCGCTCAGACTTGTGCAGTTTGTAGAATGCGGATTTCAGCGCATCGACCTCTTCCTTGGCCGGCACTTCTTCCCCATGAGCGATTTCCCTGAGACGTTCCACCACCTCCTTCTTGGTTTCATAGGTCCTCGGTTTCTGCTCCTGCTCCTTTGTTTCCTCGTCCTGAGCCACGCCGGTGTCCCGCGCCGTCTCTTCGTTCTCCACTTCAGCCGTGCTCCCGGCTGGCATTTCTTCTTTCCTTGTCTGCTCCAAGGCGTTCTCTTGAGAGTCCATCATGTAACTTTCTTTAGTTGATGATTCGAGTTTTTACATTTCCTTATCGTAAGGGATTTGGTATAATTCGCCGTGCGAAATTACGTCTTTTATTTCAAATAACCTAAGAAAAACTACTTTTTTTTCACTTTCCGCCGTCAAATGAGTTTCCGCCACCTCAAAACCGCCCAGGCGCCGAATGCCACGATGGCGGAAATGACGAGCGCGATTACGAACCCCACCGGGCTTTTTTCCATGCCGTTTATGAGGTTCATGCCGAAAATCGACGACACGAGCATCGGGAACGTCATGACGATCGTCACCACGGTGAGCGTACGCATCACGGTGTTCATGTTGTTGTTGATGATGCTCGAGTATGTGTCCATTGTCGATTCGAGTATGTCAGAATAAATGTTCGTCGTCTCGCGTGCCTGGCTCAGCTCGATATTCACGTCCTCGATGAGGTCGGCGTCGAGTTCGTCCACCTGCAGTTTGAACTTCAGTTTCTGTATGAGTGTCTCGTTTCCCCGTATCGACGTGATGAAATATGTGAGCGAGTCCTGCAGCCTGCTAAGCCCCATCAGCGACTCGTTGTCCACGTCCTTGTCGAGGTCGCGCTTGGCGCGTTCGATTATGTTGTTTATCTGCTTCAGGCGTTTCAGGTACCACACTGCCGACGACAGGAACAGCCTGAATATCATGTCAACATAGTCGGTGAAGCCAGTGCCGCGCCTCTGGTGGAAGCCGATGAAGTCAATCATCATGTTCGTCTCGAAGTAGCACACCGTTATCGTCACGTCCCGCTTGTGGATTATTCCGAGTGGGATGGTGGTGAACGGGGTGCGGGACCTCACCTCCTTGACATACGGGATGCGCAGGATTATGAGCATCCAGCCATCGTCATACTCATATCGCGCGCGCTCGTCGGTGTCGCTGATGTCCGTCAGGAAATAGTCGGGTATTCCGAATCTCTCCTCCAATTCGTGAAAGTCATCGTCCGTCGGACATGTAACCTGTGTCCAACAGTTTGGTTGCCACTCCGCCAACTGCTTCAGACAACCCGTAGTGTTCCAGTATTTCATCATTTTCCTAATCCTTCAATGGTTTTTTCCATGGCGAAGGATTAGCCCTGCGGAAGTGGTAATCCTCTGCCTAAGATAAGTTCTCGCTGCTTTCCGCCGGGTAATCGTCCATACTGTTGTTTTTTTAATATTGTTCGCCCGTGCCATTATGGTCATCACACGCCCGTGGCACGATGCGCTGTTTACGGCTGCAAAGTTAGTGTTTTTTTTGAAAACACAAGCAACATACAGTTTTTTTTATTGTTAGAAAGGATTATGCTGGCACAACCCTTCGAAAATCCCGGGCTTCCAGGCGTTGCCGCATTGGCCGTCGTCGCAACCTGGAAGCCACGGAATTTACATTAAAGAAAATTTACAAGTGCGGCTTTACTTCACCGGAACTTCCCCGAGCACCTTCTTCAGCAATGCCCAGAACGGCTCCGCCGTCTTCCACAGCGTGCGCTCGGTGGTTGTGTGCGGTGAGCGCACCGTCGGGCCGAGGCTCACCACATCGAGGTGCGGGTACTTGCCAAGGATGATTGAGCACTCCAGTCCTGCATGGTCCACCTGTATGATGCCGTCCTCGCCGTTCAGCTCCTTGTAAACGCGCATCATCAGCGCGAGTATCTCCGAGTCGGGGTTAGGGTCCCAGCCGCCGTAGCTGCCGTCTGTCTCCACCTTCATGCCAATCATGTTGAAGCAGCTCTCGATGGTCTTTACGACATAGTCCTTCATGTCCTCGCGGCTCGAGCGTGCAAGGATCTTTATGGAAGCCTCGCCTCCCTCGATGTCTATTATTGCAAGGTTCGAGCTTGTCTCAACCACGTCGGGATATGAAGGTATCATGCGGATGACGCCGTCGTGGCAAGCGTATATGGCGTCCACGAGGTTGTCCTGCACCTCAACCGGTACCTGCATTGCGGGGGTCTCGGTGTCCTCAGCATAGAACTCCAGGCCGTTTGTCTCTATCGTCTTGAACTCATCGGTGAATCTTTCCTTCCATTCGCCGACCAGCTTCCTCACGGCCTCGACGTTCTCCTTCGGCAATGTCAGCACCACCTCTGCCTTGAACGGTATGGCGTTGCGCATGTTTCCGCCGTGCCATGTAGCCAGGCGCGCCTCGCACTTCTCTATCGCCTCGCGCACGAAGCGAACCATCAGTTTGTTTGCGTTTGCCCTGCCCTCGTTTATCTCGAGGCCGGAGTGACCGCCGCGCAGGCCCTTCAGCGTGATGCGGAGTGCGGCGTCAGCCTTGTCCGTCTCAACCTCCTTGTAGCCGAGCGTGCCGGTGATGTCGATGCCGCCCGCGCTGCCGATGACGAACTTGCCCCATGTCTCAGAGTCGAGATTGAGCAGGATGTCGCCATTGAGCTCGCCGGCAGGCAGCGCGTTCGCGCCAACCATGCCCGTCTCCTCGTCTGCCGTGATGAGCGCCTCGACTGGGCCGTGCTTAAGTGTCTTGTCCTCCATGACCGACATTATCGCAGCCACGCCAAGGCCGTCGTCGGCGCCAAGAGTGGTGTTGTTGGCCTTCACCCACTCGCCGTCTATCCACGGCTCTATCGGGTCGGTCTCGAAATTATGCTTGCTGTCCGGTGACTTCTGCGGCACCATGTCCATGTGGGCCTGCAGGATGACACCCTTGCGGTTCTCCATTCCCGGAGTCGCGGGCTTGCGCATAACGATGTTGCCTGCGGGGTCCTTGAAGCCTTCCACGCCGGCCTTCTCTGCGAAGTCGAGCAGGAATTTTTCTATTTTCTCAAGATGCCCTGAGGGGCGCGGTACCTGTGTGAGTGCATAGAAGTTTTTCCAGATGCACTGCGGTTTAAGATTTAAGATTTCATTCATGGTTTTTATATGTATAGAAATTTGAAGTTCCGACCGCAAAGATATAAAAAAACTCTGCCACTGCCAAATCTTTCAGCCACAAATTTCCGTATTCCATTGATTTGCGCTAACTTTGCACACTGATACAGATATGGCGGAACGAAGGAAAATCATCACGGGGGCGGCGAAAATCGCAATGCCCTTGGTCTTGGGAGCGGCGATACTCTACTGGATGTACCGCGACTTCGATTTCGGGAGCATCAATGATGTCATGCTCCACGAAATGGACTGGACGTGGATGATACTCTCGATGCCCTTCGGGGTGCTCGCGCAAATGTTCCGTGGCTGGAGGTGGAGGCAGACACTCGAGCCGATGGGCGAGGCGGCGCGCGCCTCGACCTGCATCAACAGCATATTCATGAGCTACGCGGCATCGCTCGTGGTGCCGCGCATAGGCGAGTTCACTCGCTGCGCGGTGCTGCGGCAATACGACGGGGTGTCGTTCCCGAAGGCGCTCGGCACCGTCGTCACCGAGCGTGCCATCGACACGCTGCTGGTACTGTCCATCACCGCGCTGACGCTGCTGTCGCAGATGAGCGTGTTCTGGACATTCTTCGACAGGACCGGCACGAGCATCGACTCGATACTCGCAAGGTTCTCACCGGCTGGCTACCTCGTCACAGCCGTGTGCGCCGTCGCCGCCGCGACACTGCTCCACCTGCTGCTGCGCCGCCTGAGCATATATAATAAGGTGCGCTCCACACTCGGCGGTATATGGCAGGGCATCATGTCGTTGCGCGGCGTGCGCAACAAGCCACTGTTCGCATTCTACACCATCGCTATATGGGGCAGCTATTTCCTTCACTACTACCTCACGTTCTTCTGCTTCGACGCCACTGCCCGCCTCGGGCTTTCGTGCGCCCTCGTGACGTTCATCGTCGGGTCCATAGCGGTGATTGTGCCAACGCCGAACGGCGCCGGCCCGTGGCATTTCGCAGTGAAGACTATGCTCATACTTTATGGCGTGGCAGACAGCCAGGCACTTTATTTTGTTCTCATCGTGCATACCCTGCAGACACTTCTCGTGGTGCTTCTCGGGATTTATGCGTGGATGGCACAGTCGTTCGCGGCAAAAAGGCAGCCCGCCGACAATCAAGCACCGCCCAAGTGATGCTTTGCCGTGACGCCAAGCCGCCGCTTTTGGTGAGCAAACACGGCGAGTTTGGTAAGCAATTACGGCGTATTTGCCATGCAATTACGGCGTATTTGGTCTGCAAATACGGCGAGTTTGATATGCAATTACGGCGTATTGGGACACCCGTATGCCCGATGTGAATTACCGCAAGCTCTCTGAACTCACAGCCCAAGTACATAAGATTGGTACAAACTATAATCAAGTCGTCCGCCTGATGCACCTTTATACGGCTGAGAAAAGTGTAAGGACTTTGTTGCAGGAACTTATCCGGCAGACAAAAGAACTCACCGCCTTGCAAGAGAAAACAGTGAGTTTAACCATTGACTATCGGGAGAGATAAGGGATGTGCGATGGAATTATATTCCCCCAAGCATTTTTTGCAGCAGATTTCCTGATGAACGTACTATCTTAAAGTCCACCGTTTGGTTTTCTACAGATTTTATCTCTGTCGGCTTGAAACGGCAAAGGGCTTCCTGACGCTCCAAAGTGTCACGGACATAAGAAAGTCTTCGTATCTGCCCTGCAAACGTGCAATATGGCGATTGCAGATAAATAATTTGTCCGTTTACATTGCCGTGGCGTTTATTCTCGAACTTCAATAAGATGGTTATATCCGTACTGTCCGCTGGTGTGACTGGTGTGTTTGCCGTTTTGTGTATGGTAGCCGTTCCCGAATACACCTGTTTGTAGGGCAGGAAATAGGCTACAGCCAAAAGACAAAGTAAAACCACTCCAATGGCGGTGATGCCGTATCGGACGAGCGAGGAGGGTATCTGTCCCACGATGCTGCGTACTTTCTCGCTGCGGAGCTCAAAGCTACGTTCCTGTTTATTTTTCTGTTTTTCCATATCAGTTGCCGAGTTCTAATTGGTTCTTTACCAAGGCGAAGTATTTGCCACGTTTGGCGGTCAGTTCCTCGTGTGTTCCCATCTCTGCGATTTTGCCCTCATCCAAGACCACTATCTGGTCGGCATCACGGACGGTGGAAAGGCGGTGTGCCACCACGACAACCGTTTTTCCTTTGTAGAAATCCGAGAGATTTTCGGTGATGGCTCGCTCGTTGTTGGCATCGAGGGCATTGGTGGCTTCGTCCAAGAAGACGAACATCGGGTTCTTATAGACTACCCTTGCAATAAGGATGCGTTGCCGTTGTCCCTGACTGATGCCCTGTCCGTCCTGTCCTATCATTGTGTTGTAAGCCAATGGCAGGGCTTCGATATAGTCGGCTATGTTTGCCACACGTGCGGCATGGCGGATACGCCCGATGTCGGGTTCATCATCCGATATGGCAATATTCCTCGCAATGGTGTCGGAGAAGAGATACCCCTCCTGCATCACGGCTCCGCATTGGCTGCGCCACCAACCGAGGTTATATTCATTCAGGTTGGCATTGCCTATCTTGATGCTTCCATTCAGTGGCTCATAGAATCCCAAAAGGAGTTTTACGAGCGTAGTCTTTCCGCTTCCGCTTGCCCCCACGATTGCAGTTACCTTGCCGTTGGGAATAGAAAGATTGATATTCGACAGAATATCTTTCGGACTGTAGATGTCGTATTTAAAGGAAAGGTCTTTTACCGTGAGGGAATGTCCTTCGGCTGTTTCGTCAGTATAGGCGTTCTGAGTCCTTTCAGCATTCTCCTCGTTGGCCTCGGTATGGATTTCATTCATGCGGTCAAGGCTGATGCTCACGTCCTGCCAAGAGTAGATAAACTGTATGAGTTGCTCCACGGGACTGTTGAGCTGTCCGATGATGTACTGCACCGCCAGCATCATACCAAGGGTCATATTGCCTTGGATAACGGCTGTGGCGGCAAGAACGGTAATGAGGATGTTCTTTACCTCGTTGATGGTGATGCTCCCTGCCTGCTGTACTTGTTGCAGGTTCAGGGATTGCAGATTAACCTTGAAAAGGTCGGCCTGCACGTCCTCCCATTCCCATCGCTTGCGCTGCTCGCACCCTTGCAACTTGATTTCCTGCATACCGCCAATGAGTTGGTAGGTGACGTTGCGGTTGCGTCCTGCCTGCTCGAAATATTTGTAATCCAACTGTCTGCGCTTTTTGAGAAAAAGGATTATCCAGCCTGCGTAAAGCGATGTTCCAAAGAGGAAGACAAGGAAGATGCCAAGATTATAGACAGCAAGGACGACACCAAATACCAGGAATGTGAAGAAAGAGAACAGCAGGCTCAAACTGCTTGAGGTGAGGAACTGTTCCACACGTCGATGGTCTTCAATGCGTTGCAAGAGGTCGCCCATCAGTTTGGTGTCGAAGAACTTCATCGGCAGCTTCATCAGCTTTATGAAGAAGTCCGATATGAGCGAGATGTTGATTCGTGTGGAGATATGCAGAAGTATTTTGGAGCGGATAAAGTCGATGGCGGTACGGCTGAAAAGGAGCATCATTTCAGCCAGCAACACCAACCACACGAAGCCGATGTCCTTTCCCCCTATACCCGTATCTACGATGGCCTGCGTGAGAAACGGGAAAATGAGTTGCAGCAGCGAGCCGAGCAACAGACCGAGAATGAGTTGCGTGAAGAAGCGTTTGTATTTCCTTATGTAGCCCCAAAGGAATTTTAGTCTCTCTTATGGCATTTTTTGTTCATACTCACCTAATAATCCCCGCATCAGTATCTGTATTGTTTATTTGTTTTTGCGGATTACGAGTTTTTCCAATTCTGAAATTGTAGCTGAATGCAATCGTTACCAAATTGTTATTGTATTTTTGGTATTTATATGTTTGTCCTTGTATAGCTTTGCTGTTGATTTCTGTGGTGTTAACAGCATTCATAAAAGGATTGTTGATGCTTATAGCACAACGTATCTTACGAATATTATAGTAAGCACTCAATTGAAGATTTGGAGCCATGCGGGTTTTGGTTTCATTGAACATGTAACTGATGGCTGTTATGTAATTGGCTTGTATACCCCATTTGGGTTGATCATAGCTGATTGTTAATCCTCCCAACAAACCTGTATATGAAGTTGAAAACTTCAATCCGTCATTGATATAACGATTAAGCGTAAGAAAGCCCGACAGGTTAAGTGTCTGTGAGAACAACTTTTGACTTGCATACATGCGAATCTGAGCATGTGTAAAACTATTTTGGTTTGATATTGTGTATACAAATTTATCTGTCTCTGGATCGTAATATGGTGGATTATTCGTGAAAGGATGCTTGCTGTACTGTAAATAAGCTGTCAAACTTAGGAAAGTGTCTGCCTTACGAAAACTCAGAGACGCCTGATTGCTATATGATTGATAGGGTTTGAGATGAGGGTTTCCCTTACTTATTTCATATTCTGAGGTGGTTTGACTGAAATCCGAACGCATAGCCAATGTTGGCTCTTGGGGATTGATGTTCAAATGGTATTGCAAGCGAATTTCTTTTGCAAAAGGAATAGACAAAGACAGAGAAGGGCGGAAAAAATGGTATTGAAAAAGAAGACCATCGTTCTTAATTAGATAGAAAGAATAACCTCCTCCCAAAGAGTAAGAGAGCTTTCCAAATGCACCGCTGAACTCCAAATAATTGTAACTATTGAGATTTTGGAGAGAAATTGGATTTACACCTTCTGTCATCGTATAGATATTGTCTGTGTGAGAATAAAGCTCATAAGTGCCAGCGGTTAGCCAATGCCGATCTGTCAAAGGATACTTGTAAATGATTTCTCCAATTATCGAATGGTGCTTTCCGTTAACATCGTATGAACTCTCATATTTCGCCGAAGAATTATTGGTGTATTCTTTATTGTACCATCTGTTATAATCGCTGGTAATATGAGTTCCTGTCAAACTTGCCAACAGATTAGACCTATTTGAAAACGATTTATCTATGTAGAATTCTAGCATTATGTTGTGGGTCTTATTCTTTCTACTCAATATCTCTGTGAAAGTCGGGATGTCATCCTTCAAAACATTGCTAACATAGCTATTCTTTGGTTGCCATAATCCGCTATACTTTGCGGTTGCATTGAAAAAGGAATTACGGCTGTCAATAAGACGATTATAGTCCAACTGTATGTCTCCATTCCAACGTTTGCTTCGTCCTTCTTCTCCAATGGAGTTGAGCGTCATGATAGATGTTGGATAATTGAATTCTTGAATACTATTGGCATAAATACATCCGACATTTTGATGTTGTCCATTAATTTTAACGCTCAAAAAATCGGATTTCCTTATCCATTTAAAGTAAGCATAGACACTACCCATATTCGTTGTAACTGCACTTAACAGCCTGGTTCCACCCTGAATCCCCTCGTACTGTTGTTTCGTTTTAACTAAAATCACGGCGCTTACTCCTTCTCCATAGGCAATTCCTGGATTATCCACATACTCTATCTTGGTTATATCTTGAGGTTGCAAGGCAACCAAATCTGATTGCTGAGAGAGTACGCCATTGATACGGATTTGTAATGTGCCTTGCTTTAATGAGGAGAAAGAGTGATTAATCAAATCAAATCGGAGATCGGGTAAATTCATGCGTTGGATAATATCGTAAGCATCGACACTCTGTTTTTTGATAACATCTGAAGGATAATATATCCAACGGTCTGCTTTGGATTGTACAGTTGCAGAAACAGTGACCTCACTGAGTTCTATGGACTTTTCTTCTAAAAACACTTCACCTAAATCAATATTTTTTGTCAACTCTATAATAGATAAGAGTGTCTGTTTATAGCCCATGCAAGAAATCTGTATGCAATAGGATGAAGCGGGAATATTATTGAGGGAGAACTTCCCGTCAAGGTTGCTTAATGTATGATACTTGGTCATTGCAGTGCTGTTTGCCAATAATACCACTTGTGCTGCTTCTACAGGCTTAAGAGTGGAGGAATCCTTAAGAGTTCCTTTGATTGAAAAACCTTGCCCGTAGCAAACCTGTACAGTACACAATAAAAAGAAGAGAAACTTCTTTTTATAACAATTATCATATATCCAATTCATGTCCTTGGCAGTTTTTGTATGACGACTTCCACTCATGCTTTTGGTGATGATGAAGAAATCAGCCTTATGTTTCGAACGCGAATATAATCAATAATTTTGACTTGTGCAAACATTCTCAATTTTTTCTTGCGCATTTTTTATTGAACTTGCAATTTTGCAATGCAAAAGAGTTGATTCTGGGTGTTTTTTGCAGGCTTAATAATTAGGCTGAAAATCCCGTCAAATTCCTCCCATTAGACTTTGTATGTGATTATTTTTTAGGTGTGTTTCCTATTTATTTCCGTAAAAACACACTGTTTTCATCAGAAAATATTGATCTTTGCATAATCAATTTAAGTGTTCTTTGGCGCATTGCAGAATAAAGAAAGGGGAAGAAACTCGCTCGTTTCCAAATCGTTACCTGTTTAGTCACATCTACAAGGTAACTTTTTTATTTTCAATTAGATACATTTTAATAATTATCTTGGTCTGTAATTACGGCGGTTTTGCCGCCTTGCTTGTTGCCAATGGCAAACAGGGCAGGGATTAACGGTAAAACGGGATTGTTGTCAACGTGAAGGCGTAAGCGCTGCAAGCGTCACCCTATCACCTTGAACCTGGCGAACTTTAGCAGCAGTTTCTTTGTGCCGGCGTTGCGGAAATCCACCGTGGCGCGGGTATTCTCTCCCGTGCCTTCAACGCTCATGACCTTTCCTATGCCGAAACGGTCGTGCTCTATCGTCGCACCCACACGAACGTCCGGCGACGAAGCGGGGCGGCCGCTTGGCCTTGGCGCGGCATGGGCAGTTGCCGGTGCCTGGCCGGCGTGCCGCATGTTGCCCAGCGTGCGCCTGAAGGCTGGCGACAGAGGGTCGGCGGCACGCTCCGTGCGGTGAGCCGCCTCGCGCAATTTCGGGTCGGCGCGGAACTGCGATGCCACGGGATGTGAGTTCTGGTACCTGCCGCCGCCGTACGTCACAGGAGACGGGCGCGAGGTTGATGTGAAAAACGTGTTGCCGGCGTCGCTGTCAACATGTATCAGCGACGGGTCTATCTCTGACAGGAAACGGCTCGGGGTGTCGAACTCCATCTTGCCATAGCGGAACCTGTTGCGGGCGCACGTCAGTATGCAGTTGCGCTCGGCGCGCGTGATGGCGACGTAGAGCAGGCGGCGTTCCTCCTCGAGGCCGCGCCTGCTGTCGGCAGACATCGGGCTGGGGAATATGTTCTCCTCGAGGCCCACGACGAACACCGTGGGGAACTCCAGGCCCTTCGCCGAGTGGATGGTCATCATGGTGACGCGCGCCGCGTCAGCGTCATCGTCGCTGTCGAGGTCGCTGAGCAGCGAGACCTCCTGCAGGTAGTCAACGAGCAGGCAGTGGCTGTCGCCCTCCTCGCGGCGGTTCCCGACGAAGTCCTGCAGCCCACTGAGCAGTTCCTCGAGGTTCTCCTGCCGCGAGACATACTCCGGGGAGCTGTCGCTGTAAAGGTCTTTCTGTATGCCCGACGAGTTGATGATCTCACGGCCGAGCGTATAGGCATCGGTGCTGTCGCGCCTCGCGATGAACTGCGTGATGAGCTCGCGGAAGGCGTTGAGCTTGGCAAGCGTGCCTTTGTTCACGCCGAGCCCTGCCTTCAAGGGGTGCGACATTACCTCCCACATGCTCATAGAGGCCTCGTAGGCGCGGGCGTAAATCTTCGACACCGTGGTCGCCCCTATGCCGCGTGCCGGGTAGTTGATGACACGGCGCAGAGCCTCGTCGTCGTCGGGGTTCGCCACAAGGCGCATGTATGCGATGATGTCCTTTATCTCCTTGCGCTGATAGAAACTCAGTCCGCCATATACGCGGTATGGTATGTTGGCGTGGCGCAGCGCCTCCTCGAAGGGGCGGCTCTGCGCGTTTGTGCGGTAGAGTATGGCGAAGTCGTCCCACGAGCCTTTCTCCCTCCTGCGGATTGCCATGATTTCGTTGCACACCACGACAGCCTCCTCCCTGTCGCTGTATGTCGGTTTGAGTGTCAGTTTGTTGCCGTCGCCGTTCTTGCTGTACACCTTCTTGGGTATCTGCCGCTCGTTGTGGCGTATGAGGCTGTTCGCGGCCTCGACGATGTGCTGCGTGCTGCGGTAGTTCCGCTCGAGTTTGAATAGTTTCGCGCCGCCGTACATCTCCCTGAAGTCAAGGATGTTGTCGATATTCGCGCCCCGGAAGCTGTATATGCTCTGCGCGTCGTCGCCCACCACGCACACGTTTTTCCGCTCGCATGTGAGCTGGAACACGATTTTCTGCTGCACGGTGTTGGTGTCCTGATACTCATCGACAAGCACATACATGAAGCGTCCGGCGTACTTGCGCCTTATGTCGTCGTTGTCGCGGAAGAGGTTGTGGGTGAGCAGCAGCAGGTCGTCAAAGTCCATCGCGTTTGCCTGTCGGCAACGTGCGGCGTATGCCTTGTACACCTTATATGTATTAGGCACGCGCTGCCGGCTGTCGTTCTCTATTATGCTGCGGTTGCCGGCATAGTCCTCTGCCGTGATGAGGCGGTTCTTGGCCATGCTGATGCGTCCGTGGACGGAGGCTGGCTTGTATATCTTGTCGTCCAGTCCCATCTCCTTTATTATATTCTTGAGCAGCGAGCGGGAATCTGCCTCGTCGTAGATGGTGAAGTTCGGCGTATACCCGAGACGGTCTGCCTCTACGCGCAGGATTCTCGAGAAGACGGAGTGGAACGTCCCCATGACCAGCCTTGCCGCCACGTCGCTGCCGACGAGCGAGCCGATGCGGTCCTTCATCTCGCGCGCCGCCTTGTTGGTGAACGTCAGTGCCAGTATGTTCCACGGCTTGATGCCTATATGCAGCAGGTAGGCTATCTTGTATGTCAGCACGCGTGTCTTGCCCGAGCCGGCGCCGGCGATGACCAGCGACGGGCCCTCGGTTGACACCACCGCCTCGCGCTGGCTGTCGTTGAGCTGCGAAAGAATGCTCTCTGTGTCCATGTCCTTATCTCTTGTATATGCCGCCCTTCACCGTGCGCTTGTCAATGTCCTCGTTTTCGGCCGGGAACTTGGGTATGAACTTCATGTTTGCCTCAATCCTTGCGCGCCGGCTGCGTACATATTTGCTCGGCTCGAGCGACGAGTACTTCCTCGGGTTGGGCAGCGTGGCGGCAATCAGGGCGCACTCCGAACGGGTGAGCTCGCTGGCAGACTTGCCGAAATGCAGGCGCGCCACGGCCTCAACGCCGTATATCCCGTCACCTGTCTCGATGGAGTTGAGGTACACCTCCATTATCCGCTGCTTGCTCCACATCAGTTCTATAAGCACAGTGAAATACGCCTCAAGGCCTTTCCTAAGCCATGTCCGGTCGGGGAAGAGGAACACGTTCTTGGCCGTCTGCTGGGATATTGTGCTGGCGCCCACCTTCCTTCCGCCCGACGCATTGTGCTTCGCCGCCTGCTCAATCTGCCTGAAGTCGAAGCCGTGGTGCAGGAGGAAACGCGCGTCCTCGCTGCCCATGACCGCCACGGGCATGCTCGGCGAGATGTCGCCGAGGCGCACCCACTTGTGCTCAACGCGCGGCGAATGACCGTCAATCACCTGGCCGACACAGCGTATCACCATGAGCGGCGTGACATATACCGGCACGAAGCGGTAAACCACGACCGAGAGAATCGTGGAGACGAAGAACGCCACAACCGCCATTCGGAGTATTTTCCTTAACTTCTTCCACATTGGCGTATTATAGTGAAACCTTAAAAAAGAGGGCGACCCTTGTCAATCGCCCTCCTTGTGATATTTGCCTGAGAGACAGTGATTAGCGCAGCGTTCCGTTGTTGGCGGCGTTAATCATCGCCTCGCTCGCGTACATGTAAATCTCTACGCGGCGGTTCTGGGCCTTGCCGTATGCCGTGCTGTTGCTTGCAACGGGGTTCTCCTCGCCGTAGCCCTCGCACGACTTTATCTGGTTGTACTTTACACCCTGGCTCGTGAGATAGTTGCAAACGCTCTGTGCGCGCTGCAGGGAGAGGTCCTTGTTCTTCTGGTAACTCTGCGAAGCGGAATATCCGCGCCATCCCTGGTTGTCGGTGTAACCCTGGATTGAGACGTCGGTGTCGGCAAAATCGCGAAGCACACCGGCAAAGTTGCTGAGTGCCTGGCGTGCTGACGGCTGCAGGTCGGCCCTGCCCGTGTTGAAGAGAATACCGCTGTCGAAAGAAACCTTCACTGCCTTCAGACCGTTAGCATCGGTGATTTCCTCAACCTTAGCGTTGTCGATGGCCTCGGCGCGCTCCTTGGCCTTGTCCATCTTCTTGCCTATCAACGCTCCGGCGCCTGCTCCGACGGCTGACCCGACGGCTGTCCCGACGGCTGTGTTACCTGCGAGTTTGCCCACAACGGCACCAAGCAAAGCACCGCCGCCGGTACCGATCAGCGCACCCTTCTGGGTGTTGTTGCAACTTACCAACAATGCAAGACACATTGCGAATGTCAAAAACTTAAACTTTTTCATTTTCGTATCGTTTTAAATGTTAATATTAAGATGTTTAATCACATACTGCAACACAAGAAACATAATCATCTGCAAATTTAATTCTTTTTTCCGAATAACACAATACAAACCAACTTTTTTTAGTATTTTTGCAGTCAAATTACGAATAATGATATTTTTGACATGGCAAAAGAACTAAAAGAACTCACCAAACGTGCCGAAAACTACAGTCAGTGGTACAACGATTTGGTGGTTAAGGCAGAACTTGCCGAACAGTCGGCGGTGCGCGGTTGTATGGTAATCAAGCCATACGGATATGCAATATGGGAGAAAATGCAACAGCAACTCGACCTGATGTTCAAGGAAACTGGCGCGCGGAACGCTTATTTCCCACTGCTCATACCAAAGTCGTTCCTCTCGCGGGAGGCAGAGCATGTGGAGGGCTTCGCGAAGGAATGTGCCGTGGTGACACACTACCGCCTGCGCGCAAAGGAGGACAAGAGCGGAGTGGAGGTGGACCCCGCCGCAAAGCTTGAGGAGGAACTGATAGTGAGGCCAACGTCGGAGACGATTATATGGAACACCTACAAGAACTGGATTCACTCGTGGCGCGACCTGCCACTGATGTGCAACCAGTGGTGCAACGTGATGCGGTGGGAAATGCGCACACGGCCTTTCCTGCGCACGAGCGAGTTCCTCTGGCAGGAGGGACACACGGCACACGCCACCAAGGAGGAGGCCGAAAACGAGGCAAGGCTGATGCTGTCGGTGTATGCCAGGTTCGCCGAGCAGTGGATGGCAGTGCCGGTGGTGCAGGGCGTGAAAAGCGAGACGGAACGGTTCGCAGGCGCGCTCGACACCTACACCATCGAGGCAATGATGCAGGACGGCAAGGCACTTCAGAGCGGAACAAGCCATTTCCTCGGGCAGAACTTCGCCAAGGCGTTCGACGTGACATACCTCAACAAGGAAAACAAGCCGGAATATGTGTGGGCGACATCATGGGGCGTGTCAACAAGGCTGGTCGGCGCACTGATTATGACACACTCCGACGACAACGGACTCGTGCTTCCGCCGAGGCTCGCGCCGCTGCAGGTGGTCATCATCCCAATCGCAAACAAACCGGAACAGCTCGCCGCAGTGAGCGGGAAGGTAGAGCCAATCGTCAAGGAGCTGAAGGCAAAGGGCATAAGCGTGAAGTATGACGACTCTGACAACAAGCGGCCAGGGTTCAAGTTCGCAGACTACGAGCTGAAAGGTGTCCCCGTGAGATTAGTGCTGGGCGCGCGCGACATAGAGAACGGCACGATCGAGGTGATGCGCCGCGACACGCTCGAGAAAGAGACACGCAGCATCGACGGAATAGCCGGATATGTCGGAACATTGCTCGGGGAAATACAGCAGAACATCTTCGACAAGGCAAAGGCGGCACGCGATGCACGCATATACGAATGCGACAACTACGAGGAGTTCAAGGAGCGCATCAAGGACGGCGGCTTCTTCATCTGCCCCTGGGACGGCACGGCCGAGACGGAGGCAAGGATAAAGGAGGAGACGCAGGCAACGATACGCTGCGTGCCGTTCGGTGTGGAACAGACAGAAGGCGTTGACATGGTGAGCGGCAAGCCAGCCAAGCAGCGCGTCATAATAGCACGCAGTTACTGATTATTATAGGAACACACAAACAGGCAGGTGTCTTAAACACATCTGTCTGCTTGTATTTTAAAATCCGATACCGAAATACAACACGAAGCGGAAGCCTCTTCAACGACTTCCGCTCACCATCCTGCGGAGAGACGGGGATTCGAACCCCGGAACCGGTTTTGCCGGTTACACGCTTTCCAGGCGTGCCTCTTCAGCCACTCGAGCACCTCTCCATTCTTATTACGCGGTGCAAAATTAATGCTTATCTTTCAAAAAGGAGAATGTTTTGATGTATTTTTTCTATTGCTCTCCGCTAAACTTTAAAATCGCGGGAAATTATCAGGAGTAGTAAACATATTACCGCCTGAATATGTTATAAAATCTAAAATAACCAATAACCTGAACGATTATTACACTTTTGTGTAGTGAATGTTTGTATTGCAGATTCTACTTTTGCCAAAAATAATTATTGATTATGGAAGAAAGATACAGTAGAAACAGACTCTATGTGAGCGAAAGGGAACAAAGTATTATCAAGGATTATAAAATTTTCCTTGGTGGTGCAGGTATAGGAAGTATAGTGGCTGAATGTGCTTTGCGGTTTGGTTTCGAGCATATCACCATTGTTGACGGTGATAAAGTTGAAAAAAGCAACCTTAACAGGCAGAGCTATACGGAGAACGACATTGGCAGATACAAGGCGGAGTGTTTGGCTGAGCGTCTGCTAAGCATCAATCCCAATGCGCAGATAGAATTTCATACGGAGTTCCTGACTCCTGATAATATCGAAGAGATGCTGAATGGGCATGATGTTGCTATAAATGCATTGGACTTTAAGGATAACACCCCATTCGTCTTTGATGAAATCTGCAAAAAAAGAAAAATCCCCGTACTGCACCCGTACAACTTTGGCTGGGCTGGCTTTGTCACGGTTGTTGATCCATTGGGACATTCCTTGTCTGAAATGGCTGATGAGCCTAAAGGGTTTGAGTTGAAGGTGGCTGAGTATGTTACAGGACATGGGGCTTTCTGGAATCAGCCAAAGGAATGGTTGGATAAAATAGTTACTCAATACAGGGAAGAAAGCGATATGCTCCCACCTCCACAACTGTCCATAGCATCATGGATTGCAGCGGGATTGTGTACAACGGCGATGTACAATCTTGCCACGGGGAAAAGCATTAACTATTTCCCAAAATTCTATTTCTCCTCGCTTTTGCAGTAAGTGAAGTTCTTTTTCAGAACAACTTGTTTAAGGTTGCCCTTGAAATAGCTTCTGTGATATTCGTCACGCCTAACTTTTCAAAGGCGTGGCGTTTGTAGAATTTAATGGAGTCCAACGAGCGGCACATCCTGTCGGCTATTTCCGTCATGGTAAGACCAGCGACAGAAAGCCTGAGCACCTCAAGTTCCTCTTCTTTGAGCGAAATACCCTCACATTCCTTCCACCGATGTCCCTCGAAAGAGTATATCCAATATTTCTGTTGTCCCTTCTTGTGGAACTCTACATGCCCTGCTGTTTTATGTGAAGATAGCGATACGACACACATACCAATCCATATCTTGCCCTCGTCGGTCAATAGAATGGGAGTAAGCTGGTGGTTGATCAGTTTGCTCTTTGTCCCACTCTGTAAATGAAAGTGATAGGACATAGAGCACTGGTATTTATCCACGTTGTCGAAAGTATCAAAGAACTTAAACCCACTGCTGTTCAGCTCAACAAGCATTTTTTGCTCTTCCTCTGGCACATATTCCAAGTAAAAGCTGTATCCTAATTCCTTCACCTCCTTTGCCGTATGACCACAAAGAAACAAGGGGTTGTCCGACACATAAAGAAATTCCTGCCTGTAATAATCTATCAAGTAAACACTCTGATAATTCACACGTGCAAATGCCTCTACCGTTTGTACTAATGTAGATAGTACATGTGAGTCATAGTCTGGTGCATTGCTTACGGTATTCGATGCTATAAAGAAATCTTTTATGTCTGTCATATATGCTAAACGTGCTAAGGTTCGCTGATATATTTCACTACAAAAGTACATTTTTAATGCGAAATACCACAAAAAGATTACACAAAAGTGTAAAAAACAAAGAGAGAAATGCCAAATTACACAAAAGTGTAATAGATGATATTTGCATAGGAAGTATTTTTGCCGTATAATTCAAGAAATAAAAAGCATTATGGAAAAACAGATTGCAACATTTAAGGACTACGCTATTTTCATGGCAGACAAAACGAGTCTGTTGGAAATAGCACAGTTTGTAGTCAGGGAAAATTACTCCCATCACTTATCTTCATTTACAGAGAAAGAAGTAAATGAAGATATCAAATCAGTGCTTGAAGAAGAGGAATATCTGTATGATAACAAATCTCATATCTATATTGCAAGGGATGCCTTTGGGAATATAATTGGCTGCATCAGGAGTTTTCATTGGGATAAACACAAGACTCTTCCTATCGAAAAAATATATGGGATAAACCCGCTGAATGCTATTCACCAGGAAAGCAAATATAGTTTTTGGCATATCGGACGCTTTGCCGTTGCAAAGGAATCGGGAATATCCACATTGACTTTATTCAAGCGGTTAATGGCATTGGCAGTAAAGCCGATAGTTGAGGACAAGTACAGCTATATGATTGCAGAGATTGACAGCAAACTACTGAAAGTAATGAAAGTTTTGGGATTTGGCACACGCCAAATAGGGAAACCCATAGACTACCTTACATCAGAGACCGTTCCTGTATGTTCCAGTAAGAGAGGTTTAATGGGGTTCTTTTCCAGATATGGTGAACTTTGCAAGGCTGCATGATTACACTTTTGTGTAATATTTAAGCCGATAAACTCAAAATTACACTTTTGTGTAGTGGAAAAATTTGGAGATACAAATATATTTGCAACAGAAATAATCGAGTCGACAAGATTATAGAGCAGACCTAACTGCCAAAAGGAGCAATGCCGGAAGCTATAAGAAGGCAAAAACAATAAAGTAATATGGAAAATCTACAGAAATCAGACAAGTTAGATGTTCTTGAATTAATGGAAGTAAAAGGAGGAATCCTGGACAAAACACAAGTTTGTATTTTTGCATCAGCAGTTAAATGTACCGTGCAAGGTTCTGGGGTTATAATACAACAGCCCTCCCCATCTACTCATACATCAGGTATCTCAAGTAGTGTACAAGGATAACTATTCTATTACAATATGAAATATCAATCGGTTGTATTAAATCCAGATTATCATTTTAAAAATGATATTGATAGGGTTGTATTGTATTCTGGAAAACAAGTAAAAGATTACAGTTCTCCAGATTGGATTAGTTATCTACATCCAATGCAGGCTCAAATTTTAAGTGTTTTTTGCGAAGAAAGGTCATTAGTGGACCAATACAAAAAATTGTCTTTTGACTTGAATCTATCAATCGAAAGTATTGCCAAAATGATAGAGCCATATATTGAGAATGAAACCCCAATTTATACTATGTTTTCAGGGCAAAAAATTCCACTTCCAACAAATGTGTTGATAGAATCTAAGAAGAAAGATAAAAATTTTAAGTATGAAGATTATCAAACCAAAGATTTCTATTGTGATAATATAAATATTACACCTGACAGGCTGCACAAGGCTCCGCAATCTATGCTATTTATGCTTACAAACAAATGTATTACAAATTGTAAATATTGTTATGCGGACAGAAAAACAAAGCACAAGTCATTGTCAACATCCAAGATCATAGAAATAATAGAAGAAGCCAAAGAATTAAGAATGACATATATAGATGTTATTGGTGGTGAAATTTTCTGTCGTAAGGATTGGAATATAATTATAAAGAAAATGGTTGACAACAATCTTTCTCCCAATTACATCTCTACTAAAGTTCCAATAACAGAGTACGATATTAAGCAATTACTTGCTACAGGATATAAAAATGTGGTTCAAATATCTTTAGACGCTTTGGATGATTATGTGTTAAATTCTATTATTGGTACACATGACGGATATGTCGAAAAAATAAAAAACAGTATACGATTGTTATGCGAATATGGCTTTACTGTACAGATAGACACAATTCTTACAAAGCTAAATATAAAAGAAAATTATTTGTTAGAATTGTTTGAATATATAAAGACCATTCCAAATTTGGCATATTGGGAGATTAGAGTCCCTGAATATTCGATATATACACCGGAAAGTTTTACAGAGATTCAAGCTTCTAAGAAAGAGATTGATTTTATCGGGCATTTTATTGAAGATGAGATTAAGTATAAAGCTGATTTCCAGATTTATTTTAGTGACGAGGCTTCACACTATACTTATAGGAAAGGAAAAACTACGGATGAATGTTTTCATGGAGGTGCATGCGGAATCCTTCAAGATCGTTTATTTATCTTGCCTGACGGAAAAGTAAGCGTATGTGAACAACTATATTGGCATCCTCAATTCATTATAGGTGATTTAAAAGAACAAACAATTAGTGAAATATGGAATTCAACAAAAGCTTTGAAATTATTCGAAATGAAAGCGAATATGTTCAGAAATGAAAGCAGGTGCCATACTTGCGAGGCACTGTCGTCTTGTAATAAAAGGCATAGAAGATGTTTTGTAAAAGCCATAAAAGCGTATGGGTTGGACAATTGGGATTACCCAGATCCTAGATGTATCTATGCCCCGGAAATACATTCAAAATTGGTATACGAATAAATAATATAATTATGAATAAACTTGTTTTTACATTATTGGTTATATGTTGTGTCCTCAAAGTTCAGGCACAAAGGCTATCAGGAACAGTTACCGACGAAAAAGACGCCCCTTTGCCTTTTGCGACGGTTGCAATCATAAATCTTGCAGACTCCACTTTGCTGACATGCTGTTTGACAGACAACGACGGTTGCTTTGATATAGAAGAGGCAAACACCGATGTGATGATTCGGATAAGCATGGTCGGCTATGAGATGCAGAGTTTCGTAAAACCTTTCCCAAAACACATCCGCATGAAGCCCACATCACAGGAACTGGGAGAGGTCGTCGTAACGGCTGTAAGAAAGTTTGTGAAGATGTCAAACCGAGGACTGGTTGTTAACATGGAAGGAAATCCGTTGGCAAAACTGCCTTCGGTGGAAGACGCTATAAAGCAAATGCCTATGATTGACCCTGTGAGCGGAACGGTGCTGGGAAAAGGTTCGCCAGAAATATATATCAACAAGCGTAAGGTGCGCGACGGAAACGAAATAAAGCAACTCTCGCCAGAGAAAGTGCGCAGTGTGGAAATCATTACCCGCCCAGGAGCGCGGTATAATTCAGATGTAAGGGCTGTGATAATCATACATACAAAGAAACTTGATGAGGGATTGGCAGGCGTGTTCACGGGCACCGGCACATTGTCAGAGGTGCATTCGGGCGAAGCCAACGCCAGTTTGTCATATATGTTCCACAATGGTCTGGGCATTTATGGCGGTGCCTCGGTTGGCTCGCAGGGCTTCAACCAGAACCGTACATATACAGAAATGTTCAACAACTACGCATTTCACACCACTACAGAGGGTAAATATAATTCGCGCACAGAGTCATTAAAGGCGAATTTCGGTACGAGTTACGACTTCTCTGCCAATAAGTCTATAGGTGTTAGATATGAGTTCAGTCGCATTCCAAATACCCATTACAAGGCTGCTGCCGACTTTTTTACCAATGCTTTGGCAGAAGCCACTGAGGCAAAATCCCTGTCGGAAAGTCGCTCGCAGAGTTATCAACACACTATGAACGCCTATTCTTATATGAGTTTTGGCAAGAGAAAGAACTTCGATTTTGCGTTAGATGCCGACTATATATATGGCAGCAATGGGCAATCTGCCGACAACAACGAAACACTGCGGAACTCCTTGTGGAACATGAAAACCGACAACAACAATGCATACCATATCTTTGCCTCTAAAGCCAGCCTGAACATGACTTTCGGAAAGCTGGCAGCTGAAGTGGGCTTGCAATATTCCTACACCAAAAACAATATGCGTTTCAATAGCACGGGCAGCGACAACAACTCATTCTTGAAACTCTCTACCGATCAGGAGAGCCAGCATCTGTATGCCGGTTACTTCACCCTTGCCTACGGGTTAAATGACAATTGGAGCGTAAACGGAGGATTGAGACTTGAAAACACCGCTTTTAATTACGAGCAGAACGGTGTAGAGATAAAAGAACAGTCGAAGACTTTCACAGATGTTTTGCCAACGTTGGGCGTAACCTACCAAAAGGGGAACGTGGGAGTCGGTTTGGCTTACAGTTCGAATATCAACCGTCCGAGCTACAACATGCTCAACAACAACTACACCTATGTTTCACATACGTCGTGGGAAACGGGAAACCCATTCTTGAAGCCGGCTTTGACCCACTCGCTTGAACTATCATTGCAATGTAAACAAACCATGCTGACAGCCTGCTACAATCGCAACGTCCGGGCTATCAATACGGTCTATACGTTCCTGCCGGCAGAGAATGTAAACCTCCGTCAGGAAATAAACCTGCCCGATTATGACAGTTATCTGTTCGTTGCATCTCACAGCTTCAACATCGGTCTGTGGCATCCCATGCTGCAAGGTGTGCTCATGTTCCAAAATTTGAAATACGGAACAGACAACCAAAGCTACGATAAACCGCTGGGCAAGATAACTCTCAGCAATCGTCTTGATTTGCCGTGGTCACTCTACGCATACGTTGGTGCCTCGTGGACAAGTAAAGGGCATCAGGCAACTATCTATTCAGAGGGCGACTTCTCCTTTTATATTATGTTGAACAAGAATATAAAGAATTGGTCGTTTAATCTCCTCTTCAACGATGTAGCAAACACATACAGACAGAAAAGCGTGTGCAACACCAATGGCGTCTCGTATCGTGAACATCGCAAGGGAGCATCGCAAATAATTCAACTGTCAGTCTCCTATTCTTTCAAGCAGAAGAAATCATTTAAGGGTAAGGGTGCTGCTCAAGAAGAACTGCAACGTTTTTAGAAAGTGTTAAAACTATGTATCGTTTCTCTTTTGTTCAACAAGAAGACTCTATGCAATGTGGTGTAGCATGTTTGCAAATGATATGTAGATATTTTGGTAAAAAATACTCTGCAAAAGGACTTTCTCGCATCTGTGCTGCTACAGCGGAAGGAGTATCACTACTCGGCATTACTGATGCTGCGAATATACTTGGTCTTAGCTCAGAATGTCAGCGTACTAATATAGAACACTTAAAAAAGATTTGGCATCCTGCAATTCTCCACTGGAATCAAAACCACTTTGTTGTTCTTTATAAAGTCAAGAATGGAAAGACCTTTTATATCGCTGATCCAGGCAAAGGACTTGTCAGGTACAATCTTGAGGAGTTCAAGAAGCATTGGATTAGCACCCAGTCGGGCGGTGAGGAAAAAGGGATCGCCATGTTCTTAGAACCCACACCTGCGTTTTATGAAAAGAAAATAGACGAAGAACACAAAGAGGAACGCTCGTTTAAGTTCCTATTTGGCTATATCAAGCAATATCGCAAGTACTTCGGGCAGATCGTATTGGGGCTGCTCGTGGGCAGTTTGTTACAACTTATTCTGCCTTTCCTCACACAATCCATTGTGGACGTGGGCATCAAAAACCAGAACATCGGCTTTATTTGGCTGATACTTCTTGGCCAACTGATGCTTACCGTAAGCCGAACTGCCATCGACTTTATCCGTCGTTGGCTCTTACTACATATCTCTTTGCGTATCAACATTTCTTTAGTGAGCGACTTCTTCATCAAACTCTTAAAACTGCCGATGTCGTTCTTCGACACCAAACTGATGGGCGACCTCATGCAGCGTATGGGCGACCACAGCCGTGTGAACTCGTTCCTGACACAGCAAACGCTCAGCATCGTGTTCTCCCTCTTCACCTTTGTGGTGTTCAGCATTGTGCTGCTGTTCTATAATTGGCTTGTTTTCACTATTTTCATGCTCGGCAGTATGCTCTACGGCGGTTGGCTCGCGCTATTCCTCAGGCGTAGAAAAGTACTCGACTATGAACTCTTTGAGCAGCAAGCCATCAATAACAACAAGACCTACGAGTTTATCACCTCCATGCAGGAGATAAAGCTGCAAGACTGCGAGCAGCGCAGACGTTGGGAATGGGAGGACGTGCAGGCAGACCTCTTCGGAGTGCAGATGAAGTCGCTGAAACTCCAGCAGACACAAGAGGCAGGCAGCATTTTTATCAACGAACTGAAAAACATTGTCATCACGGTGGTAGCAGCAACAGCCGTCATTCACGGACAGCTCACACTGGGTATGATGCTTGCCGTGCAGTATATCATCGGACAGCTCAACTCGCCTGTCGAGCAGTTGATGAGTTTCTTCTACTCCGTACAAGATGTAAAGATAAGCCTTGAGCGTATCAACGAGATCCACCGTATGGACGATGAGAACGGAAAGCAGGGACTGGAAACTTCAGTGAAAGAAGAGAATATGGGTATAGACCTTGAAAACGTGAGCTTCAAGTACGACCCTCACGCACTGAAAACCATCATAGATGATGTAAGCCTCACTATTCCCAAAGGCAAGGTAACTGCCATTGTCGGTGCGTCGGGTAGCGGTAAGACAACGCTCATCAAACTAATGTTAGGCTATTATCCCGTATTGGGAGGTCAGATTACCATTGGCGGAACTGATGTAAACACGCTCAACAAGAAGTGGTGGCGCAGGCAGTGTGGTGTGGTGATGCAGGAGGGTGTAATCTTTTCCGAGAGCATAGCAAGGAACATTGCCGTAGATGATGGCGAGATAGACAAAGAGCGATTGCAGAAGGCTGCTGAGATAGCCTGCATCCACGATTATGTGATGGGCTTACCCTTAAAATACAACACCAAGATAGGGCGCGATGGTGTAGGCTTAAGTCAAGGACAGAAGCAGCGCATCCTAATAGCGAGAGCCGTGTACAAGAACCCCGACTATATCTTCCTTGACGAAGCCACTAACTCGCTCGATGCCAATAACGAGCGCATGATTGTGGAGCATCTGGACGAGTTCTACAAAGGCAAGACGGTGGTTATCGTAGCGCACCGATTAAGTACGGTGAAGAATGCTGACCAGATAGTGGTATTGGATAAAGGCAAGGTTGTGGAAATCGGCAACCACGAAGCGCTTACGGAAAAGCGGGGTGCATACTATAACCTCGTGAAAAACCAGTTGGAATTAGGCAACTAATAATGTAGAAACACTATGGCAGACAGCAAGATAGAACTCCGCAGCGAGAAGGTAAGGCATATCATTGGCGAGATACCGTCAGGAATTGTGCGCTATGGCATCACGATTATCACCATTGTGATTTTGGGATTATTAGTAGGCGCATACTTTATCCCTTATCCCGAAACCATCAGTGCAAAGGTGCAGATGACAAATGCCCATCAAGGCACAATAGACGTTCCCTATAAATACGTGAATGCGATAGCGGCAGGAATGACGGCAAACATCGAGGTTGAGGGTTATGATGCAGAAACATACGGGGCCGCCAAAGGTGAAATAACCGCCACATCGCACACGCCCCGGCAAACGGCAACGGGCAGCGTGTTCACGACGCAGGTGAAGATAACGGATTGCAAGTATAAAATTATCAGCGGAATGACAGGCACGGCATCCAGAACAACCCCCAGATACACCGTCGGCAGCAACGTGATGCCGGCGGCATCCTTCAGGCCGAAAGCGGTCAGCGTACAAGTGTCCGCCCCAACGGTGAAATCGACCAGCGGCAGCCACAAGGCCAATCCCGTCAGTACGACGACCAGCAACAGATACAGAGTCTGAATACGTTGAATCATATAACTTCTATTTTGTTTATGCGAACCTCTTCGAATCCTGCCGAAAATCGCAGGCTCTGCAAGGTTTATTGATTATCCAATGTTTTTTCGATCAGGTATTTATTACGGTCTGCGGCATTCCGGTCGATCAACTCGCCCAGGAATCCCGCCAGGAATAACTGCACGCCGAGCACGACAGCCAGCAGTGAAAGATAGAAAAGCGGCTGGTCCGTTACGGCCCGCACAGGCAGATCGTGGCACTGTTTATACAACTTGGCACCGATCACCCACGCCGTCGTACAGCCGCCGAAAAGGAACATCAACGTTCCCAGGCTGCCGAAAAAGTACATCGGCGAACGGCCGAAACGCGAGAGAAACGAAACCGTAATGAGGTCCAGATACCCTTTCACCATCCGCTCCATACCGAATTTCGAATGACCGTACTTGCGGGCGCGATGCTCGACGACCTTCTCGCCGATCCGCTTGAATCCGGCCTGTTTGGCCAGAATCGGGATATAACGGTGCATCTCGCCATAGACTTCGATCGCCTTGACCACCCGGCGGCGGTAGGCCTTCAGTCCGCAATTGAAATCATGCAGCCGGATTCCCGAAACGGTGCGGGCCGTCCAGTTGAAAAACTTGCTCGGCCACCGCTTTCCGGCCGGGTCGTGGCGCTTCTTTTTCCAGCCCGACACCAGGTCGTACCCTTCGTCGAGGACCATACGCCGCAGAGCCGGAATCTCATCCGGCGAGTCCTGCAAGTCGGCGTCCATCGTGAAAACCACCTCGCCGCGCGCTTCAGCGAAACCGCAATACAAGGCGGCGGATTTGCCGTAGTTGCGAGCGAACTTGATCCCCCGCACCGCCGCAAACCGCTCGTGCAGATTTTCGATCACGCGCCACGAACCATCGCCGGAACCGTCGTCCACCAGGATTACCTCGTAAGACAAACCCTCGCCGCGAGCCACGCGATCGATCCATTCGACCAGCTCCGGCAGGGACTCCTCCTCGTTATAGAGAGGAACGACGACCGATATGTCGAGCGTAGCATCCATCGTTCTCTTACTCTTCGGATTGAGGACCGAAAGGCCGGGGTGCACGCGCCAGGATGCCGGCCAAAATAAGCCCCAGGACGAGGCCGACGATCAGGTTGCCCCAGATCGAAGCTCCTACGGTAGCCTGAATGGAAGGCTCCGACGCCTCCTGTATGGTTTTCAGCATTTCGGCGAATACGCCCTCCATCGACGCAGGGAACTTTCCCTCCTCAGCGAACCGGATCAATGCGGAAGTGTATCGGTCGATATACTCCGAATATCCGATGAAAACACTGCGGTAAAGGTATTCTACCACCCCCTTGATCATGGCCGACGCCAGGATCAGAGCCAGAATAAAACCCAAGCCGTGGCCGAAAGGAAATCCCTGCTCCTGACCGTACTGCTCGCGGCGACGCTTGGCGAAACGATAAAGCAACACGATATATACGACTGCGGCCAAGACCCATACCAGCCCCATCGTTGAAAACCACCCCGACAACATCAGGGACTGCTCGATAACGAAAGCTACGGACATGACCAGTCCGATGATCGCTCCGTACTTGCAGACCTCGTTCCAGAATTTGAACTTTGTCATTCTTCTTCTATTTTTAGCATACGTTTATTCCCGCAACACGCCTTTGCCTTCCCGCAAAATCTCCGGCTCGCCGCCCGTCAGATCTACGACGGTCGTCGGCACCGCATCGCCGACACCTCCGTCGATCACCAGTTCTACGTCCCGGCCGTACCGCTCGTGGATCAACTCCGGATCGGTCATATATTCGGTTTCCTCGTCATCCAGCACGGAAGAGGTCAGCAGCGGAGCTCCCAACCGCTCGACGATGGCCCGAGGAATCGAATTGTCCGGAATGCGGATCCCGATGGTGCGACGCCGTTCGAGCGCCTTGTGCGGCATACGCGACGATGCATCCAGCAGGAAGGTGAAGGGCCCCGGCAGATTTTGTTTCAGCAACCGGAACTGAGCGTTATCCACCCGGCAATAATCGGCAATCTGCCCGAGCGAATCGAACACGACGGAAAACGTCGTGAGATCCTTCCCCTTGATCCGGCGCAGCCGCTCGACGGCCTTCGCCGAACGGATCGAGCAGCCGAAGGCATAGACGCTGTCGGTCGGATAGATCACCACGCCGTCCCTTTCGAGCAGGTTCACCACCCGGTCGATCTCCTTCTCGGAAGGATTCTCGGTATAGATTTTAACCAACATAGGGAGGGCAAATATACGGAAATTATTTAATATTCCGACGATTCAACTCCGCACTATAAGCCCGGGCATTAGCCAGATGTTCGCCGTACGTGCGGGCGAAACTGTGATAACCGTCGAAAGTCGGGCGGGCACAGAAGAAGAGATAGTCGTGATTCTCGAAGTTCAGCACCCCGTCGATCGCAGCGACCGAAGGCATCGCAATCGGCGACGGCGGCAACCCCTTGTTCAGATAGGTGTTATACGGCGAAGGGGTTCTCAAGTGCTTGTGCAGAATCCGGCGAAGCGAAAAATCCTGCAGCGCATATTTGACCGTCGGATCTGCCTGCAGGGGCATCCCTTTCCGCAGGCGGTTGATATAGACTCCCGCCACACGGGGCATTTCGTCGGCCTTGTTGGTCTCTTCGGTGACGATCGAAGCCAGCGTCATCACCTCGTCCCGGCTCAAACCGCTGCGTCGGCGGGCGGCATCCCGCTCCGGAGTCCAGAAACGGTCGTACTCCTTGCGCATGCGGCGCACGAAATCCTCGGGCGAAACCGTCCAATAAAATTCATAAGTATTGGGGATAAAGATCGAAAAGAGCTGCAGGCTGTCGGTCCCGACCTCCCGGGCGAGCTGCGGGTCGGTCAGCGCCCGCATCAGCTCCGCAGAATCGGCATCGAGCTGGCGGGCCAGCCGCGAAGCGAGAAAAGCGCGGGTACGGGCATAGTTGAGCGTAACGCGCACGGGCGTCTGCATCCCCAGTTTGAGCATCCGGGCGATTTCGACGACGTTCATTCCCGGTTCCAGTACGTAGTGCCCCGGTTTGAAGGAGCGCTCCAGCTCCAGACGGCCGGCATACCGGTCAAAAGCCCAGTGATGGTCCGTACGGGGACGCAGAGAGTCGAGCAGCCCCGGGTAGTCCGTGCGGGCGCTTATATAAAGGTCGCTCCGCTCCCGGACGGCATCTCCGAAAAACTGAAAGATGAAAACCAAAGCCACCGTTGCCCCGACTGCAACCGCAGCAATAAACACGACAAGCAATCTTTTTTTCGCCGTCATTCTCTTCATTCATTAACTCTCCCCGCACCGCCCTCCGAGACACATCCAGGCAGCCTTTTCGGCATCCGGCTCTCGAAAAACAGCGACAAAATCGCAGATAGTTCCTTTTTTCTTTGCAAAGATACAAAAAATTCGTACTTTTGTGCTGGGGTAAGTCTTATACGACCAGCTCCCACAGACTCCCCCAGGTGAGGAATCAAGCAAGGGTATGTGGTCGTAGCGGTGCGATATAAGTAGCTTACCCTTTTTTTGTGTACCCGCCCATTTCCGGCCGACTTCAAAAACCGTCGATACCAATTCAGGGAACAATCATAAGCAATACCGGGAAATACATATTTCCCGGTATTGCTGTATTCCTTTCGTTTCAGCATCGAATCGAGCAACGAAACCTCTGCGGGACAAATATTATAATACGAATAATATTCAGCGCTGCAAATATCCGACTTACTAAAAATCAATTGATTTTCGGCAAAAAACGATCAGTTGTTAGCCAGCGCGATCGCAGCGATCGCCTCCACCACGACCGGACAGCGCAAGGCGATGCAGGCGTCGTGCCGCCCTTTGACGACGAACTCTTCCATCCGTCCCGTCGCAAAATTGAACGTATATTGTTTCTTCGCGATGCTGGAAGTAGGTTTGACAGCGACGCGGAACACCACGGGATTGCCGTTCGAGATACCACCGTTGATTCCGCCCGCCCCGTTGGTAGCGGTTTTTCCCTCTCCGTTCACAAAACAGTCGTTATGCTCCGAACCTTTCATACGGGCTGCGGCGAATCCGTCGCCGAACTCGATGCCCCGCACCGCCGGAATCGAAAATGCCAGGTGAGCCAATTGCGATTCGAGCGAATCGAAGAACGGCTCGCCCAAT